>Ga0207641_10002916_pt1 | contig 15490 bp, 16 predicted proteins | sample KBSSwiS62_FD_184306 | JGI IMG/M metagenome (GOLD analysis project Ga0207641, IMG submission 184306) | Switchgrass rhizosphere microbial communities from Kellogg Biological Station, Michigan, USA - KBS Switchgrass S6-2 (SPAdes) (version 2) | ecosystem: Host-associated > Plants > Roots >... | reverse complement strand
TGGTTCGCGGTTCAACTTGTCCAGTTGGCTCGTCTCAGCGGTAGCAACGATGTGGACCCGCCCGTTCCTTTGCGCAAGCTTCGCCGCAAATAACACGGCTACAACCAGGCTGACCTGCTGTCCAATTAGGGTGGCCAAATGGCCGAAACTGCCGCACTAGGGCATTTTGCCGGGTCAGAAAGCGCCCGCGTGCCGCCAAACATTTGTTAACAGAGCTTGAACGCTGGAGGCTGTTTGTGGTGCTTTTGCTACGCGTCTAGGCAGCCAAGTTGACAACAAGCGCCTCTTACTGGTAGATGATGTAATGGCGACTGGTGCGACGCTTGAAGCATGTGCAAATGCGTTGCGCGACGCGGCGCTGCTGAGGTGTCCTGATTCACGGTGGCGCGAGCTCGAAACCGCATAGAGTCGACAGTTAGGGCTGGCTTGAGGTACGCGCGATGAGCGCAGTGCGAAAAGAGGGTGTAAGTTCCCGCCGATTCGCTCCAACGAACTCGGCCACTTCGGTTGTGCCTTCCAGCGAAGTTCCCGCCGATAGTAGATTTCACAACTCGGGGGTGCCCCGGCGTGCATCGTTAATGCAGGAGCCGGTGCTCGTGCTCAACGCGACTTATGAGCCGATTAACGTAACCGCCGTGCGCCGCGCCATGGTGCTATTACTCAAAGGCGTCGCGCAGGCGGAAGAGCTGCACGTTTCCGAAGTGCATTCGGCCGCTCACTCGCACAAAGTGCCGTCCGTGATTCGCTTGCTGGCCTACCGGCATATCCCGCAGCAGAGCCGCGCCCTTTCGCGCAAGAACATTTTGCTGCGCGATCGCAACACCTGTCAGTTCTGCGGACGGGTTTTTCCCAGTTCGGAACTTACGCTGGACCATGTCGTTCCACGCTCCCGCGGCGGGCGGTCCTCTTGGGAGAATCTGGTAGCCTGCTGCTACCGCTGCAACAACAGCAAAGGTGACCGCACGCCGGAAGAAGCTGGTTTCAAATTGGCTCGCCGGCCTAGACCTTTTACACTACATACTTCCCGGCAGCTCATGCGCATGATCGGCCATCGTGACGAACGGTGGCGTAAGTACTTATTTTACTAAGCTTTTCCTGCCGTAACAATACTTTCATAAAAGTTTTCAGTTTAAGGAAACCTTTTTCGCTGGTATACATCTAAACTAACAAAACCACTTCGAGGACACACCCCGGGAGGCAGTTGGGACCAAAATCCCAACTGCTTCTCTCCTTTTAGGCCCTCTTTTCTTATTTTTTTGTGCCGCAAGCCGCGATGTCGGGAGTGCCCGACAGAAAAACCACCGGATCAAAATCCTGCCGCGCAAACCAACCGTGCACCTCTTCCTGCGAGTGAGAGTTGACGAACTCCGGCGAGAGCGTGTCGTAAAACGAGTAAGCCGTGGAAGAGAGCCGGTGCCGCGCGCGCGAAAGTCGCAGCATCTCGCGCATTTTGTTCAGCAAATGCAGCGGGAGCGCCAGACTCCACGAGAGCGCGTACAAAGCGGCGGAAGGCAGCAGATACGGCTTGCGCAGAATCTTGCGCGCCAGCCGGTAAGGCGTGGTGACCCGATCGGAATAAATCCACACGTATAGTTTCCCGCGCGACTTCACGAGGTGCGAGAGGCTGGAGAAACTCCGTGCCGTATCCGGCGTATGGTGAATCACTCCCTCGCTCCACACGAAGTCGAACGTCCCCCATGAAAATGGCGGCCGCGACAAATCCGCCTGAACGATGTGTATGTTCGTAATGCCGCGGCATCGTTGAAACGCCACGTGCGCCGCTTCGCTAAAATCTATTCCAATGATCGTTGCCGAGGGCGCAGCGAGGCCGAGATCCGCAGTCAGTTCGCCGGAGCCGCAACCGGCATCGAGAATGACACAATCGCGAAGCCCACCCAGGTCCTGCAGATTAAACGCTTTGCGAAAATCGTCCAGGCAGTCCTCTTTGCTCTTGCCATAAATCGAGCCGCGTTCAAAGCTGCCCTGGCTGTGCAGTTGCCACTGCTTGCCGAAGGAGAGCTGTGTTCGCGTTGCGGTCGCGTCGTTGCGCAGCATTCGCGGCGCTCCGCCTTGTACGGAGAATTTTGCAGTGCATTGCGTACACACTAGGTCGCCGGTCAAAATCTCCTCCCCTTCGGTCTGTGCGGGTCGCGAAGACAGGGTACAACCGCATTCGGGACACCGCAGGAAGGCAAGCAGGGATTCTCGCATGAGATTCCTTCGTTGAAAAAGTTGGGGCGGGTATTATCGTTTAGGCGGGGGCTCGTTCAATCAAAGTTTCGCGCAGGCCGCGGGCGGCGGTCAAGACGCAAAAGCAGCATCCATGGATAATTGATTTGCCGGAATTATTGCGCAAAGCTGCGTAATGCGGTCTGCTCGTCGGGAAATTCCTGGAACACTTGCGACAGATGGGTGATTTTGAGGATCTCTTCGACCTTGGGCGCCAATCCAACCACTTTCATCGCGCCGCCTTGCTTCACCACGGCCACATAAATGCGCGCCAACTCACCGATACCAGAGCTGTCCAGATATTTCAGCTCGCTCAGGTTCAGCAGGATGTTATTGCGTTTCTCGCGCAGCAACGTTTGCACGGAATCGCGCAGCGCTCGTACTTCAAAAAATGTCAAATGGCCGGCCACATCAATCAGAGCGACGTGGTCCTGCTGCCGGATCTTCACTGAAAAATTCACGAGGTATAACCTTTGGTGTTGCATGGCGATTATAACCCGCCATGGGCGCAAAGGTTGTGCCGATATAGATACAGACAACCGCTGACGCAAGACGGCCAGAGGCACCGCGCAAGTATAAATAAGGTACGTACTTAGAGTCTACTGGGAAACAGTCGCGAATTGCAGGCCGGACACCTGCACGGTAGGCATCTGCATGTTCCACGAAGGCGGCACGTGGTCGAAGGAAACCTGGAAGTGTGCCGTGCCGTCCGGAGCCAGCGCCGCTGCGGGCCCGCCCAACACTTGCCGGCTCTCGCGCAACGCAATCTGTTTCATGTCATCCTGAAACTCCACGATCACTTCAATCCCGGTGAGTGTGCGATCGCCGGCGTTGCGAATGTCGCCATCCAGGTACTTTACTTCCTGGTGTAAAAAATTTTCCGCCTCGCTCATGGCGAAATTGCCCAACTGTAGTTTTGGCGCGTACGCCTGCTCCGCCGCGCCAAACGGAAGGCGCTGTTTCACGCGACTCGACGACGGCACCGGCCCGCGAAAGAACAACAAGTACAGTGCCGCCACGCCGAACAAGGTCGCCAGCGCGATGACTGCGGGGTGCCGGGAAATTCCTGCCGGTTCCTTTTGCGGCGCCGGCAATGGTGTTTCAAACGCGTCCTGCATTTGTGTCCGTTTCTAGCGGCCCAGCGAAAGCCGGTGAATCAGGGGGTCAGGCAGGCTGGCCTCGCGCATGCGCTCCTGCACCGCAGGAATATCATACGGCACGCGCCAGAATTCCACGACGTTGTGATCGAAATCGGCGATGGCAAATGCCGCACGCGGATCGCCGTCCCGCGGTTGTCCGATCGATCCCGGATTCAGCAAATATTTGTAACCGGCTTCCAGGTGCAGAGCGGAAAACGATTCTGATGACCGTGGCCGCAGCGGTAAAACTTCAATGTCGCTCTCCTGGTAGGAAAATCCACCCTGATGGTGCGTATGGCCAAAAAAACTCAGCGTTGTCGACGAATCCAGCAGGCCCTCAAGCGCTTGCGCCGGCGTGAACACATATTCATCTTCATCCTGGAAGGCGCCGTGAATCAGCACAACTCCCTGCGATTTCCTCGGCCCCGGCGGCAGCTCCGCCAGCCATCGCAGCAACTCCTTCGACAGCACTTCCCGCGTCCAATCCACGGCCATTTTGGCCACCGGGTTGAAGTCTTCCGAACTCATAATTCCCGCCACCGCTTTGTCGTGATTACCTCGAATCACTTCCTGTGTCAAAGACTGCAGTTTTTGCGAAACTTCTACAGGGTCCGGCCCGTAACCCACCACATCGCCGAGACACACTGCACCGTCCCACCGGCCTGCCGCAGCCGCCAGCGCCGCTTCAAAAGCCGTCAAATTGGCATGGAGATCGCTGAGAATCAGCAGTCGCATTCCACGCGTCCAAAGAGCGCACCTGAGTATAGTGGAACACGCTCTGCGATGCACGAAACACGATGCGACAAAAGGATAAGTAACGCGTTAGAAACCATTTTGGCTCATAACATTCACTAAATTTAGCAACAATTCAGCGTTACGCTGCGTTACATCTGCCAGTTTCTGTTCCTTTGTGTCCCAATGTTTTTCAACACGCCAACTTTTCCAAAAAACTTCTCTCCGTCCGCGAAACATTCGGTCGCGCTCACTCGTCTATACGGGTGCGGCCGATTTTGGGGCTGTACAAGTTTGAGATAGAAAAAACCCCGCGGTGGCAGCCGCGGGGCAATTTTGACACGCACGTTTTTCCGGCGGTTAGTCCAGAAACTTTGGTGTCGTGCTGGCGAATCTACTCGCACAGATGCGGCGTGTCAACTGTCTTCAGACCCATCCCCTGCGGCTCATTTTCATCTTGAGCGAAAGGGAGCCAGCCGCGGCAAGCGGCTGCACGATAAGGTGACACGCATGAAGAGCAATTCCATTTCTCGCATCGCGGCCCTGTTCATTGCCTTGGCAATGACGGTGCCCGTTTTTGCCAAGCCGTTTACCAAGACCATCAATCTTTCTCAATCCGCCAAATTCGGCAAAGCTTCGCTGCAGGCCGGCGAATATCAGCTCTCTATTGACGGCACCAAGGCCACCGTGCAAAAGGGCAAGAACACTCTTGGCGAATCCGAAGGCCGCTGGGAAGAACGCGACTCCAAATCCGAATATACGTCCATCCTCGTCGGCGAAAACGGCCAGATCCGTGAAGTTCGCTTCGCCGGTCAAAAGAAAGTTTTCGTTTTCAGCGAATAGCGCTCACGGTGTTTAACTGACTCCTCTCCATGCAAGAAGGGAATCGCCGCTCCATGCGGTTTCCTTCTTGGCAATTTTCTCTTTGCGGCTTTTTGATTCTCGTGTTCGCTGCTTCGACTCAGCGAATCAGCATGCAATCCCCGTAACTGTAGAAGCGATAGCGCGCTGCCACGGCATGTTGGTACGCCGCCAGTACTTTTTCTCTTCCGGCGAACGCGCACACCAGCGCCAGCAATGTCGATCGAGGCAGGTGAAAGTTCGTCAGCATCCCATCCACGATGCGAAATTCGTAACCGGGCTTGATGAAAATTCGCGCCTCCGAACTCCCCGCAAGCACCGGCTCCTGACTATTCTTTTGTACGGCGCGTTGCGCCGCGTCCTCCAGCGCGCGAACCGCCGTCGTCCCGACCGCCATGAGCGGCCTACCCGCGGCACGCGCCTCGCGAATAGTGTCCGCTGCGTCTTGCGGAATCTCATAGGCCTCACCGTGAATCGTGTGTCCTTCGAGTGTGTCACTATGAATGGGCTGAAACGTTCCCAACCCCACGTGCAATGTGATTTCGCAAGTCTGAATCCCCTTCCCGCGTAAACGCTGCATCATCTGCTGCGTAAAATGTAGTCCCGCCGTGGGCGCCGCAACGGCTCCTGGTCTTTTCGCAAACACGGTTTGATATCGCTCGCGATCCGAACTTTCATCTTCTCGCTCGATGTATGGTGGCAGCGGAACATGTCCCAGCCGCTCGATATGCTCCGCCGGCGTCTTGCCATCGCGGCTTACAAAGCGCACTGTACGCAATCCCAGTTCGCCACGCGCGATGATCTCTGCTTCCAATTCGCCTTCGCCAAAGATTACTCGTTCTCCGACCGGCAGCTTGCGCCCCGGCCGCACTAGCGCCTCCCAAGTGTCCGGTTCGGTCTGCCTGCTCAGAAATACTTCTACGGTTCCTGTCAGATGCTCCCGCGCCGAAGCATGCGCGGGCGGCTGCGCGTGAATCCCCGCCCTGCGGCCAAAGAGCCGGGCCGGAATGACGCGGGCGTTGTTGAACACCAGCAGGTCGCCTCCGTGAAGCACGTCGGCTAGCGCCGCAAAGTCTTCGTCCCGCACACTTCCCGTGCGTCGGTCCAGCAAAAGCATCCGGGAAGCGTCTCGCTCCGCCAGGGGTCGCTGCGCGATCAGCTGTGGTGGCAGTTGATAGTCGAAGTCCGATACCCGCATGAAGGTAAGTTTACACGCCTCCACGATTGCCGGAAAATGGGTAACCGATCACCAACAATCGCCCATTTGGAGTTGTCTCAGCTCTCTTGTCGCCGGCCGCTTACCTAGCTAATGCTACTGTAAATTATTCAATATAAGGAATTTATCTGATAAATAGTGGCAAGCAAAAAATAGTTGACAATAGACAGCTAAGATTTTATGATGCGTATACTGTAAGTTTATAGGAGGTGCCTGTTCCATGGCAGCTTTGGATCGTTGGGAACCCTTTCGCGGTTCCTATGACTCTCAATTAAACCGCTTGTTCACTGACTTCTTCGGCCGCACGTCTCAGGATCAAAACCTGACCTCGTGGGCTCCGGCAGTGGACATTTTTGAAGGCGAGCACGAACTCGTCGTCAAGGCCGACTTGCCGGACATTAAGCCGGAGGAGCTCGACATTCGGGTGGAGAACAACATTTTAACCATTCGCGGCGAGCGCAAATTTGAAAAGAAAGCCGAGGAGAAAAACTACCTGCGCGTCGAACGCAGCTACGGCTCTTTCGCTCGAAGCTTCTCTCTCGCCAATACCGTCAACACCGAGGCCATCAAGGCCGACTACAAAGACGGCGTGCTGACGCTGAGCATTCCCAAACGGGAAGAGGCCAAGCCGAAGCAGATCAAGGTGAACGTCGGCGGTCAGGCGGCTGCTGCCGCTGCGCGATAAGCGCAACTCGTCGATTCACCAAAGCAGAAGTCAGGGAGTACGATGGGGCTGGCCGCGCGCCAGCCCCTTTTTTAAAGTGGGGAGTCAATTGAAATGCTGCGATTTGAAAAGTTGACCGTAAAAGCGCAGGAAGCGCTGCAAGACGCGAACGAAGTCGCCGCGCGTCATGAAAATCAGGAAATTACGCCGTTGCATCTGCTCGCGGCTCTGGTCAATCAGGCGGAAGGCGTTGTTCCTCCGCTGCTCGCTCGTCTCGGCATCCGCAAAGAAGCGCTGAACACTGAAGTCGAGCGCGAAATTGGCCGCCTGCCGCGCGTGCACGGCTTTTCCGAACAACGCATGGGCCGAGCGTTGAATGACGGGCTCGAACGCGCTTTCAAGGAAGCAGACAATTTTAAGGACGACTACGTCTCCAGCGAGCATCTTTTCCTGGGCATTGCCAGCTTGGATGGCGATCCCGCCGGCCAACTTCTGAAAAAATTGGGAGCTTCGCACCAAGCCATTCTCCAGGCCCTCACCGGCGTGCGTGGTACGCAGCGTGTCACCTCGCAAAATCCGGAAGCCACTTACGAAGCGTTGGAAAAATATGCTCGGGACCTTACCGAACTTGCGCGTAAATCGAAGCTCGATCCGGTCATTGGCCGCGACGAAGAAATTCGCCGCGTCATGCAGATCCTTGCGCGCCGCACCAAAAATAATCCCGTACTCATCGGCGAACCCGGCGTTGGCAAGACCGCTATCGTCGAAGGCCTTGCCCAGCGCATCATTTCCGGCGACGTGCCCGACGTTCTCAAAACCAAGCGCCTCGTCGCCCTCGATCTCGCCGCCCTCGTTGCCGGCGCAAAATTCCGCGGAGAATTCGAAGATCGCCTCAAGGCCGTTTTGAAAGAAATTTCCCAGGCCGAGGGCCAAATCATTCTCTTTATCGACGAGCTGCACACCCTCGTCGGCGCTGGCGCCGCCGAAGGCGCCATGGACGCTTCCAACATGTTGAAGCCAGCTCTCGCTCGCGGCGAACTCCGCGCGATCGGCGCCACCACGCTTAACGAGTACAAAAAATACATCGAAAAAGATCCTGCGCTGGAGCGCCGCTTCCAGCCCGTTCTGGTCAGCGAGCCGACCGTCGAAGATACCATCGCCATTTTGCGCGGCTTGAAGGAACGCTATGAAGTGCACCACGGCGTCCGTATAAAAGACGCCGCGATCATTGCTGCGGCCACGCTGTCGCATCGCTACATTTCCGACCGCTTTTTGCCGGACAAAGCCATCGACTTGATTGACGAAGCCGCCGCCAGCCTGCGTATGCAAATCGATTCTTTGCCCACTGAAATCGACGAAATCGAGCGCCGCATCATGCAGCTCGAAATCGAACGCCAGGCTTTGCTGAAAGAAACCGACCCCCACTCGAAGGAGCGCCGCGCACAAATCGAAAAAGAACTCGGCGCATTGAAAGAAGACTCCAGTGGCCGGAAAGCGCGCTGGCAGGCTGAAAAGCAAGCCATCGGCAGAATCCGCAAACTCAAGGAACAGATCGAGCAGCTCAAAGCGGAGGAGCAACGCTACGAGCGCTCCGGCGAACTCGCCAAAGTTGCGGAAATTCGCTACGGCCGCATCGCTGCCGCCGAAGCTGAATTGAAAAGGGCGCAAGATGACTTCGCCGCGATGCAAAAAGACGCGCCGATGCTCAAGGAAGAAGTCGACGAAGAGGACATCGCCAAGCTCGTCAGCAAGTGGACCGGCATTCCCGCTGGCCGCCTTATGGAAGGCGAAGCGCAAAAGCTCGTCAGGATGGAGCAACGCCTGCGCCAGCGCGTTGTGGGACAGGACGATGCGCTCGGGCGCGTCGCCAACGCTGTCCGCCGTAGTCGCGCCGGCCTTTCCGACACCAAGCGCCCTATCGGCTCATTTATTTTCCTGGGACCGACAGGTGTAGGCAAAACCGAACTCGCTCGCGCACTCGCAGAATTTCTGTTCGACGACGAAAAGCTCATGATCCGCATCGACATGAGCGAGTACATGGAAAAACACAGCGTATCGCGCTTGATTGGCGCGCCTCCGGGCTACGTCGGCTATGAAGAAGGTGGCCAACTCACCGAACAGGTGCGCCGCCATCCCTATTCCGTCGTGCTTTTCGACGAAATCGAAAAAGCGCATCCCGATGTTTTCAACGTGCTGCTGCAAATTCTCGACGACGGCCGCCTAACCGACGGCAAAGGCCGCACCGTGGATTTCCGCAACACCGTTCTAGTCATGACCAGCAACGTCGGCTCCACAGCAATTTTTGAACTGTCCGCGCAAAATCCGGAGCGCGCCCGCAAGGAAGCCATGGAAGCTCTTCGCGCATCGTTTCGGCCGGAGTTCCTCAACCGCATCGACGAAATTGTGATCTTCAATCCGCTCGGCGAGGCGCAGCTCGAAGGCATCGTCAAGCTGCTGCTGAAAAACGTCGACAAACTGCTCGAGGATCGCAAAATCACGCTGGAGCTTACGCCGAAAGCGTATGAGTTGCTGCTCGAAGAAGGCTACGATCCCGCGTACGGCGCGCGGCCCTTGCGCCGCACCATCCAGCGGCTGATTCAGGATCCGCTGGCTCTGCAGATTCTCGAGGGCCACATTCTGCCTGCCGATCGCGTTCGCGTCGATCGCGACGGCAACAACGTTTCCATGCGTTTTGAGCGTCTAAACGCGCCAGCGCAGCCCAGGCAACCGGCTGCGGCAGCCGGAATCTAATGGTATAGAGAACCAGTCGCGCCAGGGTTTCAGTGTTTGCTATACAATCTCTGACAAGTCTGAAACGCCTCGTTCTTTTTCACGGTGAAACCACAATGAAAGTTCTTCGCACAGCCTTTCTGTTGACTGCCTTGACGCTGGTGTTGCTCGTCCTGGGCAACGCCTTCGGCGGGCCCAACGGTATGAAGATGGCTCTCGGCTTTGCCGTCGTCATGAACGCGTTTGCTTATTTCTTCTCGGACAAGATTGCGCTGTGGTCCAGCGGCGCAAAGCCCGTTTCACGTGAAGAATTGCCACGCTTGTACGAAGTCATGGAGCGCCTGGCCGCGAAAGCGAATTTGCCCGTGCCGAAACTTTATATCGTGCCGGAAGCCGCGCCCAACGCCTTCGCCACGGGTCGCAATCCGCGTCACGCCTCGGTCGCCGTGACGCAGGGTTTGTTGCAATTAATGACCGACGACGAGCTGGAAGGCGTCATTGCTCACGAGCTTTCTCATGTTCGCAACTACGACATCCTGATCAGCTCCATCGCGGCCACCATCGCCGGCGCCATCACCTACATGGCCCGCATGGGTTACTGGGCCAGTCTCTTTGGCTACGGTGGCAGCAGTCGTGACAACGATCGCGGCGGCGGCGGCTTGACCGCCATCCTCATGCTGATCCTGGCTCCCATTGCCGCATTGATGCTTCAACTCGGCATTTCCCGCCAGCGCGAATATGCCGCCGACGAAACCGGCGCGCGCATGGTCGGCCAGCCTTACGGCCTGATCAGCGCACTGCAGAAACTCGGCGCCTACAATCAGCGCATCCCCAGTTCGATCCCGCAAAGCACCGCAGCTCTCTGCATCGTCAAGCCGCTCTTTGGCGGCGGAGTCGGCTCAATTTTCGCGTCACTGTTCAGCACGCATCCACCACTGGATGAGCGTATCGCAGCTCTTCGCCAGATGACCATCACCCGGGAAGGGTGAGGCCTTGCGTAGTGCTCCGGCGCAGAAGTTCAGTTCCCAATGGGAACTGGCGCTGCGAAAAACTTTCTCCGTAATCGTTTACTTTCACCGCAAGCTTGAATTTTTGTCCCTTGTTTTCAAGCAGATGCGGTTAGGTTGCATACTCACCTTCTTTGGCCTTCTACATGCACTCCCCTACATTCAGTTGTTACCGCGCCGCAGGGTCGACTGAGGGAAGTTGGCATGACTTGCCGTGACACTATCCATTTGATTTGTTGGTACTTAGAAGGAAAATTGGCCCCCACCGTCTCCAAGGACATTGAGGATCATTTGGGGGACTGCTCCAACTGCCAGCTGGTTTTAAAGGCTGCTACGAGCACTTTGGACCACTATTTCGAGCCTGTGAAGGGGCTCGGATCGAACGCAGAGATCCGGGTGGCCTGAGCTTGTTCCCACACAAACCTTTCTAAATATGGTACTTAAGGGGGAATCTACGGATTCCCCTTTTTTTTTGTTCGCAAGTTTTCACTGCGAACACCATTTCAGGCAAAAACCAGCAAAATTTACAGGGAACGGGGTAACCACGTAAACTTTACGAGTACTGGTACTTAATAGACCAATGATCCGTCGGAGAGCCACCTCTCGTAAACAGCAACTTCTTCTTAGGTTTACACCGGGTATACGAGTCTTGCCCCATTTGGTGAGGGGGGTGCTCCGATCCACTGGCACAGGATAGAAGCAGCCTAAGGAGAAGCATTCATGAGCGAATATCAGGATTCAAATCCCGCGACGACGGCGGGAACGCCGCGGTGGGTCGGCTTGGCGGTAGCCGTGTTGGGCGCATTGTCGCTGCTCGGTCTCGGCGTTGGATGGAGCGCTATCAATCACGCCAACAGCATTGAACAGTCCACCCAGGCCGCGCTCAAGCAGCAAAACGAGACACTGGGGCAGCGTTTAGCCAAGGCCGAAGACGAGAATCAGCAGGTCGAAAGCGATCTGAAGGTCGTTACCAACAAGTTGAACGTCACCCAGTCGGATTTGATCGCCGCCCGCAAGCAAAATAAAGCGGCGACGGTCACCTACAACAAAAAGCTCGAAGAGCTCGGCTCTAACGTCAACCAGCAGCTCGCCTCCAAGGCCAGCTCCGACGATATCAACAAACTCGGCGGCGACGTCACTGGTGTGAAGAACGATCTCGACGCCACCAAGAACAGCATTCAGATGGCCCGCAGCGAAATGGGCACTTTGATCGCCCGCAACCACGACGAAATCGATCAGCTGCGCCGCATGGGTCAGCGCGACTACTTTGAGTTCACCGTCACCCGCAAGGCTGGCGCGCAAAAAGTCGGCGCCGTCCAGGTGGAACTCAAGGACACCAATCTCAAGAAGAACCAGTTCACCATCAACGTGCTGGCCGACGACAAGAATTTCGAGAAGAAGAATCGCTCTGTCAACGAACCTATCTTCTTCTACACCGGCGGCAGCCGTCAGCCAGTTGAGTTGGTCATCAACAAGGTCAGCAAGTCCACGGCGAGCGGCTATTTGAGCGTCCCCAAGGGGGGTGCCACCACGTCGGCCGAAACCTCTAGCCCTGGCACTGGCCAGTAGCTCAAATTCCACAAGTTTGCGTTCCTTCCGAGGGGGCGCAGAACCGCGGGGGGATTCTTAGGAATCCCCCTTTTTTTGCCCGCCTCATCCAACAGCCCCGCGACACCGTATTTACACACGAGGTTCTGGACTCGAGCCCAACCCTATGCCAAGCTAACGGCCTAGGTTTGGGGGAGTCTAAACCCGGGTTCAGGATTTCAGGTTTTGCACCTCGCACCGCAAGTCCTGAGCAGCTTTCAACAGCAGAGCAGTTTCCTGGAGGGAGAGAAATGAAACTTAGATTTGCAACCATTACTGCAGCGACCTTGTTTGCCGCAGCCATGACCATGGCCGCCGACGGCAGCTGGACCGGCTGGATTTCCGACAGCCAGTGCGGCGTCAAGGGCGCTAACGCCAAAGCCGGCGAATGCACCACCAAGTGCGTTAAGGAACACGGCGCCAAGTACGTGTTCGTCAACGACGCGGACAAGAAAGTTTACACCATTGACGATCAGGACAAAGTAGCGGCTCATGCCGGCCATCACGTCACCGTGAAGGGCAGTGCCAGCGGCGACTCCATCAAGCTCGCCAGCATCGACATGGCGCCCGAAAAGGGCACGTAACGATTCGCATTTTCGCAACCAGCGCGGGCGGATGAAAATCCGCCCGTTTTGTTTTTCTGCTTCTCTCGCCGCCCTTCTCCCGCCCGGTTTTGCCAGCTTCCCGGATTCGGCTACGATACGAACTGACCATGACCACTACTCTTCTGCACGTCGGCAAAGCCATCACTCCCAAAGGGGAAATTCCCGGCGCCGGCATCCTCATTCGAGACGGCGAAATCGAGTCCATCGGTTCACGCGCCGATCTCTCGCTTCCCTCTGGGGCCCAGGAAATTCGCGCCGAAGATTCCATCGCCATTCCCGGCTTCATTGATGTCCACATTCACGGCGCCGGTGGCCGCGACGTCATGGAGGGCAATGCCGATGCGTTACGCACCGTAACCGCAAAGCTTGCTCAGTTCGGCACCACGTCTCTTCTCGCCACTACCGTTACCGCCGATGCCGACGATACTTGCCGCGCCGTTGAAGGCATCTCCGGGTATATTGCCACGCAGCACGAAACCAACAAGCCGCATGCGGAAATTCTGGGTATCCACTTTGAAGGGCCGTTCCTCAGCAAGGAGCGCCGCGGTGTCCATCCCGCGGAATTTCTGCAGCCGCCGTCCGCCGAATTTCTGCAACGCCTCATCCAGGCTTCATCGGGTAATGCGCGCATCCTCACCATCGCGCCCGAACTTCTCGGCGCTATGCCGTGCATCGACGCGGCTCGCAGCCTCGGCATGGTGGTCTCCATCGGCCACACCGACGCTACCTACGAACAGGCCCGCGCCGCCGTAGCCCATGGCGCGCATCACGCCACTCACGTCTACAACGCCATGCGCCCCTTTACGCACCGCGATCCTGGCGTCATTGGCGCTGTCCTCACCACGCCCGAAGTTACCGCCGAACTGATCGCCGATGGCATTCACGTGGACGAAATTGCCATGAAAGTTTTGCTTCAGGCCAAAGGTGTCAATGGTGTGATTCTCATCAGCGACGGACTCTCGGCAACCGGAATGCCCGACGGCAAATACACTTTGGGCGGCATGGAAGTCACCGTTAGCGGCGGCGTCTGCCGCAGCGCCGAAGGCCGGCTCGCGGGAAGTACGCTCACGCTCGATCGCGCGCTGCGCAATGTCGTGACGCTCGGCGTGCCGTTCCTCAGCGCGGTACAAATGCTCACGCTCAATCCCGCCACTTTGCTGGGCATCGAATTTAAAAAGGGCGCGTTGCGTACCGGGGCCGACGCCGACATCGTGCTCCTGAATGAAGGTCTGGAAATCAGCCAGGTTTGGGCTCGCGGAATTGCCGTGCACTAGTCGCACAGTCTCGAAACACACTCCTTGAGAACAACTAAATTAGCCGCAAGGGAACTATAGTTCTGGCTCCGTGGCGAGCCGTTCCATTTCGGAGCCTTGCCAACTCTTCTAAATGTCTTGGAATGAATCGCTTACCGGCTTTCGGAACTATTGGTTCCGATTTTGTGGCGAACGATTGCTGGTTAGGGCCGACCTAGACTGTTACTTCAAGTGAAACGGCAAGTTCAATTCGGACGCCAGCTTCACCGGATTGAACGGGCTGCACGCGAAAAAATGTTCGCCGTTCTGAATTGTGGGAACCTTGCGCCGGCCGTTGTTTACGCGCAGCACCAGATCCTCGGCGTCAGGATCATCCTCGATGTTAATTTCGCGAAATTCGACACCACGATCTTTCAGAAAATGTTTCGCGCGGCGGCAATCCGGGCACCACGTCGTGCTGTAAATCACCACAGGTTTCATCGTTTTCAGGCCTGCCGGTTAGATGCGGACGGCGGTGTTAACGGGCACTCGCGATGCTGACGCCCTGATGCTTGGAAACCACATTGATGCGGACCAACGCGCGTTGCAGGGCCAGGGTGGCGCGGTCCCAATCGATATTGTCACCGCCCTTGGCGATGCGCTCCTGCGCGCGCTTCAACGCCGCTTGTGCGCGTTGCAAATCTATGTCTTGGGCGAGCTCGGCGGTCTCGGCCAGAACTGCAACGCGATCCGGCAAAACTTCCGCGAATCCGCGAATCACCGCCAGCAGCGCGGCTTGCCCGCCGGTCGTGCGATACGTCAACTCACCAACGCCCAGTTCCGTAATTAGCGGAGCATGGCACGGCAGCACGCCGAGATAACCGTCCGCGCCTGGCATGGTCACTTCCGAAACGGTCTCCTTCAAAATTTGCCGTTCCGGCGTGACGATTACGAGTTGGATTGCTTCAGGTAGCATTCGCCGTTATGCGCTCGCCTTCATCTTTTCGGCCTTGGCCAGTGCCTCTTCGATGGTGCCTACCATGTAGAAAGCCTGCTCGGGAATGTCGTCGTACTTGCCTTCGACGATTTCGCGAAAGCTGCGCACGGTGTCTTCGATCTTGACGTACTTGCCTTCGAGGCCGGTGAACTGCGCCGCCACGAACATAGGCTGCGAAAGGAATTTCTCGATTTTGCGCGCGCGAGCCACTGTGCGCTTGTCTTCGTCGGAAAGTTCTTCGATACCGAGAATGGCGATGATGTCCTGCAAATCCTTGTAGCGCTGCAGAATCGATTTCACCGAACGCGCCACGGTGTAGTGCTCCTGACCGACGATGCGCGGATCGAGAATGCGCGAGTAGCTGGCCAGCGGATCAACCGCGGGATAAATCCCTCGTTCCACGATTTGCCGCGACAGGTTCGTGGTTGCGTCCAGGTGAGTAAAAGTCGCGGCCGGAGCGGGGTCAGTGTAGTCGTCGGCCGGCACATAAA
>Ga0207641_10002913_pt1 | contig 15493 bp, 16 predicted proteins | sample KBSSwiS62_FD_184306 | JGI IMG/M metagenome (GOLD analysis project Ga0207641, IMG submission 184306) | Switchgrass rhizosphere microbial communities from Kellogg Biological Station, Michigan, USA - KBS Switchgrass S6-2 (SPAdes) (version 2) | ecosystem: Host-associated > Plants > Roots >... | reverse complement strand
CGTCCTCGGCGCCAGAGCCGCCGAAGCTCAGCTGATAGTTTTCCTCGCCTTTCCGGTCGACGCCAAGGATGCCGATATGACCGGCATGGTGATGGCCGCAGGCGTTGATGCAGCCTGAGATCTTGACCTTGAGTTCGCCCAGGTCGCGCTGCTGCTCGAGATCGGCGAAGCGCGCGGCGATTTTCTGCGCGAGCGGAATCGAACGCGCATTGGCGAGGCTGCAATAATCGAGACCGGGGCAGGCGATTATGTCGCCGATCAGATCGAGGTTGGGCGTGGCGAGGCCGGCGGCGTCGAGCTTCTGCCAAACCGCGTACAGATCCGCTTTCCTGACATGGGGCAGAACGACGTTCTGAGCATGGGTGATGCGCAACTCGTCGAAACTATATTGCTCGGCCAGATCGGCCATCAGATCGATCTGTGCCGAGGACGCGTCGCCGGGGATGCCTTCCGTCGGCTTCAGGCTGATGTTGACGATAGCATAGCCGGGCGTCTTGTGCGCGGCGACCTGCTGGTCCAGCCAGATAGCGAAGTCGGGATCGCTGCGATCGACCTCGTCCGCCAGTCCGGTCTCGAACGCGGGCGGCGCGAAGCCGGCTGCGATCCGCTCGAACTCTTCCTGCGGAGCGTCGAGACCCAGCATTCGGGTATGGATAAATTCCTCTTCGACCTGGCGGCGATATTCGTCCGCGCCCAGCTCATGGACCAGGATCTTGATCCGTGCCTTATAGAGATTATCGCGCCGGCCGAACCGGTTGTAGACGCGCAGGCACGCCTCGAGATAGCTGATGAGCTGTGCCTTGGGCAGGAACTCGCGGATGACCGGGGCGACCATGGGGGTGCGCCCCATGCCGCCGCCGACGAACACCCGGAACCCGACTTCACCGGTATCGTTGCGGACGATCTGCAGGCCGATGTCGTGGAGCTTGACCGCCGTGCGGTCCTCCTCGCAGGCGGTCACCGCGATCTTGAACTTACGGGGCAGGAAGATGAATTCCGGGTGGAAGGTCGACCATTGCCGCAGCAATTCGGCCCAGGGGCGCGGGTCCTCGATCTCCTCGGCCGCCGCGCCCGCATATTGATCGGACGAGATGTTGCGGATGCAGTTGCCGCTGGTCTGGATGGCGTGCATCTGCACGGTCGCGAGCTTCGCCAGTATGTCGGGCGCGTCGGCCAGCCTGATCCAGTTATACTGGAGGTTCTGCCGCGTGGTGAAATGCCCGTAATCCCTGTCATAGGTGCGGGCGATATGGGCGAGCATCCGCATCTGCCGCGCGGACAGCGTGCCATAGGGAATGGCGACGCGCAGCATATAAGCGTGGAGCTGCAGATACAGGCCGTTCATCAGCCGGAGAGGCTTGAACTGGTCCTCGCTCAGCTCCCCGGCCAAGCGCCGACGGGTCTGGTCCCGGAATTCCTCGACCCGTGCATCGACGATTGCCTGATCATATTCGTCATAGCGGTACATGGTCAGATCACCCAATTGCCGGCGGTCGGATCGGCGGGTTTGAGGCCGAGGTCGGGACGCACGGTCGGCCCGACGGCGCGGATGCGTTCCTTTATATGGCTGGGCCGGGGGCCGGCCGCGGTCGGTTCCGCCTGGATGACATAGGGACCGTTGACGCGGCGCGCAGCCTCCTCGGCCGCGGCGATCGCCTCGCCATGGCCGTCGACGTCCGCGGCATGCTCGATGTGACGTGACCAGCCGTCGCCCGTCCACCAGATGACATCGCCGGTCATCAGATCATTCCCCGTCAGAATCTTCACGCCTTGTCTTTCAGTCTTTCGGCCTGGACCGCCAACGTCCGCAGCCGGTTCTCGGCATCGGAAAGCATGACGACTTCGCCCACAACGATGATCGCCGGGCTCACCACCGACTCCCGTTCAACCATTTCGCCAAGATCGGCAAGCAAGGTACGCATCGCGCGCGACCCCCGTAGCGTGCCACGCTCGAGCACTGCAACCGGCATGTCGGGCGCGACGCCGTCCGCCATCAACTTGTCGGCAATGCGCGCCGCGCAGGTGACGCCCATATAGATGACCAGGGTGCGCCCCTGTCCTGCGAGGCCCGACCAGTTCTGTTCGGCGAGGCCCTTGCAGGTGCCGGCGACGAAGCTCACCGCGCTCGACCAGTCGCGATGGGTGAGCGGCAGCATCGCCTCGGCCGCGCAGCCCAGCGCCGATGAGACGCCGGGAACGACTTCGACCGGAAGACCGGCCGCGCGCACCGCTTCCACCTCCTCGCCGCCGCGGCCGAAAATGAACGGATCGCCGCCCTTGAGGCGCACGACCACCGACCCTGCCCTGACATGGGCGATGATCAGGGCGTTGATCGCCTCCTGCGGCAAGCTATGCCGGTCGCGCTTTTTGGCGACCGAAATAATTTGCGCTTGGGGTGGCGCGTGATCGAGCACCCTTGGATCGATCAACCCGTCATGGACGACCACGTCGGCCGAGCGCAGTGCCTCGACGGCGCGCACCGTCAGCAGGCCCGGGTCGCCGGGACCGGCACCGACCAATATGACGCGCCCACGCGCTTCGGGATCGAGCAAGGATGCCATGACGCCCAGATGGGGCTTGCCGCCGCAATCCGCAAATCAAGGATGTTTGCCGCAGGAGCAAGATTTCTTTGCATGCCCGGCCGTTTTGGATCGGCGCATGGCAGCGCCTACCGATCGCGGGATGGGCCCGCGGCGCGCGGCCAAGCGTTGAACGGCAGAGGAGAGACGCAATGGATGACTCCATGAACGGGACCGACCCGGCCGACCGACCCGAAAGCGAAACCGATACTGAGACCGAGACGACGGAATTGCCGGACGACCCTGCCGAGGCCATCGAGGAGGTGGGCGAGCCCTCAGGCGGAAATTTCGCCTGACGGCTCGCTAGTCGAAAAGCCAGCTCGCCTGTTGCGGGACCAGCGCGACTATCGCGGATCGAAGCGCACGTAGATGTGGCCGGGAACCCGCATCATCAGTCCGCGAAGCTCAGGGGCTGGCTTGTCCGGATCGAGGCGCAGATTGTCGAGATTGTCGAGAACCGCATGCAAGGCGCGCGTCATCTCGACCCGCGCGAGATGCTGGCCGATGCAGATATGCGGCCCGCGCGCGAAGGAGTAATGCGCCCGTCGCTCGCGGAAGATGTTGAAGGCATCCGGATCGGGGTAGATTTCGGGATCGCGGTTCGCCGCGCCTGCAATCACGTCAAGGTACGAGCCGGCCGGGATGTGGACGCCGCCGACCGTCGTGTCGGAGATCGCAACACGAAGCTGCACAAGCACGGGGCCGTCCCAACGAAGCGCCTCTTCGATCGCATTGGGGATCAGCATGCGGTCCCGCCGGACTGCTTCGAGCTGGTCCGGGTTCTTTAAAAGCTCGAGCAGCAGGACGCTCGTGCCGCGATAGGTGGTATCGCCGCCCGCGTTCATCAGCTGCCGCAGGAAGGAGAGAAGTACCAGATCCGGCAGATATTCTCCGTCGACCTCGACGGTCGCGAGCAGGCTGATGAGATCGCTGCCCGGCTTCGCCCGGCGCGTCCTGACCAGGGCGTCGAAATATTCGCCGAGCTTGACGCCGGCTTCCTGCGCCTGGGGCATGTGGACATAATCGGTCTGGCCAAGGGCAAGGCGCTGGAAGGTGCGGATATCCGAGTCCGGAAGATCCAGCTGGCGATAGATCACCTCGAACGGGTAACGGAGGGTGAATTCCTCGATCAGATCCGCTTCCCCGCGGTGCAGGAACTTGCCCATCAGACCGCTCACCACGGGATCGACGATACTTTGCCCCCATGTCTTCACATATTGGGGCAGGAATATCTTCTGGAAGATTCTCCGCCAGCGGCCATGCTCGGGATTGTCGAGCGTACTGATGCTGCCCATTCCGAATGTGACGCCGATCGTCGGATGATAGCCTGAGTTAGAGAAGCGCTTCGTATCCGTCAGGACCTCTTCCGTTTCCTTGCTGCCCAGGACCGAAAACTTCGGCATGTCGCCATAATAGCAAGGAAAGCCCATATTCTCGCGATAGGAACCCGGCACGACGGCACCGCGAGCGCGCATCGCATGGATTTGCGGATAGGGGTCGGCTTCGGTACCGAAATTTATATCGTCCGAAAGAAAGGGATCATAAGAGGGATCATCAAAATCCCGGATTTTGACTGCCGTAGCCATGTCAGAACGCCCATCTATGTTGTAATTGCTACATAAAGAAATCATCCGAGATGGTCAACCGGACAAGGCTCCGGGGCCGAGTGCCCGACCCGCCAAATGGCACAGCATGTCGATGATCTGCTCCCGAGGTGGTGAACCTTCCGGAAACAGCCAATCCCGCAGCAGGATCGAGGATGCCAGCATCCCGAAAGTCAGCCGGAAAGCGAGCTCTATGTCGAACGACGGCGTTTTCCCGCTGTCGGCATATTTCCGCATCTGGGCGGTGGTGCCGGACTCAAAAAAGGATTTCAGGCCTGCGAAGGAGTGCGTTTCACCTTCCTCTCTCTGGGCGGAGCTCGATGACATGAGCGCCATGAACAGCGCCTGATTCTTCTCTACGAGATCATAGACCGCAATGAGTATTTCGCGTTCGCTTTTGAGATGGGCGTTTGTCGTCCGCTGGTCGACGAAGTCTTTCATAAGCGAACTGAAAGGCTGAACGACCACTTCCTCGAAGAGCGAGACTTTGCTGCCATAATATCGGAACAGCAGCGTCTCGGAAACATCGGCAAGCCGCGCGATTTCCCGGGTGGTGGTGCCATGGTAGCCGCGGTCCGCGAACAGCTGGCGGGCAGCGTCGGATATCCGCCCGGTCACGTCCTCGCGCGTCCGACGTCGGCGGCGACCCCCATCGGGTGCGGCCGGCACGGCGACCGCCATGTGCTCCAACGCGTTTATCGGTTCTTCCCTTCCAGAATCAGGTCGGACGCCCGCCACGCCGAGGCCATGATCGGGCCATTGGTGTTGGCGGAAACCATGGTCGGCATGATCGATCCGTCCACGACACGCAAGCCCGCGACGCCCCGCACCCGCAACTTCTCGTCCAACACGGCATCCGGAAAATTCCCCATGCGGCAGGTGCCGCATGCGTGGAAGCCAGGCAGACCCGCGCTTCGATAACCGCGCAGAATCTCCTCGTCCGACCGCAGCGATCGGCTGGGTTCGCGCTCTTCGAGGATCAACGGAGCGATGGCGGGCTGCTGCATCCACTTGCGAATGAACCGGTGCATCTCAACGGTGACTGCTCGGTCATATGGATCGGTGAGATAGGCGGCGACGATCCGCGCGGCGGCCGCCGGGTCGCGTGACGTAATGTGGATCGAGCCTTCGCTGCGCGAGCGAACCGGATAGCCGAAGACGGTGACGCTATGCGCCTTGTCGACCACCACCTCGCCCTTCTCGTTTGGCAGGGCCACAACGGGCGAGAGCAGGATCTCGACATCGGGCGTCGCGGAATCGGGCAAAACGCGCACAAAGGCACCCACGGTTCCGTATGCAACCGCCATCGGTCCCGTGCGGGTGAGGAACCAGCGCAACGCGTTCGCCACCACTCTCAAGCCGCGGAGCTGCGGGTTATGACTGTGGGGTTGGGTAAGCTCGTAATGCATCGCGAAAAGGCGGTGCTCGAGCAGATGCTCGCCGACGCCGGGGCTGTCGGCGACCACCGGGATCCCCAGCGGAGCGAGGCGGTCTGCCGCTCCGATTCCCGATCGCTCGAGGATCTGCGGCGACATCAGCGCACCTGCCGACAATATGATCTCCCCACCTGACAGATAGGTTTGAGCCGGCTGGCCGGCCGCGCCCACTGTCGCCACGCCCACCGCACGGATGCCCTCGAACAGGATCCGGTCGACGACGACCCCCGTCATTATGGTCAGGTTCGGCCGGCCCCGTGCCTCTTTCAAAAAGGTCTGGGCGGTGCTTTGGCGCAAGCCGTTGCGGATGGTCCGCGTGGCGTAGCCTACCGCTCCTTCGAGGCTGGGCTTGTTGAGGTCGTCCACCCGCGGCACGCCCATCTGCTCGCCCGCCTGGATGAAGGCTTCGCTTAGCGGCGAGCGCTCCTTCTCGATGGAGATGTGCAGCGGACCGGCTCCGCCGCGCACGTCGTCTTCGCCAAGCTCGTGATTTTCGATGGAGCGAAAGGCCGCGCCCATATGCTCCCAACCCCAGCCGGTGGCGCCCAGAGCCTCCCACCCATCATAATCCTCCGGCTGACCGCGGAAATACATCATTCCGTTGATGGACGAAGATCCACCCAACATCTTCCCGCGAAACCAGGTCTCGGATGGAATGTCATCATGCGCCTCGGTTTGGAAATACCAGGCATATTGCGGATCACCGGAGAGCTTGCCTACGCCGCGCGGCATGTGAATGAACGGGTTCTTGTCGATCGGTCCTGCCTCGAGGAGCAATACCCGGTGAGCCCGATTGCGGGATAATCGTTCAGCCAGGACGCATCCTGCCGATCCCGCCCCTACGATGATGTAGTCCCATTCAGCCATGTCGACCTGGTTCACCTCGGATGCGTGCCGGATCTGCGCGGCTAGCGCTCCGAGATCCGTCACAGCCAGAATTGCCGCTCGGCGCGGCGTTATACATAACCGCCGTAGCGGAAGGAGATAGAAAGGGCTGCGATGACTAGGGCCGCCGCCGCCGGCCGCGCGTCAGGCGAGCTTGATCGGCCAGAATTCCGGCTTGGATGGCGTCGTCAAAATACTCGCCATATTGTCTATCATCCCGTCGCGATTGCGCCAGGCGAGATATTTTTCATAATCCTCCTGGCTGTCCCACTCCTCGATCAGCAGCACGCGGTTAGGATGGTCCTTGCTCCGAAAGGCGTTGACCGAACGGCATCCGGGAAAGGCGCGTGTATCCGGAAGCGTCGCGGCAAAGCTCGAGCAGACCGCCTCCGCCGCCTCGTCCTTCAAATCCATCGTAAAGGTGACTTTCACTGGCTCGGTCATCGCGACTGTACTTTCCTGCTGGTTATCGGGATATCGTTGTGGCGGCACCGTTCGGTGGCGCGTTCGCCGGACTGCGTGTCGAGGTGGCGATCACAGTCGGCGCTATGTGGCGCCTCCGGCAAACGGGATGGCTTTGTTGTCGACGCGCCTCATGTGCCTCCTACATCTGCCCGGGAACGTCTTTGCGCCTCGGGGATCGCGATACTGCCGATCAGCTGTTCATATGTCCACCCTCGCCGGGATGCATCCCATGCCGGACGTGGCGGGCAAGGGCAGATGCCGATCGAAAGCGGTCAGCGCGATAGGACGGATACCGATTCAGCCATTCGCCAAGCCGGGATTTCCGACCTGCGCTCACGCGCTGGCGAGCAGTTCCTCTATTTCGCCGCGGATCGCCTCGGGCTTGGTCGTCGGCGCATAGCGGCTGAAGACCCGGCCGTTGCGGTCAATGAGGAATTTGGTGAAGTTCCACTTGATCCCTTCGGTGCCGAGTATGCCCTTCGCATTGCTCTTCAGCCACGCATAGATCGGATGGGTGCCGGGACCGTTGACATCGATCTTGGCGAACATGGGAAAGCGCACGTCGTAGCTGGTGCGGCAAAAGGCGGCGATTTCGGCCTCGTCGCCGGGCTCCTGCGCGCCGAACTGATTGCAGGGGAAGCCGAGGATCGTCAGGCCCTGTTCCGAAAGCGTTTCGTGCAGCATCTCCAACTCTTCATATTGCGGGGTGAAGCCGCATTTGCTGGCGGTGTTGACGATAAGAAGGACGCGGCCGCGATAGCTTTCCAAGGAGACCTCTCGGCCATCGATGGCGCGTGCGGAAAAATCGTAGATGGTGGTCATCGGCGTATTCCCGCTCCTGATCTCGGCTTCTTTCCTTCGGGCCGGGGCGCCGACATCACCCGCCCCTGCGCTCGTGGCTCATCGCGGACCTGGCCTCGGCGGGCACCAACCCCTCGAGCACCGCCCAAAAGCCGGCCACAGCATTCTGACCAGCCTGAGCATAAGCCGCCGAAAGGCGCTCGCGGAGCGCTTCGAACAGGCTCGATTCGAGCGCCGAACCGGCTTCGGTAACGCGCAGCAGCCGCTGGCGGCGGTCCTCCCGACCGGTGCGGGTCTCGATCAGGCCGCGCTCCGTCAGCTCGTTCAGGACCCGACCCAGCGACTGCTTGGTGACGCCGAGGATTCGCAGCAGTTCACTGACGGTGATGTCGGGCTGGCGCGCGATGAAATAGAGCGAACGATGGTGCGCGCGGCCGAGGCCCTGCCGCGCGAGACCTTCGTCGATGCCGCGCAGCAAATGACTATAGCCGAAGTAGAGCAATTCGACGCCGCGGCGAATCTCGGGCTCCCGCAGGAAGAGGGGCGAGGCGCCGCGAAAAGGCTCTGGGGAAGTTTGGACAGTCATGTTGACGTAATTTGACAGCACGCTTATCGGAACGCAACGCAAGAATCATATAGTTCAACAGGATATGATGAATGGCCGAGGAACCCACCTACGACGATCGCGACGGTTTCATCTGGCTCGACGGCAAGCTGGTGCCTTGGCGGGATGCGCGGGTCCACGTCCTGACGCACGCGCTGCATTATGGTTCGTCGGTTTTCGAGGGCATGCGCGCCTATGACGGCAATATCTTCGAGTTGAGCTGGCACAGCCGGCGCCTGCGGGAAAGTGCCGCGATGATGGGCTTCGACCTGCCATGGTCGGTCGAGGAGATCGACGCGGCCTGCATAGCGACGATGCAGGCGAATAACCTGCCCAACGGATATATGCGCCCGATCGCGTGGCGCGGGTCGGAGCAGATGGGCGTGTCCGCGCAGCGGACCAAGCCGCATATGGCGATCGCGATCTGGCACTGGGGCGCCTATCTCGATCCCGGCCCCACAGGGTTGAAGCTGGACATCGCGCCGTGGCGGCGACCTGCTCCCTATACCGCGCCGGTCCAAGCCAAGGCAGCGGGGCTCTACATGATCGCGACGATGTCCAAGCATCACGCGGAGGGGCGCGGCTATCAGGACGCGCTGATGTTTGATTATCGAGGGCAGGTGGCCGAGGCGACAGGAGCCAACGCCTTCTTCGTCAAGGACGGCAGGTTGCACACGCCCTCGCCCGACTGCTTTCTAAACGGCATCACCAGGCAGACGGTCATCAAGCTCGCGCGCCAGCGCGGCATCGAGGTGATCGAGCGCGCCATCTGGCCCGAGGAGCTGGAGAGCTTCGAACAATTCTTCCTGACCGGCTCCGCCGCGGAGATCGTTCCCGTGGGATCAGCGGGCCCGTGGAATTTCGCGATCGGCGATCTCACCCGGCAGATTCAGAAAGATTATTCGGATCTGGCGCGGGGCAAGCTCAAGCTGGGCTGAGCCTGCACGGCCGGCCGTCCTACTCCGGCACCATGGGCCGAACCTTGCCGCGGCGCCAGGTGGCGATCGCGTAGATGATCAGCCCGGTCCAGATCAGGCCGAAGGTCAGCAGGTGGATCGGCAGCAGCGGTTCGCCGAAGATGCGTATCGCGATCAGCATCTGCAGGGTCGGCGCGATATATTGGAGCAGGCCGAGGTCGGACAGCCGGAGCCGGTTGGCAGCGCCCGCGAACAGGAGCAGCGGCGTCATCGTGATCAGTCCGCTTGCCATGAGCATCCAATAGGGCGGGGCGACGCCGCCGGACGGCAGGGTCGGCTTCGCCAGCAGCCAGCCGAGCGCGAGCGGCGCGAGCAGACCGGTCTCGATCAGCAGGCCTTCGATCGGGCCGATCCCTGCGACCTTGCGGACCAGGCCATAGAGCCCGAAGCTGAAGGCCAGGCCGAGCGGAAGCCAGGGCAGCACGCCCTGGTCGATCGTCAGCGCAGCGACGCCCGCCGTTGCGAACAGGATGGCCACCGTTTCCGGCTTGCCGAGCCGCTCGCGCAATATCAGCACACCAAGAAGGACGTTGACCAGCGGGTTTATGAAATAGCCGAGGCTTGCCTGCAGCGCGTGCCCGCTATTGACGGCATGAATATAGAGTAGCCAGTTGGTGCCGATCAGGAAGGTCGATGCGGCCAGAGCGAGCGCGACGCGGGGCATGCGGATCGCTGCCCGGGCAGCGTTCCAGCGCTTCAGCGCGAACGCCAGGATCGCGAGCAGCAGCAGCGACCAGAGGATGCGGTGGCTGAGGATGCCTATCGCCGAGACCGGGTACAGCGCGCGGATGAACAGCGGCAGCACGCCCCAGATCAGATAGGCGCAGGCGCCCATGAGGACGCCCAGGCGGATCTGCGAATGCGCCGGCATCAGTGACGCTTACAGGATGCTTCGCGCAAGGCTATCAGGTGCGAACGAGCGACAGAGCCGGTTTGTCGTCGACCTCATCGGTGATGAAGTCGCGCACGAACTCGTTGGCCGGGTCACGCTCGATCTCGGCGGGCGACGCAAACTGCTCGATCTTGCCGAGGTTGAGGATCGCGACGCGATCAGCGAGGGCGAAGGCCTCCTCGCGATCATGGGTGACGAAGATCGAGGTGATGCCAAGCCGGTCATGGATCTGGCGCAGCGCCTTGCGCAGTTCACGCCGCACCTTGGCATCGAGCGCGCCGAACGGCTCGTCGAGCAGCAGGATGCGCGGATCGCGCGCCAGCGCGCGGGCGAGCGCGACGCGTTGGCGCTGGCCTCCCGAAAGCTGCGAGGGGTAGCGCCCGCCCAAACCGGGCAGTTGGACCAGATCAAGCAACTCGTCGACGCGCTGGTCGATGTCCGCCTTGGCGGGACGATCCTTGCGCGGCAGCACGTCAAGCCCGAACGCGATGTTCTTTGCCACGGTCATATGCCGAAACAGCGCATATTGCTGGAATACGAAGCCGATGCCGCGATTCTGGACGGGCATGTCGGTCACATCCTGACCGCCGAAGGAAATCGTACCCTGCTCTGCATATTCGAGCCCGGCGATGATCCGAAGCAATGTGGTCTTGCCCGAACCGGACGGCCCAAGCAGTGCCACGAACTCGCCCTCAGGCAGATCGAGCGTGACGCCGTCGAGCGCCGGATAATTGCCGAAGCGGCGGGTGATGTGGTCGATCGTGATCGTCATGTCAGTGTCCAGCAGCGGCGAGGGCATCATGATGACGCCATTCGAGATAGGTCTTGAGCGCGAGCGTTACCAGAGCGAGCAGCGCAAGCAGCGCGGCGACCGCGAAGGCCGCGACGAAATTATACTCGTTGTACAGCACCTCGACATGGAGCGGCATCGTGTTGGTCTCGCCGCGGATATGCCCGGAGACGACCGAAACCGCCCCGAACTCGCCCATCGCGCGGGCATTGGTGAGCAGTACGCCGTAAAGCAGGCCCCAACGGATGTTAGGCAAAGTCACGCGAACGAACGTCTGCCAGCCATTGGCCCCCAGCGACAGGGCAGCCTCCTCCTCTGCGCGACCCTGCGCGACCATCAACGGTACCAGTTCGCGCGCGACGAAAGGGAAGGTGACGAAGACCGTCGCCAGGACGATGCCGGGAACCGCGAAGATGATCTCGATATCATGTTCCTGGAGGAACGGCCCGAACCACCCATGCGCACCGTAGAGCAGCACGTAGATCAGGCCGGAGACGACTGGCGAGACCGAGAAGGGAATGTCGATCAGCGTGAGCAGGAAATCCTTGCCCCGGAAATCATGCTTGGCGATCAGCCACGCCGCGGCGACGCCGAAGGTCAGATTGGCGGGAACGGCGATAACGGCGACCAGCAGCGTGAGCTTGATCGCCGCCACGGCATCGGCGTCGACGATCGCCGCCGCGGCGGCCTCCCAGCCGTTGCGCAGCGCCTCGACGAACACCGCGGCGAGCGGCAGCAGTAGCAGCACCGAGACGTAGATGATCGCGACGACCAGCAGGCCGAGCGCCACCGGCCGCGACGGCTGAAGCGGATCAGGGCGCTTCACGGCGGTGCGGCTCATAGCCCGGCCTTCCTGCGGCTGTGCTCCTGGATGCGGTTGATCAGCAGGAGCATCGAGAAGGAGATGAGCAGCATGACGACTGCGATCGCCGCGGCGCCGGCATAGTCATATTGTTCGAGCTGGGTAATGATCAGCAGCGGCGAGATTTCCGATATGAAGGGCATATTGCCGGCGATGAAGATCACCGAGCCATATTCGCCGACCCCGCGCGCAAAGGCCAGCGCGGTGCCGGTGATCAGCGCTGCACGGATCTCGGGAAATACGACGTGGGTGAAGGTCTGCCAACGACTTGCGCCGAGCGAGATCGCCGCCTCTTCGATATCGCGGCCGAGATCGGCGAGCACCGGCTCAACGGTCCGCACGACAAAAGGCAGGCCGATGAAGGTCATCGCGACTACGATCCCTTGCGGACGATAGGCGACGACGATGCCGAGATCGGCGAGCGGCTTACCGAGCCAGCCGGTGTCGGCGTAGATCGCGGTCAGGGCGATGCCCGCGACCGCGGTCGGCAGTGCGAAGGGGAGGTCGATGACTGCGCTCAGCAGCTGGCGGCCGGGAAATTTGTAGCGGACCAGCACCCAGGCGATCAGCAGGCCGAACACCATGTTGGTCAGTGCGGCGATGGCAGCCGCGCCGAAGGTCACCCGATAGCTCGCCAGCGCGCGCTCGGAAAAGGCAACCGACACGAAATGGTCGAGCCCTTCGGTGACCGATCGGAGAAAGACGGCGCTGAGCGGAAGCAGGACGATCAGGCTGAGCCACGTGATGGTCAGCCCCATGGTCAGGGAAAATCCCGGTAATATCCGCATCGCCGGGCGGCCCATCGCCCTGCTCGTCATAGTTGGAGCACCCCTTTTAGGTAGATAAGCAACAGGGGCCGGACGCTGCCCGGCCCCTGACATCGTTGGAGTTGGATCAGAAATCAACCTGTAGCCTCGTCCCGATGATGTCTCCCTTGGCGGTCGTGCCTGGGCCGTTGAGGCCGGCGGCCGGGATCGGCGGGAAGATCAGCGGCGAATTCTCGCCCTTGAAGCGAATGTAGTTGGCGACGAACTTCAGGTTGGGATTGAGGTACCAGTTGAGGCCGAGCGTCCAAGTCTCGCCCTTGCGGTTGACCGCACGGCCGCCGATCGACTGGAAGCCGGCATCGGTCAGGTCGAGCGTGTCGTAGCGCGCGAGGAGTTCCAACGCACCCCAGCCGCCGCCCGGAGCGAAGTTGTTGTTCGGCTTGACGCGATCGGCGCTGCCGCCTTTGAATACACGGGATTCGCCGGTCAGGAACCAGCTCGCGAAGACATAATAGCCGTCGAAATTGACCGTTGGCGCGGTGCCGTAGCGGTCGATCTTCAAATGGCTATACTCGCCCTGCACCGAGAAGGGCCCCCAGACGAGCGCGCTTTCCAGGCCCAGATAGGTGGCGTTGCGCGCGCCGGTCGGCACGCCCAACGACGGCGCGGTGCCGTTGATGTTGATCGACACCAGGCGGCCGCCGTCGACGCGGCTGCCCGGACGATCGCCGAGGCCCGAAATGGTATGCGCCGGGAAGCCGGCCGCCTTGAATGCCGACGCGCCGACATGGATCACCTTGCCCGCATCGAGGATCGGGTCCCAGGTGATTCGGCCGTTGACGCCATAGCCCTCGTCCGGACTCGCCTCGTTGCGCTGGACCGATTCGCCGCTTCCGAACAGGCCGATCGTGGCGTTGAGCTTTTCGGTCTGATAGGCGGCGGTGACGCCGACCCGGCGCTCGGCGCCGACCTGGCCGAAGGCGACATTGGCCATGCCGCGCTCGAGGAAGCTGTTGAGCGCATCCGAGGTGTTGGCTTCGAGCCCGTAAGGCGCCTTTTGCTGGCCGACGGTGAAGACCCAGTTTTTCACGCCGCCATAGCTGACATAGGCATCGAGCAGGTTGACCGTGCCCTTCACGAATTCGGCCTCGATGCGATATTTATAATATTTGAAGAACGTGCCGTCGAAGCCGAAGCGGCCGCGGCGAATGTCGGTGCCGCTGTTGTAATCGTATCGGCCGCCGCCGCGGCGATTATAGGCCGCATAGTCGATCTGGAAGGTGCCGCGCGGCTTGAAGGTGAAGTTGCCGCCGACATCGGCGAAGGTCGGCGCCGGGCCAGGCTGGACGGCCTTGGCGGCGAATGCCTGGACCTGATCGACGCGGCCTTCGGTGGCAGTGGCGGTTTCTTCGAGCTGGCGGTTGCGTGATTCGAGCTGGCGCACCTTGGCTTCGAGCGCATTCAGCCGATCGAGAATGGGATCACCGGTCGGGGCGGGAGCAGCTTCTTCGTCGAGCGAAATCACCGAATCGATGGTGTTGCCGCTGTCGGGATAAGCCTCGACCTGGTCCGGGATCGGAGTGTTCTCCTGCGCAAGCGACGGCGCAGGCAAGAGCGCGAGGGCGGCTACGCCCCCGAGTAGGAATGAGCGCATGGAAGATCTCCCTGTAGAGATATGTGTCAGGCTTCCGGTCGGGGCGTTTGGGGGGAGAGGGGTGGGCGCCCTCTCCCCCCGTCCCCGGGGAGAGCAAGCTTATTTCTTGGCGTCTTGCAGGATCTGGTCGAACAGTCCGCCATCGCTGAAGTGGACGTTCTGCGCACGCGCCCAGCCGCCGAAATTCTTGATGGTGAAGAGCGCCACGTTCGGGAACCGCGACTTGAGCTGCGCGGCGACCTGCGGATTACGCGGACGATAATAATTGTCGCCGATGATCTTCTGCGCCGCCGGCGTGTAGAGGAAGCGGAGATACGCCTCGGCAGCCTTGCGGGTACCCTTCTTGTCGACATTCTTGTCGACGACGGCGACCGGAGGCTCGGCGAGGATCGAGACCGACGGCACGACGATATCGAACTGGCCCTTGCCGAGCTCGTTGACCGCGAGGAACGCCTCATTCTCCCACGCGAGCAGGACGTCGCCCTGGCCGCGCTGGACGAAGGTGGTCGTCGAACCGCGCGCGCCGCTGTCGAGCACCGGCACGTTCCGGAACAATTTGGTCAGATAATCACGCGTGGCGGCGACCGAACCATATTTGCGCTGGGCATAGCCCCAGGCAGCGAGATAGTTCCAGCGGGCGCCGCCCGAGGTCTTCGGATTCGGGGTGATCACCTTGACCCCCGGCCGCACCAGATCGTCCCAATCCTTTATCCCCTTCGGGTTTCCCTTGCGGACGAGGAAGACGATCGTCGAATAATAAGGCGCGCTGTTGTTGGGGAGGCGGGCCTGCCAGTTGGCGGGCAGCAGCTTCCCCTTCGCCGCGATCTCGTCAATGTCGTAGGCGAGCGCGAGCGTAACGACGTCGGCGGGCAGGCCGTCGATCACCGAGCGGGCCTGCTTGCCCGAGCCGCCATGGCTCTGGCGGATCGTGACGTCGTCTCCGGTCTGTGCCTTGTACGACTTGGCGAAGGCGGCGTTGATCGCGACGTAGAGCTCGCGGGTCGGGTCGTATGACACGTTGAGCAGCGAGACAGGCGCGGCCTGAACGGCGGCTGGTTGCGCCGCCCCCAGCAGCGTGGCCGCGATGGCCGTGAAAATGGTGAGATGCTTTTTCATTCTCTTCCCCTGAGTAGATGGCCGCAGTGGTATCTCTACCAATAAAAAAGAGAAGAAAGGA
>Ga0207641_10002912_pt1 | contig 15494 bp, 15 predicted proteins | sample KBSSwiS62_FD_184306 | JGI IMG/M metagenome (GOLD analysis project Ga0207641, IMG submission 184306) | Switchgrass rhizosphere microbial communities from Kellogg Biological Station, Michigan, USA - KBS Switchgrass S6-2 (SPAdes) (version 2) | ecosystem: Host-associated > Plants > Roots >... | reverse complement strand
TAGGTAGAGGGTTTTGGTTTTAGGGTTAAAAGAGGGTACTTATGTATCCTCTTTTTTTATTGATTAACTCATCATCCTGTACTTCCGGGTAAACGCGCATTGCTATAGATACCCCGCCAGACCCCTGAAGATGCTTATAATGATTTTAATCAAATCATTATACCGATAAGCTTCTATTACACGGTGGGCATCGGTAACTTCCCAATCATTCCCCGAGCAGCGGAACACATATAGAAATTTCCGATTGTTACCGTACACCTCGAAAATTGTATCTGAACCTTCCTTATAACTGTAAAATCCAAAACACACCGTTTTATCCGCTGCGGATGCTTACACCAGGCCAGGGGTTTATTCCTTTCCTGAATTGAATACCTTCCTTCCAGTAAATATAGTTTTGTTCCGAAGCTGGCAGCCAGGGCTGTTTCACCCAAGTCCTCTTCTATCCAGTTACCTGTTTCTACATCGGTAAAAAAAATGTTTTCGTATCCATCATCGAACAAAACGTGGTAAACCTGCTGATAGGGATGATCAATGGCCGTCACTTTTGCGGAGCATACATCATTTTCCAATCTGAGATAAAATATATGATCCATACAAGGTGTTTAGGTTTTTTTCAATGCAAAACTGCTGCCTTACTTTGCAATCCAGACAGATACCGACCCTGCGGCACAATGAAATTCTCCACAGCCTTCTTTGTCAATTTTTACTTCAGCAGGAATTTTTTTGAGATAATCAACAAATATTTTACCCCTGTGCTGCATCCCTATATTCATTTTCTTAAAACCCGCGTCGCCGTTAGATAAAAGAACTGCACAACCGGATTTTTTCATTTCTTTTATTCCCGCGCGTGTCCAGCCGATACAATTTCCATGGTCAAAATAATCTTTCTGTTCACCATAAGCGAACAGCCTGCGGGCCCTTAGCAACTCGTCTATATTTTCGCAGGCAGGCAGATAAATTTCGTAGTCCTTTCCATCGTGCCCCTTGTCACTATACGTTGCTCCAAACATATCAGGATAAAAAACACATGGATATCCTTGTTCTCTCAATAGAATGAGCGCATAGGCGATGGGTTTAAACCAGGGTTCAACCGGTGCTTCCAAAGCCTGCAGCGGTTGTGTATCATGGTTATCAACCACGGTAACCGCCAGCATTGGCTGTACTGATACCAGCGAATTGTCCAGTATCTGCCTGAGATCATAATCTTTACCACTCCTGGATGCATGATGGAGATTATGGTGAAGCGCGGCATCAAATAGCGACATTCTGCCCCCGGTTGCATCAATGTATTTTAGCAATAAAGGGAGATTACCCGGAGCCCAGTATTCTCCTACAACAAATATTTCTTTCTTTGTGCTGTTGCGCACATAGTCGAGCCATTCATTATAAAACGAGGGCGTTATATGTTTTACCGCATCCAGCCGCAGCCCGTCAAATTTTGCCTCTTTGTAGTACCAGTCGAACCATCTTTTTAATTCTGCCCGCACTTCCGGGTTCCTGAATTCAATGTCTGCATACATGAGGTAGTCATAATTGCCCTTCTCATCGTCCACTACATCTTCCCAGCCTTCGCCGTATCCATTTGTAATCTTGTAAATGGCTGTTTCTTTCGTGATATTATCGTAATCCACGCCTGTAAAACAATGATGATCCCAAACGAAGGAAGAATATTTATTCTTACGGCCGGGATGCAGAAATTTGGTAAACGCCTCAATTCCGAGCGGCCCCGATATAAATTCATTTCTGTTATCGGGATTTACTTTGCGGACTTCTATTTTTTCTGCTTCATCCGCACCTGCCAGGTGGTTGAATACAATATCAACGTATACCTGTAAACCCGCCCGATGCGCGGCTTCTATCGCGTCACAGTACTCCTGTTTGGTCCCATATTTTGTGCGCACGGAATTTTTCTGCTCGAACTCGCCGAGATCATAGTAGTCGTAAACATCATAGCCAACACTTAAACCACCAGCATTCGCCTTAAAAGCGGGCGGTAACCATACGGCAGTAATGCCTTTTTTTGCCAGTTCAGCGGCATCTTTTTTCAATTTGTTCCATAAACTTCCATCCTGCGGATAATACCAGTGGAAGTACTGCATCATTGTAGCGTTCTGCATAATCTTTTTTCCAGTCCTGTTCCTTCTGTTGTTATTAATTGTGCGAATCCGGAAGAAGGGGTCGAATTACTGAGACGGTTTTTTGTTTTCTGAGTTATAATTATGCCAATCTGCACAATACATTTAATAATTAAATCTCATCTGAAACGGGCAAAAATAAAAATCTTTTACGCCTATTGGGGAAAATATTACACAGCTCCGGCCAAGCTGTGTAATAAACAATCCAAGGCCCCTTGTTTCAACGATAAGCGCAACCGGTCAGAGGCAAATTCAACACAAAAATGTTTGGCAGTGTTTTGGGTTAAAGGATAGCAGACAGCAATAATTTTAAACGTTCTAAAATTTCCATTATGGCTAACACAAAAACACTGTTGGGTTTTTTGGCCGGCGCGGCAGTGGGCGCATTGGCAGGCATTTTACTTGCACCCGATAAAGGTTCTGAAACGAGAAGGAAAATATCGAAAAAAACAGGCGATTTAGGTGAGTCATTAAAAGGATCATTCAATGATTTTATAGACGGGATAAAGGATTCCTATTCCAATATGAAATCTGAAGCAGAAGACGTAGAAGAAAAAGGAAAAATCAGGATGAGCAACCTGAAACACGAAGCAAAAAATGCCCTGTCTTAAGACCAGGCACTCTCAAAATTGATTTCTTACCGGCAGTATTATAAAACCTTTATCATGGAATCAATTCCCAATCATTTCGAATCTTTGCTGTCCAAAGCTGGCGACTATGCTGAAACAAGAGCGAAATTGCTTAAATTAAAAGTAGCGGATAAAACATCCGATACGGTTTCTGATGCGGCTTCAGCACTGGTAGTTTGGATTTTCGCTGTTTTTTTCCTGTTGATATTCAGTACAGGCCTGGCTTTACTTTTGGGCGAATGGGTGGGAAAAAATTACTACGGATTTTTTATCGTAGCAGGCATTTATGGTATTGCCGGTATTATATTCCGTGTCAACAAGAACCGTTTCATCAAAACCCCGGTTAGCAATTTTATTATCAGCAAAATTTTAAAGTCTGCATAATGAGCCATGTTTACACCTCTGCGGATTTGCGTACCGAAATATTGGCACTGGAAGCAGAACGCCTCAGACTGGAAGATGAGTTAAAAAGTACTGCTTCAGCAGCTATCCATAGCCTGACACCTGCGAACCTGATAAAAAACGCCTTTCATTCTACTGTACAAACGCCGGGCTTAGGTAAAAACCTGTTAAAAGGAGTTGCCGGCCTTGCCGTGGGTTTTCTTTCGAAAAAAATTCTTGTTGGTGGTTCGTCCAATATAGTAAAAAAAGCATTGGGCGCGGTGGTTGAATTGGGCGTGGCAAAGGCGGTTACCCGGAACGCAGGAAAACTGACTTCTTCAGGAGTAAAACTAATTGGCAAAGCAATCAAATAAGGCACCGTTTTAGTGCTGTTATTTCAATCTAAAAAAAAGTTATTGGTTTCATTTTTAGGCGCAAAAAAGGTCGATTTTCAAAATAACTCCTGAATACCTGCCTGGCCGTTAGAACTAACTCAGTTACAGATGAGAATTTAATTTATAAAGTAAGGGTTTTTACCCTTTTTTTATTGAAAAAATTATAGTTTCTTTGTACTGTATTCATCGGGAAATAAGTGCAAATTATTATTGACATTTTGGTGTTTTACCCGGTTGAAATTTTAAACAAAATACACGATTTGTAGCGTAGATTTGCACGACTGGTACAGTGCTATATTTCTTGCCATAGCATGTTTATCCATTATCCCCTGGTAACCCTGCTTGTTTCTTTCTAAAGAACGCCTTTCTGATAGTTTGCTGCCATAATTTATTGATAAATATCTATTTACATACTATGAGTTATGTTCGAAAAGCGTCTATTATACATCTGTTTTCGCTGTTGTTCCTGATAAGCTTTTTTTTCATGCTTACATCATGTGTAAATACAAGGAAAACCACCTATTTCAATGATATTCAAAACGGCGTTTATAAAACTTCCTATGAAGCCCCGCAGCCGGTTATTCACAAAAACGATTTGCTGAGTATTTATGTGACTAGTTTGAATCCGGAAGCATCCCTGGTTTACAATGCCCCGGGTTTGTCTTCCACTACTGCGGCAAGTGCCAACGGTACTACCGTTCAAAACGTAGGCTACCTGGTGAACACGGAAGGAAATATTCAGTTTCCTGTTTTGGGAACAATAAAAGTAGAGGGACTTACAACAAATGAACTAACAGATATACTTGCCGATACCCTTAGTGCCAGAAATTTGCTCATAGACCCACTGGTTACGGTGAGGTTTCTGAATTTCAGGGTTACTGTTTTGGGAGAAGTGGGCAAGCCAACGGTAATTACCGTACCAAATGAAAAAATAAGTATCCTGGAAGCGATTGGACTGGCAGGCGATTTGACTATTTATGGCAAACGGGACAATGTATTACTGATTAGGGAAGAAGAAGGCAAGAAAATTGTACACCGGATTGACCTGAATTCACCGGCAACGCTGACTTCAGCTTTCTACTATTTGAAAACAAATGACGTTGTATACGTAGAACCTGATAAAAACAAAGTGGCCAGCGTAAGTGGTTTCCGGCAATTGTTGCCGGCTATCATTGCGGGTATGTCGGTAATAGTTGTTGTTGCAGACAGGCTAATAAAATAATTCAGAGTATGAAAAAAATGCAGGTCTCTGTAAACAATGGTATTGAAACATCTGAAAAGAATATGTTTCAGCAATTGTTTTTCCGGTACTGGCCCTATTGGCCAATGTTCGCTGTATTGATGATATGCGGCGTGGGAGTAGCATATGTTTATCTGCGCTCTACCACTCCAATGTATGAATCCAGCGCGACCATCCTGATAAAGGATGAGAAAAAAGGTCTGGATGATTCAAAAATTCTGGAATCTCTAAATCCGCTTAGTTCTAAAAAAATTGTCGAAAATGAAACTGAAATTATTCACTCAAGAACAATTGTGAGTGAAGTTGTAAAAGAATTGGGACTGTACGCCCCGGTATTTGAAAAACAGGGATTTCTCACCAAGACGGCTTACGCCAGCAGTCCGATAAACGTCAAAGTACAATACCCAGACTCGCTTACAGAAACTCCCCGGGTTGATTTTACATGGTCTCCGCGTAACAAAGAAGTTATCATTAACAAAATTAGTTATCCCGTTAATACCTGGATAAATACACCCTGGGGTATATGCCAGTTTAGTGAAAACCCATTATACCGTGCTTCTGCAGCAACCGCTTCCGCGCAATTTTATTTTGCGCTGAACAACGTAAACAAAACAGCGAAGCAGATCTCAGGCGCAATAGAAGTTACACCAGTAAGCAAATTATCAACGGTTATCAGCCTCAAAATAAAGGATGCCTCACCTGAAAGAGGAGAAGCGATTTTGAACAGCCTTATGTTTGAGTACAATAAGGTATCGATAACAGACAAAACACAACTGGCTTCGAATACGCTGGCCTTTGTAGAAAAAAGGCTTAGACTGATTGAAGCGCAACTCGATTCGGCCAATGTTCGCATACAAAAATTCCGTACTCAAAACGGCGCTGTAGATCTAGGCGAACAAAGCCAGCTTTACCTTAGAAGCGTGGGCGAAAGTGATCAAAAAGCCAGTGCGCTGAATGTTCAATTAGCCGCACTGGATGAAGTGGAGAAATATGTGCTTTCAAAAGATAATCAACCGGGCGTAGTGCCTTCCTCATTTGGAGTGCAGGATCCGCTTTTGTCGCAGTTGGTGGAAAAGCTGTATGATAGCGAAATACAATATGAAAGGCTGAAGAAGAATACCGGGGCAAACAGCAGTATTATGGTATCGCTCCAAAATGAAATAAGCAAAATAAAACCGAATATTATTGAAGTCATCCGTAACCAGCGCAAAAGCCTTTTGGCTGGAAGGGATAACCTGAATGCAACCATCGGCCGTTATAATTCCCTGCTGAAAGATGTTCCAAAACAGGAAAGGGAATTGGCCGAAATGAACCGCCCCTTGGGAATAAAAAATAATATTTACACCTTTCTTTTGCAGAAGAGAGAGGAAGCAGCACTCTCTTTTAACGCCACAGTTTCTGATAGTCGTTTGGTAGACAAAGCGGAATCCACTGACGGACCTGTCAGCCCTAAAAAAACCGTGATATTGCTGGGTTCGCTGGCCGGCGCATTTTTAACCGGCGTCGCGTTTATTCTTTTGAAAGAAGTGTTTAACAATAAAATTTTATTCCGGAGCGATATAGAGTCATTCAGTACTGTACCCGTATTGGGGGAAGTTGTATATGATGGTTCCAATAAGAATCTGGTAATTTCCGGAACCGGCAGAAGTTTTGCAGAAGAACAATTCCGGCAGATCAGAACATCGCTTGGTTACCTGGGTAATGCAGCAAAAACCCGGAAAATAATGATTACATCTTCGATATCCGGCGAAGGCAAAAGTTTCATAGCTGCAAACCTGGCCCTGAGCCTGGCATTGGCCGGCCGTAAGGTTGCATTGATAGATATGGATATGTACATGCCCCAGATAACTGGCATTTTTAATGTGCAGGATTCTGCAGGCATCGCAGATTATTTGACCGGCAAGAAAGAAATCGATCACATCATTAAAAAAACAGATGCCAGTGAAAATCTGTTCGTGATACCCGCCGGTAATCTTGACAGTGGAAATATTTCAGAATTGATTTTAAACGGTAAAACACAAAAATTACTTGAGTATCTGGAGACGGTTTTTGATATTATTATTCTTGATACCACGCCTGTGCTGGCTATTACCGACGCTTATACAATATCATCGTGGTGCGATGCTACGATATACGTTATCAGGCACGCATTTACGCCAAAGATTCACGTTCAGCGTCTGGATGACAATATTGAACTGCACAGGATGAAAAATACAGGCATTGTTTTCAATGGAATAAAGAGAAGGGGAATCGGGAAATACGGTTATGGCTATGGATACGGCTATGATTACGATTACGGGTACAGGTATCGGAAAGTCAAAAAAGCAAAGAACAGCGCGGTAAACGCCTGATTGCTGAATAGGAGCGGAAAGGATATAACTGCCTTGTAAAATTGCTGACTGGTAGATGTAACCGGATTGGCGAAGCTGTAAACAAATGTTAAGGCCTGTAATAAATATTAGTGAATTGCAAACACAACCCTATGCATAGTGTAACAAAAAAATGGTACGTGGTTTATACCCGTCCAAGATGGGAGAAAAAAGTAGCCGACCAGCTGAGTCGTAAAAAAATTGATCATTACTGTCCCTTAAACCGGGTTCATCGTCAATGGGCCGACAGAAAAAAAATTGTACTGGAGCCATTGTTCAGTGCGTATGTTTTTGTTCAGATTGATGAAACAGAACAGTTGCAGGTAAGGCTTACCGATGGCGTCATTAATTTTGTTTATTGGCTGGGCAAACCTGCCGTTATAAAGAATGAGGAAATACAGGCTATCGGAGAATTCCTGAACGATTACAGGGATGTGCGGCTAGAAAAAACTACGGTGAATCCACTGGATAAGGTCCGGATTATCGGCGGCCCTCTCGTTATGCAGAAAGGACAGGTTGTTTCAGTAAAAAATAAGACAGTAAAAGTCATATTACCATCGCTTGGATATATGATGCAGGCCGAAGTAGAAACTTCGAATGTTGAGCTGGTACGGGAAGAAGCAAATACTTCCTTTAAGAAACAACAATGGCTCTATGCATTCGGTAACAGGTAGACAATCGCTTTTTTTTAACCAACTGCAATCGCAGCACTGCGCATAGCGTTATCCATTACATTATCACAAATGAATGAACAGCATAAAATCTATATTGCCGGCCACAATGGCATGGTAGGGTCGGCCATACGCCGTAATCTTGAAAAAAAAGGGTATCAAAATCTGCTGCTGCGCAATTCCGCAGAACTTGATTTACGCAATCAGCAGGCTGTATTCGATTTCTTTGAAAAAGAAAAGCCGGAATACGTGTTTCTCGCAGCGGCACGGGTAGGAGGTATTTTTGCGAACAATACATTCAGAGCAGATTTCCTATATGAAAACCTGCTTATTGAAGCGAATATTATCCATTCCGCCTGGAAAAACGGCGTTAAAAAATTACTTTTCCTGGGTAGCTCATGCATATACCCAAAGCTTGCTCCGCAACCGCTGAAAGAAGAATACCTGCTGACAGGCCTGCTGGAAACGACCAATGAGCCATACGCGATTGCAAAAATTGCCGGCATAAAATTATGCGAAGCATATCGTGACCAGTACGGGGTTGATTTTATCAGTGTGATGCCTACAAATTTGTATGGCAAGGGGGATAATTATCATCCCAATAATTCACATGTATTGCCGGGGCTGATCCGCCGCTTTCATGAAGCAATGGAAAACAATGCGGCTGAAGTAATTGTTTGGGGAAGCGGAACGCCAAGGCGGGAATTCCTGTATGCAGATGATCTGGCAGAAGCCTGTTATTTCCTGATGCAGGAATATAGTCAGCGTGAATTGATAAACATCGGCACGGGCGAAGATCTGACCATCGCGGCATTGGCCGAAATAATAAAAACCACGGTCGGGTTTAAAGGGAATATTGTCTTCGACAAAACAAAACCAGATGGAACTCCGCGGAAGCTAATGGATGTATCAAAATTGCATTCGCTTGGCTGGAAGCACAGTGTTCCCCTTTCAGAAGGGATAAAACTGGCCTACCAGGACTTTTTACAGAAACATATTACCCCGGCCACAATATAATTTCCAGCTTACCTTTATATACTCAGACGATAAAGCTTTCGTTTATTATGCAGCCATTTATGGCCGTATATAACTTGTTTTGATTTTTTAATAATAAAAGAGTTTACATGAAAACAGCGTTGATTACGGGTGTTACCGGGCAGGACGGTGCTTACCTGGTTGAATTTTTACTGGATAAAGGGTACATTGTCCATGGCATTAAGAGAAGGAGTTCCCTGTTCAATACGGATCGCATCGATCACCTGTACCAGGATCCACACGAGAGAAACCTGCGCTTCACGCTTCATTACGGCGACCTGACGGATTCTACCAACCTGATCAGGATAATACAGCAGACCAAGCCCGACGAAATATACAATCTCGGCGCTATGAGTCATGTAAAAGTAAGCTTCGATACACCCGAATATACAGCCAATGCCGATGGTATTGGCACTTTACGGCTGCTGGAAGCCATTCGAATCCTGGGACTCGAAAAGAAGACAAAAATATACCAGGCTTCCACATCAGAACTATATGGATTGGTGCAGGAAGTTCCCCAGAAGGAAACCACGCCTTTTTACCCACGCAGCCCTTACGCGGTAGCGAAAATGTACGCATACTGGATTACCATAAATTACAGGGAAGCTTATGGCATGTTCGCCTGCAACGGAATTTTATTCAATCATGAAAGTCCGCTTCGCGGAGAAACTTTTGTAACCCGCAAAATTACCCGCGCAGTTTCAAAAATTGCGCTGGGGCTGCAGGATAAATTATACCTCGGCAACCTCGATGCCCAAAGAGACTGGGGTCATGCAAAAGATTACATTGAGGCGATGTGGCTCATATTACAACAGGAGAAACCCGAGGATTTTGTGATTGCAACCGGTGTAACCACCCGGGTGCGCGAGTTCGTTCGTATGGCTTTTGCTGAACTGGGCATCAGTATTGTTTTCCAGGGAGAAGGTGTGAAGGAAAAGGGTTATGTTAGCAAATGCTCCAACCCGGCTTACCAACTGGAAGAAGGACTGGAAGTAGTGGCAGTTGATCCGCAATACTTCCGGCCTACAGAGGTTGAACTGTTAATTGGAGATCCGACCAAAGCCAATACAAAGCTGGGATGGAAACCTAAATACGATTTGGCTATGCTGGTGAAGGAAATGGTAGCTGCAGACGTAGATCATTTCCATAAAGAAAAACTGTTGAAAGAAAACGGCTATATGATCAAAAACCAGTTTGAATAAAAAGGCGTTTATATATCTCCGGCGGGTACTGCAATTTCTCATCTGCATTATCCGCCGGTTTGTTATATCCGGTTCCAGCCTCTCCTTTATCAGAAAAACAAATTGCAGAAGAACAAACTGAATGAACGCCGGTAAAAACAATCACAGCAGGAAAAAAACTACCTTATGGAATTTCTTCTTTCTTAATATAGGGTTTGTTATTTCCATATTCAACGGTATACTGATTATACCGCTTTACCTGCACTACATCGATAGCTCGCTCTATGGCGCCTGGCTGGCTACCGGTAATATTTTAACCTGGATTACGGTGGTAGACCCGGGTGTAGGCGATGTGCTTTTACAAAAAGTAGCATTCGCAATCGGGAAAAATGACAAAAAAGAAATTGGTGCAGCTATCGCCTCCGGCATATTGATTTCGGTAGGCCTTTTTGTGCTTTCTGTAACTATCGGCTATACTTTTTCCTTTTTTATCGGCGATCTCGCTAATATCAACAAACTGTACAGGGATGATATCATCAGTGCTTTCAGGATTGCTTTGTGGGGAACAGCTTTCGGATTGCTGGCCGATACTTTCAGGAATATTGTTTTGGCCTATCAGAAAACCAAGCTGAATGGCATGTTCCTGTATTCAGTTATTGTAATAGCTATCATTTTAAACATTGTATTGCTGATACTTCATTTTGGCGTTTTTGCCCTCGCTTACGCTGCTTTATTCAGAGGACTGGCCACATTTGGGTACTCACTGGTGCTCACCATTTTGCTGATTAAAAAAAACCATGTGCACCTGCAGTTCCAGCGTACCTATTTTAAATCATTTTCCAAGATCTTCGCTTTTACTTTTTCAAGCCGGTTGTTTGAAACAGTTGCATCCAATATTGACCTTATTCTGGTAGCCAGGTATCTTGGCACCAATGCAGTTACCGTCCTTGATTTATCGCGCAGACCCCTGAAGCTGGCAACAGGGCTGGCCAACAACGTTACTATCTCCATGCTGCCTTCACTACCGCACCTGTTTGGCTCGGGGCAGACAGAAAAAATCAGGGCTACTATCATTCGTATCTGGACGACCGTGCTATGGTCTTCGGGTTTTTTAGTCGGCGGCTTTATACTGTTTAATTATAATCTCACTGCTAACTGGGTGGGAAAGCAATTCTGGATAGGGAACAGTAATAATATTGTCATGTGTGTTTCATTTTTCCTGTTATCAATAGGGTATAATTTGTCTAACATCACTTACTCAATGGGAGATATCAGGAACAACAGTATTATTAACGTAGTAAAAAGCGTTGTATACCTGTTGTTTCTTTTTGTATTAGCTAAAACCATGGGTATGACCGGTGTACTGCTGGCCTTCTTAACGCCCACAATTATTATGCTGCTGTATTACCCTAAAAAAGTGTCGCAGGAAGCAACTTTATCTGCGCAAAATATAAAAGACATTGTTCGCGAAACATTTCTGATTATTTTAATAATGGCCCTGGCAGCAATTGTTGTTTTATTATTTACTATTCAACTATCGTGGGTAGGTCTGATATTGTCGGGCTGCTTATATACAGGGGTGTTTGGACTTTTACTTTTTTCTTTCAGTAGCTTGTTCAGGGATGAAACAGCAAAAATGTTTTCCCTTGCACAACTGAAATTAGGCGGCTTGAAAAGCAAAAGCCCTTAACTTCTTTTGAAATCGTTTTACAATAGTTGAATCAAAATCGTCATTAGCAAAAACAAGTACCAAAGCTGCCCGTCTAACGGGTATGGATATAACTAATTTTATTATGCCTTTCTTACCGGTTCCAACATACGAAAAATTTGCACGACGATTGAGGGGCTTGTTCGCGGATAAGATATATAATACTCCTTTGCAGTTCAGATCATATATTGCTTACTGGAACTATCGACTAAACAAAAAGAATCATTCAGCGCTGGCCGGGAAGCAGCATTATTTAGCAGAAAAACCAAATTACGGGGCTGGCATAGGCCACCAGTTGGCTAACTGGAACACAAGTTTTTATTATTCCAGGCTTTATAACCTGATCTTTGCACACTTTCCTTTCTCAAATGAAAAATGGGAGCATTTTCTTGGATTTGGTGAAAATGAAACGAACGCCCTTACCCTGCTGAAAGATCCCGGCTTTAAGAAAGTAAGGTTGCCGCGTTTTAACAGCGAGAATGAGAAGGAAGTGGCGCTTATTGGTAAAATAATACTCTCTTACCGGAGGGATAAAATACTTTTTTTACTGGAGCAGGATCAGGCTTATGCGCGGCAATGCGATACAAGCGCAGATTTATCCCGTAAATTCTTTGCTGCAGGTGCCCGCAAAGCAAATAAATTGTTGTATGATGCCGGTGATTTTAATATCGCCATCCATATCCGGCGCGGTGATATCGTTGCCATGAAACAAACCGGCGATTCCAATTGGCAGGAAAGATGGCTTAACAACGATTATTATGTGGCTGTTTTAAAACAAGTGCTTGGGCTGCTGACTATCAGCAGGAATATAAGGGTGTATCTTTTTTCGCAAGGGGTTAGAGGAGATTTTCCTGAGTTTGAGCAATTCAACAATATTCACTTTTGCCTGGACACAAATGCGTACGATTCGTTTCTGCATTTGGTCTGTGCGGATCTCTTAATCAGCAGCAAAAGCTCATTTTCTTACAAACCCGCCCTGCTTTCAAAAGGCATTAAACTATGCCCGGCCAATTTCTGGCACGCGTATCCGGCCTCGCCTGATTTTGTACTGGTTGATGACAATGCGGATTTTGATAAGAAAAAGCTGGCGGAAGCGTTTGAGTATAAAAATATTAAATCGACAAAATAACCGGATAAAAGGGTAAAAACATGGCCAGTATACACCAGAAATACCAGCAGCTTATCGGGGCGGACAAAAATTTTGTACTATCAAATGAGAATGTGCAGGTAACTGGCGAAGCCGCTGCGGAACTGATCCGGCTAAAACTGCTGTCGGCCGCACCCGTTATGATAAGCAGATTTGGTTCTAATGAATTAAGCATTGTGTTAAATTATTATTTTACAAAGGGCAGTTTTCTGAAGAATGTTTCAAACGTTTTTAAGGGTATCCCCTTTTTCCTTCGTTTTAAGAACGGCCTTGTTCAAAACATGAACCTGGTAGCGGGTTTTTTTCCGTGCGATGTTAAGAACCTGGAACGTTTTTGCGAATTGTACCTGGAAGACATACCAGAGATTGATATCCTGGGCTCCTGGCTTAGTTATGAAAAATATATGTTTAAGTATATGAATAAAGATCATATACGTGTTCAGTTGGAAGATTTATCACCTTTCAATCATAACAACCCCTGGAGCAAGGCGCTGGAAGGAAAAAAAGTATTGGTGGTACATCCTTTTGAAGAAAGTATCATAAGCCAGTACAAAAAACGGGAACTGCTTTTTAAAAACCAGGATGTTCTACCGGCATTTGATTTAAAAACTATCAGGGCGGTACAGTCGAATGGAGATTCCGACACCGTTTATAAAGACTGGTTTGAGGCGTTGGACAAGATGACGGAACAGATTTACGCTACAGACTTTGATATTGCCATTCTGGGCTGTGGTGCTTATGGCCTGCCATTGGCTGCAAGGGTGAAAAGAATGGGAAAAAAAGCAATCCATATTGGCGGTGCGGTGCAGTGCATGTTTGGTATCAAAGGCAAGAGATGGGAAATACCTTTTTACAACTACCAGGAGAAATTTTATAACAGCCATTGGGTAAGGCCAAAGGAAACAGAAAAACCGAAAGACGCTAATGTAGTAGAGGGTGCCACTTACTGGTAGGGAAGAAAATGGGGAAAGCAATTTAAATATTATTTTTATACAACTTTTGCAGGTGAAGAAACTGAAATTTTACTGGCGCTTTATTTCTTTGCCACTGGTGCAATACCTGAGACTGGTATATACCGCGGTCCGTATAAAAAACAGCAACCCAACATTAAAACTTGCAGGCAACGCGGGTATTTCAAATACAAAATTTGGGAAATACAATTTCTTATCGCAGGGCGTTACAATAATTAATTCTGAGCTGGGAGATTTTTCTTATGTAGGAGAGAACACTCTTATTCAACATGTAAAAATCGGAAAATTTACATGTATCGGACCTTCTGTAAAAATAGGGTTGGGCAATCATCCCCTTAAAAACTTCATTTCCATACATCCAATATTCTATTCCTTAGCTGGTCAGGCCGGGGATGTTACTTTCGCGGACAAACAATATTTTACAGAATACCTTGCCAGTGAGATCGGCAATGATGTCTGGATTGGAGCAAACGTAATAATTCCCGGAGGGGTAAAAATTGGCAACGGGGCGGTTATAGCATCCGGGGCAGTTGTTACGAAGGATGTCCCCCCGTATGCAATTGTTGGAGGCATTCCGGCGGCTGTAATCAGGTACCGTTTTCCCGAAGAAACAATTTATCACCTGCAGGAATGGAAATGGTGGGATAAAGATCCGGAATGGCTGAAAAAACATTTCCGCGATATGCACGATATTAATAACCTGGAAACTTTAATGAAACAGTAACAAAATGTTCAGGCTTATTTACAGGGGCTTGCGAAAAATAAATTATGCGATTGATTACCGAATCCATTGCATAATTACATTTATTCGCCTGAAAGGAAACGCCGTTACATGTGGAAAGCAATTCAAATCATACGGAAGCCCGGTGTTAGATGTATGGACAGGCGGCAAATTAAACATTGGCGATAACGTTATACTTAACAATGGCTACAGGTATAATATGATTGGCAGACAGCAATCCTGCATGTTTATTGTAAGAACCGGGGCATCACTGGTTATAGGAAATAATACCGGCATCAGTGCTACTGCCATTGTTTGTTGCTCCGCAATTACCATTGGAAATTTTGTAAAAATTGGCGGCAACACTGTTATATATGATACCGATTTTCACAGCCTTGATGCGATGCAGCGGTCTGACGGATTGCTGGACATACAAAACACAAAAAATGCACCTGTCAATATCGGGAACAATGTATTTGTTGGCGCACATTCAACCATATTAAAAGGGGTAACTATTGGAGACAATTCAATTATCGGCGCTGGTTCAGTGGTGACCAAAAATATTCCCGCCAATGAAATATGGGCGGGCAATCCGGCAAAATTTATCAAACATGTTTAAACCTTGTAAACGAAAAGGAATTATAACTGAATATTGTACAGGGAACGCATATCAGGCTGAGGGTTTCAGCGAGTGAAGCGGAAAAAATTATCCATGTCTTTATGAATATACGCTTATTAATTATTGTTTCATTTTTTTCGATACTGCTTTCAGATGCAATAGGTTATTTATCCACCTCGATGCATATAGGCCTGGATGCCACTTATTTTGTTGCAGCGCTCAGGCTGATATCGCTTGTTTGCTTACTAATTTTTAATTCAAAGCTAAAATGGAAGAATAAAATACCTCCCCT
>Ga0207641_10002911_pt1 | contig 15494 bp, 10 predicted proteins | sample KBSSwiS62_FD_184306 | JGI IMG/M metagenome (GOLD analysis project Ga0207641, IMG submission 184306) | Switchgrass rhizosphere microbial communities from Kellogg Biological Station, Michigan, USA - KBS Switchgrass S6-2 (SPAdes) (version 2) | ecosystem: Host-associated > Plants > Roots >... | reverse complement strand
AAGGCGCTTCCCGGTAGCGGCGAATCCGCTCACGGTAAGCGCTCGATCGTTACGGATATGGTGAGTCTCGATGAAAACTCGGGCGATTCGGGAAGGCCGGCGACCGGCTCTATTTTATGGCTCGCCTTGCGCGACGCCGAGCGGTGGGCACGCACGACGCCGCCGTCGAGCAGGGAAAGCGTCGTGATTGAATCGGCAAAAAAGCTTGCGTGCTGGGGAACAGTTCCACCTTCCTTTGCGGCGTTCGTTGCCGATGCTGCTTGCGCCGGAGGATCCCATGCCAATTGCTGCACTACATGCAGCGAGGCGGCGGGCGTACCAGATTCGGCTTCGAGCCACTCTGTCGATTCCGAGCCCTGAGCCTTTTTCCATAACTCACCGGATGGGCGCAATTCTTGTTTGGATTTCGCGCCGGCTGCGAACGCCAGCGAAGGAAAGACTACGCTGGGCCGAACAGCGCGCCGCAGCCATAATGCCATAAGTGGCGGTTGGCCCTCTCCGAAATCCAGGTGCAACTTGGAAGCGCCGGCTTCGTGCTGCGCACCTTTGGTGTCCTCCGTGTAACGAATACTGAGCGGCACAGCCATAGCCGCGCAGAGACTAGACAACGACTCCAGCAACCTAGCGTCAGCACTTTCACGCGGTCGCGCGACTTGTTCGCATGGATGCGTCGGCATCACCGTTTCTTCAATTTCAGCGACACCTTCAGGCGAGGTCGAGAGAATCCGTCGCCTGGTGTTCCACGTCAGCTGAACCTGGGCGGAATGTACGATCGGCATAACATAAGTCTTGGAAGCGACCGTTTCCGTAGAAACACTTTGCGTTTGCGCTTTTAGGCTGACGGAAACCGCGTAGCGCTCTTCGCTTTCTGCCTTGAAGACACGTCCGATTGGCTTACCTTGCGCCTGGGCCGTGCGTGGCGTACCTATCGCACAGACGACGGCCAGCAGGCAGAATCTTGCGGAGCTTTTGCTGGGGGTCATTTGCGGCACAGTCAGTGAGCAGATTTCGCTAGAGTGCGGTCAAAAAAATCGCTCGCCGCGCTATAGGCTTTGAGCCACGAATGATGCAATAGAAAGTCGTGAATTTCGTCTGGGAAAATCAGTTGTTCGACGTGAACGCCACGCTCGCGCAAACGGGCCGCCAGATCGACCGTTTGCGTGAAGTAAACGTTGCGGTCATCGTCGCCATGAATGAAGAGTACGGGCGATTTCCATTTGTCGACCGAAGAGACTGGAGAAGATTCGTGCGCGAGTTTGGTGAGGTCGGGCGAAATATTTTTGCCGTCCCAGTTGTCGGTGGGCCAGTCGTGAACACCGTGTAGATCCACTCCCGCGGCGAAGAGATCCGAGTTGCGCGCAAGGCCGAGCGCCGTCAGATAGCCACCGTAGCTGCCGCCCCATAGGCCAATGTGCAAGGAATCCACATCAGCGCGGGACTGTAGATACTTTCCTGCCGCGACTACATCCTGGTATTCGCTCGCGCCTCGACCCGCCCGGCCAGGAGCCTCACGAAAGGCGCGGCCGTAGCCAATGCCGCTGCGATAGTTCACCGAGAGCACCACGTAGCCGCGGCTCGCCAAATACTGATTCATGCCGTACGCGTTTGAGTAGTAGTACATGTAATGCCAGCCCAAGAGCATTTGACGCATCGAGCCGCCGTGAAAGAAGAGGACACTGGGACGCTTTTCGCCTGGCTTGAGGTTCTTGGGTAAGAAAAGCTGGGCGTGAATGTCGAGGCCATCCGACGACTTGAACACAACTTGCTGCGGCGTAATGAGTTGGTCCGCTGGAAATTGGGCCGGCCAAGTCTCGGCGGCTAACGGTTTTGCTTCAGATGATGAATCGGCAAGCTGTCGAACGAAAGGCCGCGCAGTGTGTGAAGCATCCGAAGCGACGAACGCAAGATAACCGGAATCGGCCACTACAACAGGACTCCATTCAATCCCTTGCCCGATGCTTAGCTGCGCGGGCTTTCCACCTGAAGCTGCCACGCTCCACAGGTGCCGACGGTCAATGTCGTTGCAGTTGGAACTGAACAAAACGGTCTTGCCATCGGGTGCAAGAGACCATTGCTCGACTTCACAGTTGCCAGGAGTCAGGAGCGTGGCAGTTCTGCCGCCTGCCGCGATTGAATACAAACGTTGCCAGCCATCTTGTTCACCGGCGAAAACGATTCGATTTTCCGTGGCCCAATGAATGACACCGCTGCCGTCAGCCATATAGGGATAGGAATCTGTCAGCTCTTTGCCGCTGTGCCAGAGTTCCTTTGCGCTCCAGGTATCGGTGTCGGCCACCCAAATAGCCCAGGGATGCGGCCGGTCTGGCTCCATAAAATATCCTTCGGGAGTGTCTCGAGGCATCGCTGGCCTGCGAATGAAAGCTAAGCGCTTGCCGTCCTCAGACCATGCTGGCGTTGAATCACTGTCCACCGTTGGCGCAACGAACCGAATGCCCTTCGTAAGCACATCGTAAATGCCAATGAAACTGTGATCGCCACGGTCGGAGGTGAAAGCGAGCTTGCTGCCGTCGGCCGACCAGCGTTGCTGTACGTTTGTGCCGCGAATCATGAGCTGCAGCGGCTTTTCGCTAGCGCCGAGAGTGGCAAGCCACAACGCGCCATCCTTCACATAAGCGCACACGCCTTTGCTCGATACTTGCGGCGCCTGGCCGGCGTCAATCTTTTCTGGTTCGCCGCCGCTCCAGCCAATTCGGTAAACGGCTTGTTCAGCCCCCGCTGGATTGCTGGTCGGATTCGGCGATTGGCCGGATTTGTTCTTCCCTTCACCGCGGGTGAAGACAATCGTGTTCGCGTCCGAGGAAAACTGGAGTCCGGAGAGTTCCTGTCCGTCTTCATTCATGTACGACGTCAGACGGCGCGCCTTGAAGTCTGGCGCTTCCGCGACATAAATATTCCGTTTGCCCTGTTCGTCCAAAACCCATGCGATTCGCGAAGAGGCTTTTGCTGCGGTCAGACTGCTTGGGAAGGGAGCGCTTAATACTTGTTCCAGCGTGAACGACTGCTGAGCAGAGGCCGAGAACGCGATGAATAAGACCGAAAAAGACAATAGTGCGGCGGCGTTAAGCGACATTCGATTGCGAATGTGGATTTTCATCACGCTCCTTTAATCTCCCGGCTGTTGTGCAGTGACCTTTTCCAGTGAAACTCTGGGCTCCGTAAGCGGGCCTGAGATCGTCAGGAAGCGGACCGCCGTTTCGGGGCGCACGGCGCGTCCGACAACGTGGCTCTCCGCGGTAAGGTCCGCGTCCTGAGCAAAACTCACGCTTCCTTTGAGAAGAAATTCTTCCGAGGGCGAGGCGAGACGCAACGCGTTTAATTCAAAGCCACCGTCGCCAATGTGAAATGTCCCGGAACCCGACGCCCAGCGGGAGGTTCCGGTTTTCCACTCGCCTTGCGCCATGGTTCCGGCCAAATCCCATCCGCGCAATTCGACTTTGCTGAGGTGCAAGTCACCTTTGCCGGACAGGCTTTTCAGCAAGGCGTCGCGCCCGATTCCTTTTGCTTTCAATTCAATGCGCCCGCTCGCCGTGCCAGCCAAGTGGTTCGCGACGTCGGCCAGCCAGGGGGTCTGCACCAGTGAAATGCGATCAAAAGTGGCAACGACATCATAGGTTGGTAGACCGGACAGACTCGCAGTCAAACGTCCCAGTGCCGTGCCGCCCGACCACTGTGCTTGCGCGTTTTCCAGATTCAGATCAGTTCCGTCCAATTTCGCGTGAGCTCGGAAACCCTTAAGACGGATTTTTTCGATCGCAATTTCGTCAACTTTCAGGTCGCCCTCGGCACGGACCCCCTTTAAGGGTGTGAGCGACGACGCTGGTGTCGAGCTTCCGCCAAGCCCCGCAGGCAGCAAGCGTTGCAGCCAGCTTGGGCGGGCGCGAGGGCCCATCCAGCGATCCAATTCTGCGGCGTCCAATTGATCGGCTTGAAGTTGAAAGGACCAGTGAGGTGCGCCGCCTTCGCCACTCTCGTTGCCGACCGTGCGCGCCAGTTCGACAGAACCCCGCCAGGTTGCGCCAAACGCACCGGCTTTCTCCAATGTGAGCTTGCGACGCGCGTCCCGCCATTCGCCGTGGACATTTTCGAGCTGAATAGGTTGATTGAGTCCCGCGACTTCAAGAGTGGCACGCGTCAAGTCAGCACGACCGTTCCACACCGCGGGACGATTTCGACTCCATTCCAATCGCAACTCGCCGGCGCACTTCCCCGACAAATCCCAACCATGCCTTAGGTCATGCCCGAACGCCGATGCGGCGGCAAGAATCGTTTCCGCCTGTTGCAGCTGGCCCTCAAGGCGCAAACTGCCCGAATGCTGTTCGAGATCGTCCTGAAAAGCGACATTAATTGTGCCTACCGTCGAATTGCCGGTGGTGTCCTTGGCGTTGGTCAAGATCGTCACACGTTTGGAATCGCCCTGTTTTTTTAGTGGCAGGTTTATCGTAAACGGTTCGATCATCAACTTTCCGCGCTGCATCCCGCCGCGAATGGGCCGAACGCCTACGGCAGATGCAAATCCCGGCACAACCCAGCGGCCGCCGGGACTCGAAAACGCCGCCTCTTCTAATCTCAGCGGCCAGCCACGGAAAGTGGCGGTGCCAGTGAAATACTGGGCCGACGCAATTCCCTCGGATACGTCGGGTTGAAATGCGCGGTACCAATCCAGAAAGTCAGCCGCCTGGATACCGGCAGAGTCCAGACGAACCTCCAGATTCATGCCAGTTCCGCTTTCCAACGTGGCAGTTCCACGAACGTTGGAGCGCGGCGCCTCCAGCACGACTTCGCGAGCCTGAGTAATCCCCAAGGCAGGATTCCAGCGGCCCTTGATGCGAAAAGCCAGTCGAGGATTGTCTCCACGTTCAGACAGATCCCAGCGGTGAATTTCTGTTGCTCGGAGTTGGGCGGCAAAAGACCAGTCGCCGAGTGTGGCGTCCTTGGTTTCGGGCAATGAATTTTCATCGCTGTCGACGGTAGCCTCTCCAGAAAACGTGCCGCGCACGCCGAAGTCACTGCCTCCGATTAATCGAAATACGTCCGCCAACGACGACTTGGTCCAGCTCAGGCGAAAGTGCGCCGGGCGCAAGCGGACCGACGTGCCCGCGACATCGCCGCTTACACGCATCGTACCCGCCAGTTGCAACGGGACCCCGCCGCGCCATGGTTCCGCTTCTAGGTTGAGCCGCCAGCGACCCGCGGCGGTCTGTTCCATGCTGCCTTGCACTTGTTGGAATGCAAATAAAGCTTTGTCGTCGCCAATCTTGAAATTGACACGGCCGTCGGTGATCTCGATCTTCTGCAGATGATTTGTCGGCAACGCTGTCTTCACAGCGAAGCCCATCGTTCTTGCTTCGGAGCTCGCCGCCGGCAGCCACCGCTCGAGGTTCCACTGCGCTTCCGCATTTCGCACTAGGATTAAGCTTGGACGATCGAGCTGCAGTGTCCCTAATTCAAATCGGCCGCGCAGTAACCCCCACCAGCGCAAACTAGCGGAAAGACGATCCGCGCGCAGAAAGTATTCGTTGCCGAAAGCGGGGTCTTCGGCGACGGAAATCGCAAAGGCGTCCAACTGGGGGGCCGGGAACAGGCTGGCTGAAAACTCACGCACAGCGACCGGTCGGCCGAAGGAACGCTCCAACTGGCGCGTCAGAAACAATTTGAGGCGCGTCGTGCGGACTAGCAGTGACACGCCAAATTGCAGCGCCAGTGCAGCCAGCGCGACCGCGACCAGAGGCTTCCACCATTTTCTGATTCGATTCACTGAATTCGATTCGGAACGGACAACACCGTTCGATGCCAAAAAATTCTCGCAGACTTGGTGGCGAATTGGTAGCGGGCTAGACGAGTTTCGGCAACAAGCTAGTGAACGGTGTGGAGCATGCGGCTCCAGCGCGTGCGCCCCGGCAGGTGTGCAATCGTCACCAACACTCCGCGAAGCCTCTGCGTAAACGTGGACTCGCCATAGTCCGCTGAAGTTGCATCCACAGACCAGTAAATCAGGAACGGCCGGCCCATGATCGCGTCGCGGTCTACAAAACCCCAATACCGGCTGTCGAGACTGTGGTCGCGGTTATCGCCCATCGCAAAATATTTGCCGGATGGTACGATTAGTTCATCGCCTTTGACATGCGTTTTGATGTCGCGAGCCCATTCCGGCTCAACTGGCGAACTGTACAAGGGATTTCCCACCGGCGGAAATGAATAATTGAGCGGATCATAGCCCGCTGCGGCGTCATGCACGACGTAAGGTTCGTTGAGGGCCTTTCCGTTGATGTAAACCTGCTGATCCACCAATTTAAGATGATCGCCTGGCAAACCAATCACGCGCTTCACAAAATGCTGATGATCGGCGAAGGGATACTTGAAAACGATGATGTCACCACGTTGCAGCGGCCGGTAAGGCAAGAACCGTTCGTACCAGGCGCCCGTCCCGCCGAAAATAAATTTGTTCACAAGCAGATGGTCGCCGATTAAAAGCGTCCGCTCCATCGAGGACGATGGAATCTTAAAAGCCTGCACAACGAAACTGGTCCCAAAGAGCGCCAGAATCACCGTGACCAGCAGCGATTCCATGTATTCGGAAAGCGTCGTAGCTTCGCGATGCGAGGTGTGCTCCTCAACTGGAGCCTGTGTGGTGGTGGCATCAACTTGAGCAACTGTAGTTGGTTCGTTCATTCCGCTTTGGTAGACACGTCGGCCTGCAGCTGTAAGCGCTCCAGCGCGGTGCGCGCTGCCTTCTGTTCCGCCTCTTTTTTCGTATAGCCTTGGCCACTGGCCAGAAGCTCACCAAGCGACCACACTTCTACGTAAAACGATTTCTGGTGATCGGGACCAGTCTCACCGGCGAGGCGGTACTCGGCGGGCGGCTTGCCCTTTCCTTGCAGAAATTCCTGCAGAGCCGATTTGCGGTCTGAATCCGCAATTCGGACTCCGCCTAGCTCCAATGCGGATTCGAACAGCACGCGATGAAGCACTCGCCTCGCCGCTTCCAACCCCGAATCGAGATAGATCGCAGCGACCACCGCTTCTAGTGCATCCGCAATGATCGCAGCTTTCTCGCGTCCGCCCGTCTTTTCTTCGCCTCGGCCCAGCCGCAAAAATTCGCCGATGCCGAGCTTCCGCGCAACAATTTCAAGCGCTTGCGCGTTTACAAGGTACGCCCGGCTCCGTGAGAGCTGGCCCTCGCTCCACGACGGAAAATTCTCCAAGAGATACTCGCTGGCCAGCAGATCCAGCACGGCATCACCGAGAAATTCGAGGCGTTCGTTGTCTTGAATTTCCGCCGGATCAGTTCCCACCGACTCGGCGGCCGTGCGCAGTTCAGGTATGGCCGAACTGTGAGTTAGCGCCGTAACAAGCAGGCCGGGACTGGCGAATCTATATCCGAGTCGTTCCTGCAGTTCGTCGTCCTCGAGGCGCGTCATCTCTTACCGCCGTTTTACAGCGGCAGCAATGTTATTTCGGGGAGCTCAGCTGTGTCGAGGCCTGTTTCTTGGATTCGTCGGCACCGCTGCGGCAGGTTTCCTGCAGCTTACTGTCGAGTGATGCGCATTTATTGAACGCCGCAGCCGCGTCGTCATAACGCGAGGCTTTCTGGTTCGCCAGACCCAACAGGTATAGATTTACTGGGTCGGGCGTCGGGTTCGGATCGATTTTTACGGACTGCTCGAGCTCTGGGATCGCATCGTTAAACTTCCCGCGCCGAAAATACACCAAGCCTAGACCGCTGTGCGCCATGGCCAACGTTGAATTCTTGGCGGCCACAAAGTTTTGATCTGGCATTCCTTCTGGCTTGGGAATGGTAGGCGTCACCTGAATCGCCCGCTTCGAATAGTCTTCGGCCTTGGCAAGCTGTTTTTCCGGCTCGGCGGTGTGCGCATTGATAGCCCGCGGGATGGTTTGTCCGAGCACCGCGAGCGTCTGCACGTCGTCCGGCTTTAACGCGATCTCTTTGTCGCCTGTTTCGAATGCCTTGTCGGTGTTGCCGGATTGGATGTACTGCAGCGTCAGCGCGGAATAAACCATCGGCCGATACTGGCTGTTGGGATATTTCTTCAGGAACTCTTCCCCTGCCGTGATTTTCTTGGGCAGATCCGTATTCGGCATTTCTTGAAAGGCCTTCACTGCCGCAAGTTCCTCCGCGTTTTGCGGAGCTTGAGGCACGGCAAGTGAACTTCCTGACTTGCTGGAGTCCGCAGGCTTCTGGTTGGGTTGACTTTGTCCAGCTTGGCCGTATTGGCTACCCTGCGCGAATGCCGGCACGCCCGATGCTGCCAGCCCCGCCGCGACGAACACGGCGGCGGCCCAACTCTTCTTACCGCTCATTTTACTTCTCCTTCCTTTGGAATCGTCTGCGGCTGGTGTGATGTTCATGATACATCGCGAGGCGCCACGGGTACGTACAGCATTTCAGTTAAGGCCGTTGCGGCTTTTTCTCGGTGCTGAGCGTAGTCAAACCTTTTGTCGCTGCTTGCTTGGCCCTTTCCGGCGCCCCCTGTACGGAAAGTGCTGCTTCAAATTCAGACTTGGCACGATCCGGCTGGCCTTCTAGGTCGTAGAGGTTCCCCAAATGAACATGGGACCATGCGAGAACGAGCGGATCTTGCATCGCCGCGTGCTCTCCCACCGTCAGACGGTCAAACACTTCCTTCGCACGTGGTCCGTTCTGCTCCATCATAGCCACAACTCCGAGCCCGTACCACGCACGCGGCTGATCGGGATATCTCATTAGCACTTTTTGAAACGATACTTCGGCTGCGTGCGGATTTTTTTCCGCGATTCGCTGCTCGCCTTCCGTCAGCGCCGCAATCGCATCCGCGTCGTTCGGCACCGTAGAAGGCGTGACTGCTTTATGTCTGGCAACCGACTCGGCCTCGGCGGCCTCGGAGGTCGGGCGGCCGGTTGCAAACTTAATAGCAGCTACTCGTCTTTGCTCGGCGCCAACGTCCACCGATCGTACCAAATCCGGAAAATACAATTTCATCGCTGGCTCGGACTGTTCGAACTTTGTCAGTGCCGCAAACAGTGGCCGTACCAAAACATAACCGTCGGCGTCGTCCACACCCAAAGCCGCTTCCCGTTCGCCTGGCGACATTCGCTTCAGCTTCAAATCTACGGCGCGCACGGTGCACTCGGCAAAGTACGAGGGAAAATCATCCTTCAGCGATGGGTCCAGGCGCGGTGCCGCTGCCGCCATTTCGAACAGCGGCCGCTTCACTGCGATGATGTGAGAATACTGCAACGGCAAAGAGTCCAGCAAATAATGCAGAAACGCGTGCCGCACCGTATCCAGTTGAAGCTGTTCGGCGCCGCTCACTACCAGCGCGTAGTGATCGCCGAAGTTCCTCACGTTCGTGATGCGCCCCACCAGCGGCTCCACGATCACGGTGAACGTGCGCGGATTCGTCGGATCCAGGATCTGCCGCAAATATCCCGTCGCCACAAACACCACGTGCGACAGCGCGTCATGCATCTGTTCAATTTCCCGAACATGCACGGATTGCACTTGCCGCCACAGCTCGCCGATTTTCTGCTCTTTGTAATAATTCGAAAGGATTTCCGGGAAGCCTTCCAGTGCGATTACTTCAGGGGGCAATTCATCACGCCGCGGCGTCACTTCGAATTTCGGCGCCGGCCCGCTCACCAGCCCGAACCAGATGTATCGAGACAACATCGCTCCCGCATCCGCGAGCTCGTGCTGTTTGTAAAACGTCCGCATCACTTCTACCGCTGGGCCTTGCTGCTGCTGCAGGCGGTCGCGCAGTTGCGCACGCATTGGCGACCAGTTGGTGGCATTTACGTCCGATTCAAAGCCCGAGGCCAACAACGCGCACATCACCGTGAACATGGCCTCGCTGCCATCTACCGTGACTGTGGTCACAGGCGCTGTCTGTAGCCGGCGCTGCGGCAGGGGCTCCTGCTTCTGTGCCGCTGCAGGCCAAGCTAACACCGCACTAATCAACCATGCCAAAATAGAGTAAGTTGTTTTCATCCCATTGCGGGCCGCTGTGGATAAACCCGTCCTTCGAACCGTTCTTCCTTAAGTGCTGTTTTTCTTCGTCATTTCAATCTACAAGCGTGCCGAAGGGCAGTCAAGAAACCGCCGACTGCCGACACCGGCAACTCTTGTCATTACTCGATGCATCTGCCTAAATTGTGGATGCTTGCTAGCGGACGGTTTTGACCAATGCGAAAGATATCTCTGCAGCTTCTTTTTCCGATTCTTGTTTTGTCAGGAGTGGCGTTCGCCTCTCGCCCTGCTCGCGCGCAACTGGTTGGTGACACGCCTCCCGCGCAGCAGCTCGGCAATTCAACCGCCGCCGCCCAATCCACGCAGTCCTCTGCCAAACCCACAGGGAAAAAGCGCCTCTCTAAGGATTTCACGCTCATGGGCGACTCCCTCTGGACCGACACAGGCATCGACCTGCAGCCCGGTGAGCACGTGGTCATCACGGCCAAGGGCACAGTTCGCTATGCAGACGCCAAAAGCGACAACGGCCCCGATGGTCTCATACGCGGTTTCAAGGACCTTCTTCGCGTCCTTCCATTCAACGATGCCGGACGGGGCGCCCTGATCGCCCGCATCGGGGATGCCGACACCGCGCAGGCGTTTCTCATCGGCGCGTCGAAGGATACAATCTCGCCCGTTGTTGGACGACTGGCGCTCGGAATCAATCAAGCCAAATCCGAAACGGCCGACGGGACGTACACCGTTCATGTTGATGTGTACGTTGCTGACGCGACCACCGGCGACGCCGTCCGCACCGTCTCGAAAGTTGTGGATGCCATGCCGGGCATCGACAACGATCTGTTCGCCAAAATCCCCCGACGTATCGCCGACAAGGAAGGCAATCCCGGCGACATGGTCAACTTCGTCATTCTCGGATCCGAAGCCGCAATGCAAAAAGTGTTCACCACGGCCGGCTGGGTCAAAGTCGACGCCGACGTCAAAGGCACCCTCCTCCACGGAATTATCGGAAGCCTCTCCAAGGAGTCCTATCTCACAATGCCGATGAGCCCGCTGTATCTCTTTGGGCGTCAACAGGATTACGGCTGGGCTCACGCCGAACCCATTAGTGTGGTCGCCTCGCGCAACCATCTTCGCGTTTGGAAAGCTGCTTTCACCGTCAACGGCACGATGGTCTGGGTCGGCGCGGCAACTCACGACGTCGGATTCGAACGCGATCAGCGCAACAACGGTGTTACGCACAAAATCGATCCGGATATTGATCTGGAACGCGACTTCGTGCAAAAGACATTGTCCAGCACTGGCCTGGTGGTGGAAATCTCTCACTTCCTTCCTGAGAATCCAATGAAGGAAGCGAGGACCGCAACTGGCGGTTCCTTCCATTCAAACGGCCAAGTGCTGATTCTCCGACTCGCTGATACCAGCAAGGATCTTGCTGCGGTCAACTGACTCGCGCTCCTCCTGGAGCAACGGAGTTCACACAAATAGGGAACGGCCCACGCAGCGCAGTCTTGCTCGCCGTCTCGGGCCGCCCATATTGCTCCTGTTAGGTTTCCTACTTGTCGGTCATCGTATTTACACGAGCCAGCGTGTCGCGATGGCCGTGCGAATCGATCAGCGTTCCGTACGCGGCCAGCGCCACCGGATTGCTCTTCCGAATTTCAGCGAGCGCAGTATCAAACTTATCCAGCCCTTCGGCTCCGTTTGCCACAAACACAACATAGGTCGTGCCGGGATCCTCGGAGTGAACAACCTCCTCGTCGATCGTGTACGAATGCAGGGCTCCATCCGCGAACAGCTTTTCCAAAATGCCCACCATCGTGGCTCGCTGGATTTTGCCGTCAGGGTCATTGCCGCCCGCTTTCGCCGGCCAGCGCGCCACTCGCAAGTAGCCGTTCGTGAACGTGCCCGCGTGTCCGTTATGCTCCGTGCTGCGCAAAATGAAGTCCCAGTGCTTCGACGCTGCAAGAACCGGCGCCGTCGCTCCGGGAGCGTTCCGCAGCCCCTCCAACACCTTCATCAAATTTGCCATCGAAGTCGCCGTAAACCACGACCCGTGAGTCGGCGAGCCTTCCTGATGATTCAGCACGGCGAAACTTCCGTACGAAACAATGGTTCCGTCCGCCATCGCCTTTTTCATAGCTTCCAGGTCCGCATCGTCCTCTTTCTTATAGTCCGCCCACATGGCTCGTGGCACGGCCCATTCCGAAACGTACGTATACACCGCCGGCTTCTCCGCTGAAGCGCTTTGCGCCCTTGCCGGAACTGCCGTCAGCAAAAATGCCGCTACGCATGCCAACGGACATGCCAGGGCTAGACCTCGTGTTCGCATTCTTTTCCTCCAAGATTTACGTTCACCCGCGGAAGAATCTGGCCGAATTTTGTTTTTGAACTAGCAGAAGGGAACCGATTGCTGACAGACCCTACGCCAGCGATTCGCGCGTGTCAAGCTGGTGCGGCAAACTCTTTGGTCGCTTCAAACTCCGATCGCTGCTCGAAATACCTCAGAGCTCACATTAGCTCCCGTCAGCACGAGTGCTACCGAGGCGTTTGCGCTGGAAGAGGATTTAAGAAATGCCGCAGTCGCCGCCGCTCCTGCCGGTTCCGCTACTACGTGTTCATCCAGCGCTAATTGCCGGATTGCGTAGAGCATCTCGGCTTCGCTGACCAGAATCACGTCATCGACCAGGCGACGAATTGCCTCCACGTTAGCAGGCAAAGGAGTCCGCGTCGCCAGCCCATCCGCAATCGTGTCGCACGTTTCCGTTCCCACCGCGTGCCCAGCCTTCCACGAAAGCGTATACGAAGGCGCACGTTCACTCTGCACGCCGACAATCTTTATTTTGGCGGAAATCTGCTTCGCCGCCTCCGCCATGCCTCGGATCAGCGCGGTGTCCCCCATAGGGATGTAAATCGAGTCAACCTCTGGCGCACTCTCCAAGATCTCGCAAGCAATGGTTCCCGGACCAGCCGGCAAGTCGGGATCATCTGCGTCATTCAAAAAGAACGCGCCGCTCTCTCGCGCGTAGTCCGCGGCCGCAGCGAACGCACCTGCGAGATCGATCGCTCCCTTCTCCACGATCTCAGCACCAAGCCTCTCGATGTTTGACTTTTTGACGGGATTATTGTTTTCCGGCAGGAAGATTCGCGCCCGGACTCCTAACTCCTTCGCCGCATACGCCACCGCAGCGCCATGATTCCCTGTGCTCGATGCAACCACTTCCCGCACTGCGCGCCGTTGTAGATTCACATGCAGCGCATAGAGCGCCCCGCGCACTTTGAACGAACCGGTAGGCAGCTCACTTTCCAGCTTCAAGAAAACTCTTTGCTTGGCATCTTTCTGCAACAGACGTGCCGAAGCCAGCCGGGTCCGCGGCAAATACCTAGCCAAAACCTCGCGCGCCTCGGCAAATCGCGCCCGCTCCATTTCTCAATTCACCCGCGCTTGCACTCCGCTCGCGCTTTTCTCGGGATACATCCTGTCGAACTCCGGGTCGTCATGCAGCAGCGCCAGATCCGGATCGCGTCGCGCATGGCTGGCGTCTCGAAACCCAGCTTCCCACGCCTTCTTGAGGCAGTCCATCGCCTCGGATTTCCTTTTCAGCGTCGCGTACAGACATGCCGCGTTGTACAGAATCGAAGCTTCCCCGGCTCTGAGTGTTACCGACAGATTCAACTCTTTCAGAGCGTCGTCCTCACGCCCCAGTTCCGCATAGTCGGTCCCCAACAAGATCCGCGCCCGCGCATCTTCCGGCACCTGCTTTAAATGGTTCTCCAGCGCCGTCACTCGCCTTTGCAGCAGATTCATGTACGCTTCACGCTTGCCCATCGCGCCCAGCGAATTCGCCAGCGGCACATAGATGTTGTAGTCCTCGCCGCTCGCCTCAAGACCTGCTTCCATCACGTCCACCACTTCCTGGTAGCGGCCCGCTGAAAAGAGTGCGCGGCACAGCAAGTAATACGCGCCTTCGCAATCTTTCTTACGCTCGATCGCTTTGCGCACCATGCGCACCGCTTCATCGTGCAATTCCGTCGCGTACAGCACCCAGGCCTGGCTCACCTGCACTTCCGGCAATTCCCAACGCAACGCCACCGCTTTTCCGGAAGCCTCGCGCGCGCGTTCCACCCAGGAAACGTCTCGACTGTAATTGCAATAAAACATCGCGCAGGCGTTCGCGCATGCCGCGTAGGCCAGCGCAAAATTAGGATCCATCGCCACGGCACTCTCAAACATCTGCAGCGCGAATTCCAGGTCCTGGCGCGTCTGCCGCCTTGCGTACCGCTTCCCGCGCAAATACAGGTCGTAAGCCTGCAAATTCTCTGTCGGCTTGATCGCCAGCGCTTCCAGTTCCTGCGGCGATAACGTCACGCGAAGAGCTTCCGCAATCTTCCGCGCGATCTCATCTTGCACTTCAAACACGTCCTTCATCTCGCGGTCGTACCGTTCGCTCCACAGCGGAAAGTCCGTGTGCGTATCCACCAGTTGGGTCGTGATTCGTAGCCGGTTCCCCGCTCGCCGCAGCGTCCCGGTCAGCACATACGCAGCTTTCAGTTGTTGCCCGATCTGAACAGGGGTTACCGTTTTGTCGCGAAACGCCAGCACCGTCGGCCGCGAAAAAGTGTTCAGCCCGCGAATCTTCGAAAGTTCCGTGATGATGTCTTCGGTGATTCCATCGCGCAAATATTCGTCTTCTTTGACTCCGCTCAAATTCTCAAAATAAAGGACCGCCAGCGACTTCGGCCCGCGGCTGTTTGTTCCGGCTTTCGAATCGCTCACTTCCGCCGCGATACGCTTGCCCGATTCCAGGTCCCGCTTTAGCCGCAGCAAATCGGTTTTCAGTTCCGTGGCCGACTGGCACCGTAGATTCCGGTCCTTCTCCAACAGCTTCTCCAACAATCGCCCGAATTCGCGCGGCAGCGCGCCGTTCACTGTTTCCACCGGTAACGGCTGCCGGTTCAAAATCGCATCGAAGATGACTGCTGATGTGTCTCCGGGGAACGGCAGGCTCCCCGTCGCCATCTGGTACAACACCGTTCCCAACGAAAACAAATCCGTCCGCGCATCCACCAATCCACCGCGCGCCTGCTCCGGCGACATATACATGATCGTTCCGACCGCTGAGCCCGGCGACGTGAGCGCGCCCGTCTCCCTCAGTGTGTCCGCCAACGGTGAGAGCGATGTGCTCTCGGAAACCGCGCTCATCTTCTCTACTTTTGCCAGACCGAAATCCAGAATCTTTACTTGCCCGCGCTCCGTCAGAAAAATATTCGCCGGCTTGATGTCGCGGTGCACGATTCCCTTCGCGTGGGCCGATTCAAGGGCATCGGCAGTCTGAATCGCGAGCGGCAGTAGCTTTTCCATTTCAAACGCTAGCCGCCCGATACGCTGCCCCAGCGTCTGGCCTTCCAGCAACTCCATCACAATAAAATGCTGTCGTTCATGTTGTTCGATCGAATGAATCGTGCAGATGTTCGGATGATTCAGCGCCGAGGCTGCTCGGGCCTCTCGCTG
>Ga0207641_10002909_pt1 | contig 15496 bp, 13 predicted proteins | sample KBSSwiS62_FD_184306 | JGI IMG/M metagenome (GOLD analysis project Ga0207641, IMG submission 184306) | Switchgrass rhizosphere microbial communities from Kellogg Biological Station, Michigan, USA - KBS Switchgrass S6-2 (SPAdes) (version 2) | ecosystem: Host-associated > Plants > Roots >... | reverse complement strand
ACCGGCACTCGCCATCGCCGACCAGGCAATCTTTCATCCGCTCGAGTATATCGCCGGACTCGCCCTGGCCATCGACGGCGACGGATCGTTCGTTCGAGAGCATTGCGAAGTCGGAGACGTGATCCAGGATCCGTTGGCGGTCGTCGTGGACGGAAACAACATCGCGTGTGCCGACATCGTCGTCGCCACGCACGTCCCGGTCGTCGGTATTCGCAACCTCGTCGGCGCGACGCTGTTTCAGACGAAGCTCTATCCATACTCCTCGTACATCCTCGGCGCGCGACTCCCCGCGGGATCGATCGCGCCCGGGTTGTACGACGACACCACCGACCCGTACTTCTATTTGCGCGTGCACGAAGACGCCGACGGACTGTACGCTGTCTTCGGCGGCGAAGATCACAAGACCGGTCAGCAGACCGACACGGAAAAGTGCTACGCCCGACTCGAGGACGCGTTGCGCCGACTGCTTCCCGAGGCACGCGTCGAACGACGCTGGTCGGGACAGGTGATCGAGACGAGCGACGGCCTGCCGTTCATCGGAGAAGTCGCCGACCATCAATACGCCGCGACAGGCTATGCCGGGAACGGACTGACCTTCGGCACGGCGGCCGGGATGATCATCCACGACGCGATCATGGGAGCGCGCAATCCGTGGCGCGAGCTGTTCGATCCGCGGCGCAAAGCAGCATCAACCTCCGCGCTGCGCACGATGATCGAGGAGAACGTGGACTATCCTCTGCACTACGTCGCGGATCGTTTGCGCCAGAGCAAGAGCCTCGGCATCGAGAACGTTCCGCGAGGCGAAGGCCGAGTCGTCGTCGCCGACGGAAAGCGTGTCGCGGTGCATCGCAAGGACGACGGAAGCGTGGTGAAGGTGAGCGCTGTCTGCACGCACATGGGTTGCCTGGTGCGATGGAACAACGCCGAACGGACGTGGGACTGCCCATGTCACGGTTCGCGCTTCACTCCCGACGGGCTGGTCCTCGGCGGACCGGCCGAGTCGCCGCTCGAACCGATGTGACGGAGCTCGGCCCTCGATTTTCCGCGACGCGCGACCGCAAGTAAGTGGGCGCTCACGCCAGCAGCGACGGTTCGCTTTCCGTCGCCGCCAAAGCGCCGCGTCCGCGGTTTCGTCCGCGAGCGATGGTTTCCGCCGCGCCGATACCGCGCGAAAGGCGGCCCTGTTCGAAGCCTTTCGCGTAGTAGCGGGCGATCGGCTCTCGTTCACTCACGCGATGATTTTCGATCGCGCCCGTAAGGATCGCCGGCGAGCGATTCGGTGTGCATCGCGCAGCGCCACTCACCATCGCGTCGCACCCAAACCGTTGCGTCGTTCGCCTTGATCGGCAGCGTCTTACCGTCGACCACGACGCGCTCATCGACCGTGTAAGCCACGATCGCCACGTCGTCCCCAATGAACCGGACGCGCGTCGACTTCTCATCGAAGTTGAACTGCTCGAGCTCCCACTGCCCTTCGGCGGTGAGCTTCGCCATCGTCGGCCGATCGACCGACGAGACGCCCTGCGCGCCGACGACGACGCAACCGTCGTCCGTCAGCTGCGATGCTTCTCTCGGATCTTTCGCCTTCATCGCGTTCCAGAAGCGCGTCTCGAGATCGACGATTTCGCGTTCGCGAGTTTCCGTCGTAGTCGCCATGGCTCCCTCTTCGTAGGACGTGGAAGCTGGTGGCTGCTGCACGTGGCGGACCACGAGCGCGCGTGAGACGCGGTTTTACTCTGCTTGTGGCCGCCTGTCCGTCGCGGGTCGCTGAGCGATCCTCAGGTCTTGTCGAGCGTCGTGTGCTTCACGACGCGCCACGAACTGTCTTTCCGAACGGCAAACCAGGCCAGATGGACTTCGTTGATCATGTCGTCGGAGCTCCGGTTCGCATAACGGGCCTCGACGACCGCGGTGTCTCGCGCGAGCACCGGCATCGACAGGACGATCACCGGACGATCCTTCGTTGCGACGCACCCCGGCGTACCGACCGGACATGTGAATGCCATTTTGCCGAGATCCAGCCGCGGATGTCGCGGGCTGATGGCTCGTGAGAGCTCGCCCTCCGACCAAACAGTAGAGACTTGCTTCCGGCCCGCCCCCAGGGTCGAGCGCGTAGGCAGAATGCGAGGGTCGATCGCGAAAGCATCCGTCTGTCCGACGACGCTGTCCACCGCGCGAACCACCGCGCCAAGCACCGGCGCGACGTCCGCGGGCGGCACGGGCTTCGCCGAGCTGCACGCGACCGCGACGACCGCGCCTGCAGCGATCGGCAACAACGATCTCCGGTAAGCGTTCGACGTTCGAGTCATCAATATGAAGGCGCGGCCCGGCTCACTCGCCCGAGCGCATACAGATGTCCTGAAGCGATGAGAGCTTCTCGCGCGCCGCGGTGATTCCCGAGCGCAACTGTCCGCCACCCTGATAGCCGTCGCCGCCCTCGCGCATGCGCCGCTCGGCAAGATCCAGCGACGCGGATACCGCGGATATGCGCCGACAGCCGGTGGCGCGCTGTTCTCGCGTCGCGACATCGACGGTGCGCGACATCGCCGGCGTGCCCACGAGCGCGCCAATCTCCGACGATCGCGTCTCGGCGGCATATACGATCAGCGTCGCCGTGAGAAACTTCGTCGACGGAGTCGAAAGCGCCGAATCGACACGTGACGCGCTCGCGATCGCCGAGTCCCAGGCATAGGCGCTGCCGTACAAGGCGGCGTGGCGAAGCATCGCGCTCACGAGCAGCTCGACCGACGGGAGAATGGCGCTGCGCGTCGCGCCGGCCGCGAACGCGCGCCGGGATGTTGCGACGACGCTATCCGCGAGACCGAGCGTGCCGAAATTGCCGACGAGACTCGGGTAGGCGGCGAGATAACGCGGGTTCTGGCGAATCAACCCGCGCGCTTCATTGATCGCCGCCCAGAGCTGGCTCGCCTGGCGAACTACGTTGTACTCCGTCCGCATGGCTGCCGTCGCGTCGTGTCGCGGCACCGTTCGCGCGAGAATGCGGAGCAGCGAAACCGTGTCGCCGCGCTGGCGCGCCGCGCCCAGTGCGAGGCGTACGACTTGGAATGCCGGTTGCGAATCGAGCGCGACGAGTCGGTCGTACGCGCGCGTGACTTCCGCATAGCGATGCGCACGCGCGAGCAGCACGACCTCGGCGGCGGCGAGCTCGCGCGTCGCAGGTCCGCGTCGCCGGACTTCGGCGGCCAGAACGAGAGCGCGGGCCACGGTCGAATCGGTGACGCCGGTCGCAACGCCGGCCAATGCGCTGAACACACAGGCGGGCGGCAACTGGGTCGACGGATTCGACGCGAACGCACGGTGCGCCTCGTTGATATCGTCTGCCACGATCGACGGGCCGTCGGATGGACCGGGGCATGAGAGCCATGCCGGTGCAGCCGGTGCGGCGGCCGGCGCCGGGGCGGAACCGGCAGACGTCGGCTTCGACGCGCATCCGCTCAGACCTGCGGCTACCGCCGCGGCCATTACGCCGCGGAGGAGCGCAGTGAGCGTGAGTGGCGCGGGCGACGACGCCACGGCAATGCGGTAGAGGGACATGGAAGGAGGGGAGGGCTTTTGCGGCAGTCCGAAGTCTAGTTGTCGGTAAGGCATCGGGGGATCGGGCGGGATGCCTGTCTTTTGCACAGCCCTCCCTCAGACGTAGGTTCCACCGCCAGCGCAACGAGGAGCGGACACGTGGCGATCTCTGAGTTTCGTCAACGCCTTGAAATCGCGGCTCGCACGCTCGGGCGCTCGCCAAGTTGGGCGCTCGGCGTCGTGCTTACGCTGGGGCTCGGCATCGGCTTCGCCACCGCCGTGTTCACGGTTGCCCACGCGCTTTTGATTCGGCCACTGCCCGTCCGAGGGCAGGATCAGCTTGCGGTGCTCTGGGGCATCACCCGCGACGGACGTACCGACCATTTTCCACTCCTCTATCGGGACGCCCTCGAGTATGCCCGTCGCGCGCAGACGCTCGAGCGCGTCGAGTTCTTCGGGTATGGCGGCGCTCAGGCGGTGCCGATTCGGGTCGGCAACGGCGTCGTACGGCCCCGCCGTTCACTCGTGTCCGGTGGCTATTTCGACCTCCTCGGCACACGTCCGCTGCTCGGCCGAGCGCTGCGCACCGAAGACGATTTGAAAGGTGCCGCGCCCGTCGCGGTGCTGAGCTACATCGGGTGGCAACGCTTTTTCGGCGGCGATTCCGGTGTGATCGGGCGACGGATGGTGCTGCACTTCAACGACACGCCGTATACCATCGTCGGCGTCATGCCGCTCGGGCTCGACTACCCGCAGGGCGTCGATTTCTGGTCTCCGGTCGTTCCCAACTCAGGGCCACTCGGCGACCAACCGATCTATGCGGAGCTGAACGTGATCGGTCGGCTCCGCGCCGGCACATCGATCAGCGCCGCCCGCGAAGAGCTGACGCGCTTCTTCGGAACGATCTCTTCGAAGCGCTGGGGCGTCACGGGCGTCGCCCGACCATTCACGAAGGACGTCGTGGGCGACGTTGGGCCGGCGGTGCTCGCCTTCGCCGCGGCCGCGGCGCTCCTGCTACTCATCACCTGCATCAACGTCGCCAACCTGCTGCTCATTCGGGGACTAGGGCGCGTACGCGAGCTCGCCGTGCGTTCGGCATTGGGCGCGGGACGCATGCGGCTGATCGCCCAACTGCTCACCGAGAGTGGAATTCTCGCGGTCGCCGGCGGCGTCGCGGGCGCCGCGCTCGCCGCGGCGGCTGTACGCGGTTTCGTTTTTTTCGCACCCGCGGGCACGCCACGACTCGACGAGATTCGCATTAGCGGCCCGGTTCTCGTGGGCGCGGTCGCCATCACGACGCTCGCGATGCTGCTGTTCGCCGTAGCGCCGACGATAGTGACGTCGCGCGTTGATGTGCAGGAGGCGTTGCGTTCCGGAACCCGACAGAGCTCAGGCAGCCGGCGGTTCCGTGTTGCGTCGCAGGCGCTCGTCGTGGGACAAATCGCGCTCGCGCTGCTCGTGCTCTCGGCGGCGGGCTTGCTGACCCGAAGTCTTTTGGCGCTCGAGCAAGTCGATCCTGAGTTCGACCGCGCTCGGCTTCTCGTCGCCGAGTTGGCGCTGCCGAGTGATTACATGGGTAACGCGCCGAAGCCGCTGACGATGATGGAGCAGCTCGTTGCGCGCCTCGAAGCCACTCCCGGCGTGCGCTCGGTGACGCCCGTTCTCACGCCGCCGTTTGCGGCCGTCGGTGGGATCTTTGGGCGAATACCCGCTGAGGGGCAAACGAAAGAGGAAGAGGCCAGGAATCCGGCCGTCACCTACGAGCTCGCGACGCCGAGCTATTTCAGTACATTCGGAATCCCGCTCGTGCGAGGTCGACTCTTCACGCAAAGCGATCGCGAAGGAGCACTGCCCGTCGTGATACTCAGCGAGTCGTTGGCGCAGTACTACTGGCCGGGTGCCGATCCGATCGGCAAGCGTCTCATGCGTGATTCGACGGATGGGCTCACGGTGGTTGGTGTCGTGCGCGACTCACACTACCGCGATCTGCGCAAGCCGCGGCCGAGCGTGTACATCCCGCTCCGTCAATCGATCTTTCCCGGATTCGCGCCGACGACACTCATCGTCGCAACGTCCGGTCGCCCGAGCGAGATGATTCCTGTTCTCCGGCGGACGGTCCACGATGTCGATCCCGGCGTGGCGCTGGCGAGTGCGACGCCATTCGAGACGTTGCTCGCGGGCACGCTCGCCCAGCCCAGGTTGAACGCGCTGCTGCTTACGCTTTTCGCAGGCGCCGCGATGCTGCTCGCCGCCGTTGGACTGTTCGGTACGGTGGCGACGACTGTGCGCCAGCGGACACGCGAGCTCGGTGTTCGACTCGCGCTCGGTGCTACGCCGTCGCTCCTTCGGCGGGGATTGCTCGATCAGGCGATGACGCTCGCGTTGCTTGGAGTGGGTGTTGGGCTCGCGGCGTGGTTGGCAGTATCCCGATTCCTGCGATCGCTCCTCTTTGGAGTGAGCGCGACCGATCCGCTGGCTATCGCGGGTGCGAGCTTGCTGCTTGTCGTCGTTGCGCTGGTAGCGGCGTGGCGACCGGCGCATCGGGCGAGCCGAATCGACCCGGTGATCGCGCTGCGAGCGGAATGACGCGGCCGACTGTGGCCGCGACGTCCGAGCGAATGACTTTCAAGCGCAATTGGATGGGTATCTCGGGCTCTGTGAACTTCTACGCGCCCCGGCTGTCGTGACGGCGAATGCGCCGCACGGCGGACCATGCATTCCGTGATGGCGGCTACGGACTCTGCTTCTTGTGCGCCGCGAAGAACTCGAACATCGCCGCCAGATTCGGCTCGACGACGCTGACGTGGCTACCGCCGGGCACCTCAGTGTACAGCACGTCCGCGCCGGCGCCCTTGAGCGCCGTAATCATGGTTCGCGAGCCGTTTACGTTGACTGTGGCGTCTGCGTCGCCATGAACGACGAACTCGGGAATGGACTTCATCTTGTCCGCGTTGGCCGGGTTGCTTTGCCCGGAGAATACCCCCAGACCCGCCCACATCGCCGGATACTTGGCGGCGAGATACCAAGTGCCGATCGCGCCCATCGAGTGGCCAACCAGATAGATGCGGTGCTCGTCGATGGTGTACGATTTCCGCACCAGCCCCAACGACTGCAGGACATCGGCTTCGCTATAATCGCTTTTCTTCTTTGCCGCGGCGTCCTGAGCACTTATACCGACGCCTGACCCGTAAAAACCGTCCACTCGATATCCAAGCGGCGCCACGACGATGTAACCGTTCGCCTCCGCGAGCCGGGGAAGCGCCCTGCCGTAGCCGTCGAAGAATGAATCCTCGGTCGCGCCAAGGCCGTGTAGCACGACAATGAGCGGCATGGCTTTGGACGGCGTGTAGTTCGACGGCACGTACACGCGATATGGCATCACTTCATTCGCGCCGTCGAGCACATAGTGCCGCTTGATGTCACCCGTCTTGCCTGCGTACGGATCCTTGTTGGCCTTCACCGCCGCGAGCACGGAATCGGCACTCGCAAACTCGCGGTCAGTGTCGAATGTGCCGAGTTGCAGCTGTCCGCGATTGACGTTGCGCATGCGGTCCACGGCGTACAGCAAGTCGCCGCGCAGTGCAGCGGGCGCGCCGGCTGCCGCAATCTCGAGTGCCTTCGCGTGCTCCTCGATACCGTCGCGCACAATGACCGCGAGCGCGGGGCGCGCAAACGCGCCCGCCGAATCCGTCACGTCCGCGTAAAAGACGTAGTTGCCGTCCGGTACGCCGCGTAAATCGAGCGGCATCGACAATGGTGCAGTCACGGTTGGCGCTCCGTTCCCGGCCACGACGGGGAAATCCTTGACCACGTCGCCGAGCTGCATCGCGGCGCCGGTGCCGACCGGTCGCTTGCGCAGAGTGACGCGCGCCGACAGCGCGTGTGCAGGCCTGAGCGTCGGCGTATACACCTGTTCGACCCGAAGGACGTACGACCGCCGGGGATCAATGATCTGTTGCTCACTGCGTAATCGCAGCGAAGTGACGAAGTCAAGCGAGTCCGTCCACGCGCGGCCGGCGAGCACCACGTTCCCCTTGGCCAGCAGCCGACGAATCTCTTCGGTTTGGCTGGTACGTGTGGCAGCCGCCAGCGCCAGTTCGATCGTGTCGAGGCGCGCCTTGAGTTCACCCTGCGGCTTGAGCTGATTCTTCCGCGTGGTGTAGCCCACGTACAGGGACGTGAGGTCCGTGAGCGCCTGCGCGTGCGCGACGTCCGCGACCGTCGCCGTGAGCAGTACGGCGAGCGCAACGCGTCGAATGAGTGTGTTCATCGGGCTACTCGTAGGGGCGGTTTGAGTCGCTGTGTGCGAGCGATGCGGGCGCGCAAAACTGACCGTCGCTCAGAGGCGCCATCTTTCTGCCAGCACCTGCGTTGGTTCTGAGCGCCACACAAGAATGGACAGCGGTCCGTCCGGAATGTCCACCTTTCGGTCACGGTTCGCAGGGCGAACCCCCAACGCCCGCAAACACCGAGCCTCAAGCTGTGATGCTAACTTGCTGCTCATGTCATTCACTCCGGCCTCACTCCGTTTCTTCCGTCAGCTCGCCACGAATAACAACAAGCAGTGGTTCGAAGCGCATCGCGACGACTACGAGCAGCACGTGCGCGAGCCGATGCGCGAGCTCGTGGAGGAGATGTTCGCCCGCTTCAGGACGTTCGCGCCGGAGGTCGGCGGCGATCCGAAACGCAGCATGTTCCGCATCAACCGCGACGTTCGGTTCTCGAAGGACAAATCACCGTACAAGACCCACGCGGCCTGCTGGTTCCATCATCGCGGCGCCACCCGGAACGTCGGGACCGAGGCCGAGGCGGGAAGCGCCGGCTTTTATTTCCACCTCGAGCCGGGTGGGAATTCGATGATCGGCGCCGGCGTCTGGATGCCGCCGCGACCGCAGTTGAATCGCATCCGCGACTCGATCGCCGAGAAGCCGGAGCCCTTTCTCGCCGTCGCACGCGGTCTGCCGAAACGCTTCGGCGGAATCCACGAGTACTCGACATTGAAGCGCATGCCGCGCGGATACGACGAAAACCACCCGGCCGCGAAGTGGCTCAAGCTTCAGTCCTTCACCAGCGGACGCTCGCTGGCCGACAGCGACGTCACGGGTGCCAAGCTCGGATCGCTCCTCGCGCGCGAATATCAGGCGCTCCTTCCGCTCGTCCGCTGGATCAACGGCGCATTCGGGCTCTCCGATAAGCCCTGACGCCTCTGCGCCAAAGCCTCTGTCGGCGATTCACTAAAACCTTCGCGTTGAGACGGTTGAAATGTTGCGCCGCGATCAGACTCTTTGCCGATCCATGAAGGCAAACGAAGTACACCGTCGGGCGATTTGGGCTGAGCCGTCGTATGGCGAGGAGAGCGAGTAACTTCAATCGATATTAGCCAGCGAGCGCCTGTCGTGTTCGACGCAACGTATTTCCGCAAGGGTTTGGTCGCTCATGCCGACGCCGCGGGCGCGGGGGCGATGGTCGAGATTCACCTCATCAGCGGCATCGCGCACCGGGTGCGATCCGTCGTCGAGGTCACCGATGGATACGTCGTCCTCGAGGTGTATCAACGGCGGCCCGAGATGTCGGGAATGCAGAACCCTTGGCACGGATCTGGATCGCCGGCGGCGGCACCCAATGAGAGCCACCACGCCGTGATCACCTACGAGAGCATCGCCGGCCTGTTGATCACGCCCGCGGAGGATAGGACGAGCTCACGGATCGGGTTCAACGCACCGGCTGAACGACGGTAACTATTGGCGAGGCACGGGTGAAGCGAGGTTGACGATGCGCGCAAGCCCGTTGTCCGACATCGTTTGCCATTGCCAGCCGACGGTCACGCGTGCCGGCTCGGCGACTGAAGGTGTAGAACAGGTCAGCACGACGTCCTTCCCCATCGGCCCAGTCTCATCCGATGAAGCCGTGATCGCGGGAGCACACGTCCACGTGCGCCCGGCCGAATCTGTTACGGTGCGACCTGCCATTGCTCCCCCTGCGAACCTGCATGAACGAACTCGATCTGCGAGCTCGGAAGTTACCCTGTGCGCTCATCTCCTGCTTGCGACGGCGTGAATCTCGCCATCGCCCGCGCCCGATTCTCCGGTCGATGTCGGGTTTGCTGCGCTTTCGTTCACTCAGAGACGACGTGCTTCGAGGGCTCCGCGAAAGGTGGACGAACCCGGCGCTCGATGTCGAGATTCACGCGGAGCAGCCTCGCGAACGCTTCCTCCCACCGGAAGAGATGACTCGGCTTGGAGAAGCCCTCGAGCGGGCGCGCGGTGCTCACGCTGAAGGTCGAGCACGACGTGAGGCCAGCCGCGTCGACGTGACCACGTCTCGCTGATCGATGTCACTCACTATGAACCGCCGTACCGCGTCGTAGTCAACACCGCGCGGCGATTCTTGTACGTGATCACGTACACCACGTCGTAGACCTTGCCCTTCCACCCGGTCGGTTCGGGATTCACGCCAAGTGCGGCGGCGAGTTGCGGAAGCCACTCGTGGTTCCAACAGATGACCACTGTCTTGCCGGTGAGTGACGGGTCCGAGAGCACTCGCTTCGCCAGCTTCTCGTAGTCCTTCGAGTGATACGGAGTCAGCACGGGAAGTCGGAGCGCGCTCGCCAACGGCGCGATGGTCTCTTGCGTTCGCTGCCCGTTGTTGTCCTTGGTCGTCTCAGTCGCGAAAATCGCGGCCGGCGTGCCGAGGCGAAGCATCGCCGGATCGTGGGTCATGAACTCCACGAACGCCTTTGCCCTCGCCCGGCCGTCCTTCGACAGATGGGGATCGGCGGCGTTGCTCGGTTCTTCGCCGTGGCGGATCAGAACGATGCGGCTGGGACCTGCCGGCAACGGCTGGGCGCTGTCTCGCGCCGCGCACGCGATGAGCAAGGCAAGCACGGTAGAGCCGATTCTCACACGTTCCTCCTATGGATTGGCAAGGCAATTCCCCGCGCTCCATTCGCCGCGATAGAAAAGGGACGGCGCAGCGCGCCGTCCCTGCCGGCTCCATCGCCGGAGTTCAACCAATCTTGTGCAACCCTAGAATATCGGAAAGAATGTTGCCTAGAATCGACGGGGACCCGTTTACGACCGTGCCGTACTGCGGGCGCCTGGCGTAGCCGTCCTCATAGCCGCGCTGGAACCCCTCGCGGAAGTAGTAGTTGTAATCACTCTGCGACAGATACTTGCCGCCGAATCCGTAATTGGCGTCCTCGTACCCGTACGACTTCTGATAGCTCGAGGGCCAGCGATCGGTGCGATCGGCCCGTCCGGACTTCCATCCCTGCTGATAGCCGTTGTTCACCGCTTGTCGCATCACCTCGGCGCCATACTGGTTCGTCTCGCGATCGGTCGACCCGACCCGATAGCGGAAGGTCATCGGCGCGGTGTAGTACGGGTCACGCCGGGGGTCCGGATGCTGGTTCCGAAGGCGCTTCTGCTGTTGCTGCAAGTTCGCCGTGTACTGCTGGTTATAGCTGTGCTGCGCCGTGCGCTTCTGCTGCTGCAGCGCGTCCGCGGCCTGGTGCCCGGCTCGCACCTGATCGGCGAGGGCCATTTTGTAGGCCGAGTCGCGCAGGCGCTGCTCGTCCACCCGCTGCTGCTGCTCCTGTGGCGGAACGGGCTTCTTGTCGTCACGGCCGCGGCCGCGACCGCGATCGCTCTGGGCGTTGGCGAGACTGCCAACGAACAGCAATGCGGCGGACGTCGTCAGAATTGTCGATCGTTTCATAAGCGTGTCGCCTCCCGGCGACGAGCCTCGGCGAAGCGCCAAGGGTATATGTCACACCTACGTCTAGAGCACCACTCGTGCCATTAGCAGTCTGTAATGAAACTCCACGAATACCCACGCCACCTACGCCGTTGGAGCAGCGTCGGCCGGGTGGAGGAAAATGAAATCGGCGGCGGCGCGCGCGCGACCGCGGGCGGAGACCGGCGGCACGAGATCCCGGAGCACGCGGCGGAATTCCGTTGGCGAAAGGGGAAACCGGAGCCAGGTGACGCGTTCCGCCGACGCCACCTCGGCCGACGTGGCGCTTCGCTCCGCCGCGTGCACCATGACAAGCGGCACGCGCCGGGACAATGCTTCGGCGAGCAGGCGCTGGAACCGATCCACCGGGGCGTCACAGTCGCAGATCACGACCCGCGGCTGCGTACGCGTGATGGCAAGCCAGGGCCCTTCGAACCGCGCCGGAAATCCCGGCGTGAATCCGGCCTCGATCACCATTTGGCCGAGGGCCGCGGCAAAGGCCGTGTTCGTCGACGCGACGAGCACGGGACCCAAACTCTCCACGCGCCGAAATGCACCCGTATTCATCACATCCCCCAGGTAACCCACAGAATTTTCGATGCCCCTCAGTGGCACTTGCCGCCACTCTGATCCCACACCCGTCCGCCGATTTCAAGGAACGCCGACCGATACTCGGCGGCGCCGAGCGTCAGGAGCAGCACGCCGGCTCGGCCGGCGATTCGATAGGCACTGTTGGCAGTGATGTCGCCGCTGAATCCACGGAGCTCTTCGCCGCCCGTGCCGGCGACGATCTCGGTGATTCCCTTTGTCGTGTCGGCCGCGCCGTCCGGCGTCATCGGGCGAAAGCGCTCGTAATCGTGATCGTGGCCGTTGAGCACCAGATCGACGTTGTTGTCGTAGAGAATGCGCCACATCGGAATGAATCGGCGGTCGCTGCCGTGCCATCCGGAGCTGAATCGCGGATTGTGCCAGTAGGCGACCGTGCAGAGCTTCTTGTGCGCCTCGAGATCCTTCTCCACCCAATCCATCTGCCCCTGCCGCGCGGAATCGGTGAAGCTCGCGTTCACGATGATCTCGCTGTTGACGACCACCACGTGCCAGGCGCCGACGTCGTAGCTGTAGTAACCGCGGCCGATCTCGCCGGCGGCAAGCCCGAAGTACTTGTAGTACGGATCGGCGTTCAGTGTTTGATACTCGTGGTTGCCGGGAGCCGGATGCAGGCTCTTGATGATTCCCTTTTGCGGGTCGCCCCACGAGGGCGTGAAGCACTGATTGAACTGCGCGGTCGATCCGGATGAGTAGGCGTTGTCGCCGAGCGTGAAGACCGCATTCTCCACCTTGGCGATGCTGTCCGCGCGCAGGATGCTGTCGACCAATCGGGCCGTGCCGTAGCTCAATCGCTGCGTGCAGCTGGCAATGTCGCCAACCCCAACCATCACGGAGGCGCCACTCAGCGCAACCTCGGTCGCCATCGATGCGGCGGGCGGCGGTGTCATGTCGACGCGCGGCTTGCATCCCGAGACGAGCAGCGCGATGAGCAACACGATGAGAGGGCCCGAGTACCGCCTGGACAGCATGACGTTCCTTACGTTGTGGATGAAGAAGACGCGCCGCGCGTCCGGCTCAGAAGTTCAGGCCGAGCCCGAGCCGCAATCCCGTGTGACCGGGCTCGGTCGTTCGCATCAGCGTAACGACCGGCGAGGCGTCACCTCGACCGAGCCAGACTCCTTCGCCCGTGCGCGCATGCCAGCCGCCGGGCGAGCTCCCGCCGACGTACACGCGGGCGGCTTCGGCAACGCCGACAATTCCCGCCCGCAGTGGGAGCACGAAGTTGAACCGCGCCAACGGAACTCGAAGTTCCGATGTCGCGTACAGCGCCGCATCGCCCGCGTATCGCTGCGGATCCATGTAGCGGGTGGTTCCTTCGCCGCCGATGGCCGCGCCCTCATAGAACGGATAGTTGCCGTACAGCTTCTTGCCACCCGTTCGGACGATGAACAGCGGATGCGTCGGGACCGGGACGGTGACGGACGTTGCGATCGCGACCGTGGCTTCCTCGAACGGCGAGCGGACGTCCATCGCGGCGGGGAAGTAGAGTCCGTTGAGCTCGATCAGTACTCTGTGATGCGTGTGCTCTTCGCCGCCGGGCGCCGCCTGCCACTCGTATCTCGCACCGAGTTGGATGCCGGCCTGGGTGAAAGAGCCGAACCCGTATGGGCGAGCCGCGGTCAAATAGGGGCTGCGCGCGCTGTCGCTGACCGAATGCTGGATGACGGGCCCCAGCGAAATGTCCGTCGCCGATCCGATCGCGATTGCAACCGCGGGATGGAACATCCACTGCCGTTGATGCACCGCGAAGTATGGATTCGCGCTGCCGGAGTCCGCGGTCGCGTTTCCGAAGCCGTTGAAGTTGACGACTTCCAAATCCGACACTCTGGCCACGGCCATAAAGTGAACGGGCGAAGCCTCCATTCGGCGATCCGCCGAAGCGGTGACTCGCGCGCCCCGAAACGCGGCGGCGTACTCACCCTCGAGCTTCACCATCGATTCATAAGGCCGGTCGCCGAATCCGTACGTGTACTTCGCGACGCCGAATCGAGGCGTAATCCCGACGCCGCGGTGATCGCTGAATCCCACGAACGGTGTGTATTTCGTACCGAAATCGGCGCCCGGTGGCGTGAGCTCTCCGCTCTGCGCCTCCCAAGGGCGACGGTCGAACAGGGTGTCCGGCGCATACGAGATGCCGGCGACCGTTCCCGCATCGTACCAGCGCGTGGCGTGCCGCTGCCCCGCTACCGTCGACGAGTCAATGAATGTGTTGGTGCCGTTGCCGCCGATGATGCGGAGAGCGATGCTCTGCTGCACATGACCGGTGACGACGGCCGTGTCATCGCCGCCGTGGAGATATATGAGGATCTCCGAGGTCTCGTGCGCGTCGAAGCGCCGGGCGAAGAAGGTCTGTCCGGCTGCTTCGAGACGGACGTCCACCACGCCGTCGCTTTCGCGCGTGACGATCGCGTGGTCGGCCGAGTCGGTGGCGTGTACCTCGACCCGGGCCGCGAGCAAGCGGTAGTACTCATCCGCCGCCTTCGGCAACGCGCGGCGGCGCCTGGTGAGCACGGCCTTGAGCTTCGCGGCCGACATCTGATACTCGACCGGCATCGCGCGAGCCGCGGCGTCGATGACGGCGTCTGTGACGTGGGTCTGAACGGCCAGCGCGATCGAATCCCAGACCGGCTTCTCGAGACCAGCGAGGAGACGCGCGTCGAATTCTCTTGGCTCCGTGAGTCCCCCGACGTTCGGAGCGTTGCCGAACGAAATCAGACTCGACTTCCCCATCGCGGCCAATCTTAGGAGCAGGCCGTCATAACTCACAAATGCGTGGTCCCGGTCGCGAGCGATCGGCTGCCATTGTGTTTTCGGACCCGATTCCAGCCGGGCCCACTTCCATTGACCGGAGTGGCGGTCGTTGTCGTTGATCAAGAAATCGGTCAGCCGCGCGGTGAGAAACGCGCGGGCGTCGACGTGCTCTCTAGGGTTCCTGTTGAGCAGCAGTAGCAACTCGGGGCTGTCGATGATTTTCGTTGCGCCGGCAAAACCCGCCGCGCCCTTCGGCACGTTCGGATATTCCTCGATCATGCCGAGGCGTCCCGCGAAATCCGCGCGGAACTTCCCGAGCGTGGAATCATCGGGCATGACGACGAGCACCGCGGTCGGATGCAGGACGCCGGTCGCTTCGAGGATCGGCGCCGAGATTTCAGCGGCCGCCGGATGCTCGGCGCTGACTTGGTCTTGGTAGAATCGACCGACGGGTGTGTGCTGGAATCCCTCGGGCGCACCTGTCGCGCCCTTGTCGGAGAGACGAAACACATACTCGGTGCCGTCGGCGGTCTCGAGACGCAGCGACTTGGTCTGCATCCCACCGCCTTCCTTCGTCGGATGAAGCCCGCCGAAATAGGTCTCCCAATCCAGCACGGGCACGCGAATAGGCGTTGCCCAGAGATCGCGGTACGCGCCGCCGGCGAGCCAGCGATACAGTGAACCCGCTTGATACCGCGCTCCGGCGGCGACGGTGACGCTTTCCGGTTTCAGCGTAGGCCTCAGCGTAGGCGAAAGCCCCGGCTGTGCCGCGGCGGGCCATGAAACCACTGACGCGAGGGTCGCGGTCCCAATGACGATCGACGCAGCACGCCGTGTGACGTTCATACGGGGGCTTCGGCTTTCTTGC
>Ga0207641_10002908_pt1 | contig 15497 bp, 11 predicted proteins | sample KBSSwiS62_FD_184306 | JGI IMG/M metagenome (GOLD analysis project Ga0207641, IMG submission 184306) | Switchgrass rhizosphere microbial communities from Kellogg Biological Station, Michigan, USA - KBS Switchgrass S6-2 (SPAdes) (version 2) | ecosystem: Host-associated > Plants > Roots >... | reverse complement strand
TGCCGTTCGCGGCGATGACGATCCTGCCATATCCGTCCGGATGGATACGAAAGTCAGTCCACATCCGTGCCCGCGCCCCTGACGGACTCCGTACGTGGCAAGTGACCAAGTGCCGGGACCCAAAGCCCGCGCTCGCAAGCAAAGTCTCTGCGGCGGTATCGTCGGCGACCAGAATGAGCCTGCTGGCGCGTACGACCAGCCCGGGCAAAGACTCCATCAGCGCCGTCTCGGGTGGGGGATCCCAATCGATTGGAGCGTCATGCCCCGTGGTCACAAGCGTGACTGTGCTCGCTTCGCTGTGGCGCTCCCATGCCAGCCGCACATGAGGCGTCAGAAGCGTCTGGGCGTGCCGTTCGGCCGGATCCATGTCGCAGCAGATCGCCTGCAGCGCCGCTGCTTCGGCGGCTCGATCCTCGACGATGCTGACGATCTGCACGATGCGTGCCGGCAAGGAGAATGCGGGGAAACGTCGCAATTGCATTTCGCCGACGACCTGGCGGCGCAGCGGATGGTCCACTAGGCCCACCTCAGCCGCCTCGCTCGGGCTCGCCGGCCCCGGCGAGCATGGCCACCTCCTCTGCGCTGAACAGGCGCGATCGGATGATGAAGCGCATGCCACCGGGGCTTTCCAGCGACATGCCGGCGCCTCTGCCCGGGACCACGTCGATCGTCACTTGGGTGTGGCGCCAGTAGGCGAACTGCGCCTCGCCAATCCAGACCTGCACATCATCGGCAACGCTACCCAGCAGCACGTCCTGCGCACCGACACGGAATTCACCCTTGAGAAAGCACATCGGCGCAGAGCCATCGCAGCAGCCGCCCGATTGGTGGAACATCAAGGGCCCATGCTTGGCGGAAAGCGACCGGATCAGTTCGTCCGCAGCCGGAGTGGACAGGATGCGCAAGGGCAGCATGTCGACAGCTTGCCTTTCAAGGGAAAATCGGCGGACCCGGTGGGCCCGCCAAGGTTCAGAGGCACGAGCGGAAGGAACTGAGGTGCTCAGAAGAAGCCGAGCGCCTTGGGGCTGTAAGAAACGAGCAGGTTTTTGGTTTGCTGGTAGTGATCCAGCATCATCTTGTGATTTTCACGGCCGATGCCCGACTGCTTGTATCCGCCAAACGCCGCGTGCGCCGGGTAGGCATGGTAGCAGTTGGTCCAGACGCGCCCGGCCTGGATGCCGCGCCCCATCCGGTAGGCCCGGCTGCCGTCGCGCGTCCAGACACCGGCGCCCAGGCCGTAGAGCGTGTCATTGGCAATCGCGAGCGCCTCTGCCTCATCCTTGAAGGTGGTGACTGCAAGGACCGGACCGAAGATCTCCTCCTGGAATATCCTCATCCCGTTGTGACCCTTTAGAACAGTCGGGGTGACGTAGTAACCTTGCGTCAGTTCGCCGTCGTGGACCGCACGGTCGCCGCCGGTAAGGACTTCGGCGCCCTCCTGCCTGCCTAGGTCGATATAGGAGAGGATCTTTTCGAGCTGGTCGTTCGAAGCCTGCGCGCCGATCATCGTCGCGGGATCGAGGGGACTGCCTTGCTTGATCGCCTTCACTCGTGCGATGGCGCGTTCGATAAAGCGATCGTAGATGCTTTCCTGCACCAGCGCACGGCTCGGACAGGTGCATACCTCGCCCTGGTTGAGGGCGAACATGGCGAAACCTTCCAGGCACTTGTCGAAATAATCGTCGTCGGCGTCCATCACGTCCTCGAAGAAGATGTTGGGCGACTTCCCGCCCAGTTCGAGGGTGACCGGGATCAGGTTTTCCGAAGCGTACTGCATGATCAGGCGACCCGTGCTCGTTTCGCCGGTGAACGCGATCTTGCTGATCCGCTTGTTCGAGGCGAGCGGCTTGCCGGCCTCGACGCCGAAGCCGTTGACGATGTTGAGCACGCCGGGCGGCAGCAGGTCACCGATGATCTCGATCAGCACGAGGATCGACATCGGCGTCTGCTCGGCGGGCTTTAGCACGATGCAGTTGCCCGCGGCCAATGCCGGGGCGAGCTTCCACACCGCCATGAGGATCGGGAAGTTCCAGGGGATGATCTGGCCGACCACGCCCAGCGGCTCGTGGAAATGGTATGCGATGGTGTCATGGTCAATCTCGCTGATCGAGCCTTCCTGCGCCCGGGCACAACTGGCGAAGTAGCGGAAGTGATCGATCGCCAGCGGTATGTCCGCGTTGGTAGTCTCGCGGATCGGCTTGCCGTTATCGATCGTCTCGACCATTGCGATGAGATCGAGGTTGGCCTCCATGCGGTCAGCGATCCGAAGCAGCACATTCGAGCGATCCGCGGCAGACAGCTTTCCCCAGGCTTCCTTGGCACCATGTGCTGCGTCAAGGGCAAGCTCGATATCACCCGAGGTGCCGCGTGCCACCTGGCAGACGACCTGGCCGGTCACAGGAGATATGTTGTCGAAATACTCGCCCTTGGCCGGTGCGGTCCAAGCCCCACCAATGTAATTCTCGTAGCGATCACGGATGAGAGTTTTCTGGCCGGCGAATTGCTCCAGCGCCTGTTGCAGCATGATCATTCTCCTGGGTCGGTCAAACAGCGGAACTCGCCGCAAGGATCGCGCCGGCATCGTGTCCAGGCAATTGCACCTTCGGTCGACAAGGCTTCGGTCTCGCCTGCGCGACGCAGCTGGTCCGGCAGTCAGCCGACCCAAAGTCTAAGTTCTTGGATCTCGCCACGCTGCTACTCGCGGAGGCAGAAGCAGCCTGCGACTGCACGTGAGGATCGACCGGATGAGTGCGTCACGCCTGGCGATCGGCGCAGCCGTCCTGCTCATCGCACATCCCGCCACAGCGCAGGCAAAGCCATCACAAGTGCTGCCGGCTGAAATCGTCGTCATTGCGCCGACACCGCTCTCGGACAACGCCAAAGACACCCTGGCCTCTTCCGTCCAAACCGTCAGCAACGAGGAGATCGAGGCCAGCCACGCAGCCGCTGTCACCGATTACCTGCGGCGGATGCCAGGCGGCGTGTTCGTGAACGATATCCAGAACAATCCCTTGCAGCCCGACATCAACTATCGCGGCTTCACCGCCTCGCCACTGCTGGGTACGGCGCAGGGCCTTTCTCTCTACATGGACGGGGTGCGGCTCAACCAGCCATTCGGCGAAGTGGTGAGCTGGGACCTAATCCCCAAGTCGGCGATCCGTTCGCTGACCTTGGTGCCGGGTTCCAACCCGCTGTTCGGACGTAACTCGCTCGGCGGGTCATTGTCGATCCAGACAAAGGACGGCAAGTCCGATCCGGGGGCTGAACTCGAAGTGACTTATGGCTCGTTCCGCCGCCGCACGGTGGAGGCGCATGTCGGCGGCAGTAAAACCGATGGCATCGACTGGTTCGCCAGTGGTAACGGCTTCAAGGAGCTTGGCTGGCGCAATCATTCACCCTCGCACGCGCTCCAACTGTTCGCCAAGCTGGGCTGGTCGGATACGGCAACGCGCGTTGCCCTTTCCGGCAGCTTCGCCGACAGCGACCTCAATGGCAACGGGCTGCAGGAAATGCGGCTGCTTAATGCAGATCGCAGCAGTGTCTATACGCACCCCGATAATACCAAGAACCTCTCGGGCTTGTTGAACCTAACTGCTCGACAAGCTGTCTCCGACAGGTTGAGCGTCTCGGGCAGTTTCTTTTGGCGCAAGATCCGTACGCGCAGCTTCAACGGCGACGTCAACGATGATGCCTTGGGAGAAGACCTTTACCAGCCCGATGCCGCCGAACGCGCGGCGCTTGCGGCCGCCGGCTATATGGGTTTTCCGGTAAGTGGCGAGACGCAAGCCAGCACGCCGTTTCCCCGATGGCGCTGCATCGCCAACGTCTTGCTCGACAGCGAGCCCAACGAAAAGTGCAACGGCCTCGCCAATCGGACTGGCAACCTACAGAGCGAATGGGGGGTGACCGGCGAGGTGACGCTGCACTCGCCTGTTGGCAGCAGAGACAACACGCTGACCTTGGGTCTGGTTTACGTACGCAGCGACGCGCATTTCAGGCAAACCTCGCAATTCGGATATCTGACGCCAGAGCATGGCATCGTTCCAGTGCCGGGACCTGGCGCCTTTGCCGACGGATCTCAGCAGTCCCTAGAAGCTTTCGATGCTCGGGTGGACCTGGCCGCACGGACCGAAAGCTTCAGTCTCTATGCTCTCGACAGCATCGCTGCCGGTGCCCTTCGCATCGACCTCTCAGCGCGATACGACAGCACCGCAATCCACAATCGCGATGCGATCACGCCGGGTGGCGGCAGGGGCTCGCTCGACGCCGATCAGCGCTTCGACCGGCTTAACCCAGCGTTGATGCTGCGGTACACGATGTCAAAGTCGGTCACGATCGATGCCGCCGTCGCGGAGACAAGCCGTGCGCCCTCGGCGATCGAGCTCGGTTGCGCGGATCCCGAGAGCCCCTGTCGCTTGCCCAACGCCTTCGCAGGAGACCCGCCACTCGATCAGGTCGTAGCCCGAACGATCGAGGGTGGCATCGCCATGGTCACTGGCCCGTTCACGGCGCGTATGGGTGTGTTTCGCACCGTGAGCCGGGACGACATCTTGTTCGTTGCGGACGACACAGCGGGATTCGGCTACTTCCGCAACTTCGGCAGAACCCGCCGCCAGGGTTTTGACATCGATCTTGCAGCCAACTTGCGCCGCGCTCGGGTCACCGCGCACTACACCTATCTTGATGCAACGTACCAAAGCTCAGAAACCTTGAACGGATCAGCGAACAGTTCGGCTGAACATGCCGGGCCGGGGTTCGAAGGCGAGATCGAGGTTGCGAGGGGGGATCGTATCCCGCTCATTCCGCGCCATATCTTCAAGGCGTGCGCTGCCTACGATCTTGCCAGGTGGGCATCGTTCAGCCTCGACATGATCGCGGTGGCTGGCACCATCGCGCGCGGGAATGAGAATGGAGCGCACCAAGCGGACGGGATCTACTATCTCGGCCCTGGTAAAACCCGGCCCTATGCGGTGTTCAATGCCGGGATCGAATTACGGGCGCTGGGCGCGTTGACGCTCTTTGCTCAAGTGGACAACGTGCTCGACAAGCAATACGCGACCGCCGCACAGCTTGGGGCTACAGCCTTTGACAGATCGGGGGCCTTTGTAGCCACCCCATTCCTGGCGCCAGCCATGGACGGTCAACGGCCAAGGCAGTCATCGACCTTCTACGCGCCCGGCGCGGCGCGCTCGGTTCAAGTCGGCATCAAAGGCCGGTTCTGAGTGGTGAGCGCTGCTCGATGTTCTAGCTCCTGCCGACATCCAGTCGCGAGGAGCGCTAGCTGTGCAGCGCACAGCTTTGGCGCTCAAAAGCGGCCGGGCCGTTCTCCACCAATCATGTTCGCTGAGAGTGGCTTACCGATGAACGAAAGTCAGCTAGCAGGCGCCTGACTCCAGCGCCGCTATGTCGGCAATGTCGGCGGTGGCCGCGCTTCGCGTGATTTGCTGTCTTTCCCGGATCGATCCTTCGGTATTGCACCACTGAGGCGTCACTTTATGCTGGGCGCATGAAGTTCATCACTCTCAATCGCGCGATCGCCTTCCCGCTGATGTAGGCCGGCCGGTTTCGGCTTATGCGGCGGCTTCGCCGCCTGATGACACGCGCCATTTTTTGAGAGACATCATGCGAACTGAACCAAAACCTGCGCTCAGCGCAGACGACATAACCTTGTTCATCCGCGACGGCTTCGTTCGTCTCGATGAGGCCTTTAGCAGGCAAACTGCCGAGCAAGCTCGCGCGATCCTGTGGAAGGCTACCGGATGCGAGCCAGACGATCGCTTGACTTGGACGCAGCCGGTGGTCCGCTTGGACCAGTTTGGTCAGGCTCCATTCCGGGAGGCGGCGAACACGCCGAAGATTCATGAAGCCTTCGACCAGCTGGTCGGCCCCGACCGCTGGCTGCCTCGCGACAGTCTCGGCACGTTTCCTGTCCGCTTCCCCTCGCAAGATGGGCCTGGCGACGATGGCTGGCACGTTGATGTGAGTTTCGACTTCGAACAGCCGGACTTCATGGAGTGGCGTGCCAATGTGAGCAGTAGGGGACGGGCCTTGCTGATGCTTTTCCTGTTCTCGGACGTCGGCCCCGATGATGCACCCACCCGCATCCGGGTTGGCTCGCACATCGACGTTGCGAGACAACTCGCACCAGCGGGGGAAGTCGGGCTCACATTGCGCGAGTTGGCCGCTGACGACTTCGGAGGCTCGGCTCGGAGGGCAGTGGAGTTGGCAGTGGGGAAGGCTGGCACGGTGTATCTGTGCCATCCGTTCCTTGTGCACGCCGCACAAAGGCATCGGGGAACAGCCCCACGCTTCATGGCGCAGCCTCCTTTGACGCCGCGTGAACCCATCTCCTTGTGCCGGGCGGACGGACAATACTCGCCGGTCGAGCAGGCAATCTTGAACGCGATATCGCGCCGTACGACGTAAGAGAGAGGTCTGGTCGGTCCGTCTGCTTTCCGCATTGCGGGAGAAAGCAGACGGACCTTAGGCCTTGCTGCCATTCCCGCGGTTGATGAACCAATGGCTGCAAATCAGGAGAGGTGGGTAGCCCTGAACGACGGCTATTGCGGCGGTTACCGCACAGAGATCAGGCCGCCATCCACTGGGAGAAGCTGTCCGGTAATGAAGCGCGAGCCGTCACTCGCGAGAAACACCAGGACGGGAGCGAGATCGCGATCAGCCTCGCCGAACTTGCCGCCGAGAGGGATCTGCACAGCCGTCGCCTTGTCGTGCGCGTCGAGGTCTTCGGGCGTCAGGGCTTCGCGAAAGCGCTCGTACATCGGCGTCACCATGTACGGCAGCACGGCATTCACCCGAATGCCGCGCGGCCCCCATTCGCGGGCCACGCTCCGCGTCCACGTGTGGACGGCCGCCTTCGACGCACCATAGACCGCATTGTTGATCTCGGCGGTGAGGCCGGATTCCGACCCAAAATTGATGATCGCCCCGCCGGAAGGCATGTGACGATAGGCGGCGCCATTGGTGTGGATCGTCCCGGTCACGTTTATGTCGAACAGCCATGCCAGGGTGTCGGCGGGGACATCGTGAGTCGGCGCGTGGCGATGCACGCCGGCGACATTGGCCAGCACGTCCAGGCCGCCCAGGCGCTCGACCGCGGCGTCGAAGGCGCGGTCGACCTGTTCGCGACTGGCAATGTCGCAGGCCATGGCAAAGGCGGAGCCTGGGCCAGCATCGTTCGCCCGGGCCACCTGCAGCTCGGTCCTGCCGGCATCAACGTCCATAGCGCAGACATGCGCGCCGGCGGCGACATAGGCGCGCAGGGTCGATGCTCCGATACCCTGCGCCGCGCCGGTGACGATGATCCTCTTGCCTTTCAGCATCGTTGAACTTCCTTTTCCTGAAACGGTCAGCGCGCGCCGGTGTTGAACGCGTCGATCTGCGGATATCGGCTGGACAGTGCGGCCGGCAGCGACATTTCGAGCCCGCGAAGCACTGCCGCCTTGGCCGCCATGGTGGCGCCCGGCGAGCATTCGGAAATCCGGGTGGCCCAGCGCTTCGCCTCGTCTAGCAGCCCAGTCGTCGAGACCACGCCATTCACGAGCCCATATCTCGCGCCTTCGGTGGCGGACAGGCGTTGACCGGCCAGGATCATGCCCATGGCAATAGAATGGGGGAGCCGCCGGACCGCGCGGTGCACCACACCACAGTGATCAATCACCCCGATTGATGTTTCGGGAAGGCCGAAGACAGTATCGTCGGCGGCGACAATGACGTCGGCGCACATGGCGAGTTCGAAGCCGCCCCCCAGGCAATAGCCATGGACCGCGGCGACAAGCGGCTTGCGCAGCTCGATCAGCGGGCCGCCGATGCCGGTCAGGCCGCCGCCGAAAGCGATGCCCGTACCGCCATGTTCGCCGGAGATGTCCGCACCGACACAGAACGCCCGCTCGCCGTTGCCGGACAGGACGACGCAGCGAATGTCGTCGTCGGCGTCGATCTCGCCCCAGACCGCCAGGAGGGCGCGTTCCATCCGATCGGTGATCGCATTCAGCTTGGTAGGTCGGTTGAGCCGGACCTGCGCGATCGGGCCGACGCGCTGGAATTCGATCTCCTCGGGCGGCCTCGCGGTCATCTTAGTGGGCGAGCATGCCGGCATCGACCAGATGCTCCGCACCGGTGATGTAGGAGGATTCATCGGACGCCAGGAACAGCACGAGGTTCGACACCTCGCGCGGATCCGCGATGCGGCCGAGTGGAATCTGGGCCAGCGCCTCGCCGCCGACCTCGTCAGTCGCCTCGACCATCATCGGCGTTTGGATAAAGCCAGGATGCACCGAATTCACCCGGATGTTGTGCTTGCCGTATTCCATCGCTGTCGCCTTTGTCATGCCGCGCACGGCAAACTTGCTGGCGACGTAGGCAAGGCTCGGGAAGCCGTAATTCGCCACCATGCCCGCGATCGACGAGATGTTGATGATCGCACCGCCGCCGCGGGCGACCAGCGCCGGCAGCACCGCCTTCATGCCGTAGAACACCGAGTGCTGGTTGACCGCGCAGACCGCAAGGTAATCGCTTTCGGTCAAGTCTTGGGTGTTTGCCATCGCGCCGAGGATGCCGGCGTTGTTCACCAGGATGTCGAGGCCGCTGAACCGGCTCTGCGCCGTCTCGACCACGGCCGCCCAGCCGGCCAGATCGGTGACGTCCTGCTCCACGAAGACCGCGCTCTCGCCAAGCTCGGCGGCCAGCGCCTCGCCCGCTTCGACATTGCGATCGGTGATGACGACCTTGCACCCTTCGGACACAAAAGCGCGCGCGTGTGACTGGCCCATGCCCCGTCCCGCGCCGGTGATGATTGCGACCTTGTCTTTCAAGCGATCCATGACAGCACCCTAATATGAATTCGATTTTGTCCGACCCGAGGGATGCCCTCTCCGGGGTGCGCCTGTCAAGAATGCGGTTGGATAGCAATCCCTATCCCACCCGATGATTAGCATCAGATAACTGATATATAGTGATTTAATCGCGGAATGGCGGCGACTTGCCGTCGAGTTCCGCAGCCCATGCAAAAGGCCGCTGTGAGCCCGCTTGACACCAACCTAATTAGTATTAGTCTAAAAACAAATTCGGCACGAACTCACCAGGATAGGTGAAGAGGGAGAAGGCGATGAATTTGCACAGGCAATTGGCGCTCGGCGTGGGAATGGCGGCGCTGATCATCGGGATGCCGGTTCTCGCGCAAAGCGCACCAGAACAGTCCGATCAATCGACGGATGCCGACGCCCCGATCCCTGGCGACATTATCGTTACTGCGCAGCGTCGTTCGGAGTCGCTCTCCAAGGTTCCGGTATCCGTCTCCGCCTTCAACGCCGAGACCCTGCAGGCCCGCAACGTTACGAGCGAGCAGGACCTAGCCGCACTTTCGCCCGGCCTGATCGTCAAGAGCGGGCAGAATTCGAACCAGGTCAGCTTCACCCTGCGCGGCCAGACGCTCGATCCGTTCTCAGGCTCCAGCCCGGCGGTGCTGACCTACATCAACGAGGCGCCGGCGAGTGTCGGCAACACCTCGACCGCTTTCTTCGACTATAGCTCGGTCCAGGTGCTGAAGGGGCCGCAAGGCACCCTCTTTGGCCGCAACGCCACCGGCGGCGCGATCCTTTACGAGACCACCAAACCGGGCGACGACTTTGGCGGCTATGCGTCGATCAGAGGCGGCGAGCGGAACTACATCCAAGTCCAGGGCGCGATCGACATCCCGCTGTCCGAAGCGATCAAAGTCCGCCTCGCGGGCGACTACAACAAGCAGGACGGCTATATCCGCAATGCCCGGACCGGCAACACGCTTGGGGACACGGACGCCCTATCGGGTCGCGTTACGTTGGTGATCGAGCCCTCGTCCGGCTTTAAGAACACGACCGTCGCGCAGTACAGCGACTTCGGTGGCAGCGAGGGCGCCGGCGGGCTCTATTCGTATCATGCCTGCGGCGAGACCAACAACGGTTACCAGCTCACTGCGACGCTCGACTGCGTATACGGCTTGAACAGTCCCTTCGCGCCGACGCTCGGCAACGGCCCAATCGGCGAAGGCATCTGGCCCGGCGCGGTGCCCGGCTACCTCACTTGGCAGCAGCAGAACCCATACAAGGTCTGGCTGAGCTATGACCTTCCCCACAAAGCCCATGCTGCCTTCGTTACCAACACCACCGAGATCGAACTCGGCGACAACCTGAAGCTGAAGAACATCTTCAATTGGGCCGATGCTTTCGCGCGGACGCCGGGCATCCTGTCGGGATCGCCTTTCGGATCGCTCAACCTCTACAACCGCTCGGGCCTTGGCAACGGACGCCCCGGCGGCGAGGAATTCTCGACCCGTGCCATCTCGAACGAGCTACAGTTGCAGGGCAGTTCGGGCGCGCTCGAATACATCGTTGGCGCCTTCTATTCGAACAGCAAGAAGAAGGAATACATCCCTGTCATCGTCGGTGACGAGCTAGCAACGCCGCTGGCCGACATCGCTTACTTCTATCACCAGAAGTCGGAAGCCAAGGCCATGTTCGCCCAGCTCACCTATGAGCTGACCGACAAGCTCAAGGTCGCCGCCGGCGGACGCTACACCTGGGAAACCGCGAAGCTCGACCAGATCCAAGGTAGCCTTTTCAATCTGGACGGCACAACGCCGCTGAACCAGAAGGCGAAGCTCCACGATCCCAGCTGGACCTTCAACCTGCAGTATCAGATCAACCCCGAGAACATGGTGTACTTCGCGCAGCGCGGCAGCTTCCGCGCCGGCGGGTTCAACGGTGCGGTGGTGCCGTTCAACAACACCAACTTCTTCGATAACGAGACAACCTACGACTTCGAGGTCGGCTACAAGTTCGCCGGGCGCCTTGGCGACATGCCTGCGCGGTTCAACATCGCCGCCTATCGCCAGATCGTGAAGAAAGCGCAGCACTCGATCTACGCGCTGGTAGCCGGCAACCCCGCAGCCTTCACCGTGAACGTGCCCGAAAAGCGTATCCAGGGCGTCGAGTTCGACGGCAACTTCCAAGTCTCGCGGTGGCTTGAGCTGGGCTTCTCTGGTGCCTATACCGACGCCAAGTTCACCAAGAACATCGTCGATCTCTCGGCGGCGACCGGGGTGCCTGGACTGGTTATTCCGTTCGACACCTATACCGACGCGCCGAAGTGGGCAGGTTCGGTCTATGGCGTGGTCGGCATCCCGATCCCGGAAGAAATGGGCGAGGTGAAACTGCGCACCGACGTGTTCGGACAAAAGATGACCTACTTCTCGAACAACGAGGGGTCGATCACGCCGCGCACCCAGCTGCCGGGCTATGTCACCGTCGACATGCGGCTGAGCTGGGATAAGATCGGCGGCAGCGGCTTTAGCGCGGCCGTCTTCGCCAAGAACCTGTTCGACAAGCTCTATTACAACTCGGGCTACGTCGAAGGCGCCAGCGGCGGCTTCAACACCGCGATCTGGGGCGAGCCGCAGACCTTCGGGGCCGAAGTGACCTACAAGTTCTGATACGGAGAGAACGACCATGAAGGGCAAGGCTTCCGTACTGGTCAAAACCGGCAGAGTGGAAACCTGGGAAGTCGACATCGCCCCGCCCGAGCCGGGCGGGGCGATGGTCCGCACGGTACTGGGCGGGGTTTGCGGCAGCGACGTTCACATCGTCTCGGGCGAAGCCGGCGAGATGCCCTTCCCCATCATTCTGGGTCACGAAGGCGTGGGCCAGATCGAGATGCTGGGGGCCGGTACTGAGACCGACTATGCCGGAGTGCCGGTGGAGCCGGGCGATCACGTGGTCTGGGCGCCGATCGCGCTGTGTGGGCGGTGCTATTCCTGCACCGTGCTGCAGCAGACGCCCTGCGAGAACACTACCTTCTTCGAACATGCGCACAAGCCCAATTGGGGCAGCTACGCGCAGTATTCGTGGCTGCCGCGCGGCATGGCGTTCTATCGTCTGCCCGACGCCGCGGATCCGGCGGCGATTGCCGCGCTCGGTTGCGCGCTCCCGACGGTGTTGCGCGGGTTCGATCGCTGCGGCCCCGTGCAGTTGAATGACGCGGTGCTTGTGCAAGGCGCGGGCCCGGTCGGGCTGTCGGCTGTGCTCGTCGCGGCACAGATGGGCGCGCGCAGCGTCACCGTGATCGACCGTGCACCGGCACGGCTGGAAGCTGCCCGCAAGCTGGGCGCGACGGCGACGGTATCCCTGGACCTCCCGCCCGAGGAGCGGCGCCGCGCGGTCTACGAGATCACCGGGCCGACCGGCCCGGACGTCGTCATCGAGGCGGCCGGCGTGCTGCAGGCCTTCCCCGAGGGCGTCGATCTGGCCGGACCGCACGGGCGCTATATAATCCTGGGCCTATGGGGTGCGATCGGCACGCAGCCGATCAGCCCGCGCGACCTGACGATCAAGAACTTGACGATTGGCGGCGCCTCGTTCCCCGCGCCGCGCAATTATTATCATGCGATGCACCTGGCCGCGCGGCTGCAGGAGAAGGTGCCGCTGGCCGATCTCATCAGCCACCGGTTCGCCTTCGGCGACGTCGAAGAGGCGCTTCACGTCACCAAGACCGGCGTCGCCACCAAGGCCGTCATCGATCCCTTCCTGACCTGACCATCGGAGCCCCCGCTCATGGCGACCCAGCTTGAAAAACATCGCACCGCGATCCCGGACCACGTGCCGGCCGACCGGGTTCGGGACATCGACATCTATGCGCTGGACGGCATCGGGGAGGGTTTCCACGAAGCGTGGAAGCGAGTGCAGACGCCGGAGACCCCGCCCCTGGTCTGGACGCCGCTGACCGGCGGTCACTGGGTCGCGACGCGGGGCGTGGTGATCGACGAGGTCTATCGCGATCCCGCACGCTTCTCCAGCCGCGTGATCTGGGTGCCGCGCGAGGCCGGCGAAGCCTATGACATGGTGCCGACCAAGCTCGATCCGCCCGAACATACACCTTATCGCAAGGCCATCGACAAAGGGCTGAACCTCGCCCAGATTCGCAAGGTCGAAGGCGATGTGCGCGCTGTCGCAATCGAACTGATCGAAGGCTTCGCAGGCAACGGCGGCTGCGATTTCGCCCGCGACTTCGCTGGCGTGTTCCCGGTCAAGGTCTTCCTCGCGCTCGCCGACCTGCCGATGAACGATGTGCCGATGCTGAATGTCCTAGCTAGGGAGATGACGCGGCCCTCGGGAAATACTCCTGAAGAACAGGGACGCGCGCTGGAAGCCGCGAACAAGGGCTTTTTCGACTACCTGGCGCCGATCGTCAAGCAACGGCGTGGTGGCACCGGCACCGACCTCATCACCATGATGGTCAACACCGAGATCGACGGCGCGCCTATGCCGCAGGACAAGCTGCTGCCGCTCGTCGCGCTGCTTCTGCTGGCGGGGCTCGATACGGTGGTCAACCTGCTCAGCTTCATGATGATCTATCTCGCTCGACACCCGGAAACCGTCGCGGAAATGCGATCGGATCCGATGAAGCTGCAACGCGGCGTCGAGGAACTGTTCCGCCGCTTCGCCGTGGTTTCTGATGCGCGCTATGTCGTGGAGGACATGGAATTCCACGGCACGCGGCTGAAGGCGGGAGACCTGATCCTGCTGCCCACCGCTCTCCACGGTTTGGACGACAGCCAGCATGTCGACCCGATGAAGGTCGATCTGTCGCGACCCAACGTCGCCGCCCATTCGACGTTCGCCCAAGGGCCGCATCGCTGCGCTGGCCTGCATCTGGCGCGGATGGAGGTGCTGGTCACGCTCCAGGAATGGCTGGCGCGGATTCCGGTCTTCGCCTTGGCTGAAGATGCCGCGCCCATCTATCATTCGGGCATCGTCGCAGCCGTCGAGAACGTGCCGCTGGTCTGGAAAGCCTGAGCTGCCAATGACGGTCACCATCGACGTTGCCGCGTTTCGCCGCATCCTCGGGCACTATCCCACCGGGGTCTGTGCAATCACCGCCACCACGCCGGACGGACGGCCGACGGGGATGATCGTCGGCTCGTTCACTTCGGTCTCGCTCGATCCCCTGCTGGTCGGGTTCTTTCCGGATCGCTCTTCATCGACCTGGCCGCAGATCGAGGCCACAGGACACTTCTGTGTCAACGTGCTGAGCGACCGGCAAGGCGTAGTGTGCAGAGCACTTGCGGCGAAAGGCGATGCTAAGTTCGCTGAGGTCGACTTTCATGCCTCGAAACTCGGCGCGCCGATCATCGACGGCGTGCTTGCCTGGATCGACTGCGAACTTTATTCCGTTCAGGACGCCGGCGATCATTTGTTCGTGCTCGGCCGCGTGCGCGATCTCGACGTGCACCACGAAGGTGACCCGCTCATCTTCCACAAGGGTGGATATTCGCGGGTCCTCCCCCTCTGAATTTGGTCAGTTCGCGCCTACTGCCGTCGGCACAGCCTCGACCTTCTCGCGCAGCGCCATCCGCCCCGTCACCGTTAGACCGAAGCCAGCCAGCGCGGTAAGCTTGGCCTGGCTGGCGGTCAGCAGCGTCATCTTGCCGACGCCCAGGTCGAGAAGGATCTGCGCGCCGATGCCGTAGTCGCGGGTGGCATGTTCGTGGTGATAGTCGCCGCGCCCACCCCGGATCCGCCGGGAGATCGAGGTCGGGCTGGGATCGCGGACGAAGACCGCAACGGCCGGCCCGTCCTGCCGACCGATCGCCTTGAGCGCCTCGCCCACATAGTCCGATTGGGCGGCGGACCAGCCGAGCATGTCGGTCGTGAGGTCGACTTGATGGACGCGCACCAGCGTATCGCTGTCGGGCCTGACCTGGCCTTTGACCAGCGCGACGTGCTCGCCGTCGTCGAGGCGGTTGCGATAGACGTGGATCGTCAGCGGTACGCCGCAGTAATGGCTGTCGAACGGCGCGCTGGCGACGCGCTCCACCAGCTTCTCGAACCGGCGGCGATAGGCGATGAGGTCGGCAATGGTGCCGACCTTCAGGCCGTGAAGCTCGGCGAATTCCAGCAGTTCGGGCAGCCTGGCCATGGTGCCGTCGGCGTTCATCACCTCGCAGATCACCCCCGCGGGCATCAGTCCGGCGATGCGCGATATGTCCACCGCCGCTTCGGTATGACCGGCGCGGACGAGCACGCCGCCGTCGCGGGCGGTCAGCGGGAAGACATGGCCGGGGGTGACGATGTCGGCCACGCCCTTGGTCGGGTCGATGGCGACCGCGATCGTGCGCGCACGATCCTGCACGGAAATGCCGGTGCTGACCCCTTCGCGCGCCTCGATCGAGACGGTGAAGGCGGTGCCGTAACCCGCCTCGTTGTGATCGGTCATCGGCCGCAGTTCGAGCTCTTCCGCGCGGGCTCGTGTCATCGCAAGGCAGATCAGTCCGCGCGCGTGCTTCGCCATGAAGTTGATCTGCGCCGGCGTCGCGAACTGCGCGGGAATGATCACGTCGCCCTCGTTCTCGCGGTCGTCGGCGTCGACGAGGATGTAGGGCCGGCCTTCGACGGCCTCCTGGATGATCTCCTCGATGGGCGAGACGGTCTTGGTGGTCATGGCTGGGT
>Ga0207641_10002903_pt1 | contig 15505 bp, 15 predicted proteins | sample KBSSwiS62_FD_184306 | JGI IMG/M metagenome (GOLD analysis project Ga0207641, IMG submission 184306) | Switchgrass rhizosphere microbial communities from Kellogg Biological Station, Michigan, USA - KBS Switchgrass S6-2 (SPAdes) (version 2) | ecosystem: Host-associated > Plants > Roots >... | reverse complement strand
CCCACTTCCGGCATGATCAGGTGCCGGCTGTAGCGAAGGATCTCTTCCTTGGACAAGCCCGCTAGTGGCGCCTTGTCGTTTAGTGTCTGCGTTTTCGTAGCCATGATTCCTTATCCTTACGCCAATTCTGGGTCCGAAGCGCCGCTGCCTCCGGCGATCGAAGGAACGATGCTCAGCACGTCTCCGTCTTTTACCGGCGTCGCTTCCTTCGCCATGTAGCGAATGTCTTCATCATTCAAATAGACATTCACAAAACTGCGCAGCTTTCCGTCATCAGTGAACAGATGCTTGCGCAGCTCCGCGAACTGTGAGGTCAAGTCGCCCAGCGCCTCTCCAACGGTCTGGGCCGAGACTTCGGCGGAGTCTCTCTTCGCCGCATAGACTCGCAGCGGGGTTGGGATAATGACTTTCACCGCCATGTTCTTCTCCGTCGCTTCTGAAGTTCCATCAATCTCGGCCGCACGTAATTCAAACTGCTGCGCGGTTGCGAATCTCAATCTGTTCCTGCGTATAGGCCTGCCGGTCATCGTTCAGTCGCCATGACGTCATATCTTCAGGCTTGCCGCTCAACACGCTAACAATGACGTAGCTGTACCATGGCCACGCGTGCTCTCTGTCAAATTGGCTCGGCCGAGCCGGATGATCGGGATGCGAATGATACCAACCCACAACATCCAGGCCGTGCTGCCGCGCCGCTTTTTCTGCGTCCAGCACGTCTTCCGCCGCTACGGCGAAGCGGTTTCGCGGCGAATCGTCGCGCCGATTTACTAGCGGAAACAGCTCCAAAACTTCTCGTGCCGGTTCCGCGCTAGAGTTTTCCTCAAACGCTGAATCCCGCCCCAGTAGCGCTCCGCAGCATTCATGCGGAAACGTCTCCGCGCCATGTTGTCCGATGCGCTCTGCCAAATCGTGGCTGATGTTCAACCGAAATCCGTCCGCCATTTCTACACTTCATCCCAAAAGCGTTCGCTCAGATATTTTGCCGCAGAATCAGCAAAAACCGTAACCATTACCGCCGTCCGGCCGGCTGGAACTTTCCCCGCTAGCGTAAGGCAGCCGAGCAACGCGGCCGCCGCGCTCGGGCTCACCAGCAACCCTTCCTCGCGCGCCAGCCGCTTCACCATCCGATACGATTCCTCGGTCGAAATTTCCAGGTTGTCATCCGCCAACGTATCGTCATAAATCGCTGGGCGTAGCGCCGTCGGCATGTGCTTCCAACCCTCCAGCCCGTTCCACGGACCGTCCGGCTGCAAGCTCACACAGCGAATCTCCGGATTCAACTCTTTCAGCCGCCGCGTCGTTCCTACAAACGTCCCGCTGGTCCCAAGCGCCGCTACAAAGTGCGTAACGCGTCCGCCGGTCTGTTCCCAAATTTCGTTCGCCGTGCCGCGGTAATGCGCTAGCCAGTTCGCCGGATTGCTGTATTGATCTGGGTAAAAGTATTTCTCCGGCTCGGCGGCAGCCAGTTCGCGCACCCGGCGTATGGCCCCATCTGTTCCTTCGTCGCCGGGGGTCATCACCAACTCGGCGCCGTAAGCGAGCAAAATGCGCTTGCGTTCGCCCGACGCGCTATCCGGCAAAAATAGCTTCACGGGGTAGCCCAGTGCGCCGCCAATCATTGCATACGCAATGCCGGTGTTCCCGCTGGTGGCGTCCAAGATGGTCCTGCCTGGCCGCAGTTTGCCGCTCGTCAGGCCGTCCTGAATCATGGCAAGCGCCGCACGGTCTTTTACTGACCCGCCCGGATTAAACCATTCCGCTTTGGCCGCAATTTCAACGTTCGGCAGATTGGGTGTTACTCGCTCAATCCTGATAAGTGACGTGTTTCCAATACATTCGAGCACATTCCGGCCAGCCCGCTTTTCGCTGTCCAACGAGAGTGCCGCGCCGACTTGATGCCCGTGAGTCAACCCCAAGTCCCTTAGACCGTATTGGACGCCCCAATCGGTAAAAGATATCCGACCAGTTTACTCCTATTTGGATGCTTTGGCCTCCAGGAAAGATAAACCGCTGGGCCCGATCAACCATCCCGGACTCGTCTAGCTCTTCGTCAGCTGGCGAATCAATTCGGTCTCTTCTTTGCGATAGGGCTGGCCGTCCGTGCGGAAAATCTCGTGGAACCATATCGCAGGCTCGCGATCTGTGTACGGATGCTCCCACGAATCCCACGGCAGAAACGTCTGCGCCTTCCCGGCCACTAGTCCCCAATTGATCGCGCCAACTTGCTCCCGCTTCGCGATCGGCAGCGTCCCTTCAAACGTGCTCCCATTCCCGCGCGCCATGTATTCGGTACAAATCAGTGGCCGGCGGTACGTCTGCAACCATTTGACCCGTTTCTCAAACTCGTCCGGCTTGTCGTAGTTGTGGAATGAGATGACGTCCGAATTTTCGAGTTGAATCTTCTCCGTGGCCCCCAGCTTCTCCGGCGAAGACCAGTCACCCTTCCACACCCCGCTAGTGAGTGGCTGCGTGGCACCGGCCTCGCGCGCCCAGCGAAATACTTGCGGTAGCAGAGTTTCCACTCGTTGCACCTTGTCGGCAGGCTCCTGCGAACCGTACGACCCGTGATTGGTGTTGTCCGGTTCGTTCCACACGTCCCAGGCCAGCACGCGATCATCTTTGCCGAACGCTTTCATCACGCCCTTCACGTACGCTTCCAGGCGCGGATACTGCGCAGGATCCTCCAGCGCCGCCGCTCCCGGACTCTGCACCCACCGAGAATTGTGAATCCCCGGCCGCGGCGGCAACTGTGGCCCCAGTCGCGGCGCAGGATCCCAGCACGAATCGAACAGTACAAACACCGGCTTGATGTGGTGCTTATTTGCGATTTTCAGGAATTGATCGATGCGTTGCGTAAATCCCTTGGCATCTTGTTGCCACACCAGGTCATGTAAGAAAACGCGCATCGTATTCAACCCGACGCCCTCGGCCCATCCGAGTTCGAGATCAATTCGCTTAGGATCAAACGTTTCCGCCTGCCACATCTCCAGCTCATTCGAAGCGGTCGCCGCCAAATAGTTGCTGCCCACCAGCCAGCCTTGTTTGGCATACCAATCCTTGGCCTGTTGTTCGCTCCATCGCTGTGGAGTTTCCGCGCTGCTCAGCCCGGCGCCTACGAAAACAATGAGAAGGAGTATCAAAACAAAGCGCTTCATCGTGCATCTCCTAGGCAAACTCCGATCGAACCCTGAAGGATACAACTGAATCGCTCAAAAATCGGCGTTCGCTTAGCCCGCAGCTCACTTTACAGACGTCGCCGCTTTCTTTAACCTTAGAGCACCATGTGGAATGTCGAACAACGTTTTGACCCCAAGGCCATCGAAGGTTTGGCCGCTCTTGGTTTTTCCGTTGGCAGTACGCGCGGCGTCGTCCGCGTCGAAAAATACGGCTGCGGCGCCGAATTTCGCCAGGGCACTGACTCGCGTTATCAACTGACTATCCTACCCACGATCATGGTCAAGGGACAGTTCGCGCGTCTGTGGGACGCCGGCTACCAGAAATTCTTACTCACCGACGATGGCATCAAGCTGCCTGCTCTTGCCGCACACCTGCAAAATCTCCGCAAGTTCAATGAAGAACTGCGCACCGCTCTTGGTGTTCCGACCTTTTACAACGAAGCGCTCGGCTCCGTCAGCCAGGTCTCCGTCTACGATCGCGTCAAGGGCCGTGCGGGCGACGTTCCCGACGAAACTGTAGGCGCTCATAGCCCCGGCTCCGGCCACTAGCCTGGAGCACCATTCTCCGGAATGGAGTGTTCGTTTTCTTTTGCGACTGCTTCAGCCGCGCTGGCATCGGCTCCACTTTTCTCGGCATCTATTCTTTTATCTTCCGCTCGGAGACTTTTACCTATGCCCCGCGTCGTCGCCTACATGGATGATCTTTTTTTTCAAATGAAGCTTGCGGAAACCGCCAAGCATCTCGGTCTCGAAGTGAAGGTTGCTTGCAACGCCGATTCCTTGTTGCAGATGCTCGATCCTGTTCCAGCCTTGGTGATCTTCGACCTCAACGCCAAATCTTCGCCCCTCGACGCTATTCAGCGCCTTCGTGCTGCCCAGCCCGACCTCCGCGTGGTTGGCTTTCTCTCCCACGTTCAAACCGATCTCGCCGCTAAGGCCCAATTCGCCGGCTTCGACGAAGTCATGCCACGCTCCAAATTTTCCATGCACTTGCCACAGATCCTCGCCGCGGCTGTCGGCGAGCAAGATTCACGATGAGCGCCCGCCGCATCTTGCTGTCTGCCGTTTTGATTCCCTTTGCGTTCAGTGGCCGTGCGTCCGCACAGGAATTGAGCTCACGCCCAAGCGACTCAGCTCGACCCGCGGCGAGCGCAGCGTCGCCCGACGCTCCCTCAGCCGCTCTCCGCGATCTCCTCGCTGCCGCCTGCGCCCACGACGAAACGCGCTTCGAACACTTCCTTACTGCCCGCAACGCCGAATCTTTTTCCCGTCTCACGCCCAGGGCTCGCGTAGAACTCATGAAGCGCTTTGTTCTACTCGACGGTGCCGGCAAGCCCGCTCTCTCGGCCAACTCGGGCCGCCCGTCCATTCGCTGCACCACTCCAGACGGAGCGGCGGACATCCAGCTCGGCGGCACCGATCTCCGCGACAATCTCGCTATGCTTCCCATCGATATTCGCGACGCTTCCGATCCCAACACTCCCGCTGGCGGCAACCCTCACCACGTTCTCATGGGCCTTGTCCGCGAAAACTCGTCCTGGAAAATCGTCTCCGTTGGCATGCTCTTCCTCGATCTTCCGTCGCTCGAAGTCGAATGGGACCAGTCCGCCATCGGTGGCAACGAGCAGCAGGCTCTCACCGACCTAAAGACAATCGCCGCCGCCATCGAAACCTATCGCACCACGTACTCGCGTCTGCCCGAGTCGCTGTTTAAACTCGGGCACGCCGCAAAAACCTCGGCAGAATCCGCCGGCCTCCTCGATGCAGAACTTGTCGGCGGCGAACGCAATGGCTACCGTTTCCGCATGGTCATCGTAGGCGCCAGCGATGTCGGCGCTCCCGCTCAATACGAACTCTCGGCCACTCCTGCCATGTACGGCCGCACCGGTCGCCTATCGTTTTTCCGCGACGCCAAAGGCAAATACCACGCCGGGGACCACCAAGGTGCAGTCGGCCACTCCCTCGACTCCACCGTCGACTGACCCTGACCTCCGTGCCTCCAGCCCGTTCCAGAAAAATCCACAGTCTCAAATCAACACTAAGCCATTGACGAAACGCCACTTACCCGTGTAACGTCATAAGGTTCAGCGGGTAACGCATTCCGGCCTAAGTGCATCTATACTTATGTAGTTAGCGGCTGGGGAGCGAACCCCTTGGTGATCGGCTTTGCGATACGGGCAGCACGGCCGGCAGCGAAAGACGGCGGGTTTCAGGGTTTTTTTGCAAACCTTGAAAGAAATTAGCGCGCAGAGGCTTCACAAAAATCTAACCTGTGAGCAGGGAATTATTCCCAAACGTGCGTGCGCGCGTCCCGCCTATCGTGTGTGATTAGGGTTGCAGGGTTTGTACTTACGAGCCCTGACCTAAATTGATTTTTTTGTGTTTCTAACCGGCGCTTGCCGGTAATTCGGCCTGCCCGAAGGCCCTCAAATTGCTGCTGACTGCGGGAGGATTTGTGGCGCAGGTTCTTCTGGAAGAAAAATACGAAGCGGTAAAAGCGCTCATTGTCATCGGCAAAGAGCGCGGCTATCTGCTTTATGACGAAGTCAACGATTCGCTTCCGGCCGAGGTGCACTCCTCGGAAGAGATCGACGACCTTCTCACCACCTTTGAACGCAATGGTATCGAAATTTACGAGGACCAGGCCGCGGCAAAGGCGGCTCTGGCTGTCGAGCTTTCCGTCGAACACGGCGAACGCGAAGCCGCCGGCCTAAAAGACGACGCGCACGCCGAAGAAGCCGGTGGCGCCGATCTCGACTTGACACCCGGCTCGCTCGAAAAAACCAACGACCCCGTTCGCATGTACCTCCGCGAAATGGGCACTGTTCCTCTTCTCACTCGCGAAGGCGAAGTTGCCATCGCCAAGCGCATCGAACGCGGCCAGCTCGTGGTGATGAAGGCCATCACCCGTTCGCCCATCGTCATCAAGGAGCTCATTGCGGTTGGCGATGATCTCCGCAAAGGCGCTCGCTCCATCAAGGAAATCGTCCAGTTTGACGACGAAGAGCTCACCGAAGAAAAAATTGCCAACAAGACCAAACAGACGCTGAAGTACATCGACAAAATTGCCAAGCTCTATGACACGGCGCTCAAGCAGGCCGTCAAGCTCGACAAAACCCCCAAAGCCAAAAAGCGCTCCTACATCCGCGCCAAGTGGGATGTTTCTCGCACCCGCGTGGAAATTTCTCTGGAAATTCGCGGCATCGACTTCAACCCGTTTGAGAAAAAGCGCCTCATCGACAAAATGCGCGGCACTGTCGAGCGTCTGCAGTCCCTCGAACGTGAAGCCGGCCGCCTGGAACGCCGCGTAGACGTCGCCAAGGGCGATGTCGCCGCCGAAGCCCGCAAGGAGCTGCGCACTCGCCGCTCCGAACTGAAAGACATCGAAGACGCCAGCGAAGTCGGCCTGACCGAACTCAAGCGCACTCTAACTTTCATTCACCGCGGCGAAGCCGAAGCCGAGCAAGCCAAAAAAGAATTGATCGAAGCCAACCTGCGCTTGGTCGTTTCCATCGCCAAGAAATACACCAACCGCGGCCTCCAGTTCCTTGATCTCATTCAGGAAGGCAATATCGGCTTGATGAAAGCCGTCGACAAATTCGAATGGCGCCGCGGCTACAAGTTCTCCACTTACGCCACCTGGTGGATTCGCCAGGCCATCACCCGTGCCATCGCCGATCAGGCCCGCACCATCCGCATCCCGGTGCACATGATCGAAACCATCAACAAGCTCGTTCGCACCAGCCGCCAGCTCGTTCAAGAGCTCGGCCGCGAACCGACCAGCGAAGAAATCGCCAAGCGCATGGACATTCCGGTGTCCAAGGTCCGCAAAATCCTGAAAATCGCGCAGGAGCCGATTTCTCTCGAAACTCCCATCGGCGAAGAAGAAGATTCGCATCTCGGCGACTTCATTGAAGACAAGGCTGTGGTTTCGCCGTCCGACGCAGTCATCAACCTCAACCTGAAGGAACAAACGTCCTCCGTCTTGAAGACGCTGACGCCGCGCGAGGAAAAAGTCATCAAGATGCGCTTCGGCCTCGATGATGGCAGCGAACATACGCTCGAAGAAGTCGGCCAGTCCTTCGCTGTCACTCGCGAACGCATCCGCCAGATCGAAGCCAAAGCCCTGCGCAAGCTGCGCCATCCGTCGCGCTCGCGCAAACTCCGCGCCTTCCTCGAAGGCCCATCCCGCGATTACCTATAGAAAGATTCGCTGGCAGGAATTTCAGTTCACAAACCAGAACGCCCCCGATCGACTCGGAGGCGTTTTTGTTTTACAGGATGACCGTTCCGTATCGTGCAACAGCTAGCTTCGTCATTCCGAGCGCAGCGAGGAATCTCTCCGCCCTTTCATTTGCTGCCCGAACGTAATCCAAAACCGATTGCAATCGCGAAGAGTGAACTCCCGCATCCCATAAAACGTGTCGTGAGGTTCTTGCACGATTTCCACATAATCCCGCATTCGCTGAAATATTCCATCGATGTTCTCGGCCGTAATATACAAATCCACTTCCCGCCGCTCTTCCGCACTGGCCTTGCCGCCCGCATTGAACATCAGCTCGCTATTTCCAAAGCGCAACTTCGCCCAATTCATCTCACCGTCGTCCTCATACGTCCCAATCACTTCACACCCCATGGACTTGTACCACTCCACCGTCGCCCGAACGTCCGGTACATGAATCATCGCAATTAGGATCTGAAACATAGAACGGCTCACTTGCTGAAGAATCTGCACTTCACGCCGGCAACTTAATGTAGGCAGAGTAAGTGTGTGGTTCGGGAACCGGCTCGCCTTCTTCTCGCAAGCCCATCCAAATGAAAGGCCATCGCTTCTCGCATATTTCTTGCCGCCTGGATCCGCGACCCACCGGTTGAAACACAACCTAGCAAGTCGGGCGAATACGCCGAGAATCCGGTCTGGGTCTCTTCGATGACGATCAAGTATTTTTTCACTGGAATCCCGCCTGCTTCAGCACGCTGTTTAGCGTTCCGGGTGCAAGGTCGTCTCCGGGCTTTCCGGGTCCTGTCGCTAGGGCTTCACTACACTGCCCGTGACTTCCCCGGGTCCTCGCGAGCACCAGCCGTCCTCTTCTGGCAAGCGAATGACGTCGCGAACCTTCACGACATCAACACATTCTGACACCGACCGGGAGTCAAATCTTCCTGAACGCATCCATCCGTGGCGTACTAGAATGATATTTCAGCCAAAGGAGGAGTATTGCGCACGGCACAAAAAATCGCGGCTGCGGCCCTGCTCCTCGCCTTCGGCGCCACCACCTATGGCATTTACCTTCTCGGCCACGCCTCCGTTGTCTCCGCCAAAAAGAAAGCCGCCGCTTCCGAATCCGCCCTGGTCGACCAAACTCCCTTCAAGACCGCCCAGCAGCTTGCTCAAATGGCTGATACGCCCGAAGAGCAGGAACTCGCCAAAGAAACTCTCCGCCTCGGCGACTATGAACTCGATCTCTCTTTTGCTGTCACTCTCCAGGACGCCGAAGCGCATCCTCCCGATCTATCCGCCGAAGCAAAAGAAATTCAGCGGCGCCTGCAAAAAAATCAAAAACTGCAGCAAGCCCTGCAAGCGCAAGTGGACCAGCTCACCGCCCAGCTAGGCAAAACCGCAGGCCAGCGCAAATCGGATCTTCAGGATCAGCTCGATATGGCCAAGGCCAGCCTCGACGTCGCCAATAACGATGTGGACGACGCCAGCCGCGACCTCACCGATGCAGGCGGCAATTTGCGCGACCGTATTGAAAAAATGAAGGAGTCTCACGAAGAGGCCGACAAGTCCCGCAAAGATCCCGACCAGATTTTCCCCCCGCAGGTTGAGGACGAGCTCGGACTGATCCACCGCTTCCAGCAATGGTCCGCGCTCAACAACAAGAAAAAGCTTCTGGACGGTGCCAAGTCCCAAGCCGACGCTCTAGTGGCCTCGCTCACCGAACAGCACAACGCCCTCGCTGCCCAGCTCGACGCAGAAAAATTCAACTCGCCTGACCTCGCCGCACACTCCAAACTCGCCCAATCGCCCGCCGACGCCGGCTCCTCCTCCGCAGACTCCGCCATCGCTTCGGTCACCGGCAGCATCGCCAAATCCCGCAGTGCCGACGAAAAAAAATCCGTTCTCAACACCAGCAAAGCCATCACCCTCGACCAGAAAAATCTAGCCAGCCTAGATAAGCGCGTCGACAACGAAAAAGAACTCTCGCAAAACTACGCCCAGTGGCTCGATCTCGTCGCCGACCGCCAGCGCCTCATCTTCCGCCGCATCCTCATCGACGCCGCCATCGTCATTGGCATAGCGCTCATCAGCCTTTTCTTTAATACCTGGCTGGAAAAAGTTCTCGGCAAGCTGCATATCGATCGTCGACAGATGCAAACGCTGCGTGCCACGGCACGTGTTTCTGTTCAGGTCGTCGCCGTCCTATTGGTGCTTCTAGTCATCTTCGGTCCGCCCAGCAATCTCGGCACCTTCATCGGCCTAGCTACGGCCGGACTCACCGTCGCTCTAAAAGACTTCATCGTCGGTTTTCTCGGCTGGTTCGTCCTCATGGGCAAGAATGGCATTCGCCTCGGCGACTGGGTCGAAATCAATGGCGTTACCGGCGAAGTTGTAGAAATCGGCCTCTTCCACACCGTTCTTCTCGAAACCGGCAACTGGACGGACTCCGGCCATCCCACCGGCCGCCGCGTCACTTTCACCAACGGCTATGCCATCGAGGGCCACTACTTCAATTTCTCCACTTCCGGCCAATGGCTATGGGATGAACTGCAGGTAGTACTTCCCACCGGCGAAGATCCTTATCCAGTGATCGAAGCAATCCAGAAGCGAGTCCTGGAAGCGACGCAGGACAGCACGAAAGCCGCCACGCAGGAATGGAAAGGCGCCGCAGGCAGTCGCGACATCGGTTCCTTCAGTGCGGAGCCTTCCATCAGCGTCAAACCCGTCCTCGGTGGCGTCCAGCTTTCCGTCCGCTACATCACGCAAGCCAATCAGCGCTACCAACTGCGCACCAAGCTCAACCAGGCCGCCGTCGAACTCCTCGGCAAACGCGGCCTCACTGCAATTTCGCCGGCACCGCCAGCAGTTGCGCCATCCGTCTGACGGCCGTCCGCGGGCACCCAACGCCCCAAGGTCGACCACAAGCGCTGTGCCTACAAGCCTCCGCCATCGGGCAATGCTTTTTGATGTGATTTTTTCGCCGTCGCCGGCACTACCGGCATGATGCTCATCATCGCGCCGTCTTCATGTTCCAAAATGTGGCAGTGAAACAGGAAATTCCCAATGTTCGGTCCGCGAAAGTCCATCCGCGGTGAGACGCTTCGATGCGGATGTTCCGGATTTCCGCCCCATCCCGACACTTCGATCATGTCCGCGTACTGCCTGTGCTCACGGGAGCTTGGCTTTGTCCATTCACTTCAAAGTTATTTTGTGAATCAACCCGAAATGGATGTGGCGCACGATTGTCAGTGGGTTGGATGCGACGCGAAGTATTGCCCCAGGTTGGTTGTAAGCTGATCCAATCCGGTGTTCACGCTCTTTTGCAAACTCTGCACCACTGACGTCACAGTCTTCTGCGGTACCGGCTCATCGCTGGTAAATCGTTCGTTCCAAACGACGTTGCCCGCCTTCAAATCAAAAAGTTCCAGGTGCAGCGTGAAGCGCGCCTTGATTCCCGCGGCGTCGTCCACTTCGTTCAGAGCGCCCAAGTATCCGCGCAAGATGTAGTCGCCGCGCGTCGTGCTCGAAAGGTGCTGCACGGCCTTGTACTGCCGCGACGCCCGCAGTCGTTCCACCAGCAGTCGCTCGATCATTCCTGTCGGTGCTTCCGACCAGCGGTGGTATTCGTCAACACCGAGTTCCACGTCGCTCATCGCATACACCACGCGATCGTCGCGCAGTAGATGCGGCGCACTTAGTCTTCCCACCACGATGGTTACGGGGATCGGCTGCGCTTCTGTCTGTGTCGTCGCGGGCGGAATGGACAACGTGTAGTAGCGCAGCGTGCGGGCCTTCACACATCCCGCAGCCATGCACGCCAGAATCATCGTCCACATCACCAAGCGTTTCATTCGTTTGCCTCTGCCTGCAACCTGATCTTCAACCGCTTCCCTTCTCGTCCCACAGCTTCTAGTTCTTGGGTGCCTTGCCGGGCTCATGCACCGGCGGCGAAGCTGACCTCAGCAATGTATACGGCCGCTGTTTCAAAGTTTCCGTCAACTGCCGCAGATTCATCGAGGCCTCGCGGAAATTGCTCAGGATCTCATCGATATTCTCGCCGTTCGCGCTCAGCGTGCTTTGCAACTGGTCGGTCACCTGATTGGCGGTTTGCAGCAGCCGCCGCAGATCTTCCACCGACTTGCGAATGTCCGGTCGATTCTCATCCAGCGTGCCTTCCGCAGTGGCCAGCGTCTTTTGCAATTGTGCATTCGTTTTCTTCAGGTCTTCCAGCAGCGGAGCAATCTTCGCACTCGCTTCATTCACGTTGTTGATTGTGGCATGCAACGGTTTGCGGTTTTCCTCCAGCACGCCGCGCACATTCGCCACACTCGCGCTCAGGTTTTCCCGGTTCTTGTCATTCAGCAGATCATTTACGCGGGCCACGGTCACCTGCAATTCCGTAATCCGTTGATTCAGATTGGTGATTAGTTCGCGGGCTTCGGGGGCCAGGTTACCCAGTTGCGCTTCCAGTTCGGCGAACCCGATGTATTCAACAGACTTCAGCACGCTGCCATCAGGTGCTCGGGGCGCCGCCGGTGTGCCCGGCAGAATGCCCAAGTGATTGTCGCTGAGTGGGCTGTTGCTGGTGATGATTGCGGTACTATCCGTTTTTACCGGCACGTCCTGATGCACGCGGAAAATGACTTCCATTCGTGTCAAATCATGCAGATCGGTGCGCACCATTTCCACTCGACCAATCGCTGGACCGCCGGCATAACTGACTTCAACGCCGGGCCGCAAGCCTCCGGCATTTTTGAAGAAAGCGCGATATTTCACGTCACCGCGATTCAAGAATCCGGTCAGTGAAAACATCGTGGCGATCAGCAGTGCTGCCGCAACAATCACAAAAACGCCGACTATCGCTTCTTCGCGGCGCGTAGAGGAGGCGTTCATCGCAGCGGATACCTGTGAAAATCCGCAAAAAGAAAGCGGAGTATAGCATGAAGCCGAACGCTCCGGGCCGGGCCCGCGGGCCGGCTCGCTTTCATTGCCGCGGCCTCGGCACTTCTCCCGTCAGCATCTGCAAATAATCAATCTCCTGGCTCAGCTCCGGTTCGGCCACCCTGTCGAGAAATTGCCTCACGCGGGGATGGGTGCTCGCTTGCAGTTCTGCCGTCGTGCCCACTGCAACGATATGCCCCTTGTCGAGCAGCACCATGCGATCCGCAATCTGGAACGCGCTGGCCAGCTCATGCGTCACCACGATGATGGTGATTCCAAATGCTTCTTTTAACTTGAGAAGCAGCTGGTCAATTCCCGCGGCGATGATGGGATCCAGCCCGGCCGAAGGCTCATCAAAAAAAAGAATCTCTGGATCCATGGCCATTGCCCGCGCCACCGCTGCACGCTTTTTCATTCCGCCGCTCAATTGCGCCGGCATGTAATCTTCATAGCCGCTCAAGCCTACTTCGTTGAGCTTCAGCCGCACCATGATCTCAATCGTAGCGGGATCGAGTTGTGTGTGCTCCAGCAGCGGCAGCGCCACATTTTCGCCAACCGTCATCGATCCGAACAGCGCGCCGCTTTGAAACGATATTCCGATGTGTTGCCGCAGCTCGCGCCATTCTACCTCGGCAATGCAACAAAGGTTTTTGCCGCGCAGGATTACTTCTCCGCTGGTCGGCTTTTCCAGCCCTACCAGCGTCCGCAGCAACGTGCTCTTGCCCGAACCCGAGCCGCCGAGAATGACCACCGTCTCTCCGGCTAGCACGTCAAACGAAACCCCATGCAGAATTTCGCGCTCTCCATACGCCACGTGCAGATCGCGAATCGACAGCGCCGGCGCTTGCGCCGAGCCGTGCGCGTCTGCCGCGTTGAGTTCGTCCATCGCTCGTCAGCCAATCCCGATGTAAAACATCGCCGTGAACACCAGGTCCACCATGATCACCAGAAAAATTGATTTCACAACAGCAGACGTCGTCGAACGGCCCACTTCTTCCGCGCCGAGGCCCGTGCGCAATCCCTCCTGGCAACCAACCGTCGTGATTACCAGTCCGAACATCAGACTCTTGACCAGACCGGTGAGAATATCGCGCAGCGCCAGCGCATTCAGCGTCGCCAAAATGTACGTCTTGAAAGTAAAGCCCGCTGCCGCCATGCCGAACACCGCGCCGCCCACCACGCCCATAAAATCCGCCCAAATGGTCAGGCACGGCATCATCAACAGCATGGAAAGCAATTTCGGCGCTACCAGGAAACGCACCGGATCGAGTGCCATCGTCTCCAGCGCATCAATTTCTTCGTTCACCTTCATGGTTCCGAGTTCCGCCGCGAACGAAGAGCCGCTCCGGCCAATCACCAGAATCGCCGTGATCAGCGGGCCGAGCTCGCGCGAAACCGAAATCGCCACCGCATCCGCGACAAACTGCATAGCACCGAATTTTCTGAGCTCATACGCCGATTGCAGGGCCAGAATGGTCCCGATAAAAAAAGTAATCAGCGAGAGTATCGGGAGGGAACCGATTCCCACCGCCATGGCCTGGTGCACCGCGCGCCCGTAGGCCAGCGGCCGCCGCTCGAACAGGTCTCTTAGTGCGGCCCGCGCCGCCGATGCGCCCAGCTTCGCCAGACCGCCGAGGTAAGCCAGCCCGTCGAGCGTTGCGCCGCCGATATTTTCCGTAAAAGTCATTTTCAGTTGTGAAGGTTCGCGGTGATTGCCCCCGCAGGATTATGCGCTTTCACCCGAGCTATCGCCAGCCGAGCGCGCGAGGTTATTTGTGCCGGTGGCCAACGCCGCCAAAGCATCCTGTTCGTTGGCGTGAACTTCAAAAACGCGCAGTAGGTGGGTAAGTTCGAGCACCGTTTTCGCGGGCTTAGAGAGGCCGTAAAGCATAAAACGAGAGCCGAGGTCGCGCGAAAGCTTTAGGCCCTCCACCAGCGAAGCGATTCCGGAGCTGTCCACGTACTTTACCGCTGTCATGTTCACGATCAGCCGCGGCAGCCGCTGCTCCTTTAGCAAGCCCAGCAGCGTTTTGCGGATCTCCGGCGAATTGAAAAGAGTAATATCTCCGGCGAGGTCCAGTACGGTTGCGTCGCCGAGCTGCCGCGTGGAGATCTTGATTGGAGGACCTGAGGGCACCGTGCTTTGTTTTGCCAGAGAATCGCGTCAGATGCAAGGGGAGATCGAATTCCTTAGGAACGAAACGTGCCGGGCAACGTATCTATGTGAAACATCGGCAAGGGCATGGGAGGAATCATGAACCGGATCGCAGAATTAACTCCGCGGAACATTGCCGCATTGTTCGCAGCCCTGGCAATGGCCACCGCCGTTTGGCCGCAAGTCGCCAAAAACGTCCCGTCACAAACCGCTCCAAGCAATCCCGAGGCGCGCCAGACGCGCGTCGAGAAAGGGCTGGCGCCTATCAGCATCGGCAAGGGCGAGGCCAAACAACTGGAACTGGCCGAACTGATGAAGGTGCTCAAGGCTCCGGCGCTCACTGTCGCCGTGATTGACGGCTACAAGGTCGCCTGGGCGAAAGCGTACGGCACCACCGAACTCGGCGGACAAACTCCGGCCACGCCGAAGACGCTGTTTCAGGCCGGCTCCATCAGCAAACCGGTCGCAGCCACCGGCATGCTCGCTCTCGTTCAGTCCGGTAAGCTCTCCCTCGATGAAGACGTAAACATCAAACTAAAAACCTGGAAAGTCCCCGACAACGAGTTCAGCAGGGATCAGAAGGTCACCTTGCGCCGTCTCGCCAGCCACACCGCCGGCCTCACCGTCCACGGCTTTCCCGGCTACGATGTGGACGAAAAGCGTCCCACACTCGTGCAAGTGCTGAACGGCGAAAAGCCTGCCAACACCGCGGCTATTCGCGTTGATTTTGTGCCCGGCACGCGGGAGCGCTACTCCGGCGGCGGCGTCACCATCGAGCAGCTCCTGATGATGGACATTACCGGCAAACCATTTCCCGCGCTGATGAAAGAAACCGTCTTGGACAAAATTGGCATGACCGACAGCAGTTACGAACAGCCTTTGCCCGCCGCTTGGGCCGCGCGGATCCGCGAGAGCGTCTCGAACGGCAGCTTCCGGCCGGAGACCGCGAGGTTCTCGACCAGGTGCTCCAGGCGCGTAGTGCCGGTCACCGCGCAGGCGACGTCGGGATTG
>Ga0207641_10002900_pt1 | contig 15517 bp, 12 predicted proteins | sample KBSSwiS62_FD_184306 | JGI IMG/M metagenome (GOLD analysis project Ga0207641, IMG submission 184306) | Switchgrass rhizosphere microbial communities from Kellogg Biological Station, Michigan, USA - KBS Switchgrass S6-2 (SPAdes) (version 2) | ecosystem: Host-associated > Plants > Roots >... | reverse complement strand
ACGCTCCGATGTTTTCGCTTGCGGACAAGACCGTCGTGGTGACGGGTGGAGGTCGGGGGATCGGGCGAGGGATCGCCCGGGCCGCGGCAAAGACGGGGGCGAACGTGGTCATCACCGGACGCTCGGCTGCCCCGCTCGAAGAAACCCGCGCCGAGATCGAGGCGCTCGGCGCCCGGGCGCTCGCGCTGCCCGGCGATATCACTTCGGCGGCGGACATCGCCGAGATCGTCAACCGGACCGAGGAGCGCTTCGGGCGCATACACGGCTGGGTCAACAACGCCGGCAGTGCCGCTCCCGCCGACGTCGGCCCCTTGCTCGACCTCGACGAAGGGCAATGGGACCGGGTGGTCGATCTCAACCTCAAGTGGACATTCTTCGCGATGCAGGCGGCGGCACGCGCCATGCGCGAGCACGGGGGAAGCATCGTCAACATCTCGTCGCGCAGCGGCTCGCAGCCGTGTCCGATAACCGGGCACTACGGCGCCGCCAAATCCGGGGTGGACGGCCTGACCGCCACCGCGGCGGTCGAATGGGGCCGGTATGGGATCCGCGTGAACGCGATAGCGCCCGGCGTGGTGCTGACCGAAAACTCGGCCTCGATGACCAACCCCTCGCGCCGCCGGCGGCAGATCGAGACGGTCCCGCTGCAGAGACTAGGAGTAGTCGACGATATCGGGCCGCTTGCGGTCTATTTCCTGTCCGACGAAGCCGCGTGGATTTCGGGACAGGTGGTGCAGGCCAATGGCGGAAGCCGCATCCCGGTTGGCCTGCTTACTTATCTGCATCACGCCAACAAGGACGCGGCGTGCTGAAGTTTTAGCGGAAGATCAGGAAAAATAACCCTGCCCAAAGGACGATGCTGAGCGAAAAGCCCCACAGCAGGGCGATTGCCTGCTTGCCTGGTCTCGCTCCCGCGGGCGCACCCCCGAGGTCCCGAGCCCGCCGGTCTCGCCCGACTGGGAGCGCCAGCTGCTGACCACGTCGACGCTGGGCCCGTACGTCGGCCGCCGCCGCGGCCCGGTCACGGTCCTCGCGGCCGGTACCGGCGGCCCGGCGGCCGCCGCGGGCACCGCGGTGGCGCTCGCCGTCTCGGCGGCGGCGGGTGACCCGTTCACGCTCGTGCTCTCGATGGGTGTCGCCGGCGGGTTCCGCGGCTGGACCGAGGTCGGCGACCTCGCCGTCGCGTCCCGGCTGGTCGCGGCCGACCTCGGCGCGGAGTCCGGGCTCGACGACCTGCGCGAGCCGGCCGGCAAGGTCCACGAGATGGACCGCAGCCTCGGCTTCCACAGCACCGGCGCGCCGCCGCTCCCGCGCCCGGCGAGCTCAGCGGTGGACGGCAAGTTCCTCGCGCTGGACGACCTCGGCCTCGGCTCGTCGACGATCGTGCCGGACTCCCAGCTGGTCGACCGGCTGGCGACGGCCGTCGGGCTGACCGGCCGCCGCGTGGTCACCGGGCCGATCCTGTCGGTCGCGACGGTCACCGGTACCGAGCTGCGCGCCGCGACCCTGACCGCCCGGCTGGACCCGGTCGCCGAGGGCATGGAGGGCTACGCCGTCGGGATCGCCGCCGCCGCCTTCGGGGTCCCCGTCGGGGAGATCCGCGCGATCAGCAACCCGGTGGGCCGCCGCGACCGCGGCAGCTGGAACATGCCCGCGGCGCTGGCGAGCCTGCGCACCGCCGCCGGCGCGCTGGTCGCCCACCCGGAGGGCCTGCTGGCCTCGACGGTCGCTAGCCCGCTTTCCTGACGGCACCGCTTTCCTGACCGCACCCGCCCGCCCACCGGCCGACCTGCCGTGCGTCGGGCAGGGCGGACAATGAGCCCATGACGATGCCCCAGGTGACGGCGGCCGGCGAGCCGGCGGCCGAGCGGACGGCGCTGACACTCGCGATCTCGCCCTGCCCGAACGACACGTTCGCCTTCCACGCGCTCGCGCACGGCCTGATCGAGGGCGCACCGCCGGTTTCCGTCACGTTCGCCGACATCGACGTGTTGAACGCGCGCGCCGCCGACGGGCTGGACGATCTGGTGAAGGTCTCCTACGCCGCGCTGCCGTGGCTGCTGGGGGACTACCGGCTGCTGCCGTCCGGCGGGGCGCTCGGCCGCGGCTGCGGCCCGCTGGTGCTGATGGCCGGGGGCAACCCGGCGGCGGCCGAGGCGGCCGGGCCGGGGGTGCTGCGCGGCGCGCGGGTGGCGATCCCGGGCACCCGGACGACGGCCTACCTGCTGTTCCGGCTGTGGGCGGCGGGTGTGGACGTGGCGGCGATCGACGTGCTGCCGTTCGAGAAAATCATGCCGGCGGTCCAGGCCGGCCAGTACGACGCCGGCCTGGTGATCCACGAGTCCCGGTTCACCTACCCGTCCTACGGGTTGGTTTCGGTGGCGGACCTGGGCGACTGGTGGGAGGGCAGCACCGGCCTGCCGATCCCGCTGGGCGCGATCCTGGCCCGCCGCGACCTGCCGGCCGACGCGGGCGACCTGGCCGCGGCGGTACGCGCCAGCGTGGCGGCGGCCTTCGCCGACCGCGCCGCCTCCGCCGCCTGGGTCCTGGAACACTCCCAGGAACTGGCCCCCGAAGTGGTAGAGGCCCACATCAACCTCTACGTCAACGACTTCAGCCTTGACCTGGGCGACGAAGGCTACGCCGCCATCCAGCAACTCCTGGACCGCGCCGCCGCGGCAAACCTGGTCCCACGCCTCCCAGCCCCGCTGCGTTAGTTCTCCAGCTCGTTGGCGACGGCGTGGACGACCTTGGCGACGCGCTGGGCGATGCGACGGTCGGGGTAGCGGCCGCGGCGCAGGTCGCGCTGGACGTCGTCGAGGACCTTGATCATGTCCTCGACCATGGCGTGCAACTCGTCGGGGCTGCGCCGCGCGGCTTCCTTGGCAGCCTTGGCGACCGACGGCGGCGCCGCCAGGAGGCGGACGGAGAGCGCCTGGTCGCCCTTGCGGCCGGCGGCGACGCCGAACTCGACGCGGTCGCCCGCGCGCAGCTTCTCGACGCCTGGCGGCAGCGCCGCCTTGTGCACGAAGACATCTCCGCCGTCGTCACTGGAGAGGAAGCCGAATCCCCTGTCGACGTCATACCACTTGACCTTGCCGGTGGGCACGGGCGACCTCGTTCTTGGCGCGACGGGCGGCTGGACTCTTCCCCCACCGGCGGGCAGCCGTCGGTTCGGCGCCCCGTCGTCCGTTTCGCCGCCAACCGGTGGGATGCCTGGCGGCAAAGAAGGCGCGACCGCAACGCCGGCCGCGCCCTCACGCCGGCCGCGCCGCCACGGGGTCACCGGGCTGACTCGACTGGCAAACGACGGTCCCAGGCTATCCGGCGAGCGGCTGTCAGGCGCGAGATTCAACAGCGCCGCCCACTCGCGGCCGACCAGGCCGGCGCCCCGGATCACCGGTCATCCGCCACCCGGGGATCGACCTGCGCGTTTAGAGCAGCTCGTTCATGGCCCCGGAGCGGAAGCCGCGCGGGTCCACCTCGACCGTCCCGAAACCGGTGACGGCCGCGGTCAGATCCGGCCGGGTGCCCAGCGCGGCGACCAGTTCGGCGTCCACCTCGATCCGCGCCCGATCGCCCAGGTCGCGCACCCGCAGGTCCCGGACGGATAGCTGGGCGTCCGCCAGCGCCAGCCGCAGCGCCCGTTCGGCGTGCTCGACGCGGGCGAGCCGGCTGGGCGTCACCTCGATGCCGTAGGCGATCCGGCTCGCCAGGCAGGCCGCGGCCGGCTTGTCGGCCGTGACGAGGCCAAGCCGACGGGACGCGGCCCGGACCTGCCGTTTGGTCAGGCCGGCGTCGAGCAGCGGCGTGGCGGCACCGCGCTCGGCGGCGGCCCGGATGCCGGGGCGGAAGCCGGCGACGGCGTCGTCGGCGTTCGTCCCGGTGACGACGTGGCCGAGGCGCTGCTCGGCGGCGAGCGGGCCGAGCGTCTCGATCAGCTCCGCCTTGCAGAAGTAGCAGCGGTCGGCGCCGTTCGCGACGTAGCCGGGCCGGGACTGCTCCTGGGTGGCGGGCAGCAGGTGGCGTACCCCCAGCGCCGCGGTGAACGCGCGGGCGGCGTCGAGCTCGGCGGCCGGCAGCGACGGGGAGACCGCGGTCGCCGCGACCACGGCGGCGGGCCCCAGCGTCCGGGCCGCCCAGGCCAGCAGGAACGCCGAGTCGGCGCCGCCGGAGAAGGCGACCAGAACCGAGCCCAGCTCCGTCAGCCGCGCGCTCAGCGCCGCGAGCCGCCGGTCGAGGACCGTCTCGGCGAGCCAGTCCGGGAACTGGGCGAGCCCGGGCAGCAGGACGTCCGCGCCCGCTGCCCGCAGCGACGCCTCGTCGCACGGCCCCGTGGGCACCGCGACGGACAACGCCCCACCGGCGTGCGCGCCGATGACGTCGCCCTCATGGTCCCCGACGTAGATGTCGACGCCGTGCTCGCGAATCGCGTCCCCCTTCCCGCTGGCCCAGCGCTGACCGACGACGACGTCCGCCTCGATGCCGATCACGTCCAGGCTCGCGCGGGCGAGCCAGTCCGCCTTGGCCGTCACGACGACCACCCGGCCGCCCGCACGCCGCACCGCCTCGACGGCCGCGACGGCGCCGGGCATGGCCTCTGACACGGGCACGGCGTGGTCCACGTACAGCTCGCGGTAGAGCGCGACGGCGGCCGAAATCTCGTCGGCGGGGAACCAGTGGGCGAGCTCCGTCTCCAGCGGCGGCCCGAGCCGGCTCGCCGCCAGCTCCCCGTCGACCGGGACGCCGGTGCGCGCCGTCAGCTGCGCGAAGGTCGCGACGATTCCCCTCCGCGCGTTCAACAGGGTCAGATCCAGGTCGAACCCGACGACGAGCGAAGTGGAACTCACACCGGCTGGCATGTCCCGAGCGTAACGATCCGGCCCGCCATCAGACCGCCAGCGCCACCGTCGTCACGGTAAGCGCGGCCCCACATCCCGCGGCCTCGTATCCCGCGGCCCCACATCCCGCGGCCTCGTATCCCGCGGCCTCATGTCCGGCGTCCTCCGCCCAACCCAGCCACAGCACCGGAACCGAACAGCGAAACCCACGCCCGGCCGGAACCCCTGAACCCGCCATCCCCAAATGTCAAGCAGCACCCCGGACTACGCAGGGGAGGGCGCTCAGCGCCCGTACCAGGCGGAGCCGCCCAAGGGCGCTCCGCGCCCGGTTCGGGCGGATCGCCGCGCCCGGTTCGGGCGGATCGCCTCAGAGCGGGATCTGGACTCCCTTGCCGAGCAGGGTGTCGTGCAGCTCCAGGTGGGCCGGGCTGGTGTCCACGGGGATGTCGAAGATCAACGTTCCGCTCACCTGACTGCCCGGCTTGATCGGGTGCCACAGCGAGTCCAGCGGGTAGTAGATGCGGGACCAGTTCGCCGAGTACGCCTCGTGCTGGCCGCCGTCCTGGTCGTACAGGTACTGGATGTTGGCCACCAGCGTCCGTTCCGCGCTGCCGACGTTCCGGACGTCGACCTTCACCAGGCAGTACTGCCCGTTCGGCTTGTGGGTGAGCACAAAGCCGATCTTCTGGACGCCGCATTTCAGGTTCTGGACCTGGAACCGCAGGGATCCGTCGGCGTAGACATGGCTGCTGGGGCCGCTCTGGGTCGGCGTCGGCCGCGCCGTCGGCACCGAGCTCCCGGGCTCGGACGAGCTGCCCGGGTTCAGCGCGATCAGGGCGATCGCCACCGCGCCCAGGGCGACCAGGACGACGGTGAGCCAGAGCCCGACCCTGCTGCCACGGCTCCCCGGCTGGCGCTGCCGGCCACGCGGGGGCCCGGCGGCACCGCCGTTCCCAGCGGCCGCCGGGAAGCGTCCGCCGGCAACCGGGGTGGACGGCCGGCGCGGCGGCACGATCACGCCTGGGGCGGCGGCGTACCCGGCGCCGCCCTGCTGGCCCGCCCCTGGGCCGTGGTCGGCCCCCGCGTAGGACTGCTCGGCGCCGTAGCCCGGCGGGGCGACCTTGGTGCTCGGCAGCGCGCGGGACCGGTCCGGCCCGGTCAGCGCCACCACGGCCGGGCTTGCCATCGCGTCGGCCCGGTCGGCGGCGAGCCCGAGCAGCTCGTCGCTGCGCGGCGCTCCCAGGCCGTCGCTCGGGCCACGCTCGACGAGCGCGAGCAGCAGGTCGCGCGCGCTCGGGCGGGCGGCCGGGTCCTTGGCGAGCGTGTCGGCGACCAGCTCGCGCATGGGCGAGACGAGGCCGGACAGGTCCGGTGCCGAGGAGACCGTCCGGTAGGCGAGGTCGATGTCCTTGCCCTCGCCGAACGGGTGCCGGCCGGTGCCGGCGTAGGCCATCAGGATGCCCCAGGTGAAGATGTCCGCGGCCGGGCCGATTGGCAGCCCGTTGATCTGTTCGGGCGCCATCCAGCCCGCCGAGCCGAACCCCCAGGACGTCGGCTTGGCCATCGAGCCGTGCGCCACCGCCTGGGCGATCCCGAAGTCGATGACCCGCGGCCCCGACAGCGACAGCAGCACGTTGCTCGGCTTGAGGTCACGGTGCACGAGCCCGGCCCGATGGATCGCCGTCAGCGCGGTCGCCACGCCGACGGCGAGGCCGGTCAGCGTGGACGGGCGCAGCGGCCCACCGCGGGCGATCGCCTGGTCCAGGCGCAGCCCGTCGATGAACTCGGTCACCAGGTAGGGCGCGGGGGCGTCCGGGTCGGCGTCGAGCACCTCGGCCGTGCAGAACGGGGCTACCCGGCGCGCTGCGGCCACCTCCTGGCGGAAGCGGCGGCGGAACTCCTCGTCCGCCGCCAGGTCCGGCCGGATGATCTTGACTGCAACCAGCCGGCCGCGCTCCCCCCGGCCCAGGTAGACCGTGCCCATGCCACCGGCGCCGAGCCGGCTCAGCAGCCGGTAGGGCCCGACTCGGCGGGGGTCGTGTGCCGCGAGCGGTTCACCCGACAGCCCGGAGACCGGGCGCCCGTGCGTGCCCGCCCCGTCCTGCGTCACCCGTGCCCCCTGGTCCCCCGTCCGATGCCCCGGTCAGTCTGCCGCTGCCCGCGCAGGCCTCCGATGCCGTTCCCGGCCGCCGAGTCGCCGTCCTGACGCCCCCCGGCCGCCGCTCGCGGTGAGTAGCGGCCCGTACCCTCCGTGGACAGCAGCACGACGGCGAGTAGCCCGCCCTGCCGCAGTCTCTACCATCACCCGCGCGACGCGCTGCCCACGAGCGGCGCTGGGCCGGCTCTTCTCGTCAGATAACGCCGCTGCCGGGAGCGGGGCTCCCGAAGTCGGCCTTCTCCACCAGGCGGATAGCCGACACCTGATCGGAAGCCGCGCCGGTCAGGCGGCGGTCGACGGCGCGCTACCGTCCGGCTCGTCGGGCGAGACGAAAACGACGCGACGACCACAGTCCCCACAGACGGCCTCCCGGGCTCCCCGCTCCTCGTCGGACTCGACGAAATGCGTCAGCGGCACCGGGCCAGAGCACCAGGGGCAGCGGATCCACGGCCCGTCGACCGACCCGTCAACCGGATCGTCGGCAGGGTCGTCGGCGGAAGGCCGCGCCATCTCAGCGCACCCGGGACGGCGACGCGGCAAAAGGCATGGCTCCACGATGACATGCCCGAATCGCGCGCGAAGGATGGCCAGCGCGCTGCCGGCGCGCAAGACTGACGGCATGCCGGAGCTGCCCGAGATGGAGGCGCTCGCGAGTGTCCTGCGTGAGCGCGCCGTAGGCAAGGTCGTCGCGCGGGCCGAACCGGTCGCGATCAACGCGCTGCGCACCGTCGTCCCCGGCCCCGCCGACCTGATCGGCGCGACCCTCGTCGACGCCACCCGGCACGGGAAGTTCCTTGACCTGGTGTTCGCCGGGGCCGGCGGCGAACGGCTCGATCTCGTCGCGCACCTGGCCAGGGCTGGCTGGCTGCGCTGGAAGGACAGCCAGCCGGCGGCGCCTGGCCGGGCCGGGCGCGGCGGCCTCGCCTGGCGGCTGGTCTTCGACGACGGCTCGGGCTTCGACCTCACCGAGGCCGGAACCCAGAAGCGCCTGGCCGTCTACGTGGTCCGCGACCCGGCCGACGTGCCCGGCGTGGCTCGGCTCGGGATCGACCCGCTGGACCCCGGGTTCACGGCCGAAGCGCTGGCCGGGGTACTCAACGCGGCGGGGCGCGGCCAGCTCAAGGGGGTCCTGACCGACCAGGCGGCGCTGGCCGGCGTGGGGAACGCGTACTCGGACGAGGTCCTGTGGGCGGCCCGGCTGTCGCCGTTCGCGCCGGCGAACGGCCTGCCGGCCGAGCAGGTCGCCGGGTTGCACGCGGCCCTGGTGGGGACGCTGCGCGCGGCCGTCGAAGCGGCCGGCGGCATCAAGGCCGCCGACCTGAAGGCCGAGAAGAAGGCCAACCTCGCGGTCCACGGCCGCACCGGCGAGCCGTGCCCGCGCTGCGGCGACACCGTCCGCCAGGTCGCCTTCGCCGACCGCAGCCTCCAGTACTGCCCCACCTGCCAGACCGGCGGCCGAATCCTCGCCGACCGCCGAATGTCAAAGCTGCTCAAGTAACAGTAACCACGCAAGCAGCGAGACCGCGCCGGATCGCCCCACCCCTTCAAGCCGGACAGACCAAGCCCGCCACCACACAGGAACCGAACAGCGCGACTCAACCCCGGCCAGTACCCGTGAACCCGCCAGCCCCAAGGTCAAGCAGCAGCCCGGATCACGCAGGGGAGGGCGCTCAGCGCCCGTACCAGGCGGAGCCGCCCAAGGGCGCTAAGCGCCCGGTTCGGGCGGATCGCCCTAGAGCACGAAGGGGGCGGCCGGGGTGTCGGAGGTCATCGGGCGCCCGCCGGCGGCCCAGGCGATCATGCCGCCGGCCAGGTTGTAGACGTCCCAGCCACCCTGTGCCAGGTAGCCGGTGACCATTCCGGAACGGTTACCCGACCGGCAGACCGCGATGACCCGCGCCGTGCGCGGGATCTCGTCGAGGCGGCCGGTCAGCTCGCCCATCGGAATGTGCTTGGCCCCGGCGATGTGGCCGGCGGCCCACTCGTCCGGCTCCCGCACGTCAAGCAGGAAGAGTGTGCCATCGCCCGCGGGTTCGACGGGAATGTCCGCGACCACGACGGTCGGCACCTGATCGGATCCCATGCAGGCCATCGTGCCATCCCCGGCGGTGTCCTGGCTGGTCACGTCGTCGGGTCACTTGCCGGGGTCCCGAGCATGGGGCCGGCGAGGTCGCGCAGGGGCAGGGGCGGGCCGTCGAGCCTCGTGTTGTGCTCGCTGGGGCGCAGCGAGTCCAGCAACAGGTCGACGTAGCGGCGCCAGGTCCCGTCGGGCGCCGCTTCGGTGAGCTCCAGCACCCCCCGCAGCGCCCGCATCAGCACAATCAGGTCCGCGACCACGGCGTCCGCGCGGACCAGCCCCGCGGCCTGGGCCTCGCTGAACATCAGTGCCAGCAACGGGACCACCTCGCCGAAGACCAGGGCATGGGTGCGGCCCGTCCACAGTCGCCGGGAGGCGAAGGCCCAGCGGGACGCGTCGTCCGAGATCGCGCTGCGCAGGAACTCCCGCAGCGCCAGCCCCGGCGGCGCGGTGTGCCGGGCGCTCTGGGCGAGCTCACGGACCCGGCCGACGGCGGCGGCGAGCGTCTCGTCGACAAGCGCCTCCTTGTTCGGGAAACGCCGGTAGAGCGTGCCCATCCCGACGCCCGCCCGGCGCGCGATCTCGTCAACGCCGACGCCGAGGCCGTGCTCGACGAACAGCTCCCTCGCCGCCGTCAGGATCCGTTCGCGATTGCGCTCCGCGTCCCGGCGCAACGGCCGCGGTGCCGGTCCGGCCGCGCCGACAGTCTGAGAACCCCCCGCACTCATGCGGCAACTCTAGAGGTCCGGAATCGGTTTAACTATCGGTTCCAGTCACATCATGCTACGACCCATCACATTCTCCCCGGCCCCTGGAGCATCTACTCGCTTGGGCGTTCGACCACCCAAAGTCCGATATGAGGCCTGCTATGGCACTATCAGGCATCGGACGGTGCGGCGGCTGGTGACAAAGCCGTCGTTATCAGGCCCGCCTCCGGCAGACTTGCCGCGGGCGGATGAGCCGGGACCTGAGGCGGGGGCGGACATGAGGATGCGGGTCGCGCGGCGAGTTGCGGCTCTGGTGGTGACAGCCTCGACGGTGGCCCTGCTGTCAACGGGATGCAGCGCCGTCTCGTCAACCGCCGGTGACACGGCCGGCGCGGGGACGGCCCAGCCGGGCGGGTTCGCGGCGAACGGGTCCGACGTCGGGGCCGACGGCTCGGCGCTCGCGGCGCTGGGCACGCTGACGATCAAGCCGCTGGACACCTCCGTCAAGTACGACCGGGACGCGTTCGGCACGGCCTGGAAGGACGTCGACCACAACGGCTGCGACACCCGCAACGACGTACTGCACCGGGACCTGCACTCGGTGACGGTACGCAGCTCCGACACCTGCATCGTCCTGACCGGCGAGCTGAACGACCCGTACACGAACAGGATCATCAGGTTCAACCGAGGCAAGAACTCGGCGACCGTGCAGATCGACCATGTGGTGCCGCTGGGGGACGCCTGGCGGACGGGCGCCTATGCCTGGACGGAGCCCGAGCGGGAGCAGATCGCCAACGACCCGGAGAACCTCCTCGCGGTCGACGGCCCGACCAACGTCAAGAAGAGCGACAGCGACGCCAGCGAGTGGCTCCCGCCGGCCGCGGGATATCACTGCGTGTACGTCGCCCGACAGATCGGCATCAAGGCGCGTTACCACCTCTGGGTGACCCAGGCCGAGGCCGACGCGATGCGCACCGTCCTCGCCACCTGCCCGTCCCAGCCCGAGCTGGGCGGCTGACCCAAGCCGACTGACTCACTGCCGCCTCCGGCGAGGTTCGCCCCGCCCCGGTGTCCGCATGATCGCCATTTTGGCCCTTCAGGTGGGTCGTAGCGGCCTGACAACTCGCCCTGAGTCACCCCTGCCTCCTTCCCCGACAAGAGCCCCCACCCCGGACCCGTAAGGGATCACCACCGGAGTAGCGGGCCGCCATCAGGGGACGCCGGTGGAAGCCATCGGGGCTGGTCGAGTTGCCAGACATCCCAGCGCGCGCTGTAGCGCCCGGTGCGGCTGACAAGTCGGGCGCCTCACGGTCGCGGGCCCCGCCCGTTTCCGCGGTCACGGTTCCCGACGCGGACGGGCCTGAATCGGGGCGACCGTCGCCGAAACGACAAAAAGCCCGGCCGCCACGAGGCGGGCCGGGCTCTCAACAGGCGGAAACCCGCCTCGATCCAAGAAAGGAGAACTAGAATCTGAGTGGGCGAGGGGGGAGTTGAACCCCCACGTCCTTTCGGACACACGGACCTGAACCGTGCGCGTCTGCCATTCCGCCACTCGCCCGAGTGGACTTGACCTATTCAGTTCAGGAGCATCGAGCCACCACCGGGAACTCGATGTACCGCCGACCGTCTGCTACGACCCACACCTCAACCACAAACCAGCGCCCACCCACCTTCGCGACCACTCACCATGAGTGAGCCGCAGGTAGGTTTCTTTCACTGTTTTCTACCGTCTGGTGCGCAGCCACCGTACCACGTCCGCGCGGGTGGATGCGGTGGGGGGACGCCGGATCCGGGCCGCGTCCCGGCACAGGACGATCACCTCGACGCGGCCGGCGACCATGGCGGGCGGGCGCCGCCGGGGGCGCGCCAGCTCGCCGCCCGGTAGGGCTGTCCGTGAGGTGACGGGGCTGCTCACGGCCCGTGGGCGGGGCCGCCGGAGGCGGGCGACATACGATCTCACGGACCGGTAGAAGGGAGGTCGGGCATGGGCGTGCTGCAACGCTTCGAACGCCGCCTGGGCGGCCTCGTCGAGGGCGCGTTCGCGAAGGTCTTCAAGGGCGGCGTCGAGCCGGTGGAGATCGCCGGCGCGCTGGCCCGGGAGACCGACGACCGCCGCGCCATCAGCTCGAACCGGGTGCTGGTACCCAACGAGTTCGCGGTGGAGCTGGCGACGCCGGACTACAACCGGCTGTCTCCGTATGACCACGCGCTGTGCGCGGAGCTGGCCGAGATGGTCCGGGAGCACGCGGCCGAGCAGCGGTACACGTTCGTCGGGCCGGTGAACGTCCGGCTGTCCGAGGCGCCCGACCTGGACGTCGGCGTCTTCCGGATTCGCAGCAGCGTCGCCTCGGCCGAGGGGATGGTCGCGACGCCGCGGCGGCGGGGCCCGCGCGCGGCACCCGGCGCGCCTCGCCTGCTGATCACCAACAAGGAGGCCCCGCCCGGCCAGGAGCGCGAATACGAGCTCACCGCCGAGTCGACCCTCATCGGCCGCAGCGTCGAGTGCGACATCCGGCTCACGGACACGGGCGTCTCCCGCCGGCACGGCGAGATCCGCCGGATGCCCGACGGCAACTGGCTGTATGTGGACGCCGGCTCCACGAACGGCAGCATCGTGAACGGCCGGCCGGCGACCCAGGTGAAGCTGGTCAACGGCGACCTGATCGAACTGGGCGCCGCCCTGATCACCTTCCAGCGGGACGACGGCCGCGGCGGCCGGGACGCCCGCGAACCGGGCCGTAGCCTGTCCGAGGCGCCGGAGCCGTTCGGCCGCCGAGACGAGCGCGACCCCCGCGGCGGCCTGGACGGCTTCCGCGGCGGCCGCGCGCCGGAACGGGATCGCATCCCGGACCGGGACCGCGACTACCCACGTGACATCCGGCCAGACCCGCGTGACCGCCCCGCTCCGCGCGACCGACCAGACCCGCGCGACTGGCCGGGACCGCGCGACGAGCTGATGCGGGACCGGCCCTCCGGACCGGGCCGCGCCGGACGGCCGGTAGGCGGACGCCCGGACCGTCCGTACGACGACCGGCCTGGCGCCGGGCCTGACGACCGGTCCAGTGGACGCAACGAGCCGTACCGCGATGGCCCCAGCGGGCCCCAGGCACGCTCGGCCCGCCCGGGCCCCGGCGCCGGGCGCCCGGACCTCCGCCGGTCCGACCCGCCTGGTGACCGGCCAGTCGCTCGGCCCCTGGCTGACCCGTCGGTCGCCCGGCCCCTGGCTGACCGGCCAGTCGCCCGGCCGCCCGCTGACCGGTCGGGCCCGCGTCCGGTACGCGATCGCGGCGACGCCCGCCGCGACCCGTCGAGCGCCCGCGATGAGCCGCCCAGCGCCCGCGAGGAGTCGTACCGCGAGGCACTCGTCCGGGCCCCGCGCGGCGGTCAGACCCGTCAGGATCACGACAGCGGTGGGTACGCTGGCCCCGCCGCCGGCTACGGTCGCCGGGGCGACGGAAGCGGGCCGCGCCCGGCCGAGGCCCGCCGCCTCGGTGGTCGCGACGCGGATGGTCGCGACGGCGGCCCACCCGAAGAGATCTACGATGCCGAGACCCAACTGCCTGGCCGGGGCCCCGGTCGTCCTCGGCCCGACGACCAGCGCCGCCGGCCGGGCCCGCCCCCGCCGAGCGACCGGAGCTGGTAAAGCCTGATGGATCCGACCCAGCCAAACGAGCTCGTCCTGTTGCTGGTGAAAATCGGTTACCTGGCGATGCTTTGGGCGTTCGTCCTGCTGGCCGCCCGGGCGATCCGGTCGGATCTGCTGGATCCGGCCCGACGACGGGTTGGGCGGCGCGGCGCGGCCGCCGGGCCCGACCCCGTTGTCGCGCGCCCGCGCCCCCGGCCGAACCCGGCCCAACCACCGGTGGGGCCTCCGGTACTGTCGCCACCGAACGCGCCCAATGCATACCCCCCGAGCAAAGTTGTGGTCACAAAGGGTCCTCTAGCGGGCACCGTCATCCCACTAACCGGCGAACCGATCACCATCGGACGGGCTCCGGACTCCACGTTGGTTCTCGACGATGACTTCGCGTCCGGCCGGCATGCGAGACTCGTCCCTCACGACGGCCGTTGGTTCGTCGAAGATCTCAACTCGACCAACGGAACCTTTCTCGAACACACGAAAGTGACCACGCCCATGCCGGTACCCCTCGGCGCGCCGGTCAGGATCGGCAAGACGGTCCTGGAGCTCCGCCGGTGAGCCTTCGGCTTCACTACGCGATCCGCTCGGACGTCGGCCACGTCCGAGAAGGAAACGAGGACTCTGCCTACGCCGGTCCCTACCTGCTTGCCGTCGCGGACGGCATGGGTGGTCACGCGGCGGGTGAGGTGGCGAGCTCGACGGTCATCGCCGCGCTCGCCGACCTGGACACCGAGATCGACGCGGACGAGCTGGTGGAGGCACTGGTCTCCGCGATGCACGACGCCAACGCGAACCTGCGCGCGCTGGCCGCTCGGGACGGGTCGCTCGACGGGATGGGCACGACCGTCACCGCGCTGTTGGCCTCCGGCGACCAGTTCGGTCTCCTGCACGTCGGCGACTCGCGCTGCTACCTGCTGCGCGACGAGGTGCTCAGCCAGATCACCCACGACCACACCCTCGTGCAGGACCTCGTCGACCAGGGCCGGATCACGCCCGAACAGGCGAACACCCACCCGCAGCGCTCGCTGCTGATGCGCGCCCTCGACGGCCGCGAGGTCGACCCGGACCTGTCGCTGCGGCAGGCGCGGGTCGGTGACCGCTATCTGCTGTGCAGCGACGGCCTGTCGGGTGTGGTCAGCGGGGAGACGATCCTCGAGGCGCTGCTGGGCGCCACCCCGCAGGACGCCGTGGACCGGCTCGTCGAGCTGGCGCTCAAGGGCGGCGGCCCGGACAACATCACGGTCGTCGTCGCCGACATCGTCGACGACGAGGAGCCGTCCGAGGTCGCGCTCGTCGCGGGTGCCGCCGCGGAGAAGGGGACCGTTCCGGGGGCCGCGGCCGCCCGGACCGGTCCGAATCCGCAGGGCCCGGACAGCGATTCGGCGGCGGCGCGGGCCGCCCGGATAGGCCGGGCGGCCCGGGGCGGGCTGTCCGCGGAGGACTTCGCCGGCGACGCGGCCGAGGGCCGCGGCCGGCGGCGGATCATCTTCGTCAGCGCGACCGTGGTCGTGCTGATCGTGGTCGGCGCCGTCGCGGGCTGGGCGTGGGTGAAGAACCAGTACTACATCGGCGTGCACGACAACAAGGTCGCGATCTTCCAGGGCGTGCAGAGCCTCGGCGCCCTGTCCAGCGTGCACCAGACCTTCATGCCGATCTCCGAGGTGGCCGAGCCGGACCGCGGCGCGGTCCAGTCCGGAGTGAAGGCGGACGACCTCGGCGACGCGCTGAACAAGGTGCACGCGCTGCGGACCATTCCGGCCGTCAGCGACACGCCGAGCACCAAGGCCAAGCCGACCGCTAGCCCGACCGCGACGCCGACCGGCGCCCTGCCCTCGACCACGGCTTCGTTCCTGGCCTGCGCGACCCCGAACCTGGCCAGCGCCGCGTCCTGCATGGGCGCGCCGTCGCCCTGACACGAAGGAGGCGGCGTGCGGAGGTCTCGCCGGAGCGACGGGGTCCCTGCGGAATCGACGAACGGGGTTCCTGCGGGATCGACGAACGGGGTTCCTGCGGGATCGACGAAGTCGATCTCGGAGGTCGTGATCTCGGAGGTCGTGATCTCGGAGGTCGTGACCGCGAGGCCGGAGCACGCAG
>Ga0207641_10002897_pt1 | contig 15524 bp, 17 predicted proteins | sample KBSSwiS62_FD_184306 | JGI IMG/M metagenome (GOLD analysis project Ga0207641, IMG submission 184306) | Switchgrass rhizosphere microbial communities from Kellogg Biological Station, Michigan, USA - KBS Switchgrass S6-2 (SPAdes) (version 2) | ecosystem: Host-associated > Plants > Roots >... | reverse complement strand
CTTTCAAAGCGGCGGCCGCCAAAGCCGAACAAGCCGGTTATCTGACCGGCACCGCAGAATCTAACAAGCAGTAGTTCGCCGGCGAATCCACGGTCAACGATGCTGTTGCCCACTAACACTCCGCCGTACCCTTCATCAAGGCAGGGTGCGGCGGAGATGAAATTCGATCTCCTCCGCCTCTAGCGCGACATCGAATCCGGCGTCGCCAAAATCACGGCGCGCAAGATCGATGGTGCAGTGCCCCTGCGGTTGGAAAGCTCGCAATATCGAGCGGGCGGATGGATGGAAGCATTGGACCGAGCATCTGCTGGAGGCTTCCCTCGCCACCTTCTAGAAGCGGCTCTGGCCGCTGAGGACGTATTCGCAATACGATTTAAACAAACCCTCGGTTTCAGAGAATTCCTTGCCCGTTTCTTTTCGGTACTGGAGGAATGCGATCGGTGCGGATCTCAGTTCGTCGTCCATGATTTTGCTCTCCCGGCGGAACGTCAGCCCATACCCAACCCACCCCGCTTCAGATCCTCAAACGTCGGATGCCTTCCCAGCAACCCATGCATCATGCGGAACATATGGGAGAGGGTTCCACGGGCTGCCTTATCTACGAGTCTGGCGAAGTTGGCGGGGTCATCCAGGTCAGGTAGGGGGACTGTGGCCTCAGCGTTACTCTCACGTAGGTACGCGGAGATTGCAACTCGCAGGTCAGGATCGATTTCGGTCATGTTGTTTCTCCTGCAGGAGGGGAATCTCCGTGCAAGCCTTCCACATTCTCGGGCTCAACTCCTCGAAGGCCCGGTACTTGCCGTGCCGGTCGTGGAATATGAGAAAGGCGTCCCGCAATTGGCCCTCGTTCTCCACAATCATCTTGTCGATGTTCTCGGCGAACGCGGCATCGGTGCAGGAACCTTGCCCTCCCCTCCACGCCCGGAAAAATGCGTGGATTGCAGCGTGTAGTTCTGGATCGATTTCGGTCTCGGCCTTGTAGTCCTCCTACACTCACGACCTTCGGGTGAGTAGGATCATATCATCGGCGGGACGTAGCGAGCTGGTAATATCTGCGCTTTGCGGAGAGTAGTCCAACCGAGACCACCTCGTCTGAACCTAAGTGATTGCAGCACCGCGTCTTAGGTTAGGATTCGCATTCGCAACGAGGAGGTCGCCGGTTCGATCCCGGTTTCGTCCACCAATCTTTTCAGCAACTTAGCCCGCTTTCGGAAACTGCAAGAGTTGCCCAAGTTGCCCATTTCGGGAGCTTCCTGGCAACTCAAAACCAAGCCCAATTCTTTCTGCCCACTGCAATCTGTACGGCCGATCCGTCAAGAGTTTCACGTATCGCTCCGACACGTGTGGCGGCGCAAGCGGCTTGGCTGGCCACGCTCGATTATGGATGTTCTACGGATCGGTGCACTCCGCGGTCAGGGGCTTGGCTGGAAGCGGATCGCAGCCGACTGAGGACCTGGGTATCGGAACGGTTCTTCGGCACGCCGGAGAGGGTTCCAAAATTCGGGAAAGGTTTTTGGAACGTGAACGCTGAGTGCCGAGGAAACTGTCGGGCTTCGGGAGGCGCAAATCCCGATTAACGCCTTACCGTCCAAAGTTGGTCTCAGCGCCCAAATTATCGCTGAACGCGACTATACTGAGCCACTGCGTGGCTTCACGAAGTGTTTGGAGCACAGAATGAAGATCGAAATCGTTCACTGCCCGACTTGACAGAACAACAATGCCAAGGTCACGAGTCTCGCGACCCTCATCAAAGAGCGCCTGGACATCGAAGCCGTCATTACACCGGGTAAGACCGGTCAGTTCGACGTGATCGCCGAAGGCGAGAGGATTGCAAAGCGCGGTGGAAATTGGTTCACGCGGAGATTTGGAGCCGGCTACCCCGATCTCGATAGCGTGGTCGAGCAACTCGTCGAGAAGCGCCGTGCGGATGGCGCAGCTTGATTAACACGCGACGCGTCGAATACGCAGGAAAGTCGTTGGCGAGCATAAGCTGCTTCGCGCCCGTGGCTGTCGGCCATTTTTCGCGAAAATATACGTAAGTTGACGTCTACCTGGTAAACGTGCTATGCGCCCGGTAATGAGAAGAAGCAAAAAGGCGGCTCGTCGGGAACCGCCTTTCTTGTTGAGCAGGGCGCTAGCTAGCCAAAGGGTCGTTAGGTTCAACGACCTTCTCAGGCTTGACCGGAATGGCGTTAGTTTTTGTCGTCGTGGTCGCCGCCGAAAATAGACGGCAGCAATGGGGTGCCTTCTGCCCGCACAGCATCCAGGCTTTGGGGATCAAGTCCGAGTAGCTGCAAGATGGTTGGAGCTACCTGAGCAGTCTCGACGAAGCTGTTGAGAGTTTTGGCGTGGATGTTCGGGTTCGAGACAAGCAGCATCACGTTGGTATCATCCCATGCAAAACCGCCATGTTCGGATTGCTTTTTCAGGTTTCCGGTATAGACCACGCCGACGTTGGGAATCACTACGATGTCGGGAGTACGCGGGTCGCCGCCTTCGCGGAGCTTGCAGCAGGGGCCGGGATTATGCGGCAGGCCCGGCGGGTTAAAGAGCGTGCTAATGGAGGCGCCAAAGTAGATCTGGCCCAGTCCGATCGCGGTCGCGGCATTTTCCAGAGCCGTTACGGCGTCCGCTGTGCGGTTTGAGTCTGCCAGCCAGATCTGGGAAATGTCGTCCTCGGCCAGTCCCAGGCCGTTATTGGGATCGCTGTAAACGGCCGGGAGAAAGGATCCGATGAACCCAGACGGCGGCGTGCCATTGTTGCCGGAATTGCCCGGGATAGGAAAGAAACGGTTCGGGTCGATCGGCGACTGCCCATGTTTTGCAGTTACGATGATGGTGGTCGAATCAAGAAGACCTTCGTGTTTGAGAGCGTCAACCATTTGTCCAATCGCCGCATCGACGAACTGGATCTCGGCGAGCATTTTGGGCCTGGGGGTGCCTTGGGCATCCTCATAACCGCCAGAGTTTGCGTCGGTTCGGGTAGCGGATTTGGGTTCAATCAGCTTCTGCCCAACACTGACCGCCTGGAAGTTCATGCCGAAGATCACCGGGACAGGAGCCTTGCCTGTGCCGAGGTGCGTCCGGCCGTGGATCTGGTTGAGCACGGCATTGACTTTCAGTTGGTCGTTGCATTTGATGGCATCGAAATCGGTGGTCCAGTCATCGCCATTGGGAACCAACGTACCGCAGTCAAAACTGGCTTGCGGAGTGAGGCCCGCTGTCTTGATTCCGGGCAACACAATCTGAAGGGAGTTAACTTCAGGTGAATAGTAATCATCTACATTACTGGGTTGATTGGTTCCGGTTGGGCCGGAAACCGAGGCGTAACCAGCGTGTTTGTCGGACCAGGCTGTGTAGCCGCCCGCGGCGTGGATCACGCCAAAAATGGTGTTCGTGCGAACGAAGTTCCAGGAGTAGACGGGGGAGCAGTTGTTGAAGGGGTCGCGGATTAGCCTGTCGGGATTAATTGATTTAACGCCACCGTCGGTCGTGGAATAGCCGGCAAACCCACCATTGAGCTTCGACTGGTCAAATTCGTTGCCTTCTTCGTATTCAGTCTGCGTTCCGTTGATTTGGTTCACAGTACAGCTTCCAGCGGGCAGGCCATTGCCCGTAGCAATCTTCGGCGGCGCCAAAACGCGATCGTAAGCCACGTCGTAGTACGCGCCAACGGTTCGCGGGCTACCGCCGGACACGAGCGCCATTAGCCCGGGAAAGGAGTCGGACGGCCTGGATGTGGTCGTGCGGGTGAAGTTCACGCCAGTCCTTCCGAGAGCGGCAAGGTTTGGACAGGTCTTCGATGCCAGGCAATTTTCATAATCAACCGCATGCATGCCGTCGATGCTGATCAGCAAAACGTGCTTGGCCTTATGACCCTTTAATTCGTCGTCGCCGGCGCGCGACGTTGCGCCGAACAAGGCAAGACCTAGCGCCAGAGTAGCAATGCTGGTTCTCAAGAGATTCTCCTTTAGGAATGAATGCGTTCGCCTGGAAGGACAACCAACACTTTAGGAAAGTGTAGGAAGGCAGTGTTACTGAAGCGAGAAAATTGGATGTCGGGAATGTGAAACAAATCCGGGATAAAGAGAACGGCGAGACGCTTGGAAGACAGGGGATGGTCAGGCGGAGACACGCGGTAAGGGGCCACTCACCCCAAACGGCACCCAGATGACCAGGACTCCCAAACGCCCACGGTGCTGTAAGTCCGAGCGAGTAAGTAATCGCGTTCTACGTCGAACCAATTTTCCCCATCCCCTTGCGATTCCACGTGATTGCCTGACAATGTCGGCTGCTCTCGACCCGAGCAGTCTTGGTTAATAAGCTCGGCAGAGGAAGCCGGAGTTCGGTTCGTACGCAGGGACAGCTCGGTACCGGACATGACGCGTGGTAAAGCGTCGTCCACTTGATAGGGCATCCCGCTCCCTCGTGAGAGGGAGTGCGGACAAATCGGGAGTCGATAAGACGATTCTTCAAATCGGTATCGAACTCCGCATGGGGGTCTAGCGTTGACCAAAGATCAACATCAAACCGTAGTTTCGCGTGGCAACTTCAACTCGAGGAACAATCACAGGCATTAACGAGGAGTGTTTGTGAGCCAGGTGGCTCATATGCGTGTCGTAGACATAGCGGCCGATGAACCATCCCATCGCGCCACCGACAAAAACATCTGAAGCGAAATGTTTCTGGGCGGCAATGCGCGCTGCGCTGACAATCCCAGCCAAGCTATAGGCAGCGATGGCTACTATAGGCTGGTGGTGGTATTCATGACTCACCAATGAGGCAATGGACCAAACTTGAATCGCGTGGCCGGAGGGAAAAGACCTGCCACCGCCCCAAAATTCGCCGGGGTCGCTCTCATCGGGGCGGTTGCGGCGAAACACCTCTTTCAGAACTCCGGCGACGATCAGCGAGTCTAGCAGGGATTCAGTGCCGAGGACTCCGATCTCCCGGGCCTTGGCGTGATCGGTCACAACTCCAAATACGTAATAGCCCGCGACCAGCGGAACCAGGGTATAGGCAGCGCCAATTTGGGAAATTCGTCCACCCCACTGGACTTGACCGTTGCTGTTCTCTAGGGAATTTGCGATGTGATGATCGGAAGCGATCAGTCCGGCGGTAACCGCTCCGGACAACAGCCACCACTTCGCATTGGTTCGGTTCATCCGAAACGGGCTGGCAAAGATGTCTTTCTGGTCGAGCAGGATGTTGAGGAAAAGCTTTCGTGAGAGCGGTTTGAGACGCTCGGTGTCACTTGGGTAGAAAATGCGGTCGCGACGGTCGAGTCCGGTCGGCTCAGCTTGCGAATCCGCTGACGTCGGGGGTTGTTGAGGAGATTGGTGCTCGCTAGGAGGTTCCGCCGTCGGTCCCCCGGATTGCTTGCAAAGAGGCGGACCTTCGAGGTCCGCCGAATAGTTGGCGTAAACGGCCTCGTCCTGCACCAGGAAACTTGCCACTTCGCGAGTCTGTGCCGTCGCGGCATGAGCAAAGTCCGTTGCGGCAACGATTGCTAGCAGCACCCGCATTAGCCAAAAAGGTGAACAGGCGTTCGCAGCCTGATAAATGGACATGATATTTGGCCTAGCGTTCGCTCGACATCATGATGCGTCTATTCTGGTCGGGTCAATCAGGAAATGAAGGTACAAACATCAATCGTCGTGCGCAAACTCCCGGTGGGTCGAGGTTCGATCCGCCGTCTGGGCTCGCTGCGTTAGGTTCGCATCGCTGGGCTCAACCACCAGTGAACTCCATCACTCTTCGGGGAGCCGAGCTATATAACCAGATCGATCCCTCATCAAACTTACTTGGCCTGAATGGACTCGAGGTAGGCGATCAGGTCGTCGATGTGTTTTTGGCCACTTCGGTCGTGCTCCGGATCGATCTTGCGAAATTTGGCGCCCCACACCGGCATATCGTTCGATCCGTGTGACGCGACGCGTTTACCGAAAATCAACACTGCGGATACATAGCCGCGCGGAAACTTGCCTTCGTACGTTCTGGCAAGAGCCGTCAAATCCGACGGAGCAGTTTTTAACGTTTCGGCAACCGGGCCGTCTCCTTTGCCCTGCTTTCCGTGGCACGAGGCGCAATACTTCCCGAATGTTTCGGCTCCAGCCTTAATGTCCGTTTTCTGCGTGGTCGCGTGTGGTTCTTGCTTCTGGCTTGCAGTCGCACCGCTCCCTAGGTAAACCACCAACGCAATCACCAGGGCTGGTGTCCGCCCAAGACATGTGGGCGCTATTCGTGTGCGAGCGGCCGTCGTCATTCTCCGGAATATACTACGATACCAAAGACGCACGATGTCGTCGCGTCCGGCCGGTCCAGTACAAAATTGGGGGAATGAATTGGCTTTCGGCGCGATCAGCGCCGTGCGCGCCACGGTCCGTTTCCTCCTCCTTACCGGACGCCACACGACCCAACCACACTGACGCGAAGACACGGCGGAAAATTTCCTTCACGTATCTTTCGAAGGTCTTAAGGAACGCGTCACACTGCCCGCGCACTGCCCGGCCGAAATGCCCGTATGGGGATCGGACTTTGCCACGAGGAACCGATTGGACCCGGCGCAAGTCACCGCGCGGATTAGCGCGGGGCGTGAACATGGGCGGGATCTCGTTAGCGCCAGGAGGTCGCCGGTTCGATCCCGGTCTCGCCCACCAAATTTCCCAATGAAAATGTACGGCCGAGTCGCCTAAGCTAATTTCCTTAGGTGATTTCGTTGCGGACGTCACCCGCGGGCTTCATCGCCATCTTAAGCGATTCGTTTGCTCGATATTTCTAACTCTGTTTCAGCATGGATTCGGCGACTGCCAGAGCGGCCGAAGCCCTTGCGGGGTCGGCGAGCCCGCCGCGAGCGAAATCCTTTGTACCTCCACCTTTTCCACCCAGCTGGTCGAAAACGCCGCGCAGCATGGCGTTCATGTCCTTACCAACGGCAGGGTGCTGTGCAAAGAGAAGTGCGCCGGTCTCCTGAACGGCAAGGAGCGCAACAACTTTTTCAGAGCGCGTGAGAGCCGTGGCATAAAACTGGAGATATTCCGGGCCAACGTTTTGTAACATTTCCACGACGGCCACCTGGCCGTCACCTGAAGCTGCGATCGATTGCAGGCGTGCTGCGGCATCGGCGTCTGCCAGTTTTGGAAGAAGGTTTTTTAGATTCCTGGTGGCTACTTCCCTTTCCTGCAGCAGACGTTCGACGCAACCGTCAAGGTCCTGCGGGGCGCATTTAAGTTGAGTGGCGACGTGGGCGAGCAGATTGGCCTCTTTGCGCGCGGTGGCCTCGGCACGGCTACCGCAGAGAAACTCGACACGCCAATCCTGGCGGATTTTGCTACAGCCGCGCAGCAGGATGGTGCCGATCTGTCCAGTGCGGCGAACGTGTGTGCCGCCGCAAGGCTGCAAGTCTATCCCGGCAATTTCGATGGCGCGCAGCGTTCCCGTCCTTTCAACTTGTTTACGGACACCCATTTGAGCGAATTGTTCAGCAGTGCCGTAGCGTACGCTGATCTCGCGGTCTTCAAAGACGATGGCGTTCGCGGCGCGCGCCGCGCCTTCGAGAATTTGCGCCGACGGTTGCGGACCGCGAAGGTCAATTGTGCTAGCCAATTCACCAAGGTGAAAGGAGACGGTGGGTAGCCCGAAGCGTTCCTGAAAAACTGCGGAGAGGAGATGCTGGCCGGTGTGCTGCTGCATGTGATCGAAGCGGCGAGGCCAGTCGATGCAACCATCAACGATTCCAGTCGGTACTGGACGGTCCACTACGTGCAAGATATCGTCGTTCTCCAGGTCGCGAACATCGAGGACATTGGCTTCACCGAGCTTGCCGAGGTCGTTGGGCTGACCGCCCGAGGTGGGATAGAGATGGGTTTGATCGAGTAAAACGCCCCAGCAGGTGGCGTCTTGCCCAACCAACGGGTCGGCCAGAGGCTTACAACTAAGAACCTGAGCCGTGAAATTGTCCTGAAACGCGTCATCGTAATAGAGCCGCCGAGTTGTCATATTCAAGCGAGTCTAGCACACCAAAATTGCAGCATTTTTCGCAACAGTTGTTGGATGCACACGGTTTTCGGGCGTTAAATACGGGTAAAATACCTGTATATGGGAATCCGCCTGATCGCCCTGGACATTGACGGCACGTTGCTGGACAGCCGGTGGAAACTACCGCAGGCAAATCGCGCAGCCATTGGCGAAGCGGCGCGGCGCGGAATCGAGGTGGCGCTGGTAACTGGTCGGCGGTACGACTTCGCTTTGCCAGTGGCGCAGGATCTGGGCTGTCCTCTGACCATGATTGTGAACAACGGTGGAATGATTCGCTCCAGTCGCGGCGAAACCCTGCTTAGGCATTTGCTGTCCGCGGACGTGGCGCGCCACGTATTGGCCTTGTGCAGGCAATGGCGCGAAGGCGCGGCGGTGATTTTCGACCGGCCACGCGCAGATCAACTGATGCTGGAGCGGTTGGACGCGGATGATTCGATCCGCTATGCGTATTATTCGCGAAACCTGGAATTCATAGGCTTGGCTCAACCGCTAGAGTTGTGCTTAACGGAAGATCCGCTGCAAGTTATGTATTCGGGCAAGATCGCGGAAATGGAAGAGGCCGAGCAAGTTTTGCAGAAATCTTCAGTTGCGCACCGAGTGCGCCTGGCCGCGACCAAATATGCCGCGCGAGATTTTGGAATGTTGGACATACTGCCACCGGGCTGCACCAAAGGCGCGGCGCTGGCGGAGTGGGCACAGCGGCAGGGGCTGCGCCGCGATGATATTCTGGCGATCGGCGACAACCACAACGATCTTGAAATGTTGCACTTTGCAGGAATACCGGTGGTGATGGGGAACAGCGTGCCGGAACTGAAAACGTTCGGCTGGCACGAGACCCATTCGAACGACGAAAGCGGTGTGGCGGCGGCGATCGAGCGGTTCGCGCTGCGCGAGGCGGAGTCGTGCACATAACACAAGGCATCCTTGTTCTGGCTGGCTTGGCGTCGCTTCCTGTATCAGCGCGTGCGGATTACCTGGTGCTGCGCAACGGAGCCCGCATGAATGTCAGTTCTTACGAACTGCGCGGCGACAAGTACCGGGTACAGATCAGTGGCGGTTGGGCTGAGATTGCTGCTTCCAATGTAGTGGCCATCGAGCCGGAAGAAATTTTCGTGGCGGCGCCAAAGATGCCCCTTGAGCAGGCGCCATTTGGTGAACTGATTCGCAAGTCGGCGGAAAAGTACGGTGTGGACGTGGATTTGGTGTTCAGCGTGGTGGCCGCGGAATCGAACTTCAACTCCAAAGCGGTTTCGCGGCGTAATGCTCGTGGCTTGATGCAACTTTTGCCGGAAACCGCCAAACGATTGGGGGTCCGGGACATCTACGATCCGGCGCAAAACATCGACGGCGGCACGCGGTATTTGCGCGACCTCCTGAAGAGGTATGACGGCGATCTGGCGCTGACCCTGGCTGCGTACAACGCGGGTCCTGGCGCGGTACAACGGTACGGAAGGATTCCTCCCTACAACGAAACGATCGCGTATGTGCGCGCAATCCGAAAGACCTATGCTCTGCGGAAATCCGGAAACGACAAGTCCGCGCCAGCTGCAACAGCCAGTGGCCACTGAGTCTCGCAACGCAAAACGCAGGATCGGAAAATAGAGAGGGCCAGAGAGCGACACTACGGTTCTTGTGGAGGCTCATCCGGCGTGGTGTCCGGAGGTATCGGGCTCGGATTGGCCGGAGAGTTCGGCGACGTGGTTCCTGGCTGGGCGGGCGTCTGTTGCGGTTGCAGGCCCGCTGGCGTGGCTCCGGCTGGCGGCGCGCTACCCACGACCATTACATCCTTCGACGGATCCCAGATAAATTCAAACTGCCGATAGTTTTTCGCCTTGTCGTACACCAGCAGCGAGCGGTGGTTAATCCTGCTGCCAACGCCGATGATGTTGCCGCCCATGACGGTGCGCGGTTCGGAGTTCAAAAGCGCTGCGTTTTCGGAAGTGTCGGTATCCGAGGGATCGGTGGAGCTCGCCGATCCGGGTTCCGTGGTATCAGCCGAAACTCCTCCGAGCTGGCCTTGTGGCGTCTGCACGCCACCGGGCGTCATGCCGGCGCTGTTGCCCATGATTTGATTCGCAGCTTGACCAAAGGCCTGGCCAAGACTCTGCCCAATTGGCTGCTGACCGCCGGGCAATCCGGTTCCGCCAATATTTGGCGCCGTCATGTTTTGAAATCCACCCAAGCCCGTAAGCCGCAACGCACGCTGCGGTTTGAGGCTCCCGATCAGCTGGCCGGCTGGACCAACATAGATCAGACGCCACTCGCCGTCTTTGCTGTTCATCGGATCCTTATAGGCCTGGCGCATGAAACGGATGTTGCCGATTTTTGGCTTGGTAAGGTCTTCCAGCGACGTGGGGAATTTGCCCGTTTTACGGTAATACATTTTGATGGCTCGGACGTACTGCTTGCCGCGCCAGACCATCTCCGCTTCGCGTTCCCGACGACCCTGGTTCAGGATATTGGGAGCGACGGCCATGGTCGCGATCAGCATCAGCGTGGCCATGCACAAAACAAGCATGATGGCGTAACCGTCTTGCCGCTTACCGCGATTCTTGCGTCCACGCCGGCGGCAAGTTTTGGCGAAGTAGCTCACGATACCGGCCCCGCGTCTTCCATGTTCTTCTGCCCTTGAACATGCGAAGAAATGTCTTCAAATTCGAGCGTAGCGTTTCCGATTTTGACAATGCGAAAACGTCCCAGGAGCGTGTCACCCTCTGCCACGATGTAGACGTCATCTCCATCGGTTAGATAAGCACGCCGTGCACTGCCGTTGGGAACTGTTCCGTAGCCGTAATACTTCATGTTGGGCGGCAGTTCGGCCCTGGGCGGGGGAGGCGGGGGCGGTGGAACATAATTCTTGTCACCCGGCTTAGGTGTCGGAGCAGGCGGCGGGGGCGGCGGCGTAGCATTGAACGGGTCCCGGCCTGCGCCCCTATATTCCGAGGTGCGGCTGGCATCGCGCTGCGCCGTGCGTAACTTGAGGTTGTCCACATTCATCGGCGAATAGTTCGACGCGATGGTGCTGGCGCCCGCCGCGATAGGATTTTGGCGGCTGTTGTAAAACCAGATAGACACACCCGCGATCACCAGGACGATCAGAACCATAATTTGCTTCTGCTGCTTCATGCACCAGTCCTGAAATATGTTTTCATGTGCATGGCGATGTGCAAACCATTCGGCGTATTCTGCGATTCCGGCTGCAGTATCAATGCATCGACTGCGTAGGAACTCTTCGAACGCTGCAAGCTGTTCATGAACTTGACAATGTTGGAGTAAGTGCCGCTCACCGCCAAATCCATATCCACCTGAGTCAGGTTCCGGCCCGCAAGATCCTTGTGGCGAAAAACCAGGGACTGAATTTGTAGCCCGGATTTTTTAGCCAGCTCATCAAGTTCGGCGGTAACTGACGAATTGCCCGTTGTCGCTGCCAGCAGGCCACTTTCGAAGCGATCGCATTCCGCGACCGTCGCGGGCAGATCGTGTCGAATGCGATCAGCGTTATCTACATCAATGCGCAAGAGCTGCAATTTACGCGAATCTGCAACCAGTTCTGCCATAGGTTTGCGCAGCGCGTTGGCGGCGTGCCAGCTGTAGGCGCCAAGCGCGAGGTCGCCGGCCAGCAGGACGACAAGTCCCGCGAAAATGATTCTCCGTTTGACGGTCAGCGTACGGTCCATCAAGTCCTCGAGTAAATCGCTGTCAATTCCATTACAGCCTGATCGGTATTGCCCTGCGCACCGGACGGTGTATGCACGTTCATCAGGGTTACGTCGTTGAACGCCGGCGAATTTTCCATGGCGCGAATAAACTTGATCTTGGCCTCATCGGAAACCGCTCCAACCGTGAGATGTACCGACATGTGTCCTTTTTCCAGCTTTGGCTGAATGCTCAGAACGTGGACGCCGACCGGCAGCGTCTTTTCCAAGTCCATGAACATGCGCGTCCAGTCGAAACTGCTCTCGTCGATAAAACTATTGAGAAATGCCACACGGTCCTTCAGTTTGGCGTTTTCTTGGCGCGCGAAAAAGTCGTCTAGCTCCTTGCGGCGCGATGTCAACTGCGTCGCCACCCGGTCGTTGTCCTGTTCTTTGCGGCGCAAATTCTCCTGCGCCCGCAGCTCTGAATACACATGCCAGCCCAGAACCAGGAACAGCACACTGCCCAAAAAGGCAACCAGCCCGGCGGAAACGTAGAACTTCCTCTGCGATTCGAGCGGCTTAGTGGCGAGATTTAAGCGGACATTCATTTCGCAAATTTCCCGAGCTCAGTTCCTTTGCATCATCCAGCCGACCAGTCCTTCCAATTCCCTCTCCGCCAACGGCCGCGCATCGTTGGATACGCGTCCTTCGGAAATGGCCGTATGCAGCAGCGAATGCACTTCGCAGTGAAACTCGTTTTCGAGAGGCGGCACAAATTCCGGCAAGCGTCCGCCAAGTCCGGCGACACGCACAGACTGAATGCCTTCTTGCCAGGTGTCCTGGTAATAGGCCGCAACCGGATAGATTTCTTCCAAAAGCATCTGCGGCGTGAGCTGGGCAACCTGTGCCGGCAAGTCGGTGCAACGATAACCACACAGGACGCCTTCGCGCACGATCGCCGTAGTCAAAGACGCGCCAGAAATGCGCGCGAGCAAGGCCGGCCGCCGGTCCTCCAGCAAAGAAACCGCGGCGAGTGACGAACTCAGCACCACACCCGGATGAAATCCCGCTTGCTCGGCCAAAGCTTCGTACTCGCGCACAATGCGTAAGCGGCCAAGCGCCGTGACAACGTCCACACCACCTTCTCGGGGCGCCTGACGCATGTAAGAGATCAACGTCTCTTCCGCTTCGAATGGAACGCTTTTCTTCAATTTCCAGCGCAGCATCGGGATCGCTTCTTTAGCGCTGCGCGGAAATTGATCAAAATGTTGTACGAATACGCGAATGACCGGATCGGGTAACAGCAGCGTCGCGTCCTCTTCCCGCACGCGCAGGCGTTCGCGGATCCCTTCCATCGCGGCACGTATGGCTGCAAGATTGACCAGATTCGTCTCCACGGCGGAAGGAACAATCGCGCCCGCTGGCAGAGCCTCCACAGCGAACCCGTCTAGCGCTCCAGTTCGTGAGAATCTTGCTCCGGAAATCCGGTCTGGGGCGATTTCGATCGCCACCGGAGGGTGCGGCTGCGCTTCCAGCCAAAGCGCCACTTTGCGCACCACGTCGCTCTTGTAAATGCCGTGCCGGTATGCGGCTGGCTCAGTCAACGAAAGTCACCTTGTTAATTTCCCGTAGCGTCGTAGCCCCAATCCGCACCTTAGCTAGGCCGCTTTCCCTCAACGTGATCATACCTTCTTCGCGGGCAACTCGTTTGATCTCTGATGTCGGGCGGCGATTAATGATCATCTCCCGGATGCGGTCGGAAAGGTCGAGAAGCTCGCAAATCGCGGTCCGGCCGTGATAGCCCGTGCCGGAACACTCCAGGCAGCCCGCGCCCTCGCTAACCTTCGCATGTTCCAGGTCTTCGGGCTTGAGACCTGACTCTTTGACCTCTTCAGCTGACAATTTCTTCGGGCGCTTGCAGTTAGAACAGATGATACGCACTAGACGTTGCGCCATGATGCAATTCAATGCCGAAACAAAGTTGTAAGGCTCAACGCCCATGTTGATAAACCGGCCGATGACGTCCGTAACGTTGTTGGCGTGAACCGTCGTGAAAACCAGATGGCCTGTCAGCGCGGATTGAATGGCGATCTGGGCGGTTTCTTGATCACGAATTTCGCCCACCATGATTTTGTCAGGGTCGTGACGCAAAATCGAGCGCAGCCCGCGAGCAAACGTCAGCCCCTTCTTCTCGTTCACTGGAATTTGTGTGATGCCGCGCAACTGGTATTCCACCGGATCTTCGATGGTAATGATTTTGTCTTCGTCGGTCTTGATTTCGTTAATCGCCGCGTACAACGTGGTGGTCTTCCCCGAACCCGTCGGTCCCGTGACCAAGACCATGCCATAAGGCTCGCGTATATAGCGACGGAATCGCTGCATCTCGTCTTGTGAAAACCCGACCACGTCCAGGCTGAGACTTTGAAACTTTTCCGAAAGGGTCTCTTTGTCCAGCACACGAAGAACTGCGTCCTCACCGTGGCTGGCCGGCATGATCGAAACGCGCAAATCGATGAAGCGGCCCTTGTACTTCACACGGAACCGGCCGTCTTGCGGCACGCGACGTTCCGCGATGTCCAGTTCACTGAGCACCTTGATGCGCGAGAGGACGGCCGAGTGCCATTCCTTGGATATAGGCTGCATGGCATGTTGCAAAACGCCGTCGATGCGGTACTTCACCGCCACTTCGGCGTCGCGCGCCTCAATATGAATGTCGCTGGCGCGCCGCTCCAGAGCCGTAAAGATGACCGTTTCCACAAGCTTGACCACGGGACTACCCGTGGTGTCGCGTGTAAGACGGTCGCCCGAGATCGTCTCTTCCGTGTCTTCTTCGGTCTTGGTGACCTGGAGAGTAAACGCCTCGGTGGCCTGTTCCAACACACGCTGGGATTGTTCCGTTCGTTTCAGCAAATCGCCGATCTGCTTGGCGGTGGCAACGCGAGGCGCCAGCTTTTTGCCAAGCAATAGGGAAAGCTCATCGCTCAGCAACACCAGACTCGGGTCGGCGGCCGCTATGACCAGCACGTTGTCCCGCTGTTCCAACGGCACGAAGTTGTAACGAAACATCAAATCGGCGGCAATGGTCCGGAAAAGCTCCGGATCTATGCGCTGTTCGCGCAAGTCAACAAATGGAACGCGGTATCGCTGCGCCAGGCGCTTTGCATTCTCGCGATCGTGCTGCTCTTCAGCCGAGAACACGCTTGCTGAAACTGCCGGATTGTCCTGCGCCGTTGCCATGTGTACCTAACGCCCCGCCGCTCCCGAAATCGAAAAGGAGAAGATAGGCAAATAAAGTGAAATCAAGATGAACGCAACCAAAATTGCCATAAAAATCAAAATGGCCGGCTCTATCAGAGCCACCAACGCCGTGAGCCGGATATTTACTTCCTCTTCGTAAAATTCGGCTACGCTGGTCAGCATCGGTGCGAGCGCGCCGCTGGATTCGCCCACCTCGATCATATCCAAAGCCAGCTCAGGCATGATGCGTGTGGATGCCAGCGCCGCATTCAATGAGTCGCCCTCGCGAACCATTTGCGTGGCTTGTGTAACCGACGAGCGCAGTAAAGGACTGTCAATCGCATCCCCGGCAGTCTGTAGGCCCGCCACCAGCGGGGTGCCGCCGGTCAAGAGAGTTGCCAGCGTGCGGCAGAACTGCGACACCTGAAACTTCATGATGGTGTCGCCCACGACGGGCAAACGGAATTTCAGCTTGTCGAGGGCCCGGCCGCCTTCCTCAGAACGCGACCAGAAAAACGCTCCCAGGAGAAAGAGCAGCAACACCGCGATGCTGATCAGGATCGTGCCCCGGTAATCCACCGTAAGCGCGATCAGCAAGCGGGTCGCCGTAGG
>Ga0207641_10002895_pt1 | contig 15531 bp, 18 predicted proteins | sample KBSSwiS62_FD_184306 | JGI IMG/M metagenome (GOLD analysis project Ga0207641, IMG submission 184306) | Switchgrass rhizosphere microbial communities from Kellogg Biological Station, Michigan, USA - KBS Switchgrass S6-2 (SPAdes) (version 2) | ecosystem: Host-associated > Plants > Roots >... | reverse complement strand
CGCCCGAGGCGCTGGCCGGGCAGGCCGACGCCGTCGCCGGCGCGATCGCCGCGCGGGCGATCGCGGTGTTCGGCCTCGACGTCTCCGAGATCCAGTGGGACCTGACCAGCATGTCGATGTTCGAGGCCTACGACCGGGCCGACCGCGCCTACGCGACCCCGAAGCCCGGCCGACCGAAGGACCACCGCTTCGACCTCAAGCAGGTGCAGGCAGGCTTCGCGACCTGGGCCGACGGCGCGGTCTCGCTGCTGACCCGCGTCTACGACGGCGGCGCTGCCGAGGTCTCGCAGGTCGAGGGCGCGTTGCGGGCCCTGCGCGAGCTCGCCGGGCCGCGCCGGTTCCTGCTCGTCGGCGACAGCACGCTCGTCTCCTACTGGAACCTGACCGCGGTCGACACAGCCGGCGCCACCTTCGTCGCCCCGGCCCCACGGGCCATCGTCGGGCTGGCCGCGCTCACGGCGCGCGACCCAGCCACCGCGACGATCGTCGACTGGGCGCCCCAGCGCGAGAAGGACAAGGCCTTCCACCAGCGCGACGTCCACCGGGTCATCGAGGGGTCCACGACCCTGCGCGGCCCGAAGGCCACCGACCCGCCGTTCACGACGCGCACCGTCTACTCCCACTCGGCGGCACGTCGCGGCGTCCGCGGCCAGCAGGCAGAAACAGATCGACAAGGCGCGCGCCGCGCTCGTCGTGCTGCACTTCAACCTCGGCACTCATTACTACCGCGACGAGGCGGCCGTCCACACCCGCGTCGAGAAGATCACCGCCGAGTGCCGGGGCAGGGCGTGGCCGCGCACCCATCTCGACACCAACCCCGACACCGGCAAACAGGAATCACCGAGCTGAGGTTTTGCTGTGCAGCCTGAGAACACTCCGACCACTACCGAGCCCCTGCGGCGGCCGGGTCGAAAGCGACTCACAGAGCGCGACGAGCGAATCCTCGCCGCGACAATTGAGGTTCTCGCCGACACGTCCTACGGCGCTTTGGCTCTGGAGCGTGTAGCCGAACGCGCGGGAGTGAGCAAAGCGACGATCTACCGATGGTACAAGTCCAAGGAGAACCTGGTCGGAGAGGCGCTGAGTTGGCACCTGAAGCCGGAGGAAACTCCGCGGTCACAATCCGTGCGAGACGACGTCCGTGCCGCGATTGACGTCACGATTCGCAACTACTCCACACCGTTGGCCGGCGTCGTCGTGCCGGCGCTGGCTGCTGAGATCGCGCGTGATCCCGAACTCCGTAGCGTCTTCTTGACCAAGTTTCTCGGGCCGCGGAGGGCCGTCGCGCGGTCAGTTCTTGAACGCGCGATTGCCGCAGGGGACCTGCCGGAGGACCTCGACGTCGAGTTGATCATGGACATGTGGGCGGGCGCGATCTTCTACCGCACGCTGATGAGCGGCACTCCGATTAGCCCCGCGTTCTCTGAGCAGTTCGTCGAGTTGCTCTTCGACGGGAGGCTCCCACGCGCCCATACGCGCTAGCAACAACACATCGGTAGAAGGCACGCCAACCATCTCCAGTAGCCAGAGTGGGTGCGAATGAAGATTATTATCGTCGGCGGTTCTGTGGCAGGGCTGACTGCAGCACTGGTGCTGGGTGAAGCCGGCCACCAGGTCGAGGTGCTTGAGCGGTCACCGCGCCCGCTCGTCGGCCGGGGAGCAGGCATCGTGGCACATCGCTCGACATTGAAATATCTGTGCGAGACCGTTGGCCGATCACCTGACTCGCTCACACTCACCGCGCGATCGCTTAAATATATGGACGAGGACGGCTCGATTGCCTCCGAAGCCCCAGTGAGTTACCGGCTGTTGTCGTACGCCACACTCTATTCGGAGTTGCTATCTCAACTCGCGTCCACCAACTCCTACCATTCGGCGAGCGAAGTCGTGGAGTTTACCGACAACGGAGACCAGGTGGTCGTTCGCACACGATCCGCAGACGTTTGGGAGGGCGACCTCCTTATCTTCGCCGACGGCGTGCACTCAATGGGGCGCCGGACACTACTCCCGTCCGTATCTGGTCGATACGCAGGGTATGTTGCTTGGCGAGGAACCGTCGATCCTGACGTGATGACGTCGAGTGATCGAGGTTTGATCAACGACGGCATTACCTACCGGATCCTCCCGAACAGCCATCTCCTGACGTATCCGATCCCGCATAACGGCGGACGGACGATGCTCAATTGGCTGTGGTATCGCAACAGCTCCGAAGCCCACCTCCGGGACCTGCTCCTCGACACACACGGCAAGCAACTTGAACTGTCGGTGCCCCAAGGCGCGGTCCGCGATACTCACATCCAGCAGCTCTACTCCGATGCCGAGAGTTGCCTGCCGCCTCCCCTGTCTCGGCTCGTGCGCGCCTGTCCGGATCCATTTGTGCAGGCGATCGTTGACATCGAGGTACCAAGGATGGCGATGGGGCGGGTGTGCCTTATCGGGGATGCCGCCTTCGTCGTGCGGCCACATGTGGCAACAGGATCCGCCAAGGCGGCCGAAGATGCCTGGCAACTCGCCAACCACCTCCGCAACGCCGATGCGCGCGAGGCCCCAGAGTTCTTGGCACAGTGGGAGCAGCACCAACTCGCCCTAGGGCGATCCCTGCTGGCGCGAGCCCGGCATTTTGGCTATAGGGCGCAGTTCGAGAACTCGTGGAATGTCGGCATGGAACTTCCGTTCGGCCTCTACCAGATTGGAGACAGCAACTTCGCCGATACCGCGTGATCCCACCGAGGTCAGGGTCTTAGGTTTCAAACAATCCACCCGCAGGAGCCCGGTGCGTCGCGACACGCGCCGATCGATCAGTGGACGTGCCAGCGCGACGGCCAAGGGGCTGCCCGACCGCTTTCGGCGATCCGCACACCCCTACCCGCCAACCGCCTTTTGAGGTGCGCTTGGCTGCGCCGACGACGCAACACCCCGACCCCCGAACACCCCCTCGGGGACGGGCAGGCAACAACCGTGTCCGCGTGCCTCCGCGGAGGCGCTAGCGGACTTCTCGTCGTCGGCGATCTCCCGCTGCGAAGGGCGGTGTCGGTAGATCTTTCGACATCGAATTCACGAACGAGGCCTCGATGTGGTTGCCTACGCATAGTCCCATTGGGTAGGTCATCACCACTGGAGTCCGTGGAGCTCTGGCATTTCCGCTCGTCCGGCGATCGCCCGCGAGCACAGCATTCGTGGCGGCGCTCGATTCGCCGTCCACGGCCCTCCATTCAACCGGGAACAAGGTCGAGAGGGAGCGCCGTTACTCGAGCCCAACGTAGGCGGCCCGCACGTCATCCCTGGCGAGAAGCTCGCGCGGCCGCCCGATTCCCAGGAGCCTGCCGAAGTTCATGGCCAGCATCACGTCGCTTAACTCGCTAATGAACCTCACATCGTGATCGACGACAATGATCGCGATGTCGCGAGTCTTGAGGTTCGCGACCAGGTCGTACAGCACCTTTCTATCGATCGACGTTGTGCCTGACGTCGGCTCGTCGAGGAGAAGCACGGTGGGTTCAAGCAATACAGCGCGCAACACATCCAGTATCTTGCGGGTGCCATACGAAAGTGTTGCCATCGGCACCTCGGCGATGGCAGCAAGTCCGAGATCCTCAAGAGCGCTCATCGCGCGATCACGCTGCCTGCGTTCGGACTTGACTGTGGACGGAACCCGGAACATCGCCCCCGCGATCGACCGCCTTGAATGCGTCCACTGGCCGAGCATCAGAACGTCTAGCACGGTGGACTCAAGGAAGTAATCGGCGCCCTGAAACGTTCGCCCCACGCCTAGAGCAGCGATCCGATGTGGTTTCAGCCCTGACAACTGAACGCCGTTGAGGCGAACGTCTCCACGGTGCAGTGGAATGACACCACTCAGCGCATTGAGAAGCGTGGTCTTGCCGGCACCATTGGGTCCGATGACGCCGAGCACCTGTCCCCTGGTGACGCTAAAGGAGATGTCGTCGACGGCGATCAAGCCCCCGAACGACACCGACGCCGAACGTACTTCCAGTACCTGCTCGACCATCACTCTGCCCCAAGTCCCAAATAGCGAGCGCCGACCTCAGCTGCATTCGTTTCGCTGCGATCACCGCTCCAGACCACCTCACCGTGATCCAAGATCACAACCTGATCGGCAACGCTTAGCGCGGCCACAGCGTCCTGTTCGACGACGACCGCGGAGACGCCGTAGCCCTCAACAATTTCGCGGATGCTTCGTAGGAGTTGCTTGACCACGATCGGCGCGAGACCCAGAGATAGCTCATCGACGAGCAGAACACTTGGTCGCTGCGCCCAGGTCATCGCCAGGGCCAGCATCTGCCTCTCACCTCCAGAGAGAAGGCCAGCGCGCGCGGACCAACGATCTTGAAGGGCTGGGAACCTGAGGGGCTCGATATCAGCCAACTCGGTTACACCAGTTATCTTGAGGTGCTCAGCAACAGTGAGGCTCGGAAAAATCTTCTCCCGCTCCGGCACGAACGCTACGCCCGCGCGGTTGACAGATACGGGGTTCTTTGGCAGTGGTGCCCCGTCGAGCGAGACCGCGCCCCGCACGTCGACACCCTCGGTGGATTGAAAGCCGGCGATGCCACGCAATAGCGATGTCTTGCCGACCCCATTCCGACCGAGAACTGCCAAGACGGAACCTGGGGAGACAGCGAAGCTGACCTCCGAGCAGCCAACCGCGCCACCTCGATATGTCACGGACATACCTTCAACCGAGAGCCGTGGCACTGAGGTGAACGGCTGCCCCACGGGTTCGGCATTGTGTAGGGACGTCGACGAGTCGCTCATGTTGGAATCTCGCTTAGGTGGGCGGGAGACGCATCTAGCTCAACCGAGGGCGAGCCATTGCCTGCCCCTCGGTGCTTCGACGGGAGCAACCGATCTCGACCACGGGCCAGCAACGCAGCGAGCCCTCCACGTTCGAACAAGAGAACGAGCGTCAGCGCCAAGCCATAGAGGGCTGTGTTGAGGGTTGGTCCATTGGTCGAGAGCCACGAGATCAGAGTCGGATTTGTCGCTTGCGCTTGGGTGCGGTCGAGAATGAAGGGAATTAGGGAGACGACCCCCGCGCCCAGTACTGCGCCGGAGAGGCTTCGCTGCCCACCCACGTAAACCATGACCAGCATCGAGATTGCCAACTGAAGGCTAAACGCCTGATACGGAACGCTCTGGAACAGGTAGGCGTACATTGCACCCGCGATGGCAGTCACAGCTGAGCTTCCAGCAAACGCGAACAGCTTCCAGGCAACGACGTTGACGCCGACAACACGGGCGGCTGACTCGTTTTCTCGAATCGCGCTCCACGCACGCCCGGGCGCGGACCGATAAGCGTTGTAGATCAAACCAATGATCACGGCCAACAACAAGAGGACGACAACGTCGAAGAGTACGCCGGGCTGTAGGGGCTGTCCAAACAATGTAGGAACGTTGACGAAGACGACACCAGCTGACCCTGCATACCTCTGAAAGATGAAGAGCGCAATGAATTGCAGAGCGAGCGTTGACAGGAGGAGGTAGAGGCCACGTAGGCGGACCGCTGTTAATCCGACTAGCAGGCCGCTTGCTCCGCCGATAGCACCCGCCAGCACGATTGGGAGCGGAAAGACACACCACGATCGATTACTAAGACTGGCGGTCGCGAATGCGCCGATCCCGAGAAAGGCCGCAGCTCCAATTGAGGCTTGGCCGCATCGCCCGAGAATCCATTGTTGTCCCACAGCAGCGATGGCAAAGATTCCGACGAGGCCCAGTTCGAAGACGTAGACCCGATCTCCACCGAGTAGGACGCCGATCGCGAGCAGGCAAAGGAGAGCTGGCCCTAGAGCTACTCGCGATATCGGGACGGCGCTGGTCCAGCGACGGGTCCCGCGCTCGCCGGCTTCTGCATTGAGCCGTTTTTCTCTCACAGCCTGCTCACCTCTGCTGATCCGAATAGACCTTGGGGACGCACCAGAAGGACGACCAGGAGCGCTCCGTAGGAAACGACGTCTTGCCAGCTACCGCCGAGAGCGAGGAGGGTCGCGTTCTGAAGCGCCGCAATCGCAAGAGATCCCACCAGGGCGCCGAGAACGGAGTCCAACCCGCCCAGGAGAAGCGCAGGAAACGCAACCAGGCCGAGTCCGAAGACAGTGTCGGGAGTGGGCTGGTTTACCAGAACAAACGAACCTCCAGATAGCGCCGCTGCGAAAGCCCCCGCTCCCCATGCGAGCGCGGAGATTGCCGCGGTGGGGATTCGGACGTATCCCGCAAGCACCGGCCGATCTGCGACGGCTCTCATGTACAGACCTACCCTGGTCCATCGCATGGTGGCTCCGATGATGCAATAGACCACGCCTGCCAGGACCACTGAGAAGATTACGACCTGATTCAGCTTGAGGCCGGCCACCGGAATGGAGTGAAAACTGAGGACCTGCCGGCCAACGACTATGGTGCCGGAGCCTCGGATCAGTTCGCACACCGCAAGCCCGAGTATGCCCACACTGATTGTGGCAATGGCGGTGGCAAACGGAGAGATTCCCAGTAGGCGCAGGAAAACCAGCCGGAATAGAAGCGCGCCCAGAACGCCAGCCGCCAGCGCAGCCGCAACCAGGCTGATGTAGGCGTTGAGTCCACGGTTGACGAGTTCGGCCGAGATCAGTGCGCCGACCACCATAAAGACGCCCTGCGCAAAACTGACAACTTTGGTGGTTCGGAAGATCACAACAAATCCGACAGAAATCAGGGCCAAGGTGGATCCATCAACAAGAGTGCCCACGATCAAAGTGTTGAGATCAGCGTTCACGGCCTCTACCTATCCCTTCCGCGCGTCTCTTCCGCCGTGCTCCCCCCAAAGTGCCGGCCGGGAGCCTGTGTGCTGGTGACGACAACGTTGTGGATGTGCCTGCCTGCCCGTCACCGCAGGCGCCCGCGAGCTGAAGGGGTTCATACGGGATGGTCCGCACTGGTCTTTTGCTGGCGTGCGCACCGTGTGCAATTCGGTGCCTTTTCGTGCATTATTGCCTCCGCGGCGGGGAGTCTCAGACCCGCTGCCTGTTCACTCGGGCCATCGATAAGTGGCTGTGAGTCAAGGGCTCCCCGCGCGGAAGCATCTTCGTCCTAGGGCGTGTTCGAGCCGATTGTTCCCAGCGGATAGTCGCCGGGCACTTCGACCACATTGCCGCCATGCACGGTGTAGAAGTGGTACGATCGGAATCCCTGGTGCAGGTCGGGTGTGAAGGCGAAGTTCTCGGCGAAGCCTGCGGCGTTGTACGGCGTGGAGAACATCTTCTCCCTAAGTTGCGCACCGGTGCAGTTGGCCCCGCACGCCTTGAGGGCATTCAAAGTGGCGAGGAAGGCTGTGAACGATGTTCCACCGTCAGCGGCGTTGATCTGCTCCGGGGTGGTAAGTCCTGCCTTCGCGAGCTGAGCCAGGAGCGCGGTCTCAATCGGAGTGTTCGTCGAAGCACCTGGCTGGAGCCACGGAGCCACGGTCTGAACGAAGAGTCCTGGGTCGTTGACCGAGTGCAGGGTTCCATAGTCGGCGACTCCGGCGATCGTCACGATCGGTCCGGTGTAGCCGGCGCCGCGAAGTCCTTCGACAAACGGAGCCACGAAGTTGGGGAAGATCGCGATAACTACGCCGTTCGGCTTCGCCGCAGCGATTTGCGAGACGTAACTGGAAACACTCGTCGCAGTCTGCGGCATGGTGTCGCTGTAGATCACCTTCACGCCGTTCTGCGCTCCGACAGCCTTCAGCTTCGGCGGCATCGTCACCGAACTCGGCGTGTAGTTTCCGAGATAGGCCACGTTCAATGCGGACAGCCCGGTCTGCTTCTTGAGCAGACTGACGACTGAACTCATCGCCATAGTCAGAGGTGGGTTGCTGCCGAAGACGTACGAATTCGGCGACGTGATCTGGTCAATGTTGGGATACGTGCAGATGAATGGGATCTGCGCCTTGTCCACGATGGGCTGAGCCGCCTCGCAGTCACCGCTGGTGGTTGGCCCGAACATGACCAGAGCGCCGGCTCGCTGTACCTGCAACGTGTTCGGGGCCGCCCCGCCCGAACCGATCTCGCCTGCATCGAAGCTCTGGACCTTCAGCGTCCTCCCGCCGATTCCGCCCTGGGCATTGAAGTATGCCGCTGCAGCCTGAGCCTCAGCCACGTGCTGCGCGCCGACCTGCGCGAGGCTTCCCCTGAGATTGTCGTTCACCCCGATCACGATCGGGCCTTTGCTCGCGGCACCGCCGCCACCGGACGATCCACAAGCCGCTAAGCCGGCGGCCAACGCCAGGGCCATGACGCTGACCGACCCTAATCGCAGTACCGATTTCGGCATCCTCACTGAATTCCAACCGTCCACCATGTTCTCCTCGGTCTAGTACCGGAATGGCTGATGTGAGCATCCGCAATCCATCAAGCAGTTGGACTGACCGAACGGTACATGCTCGTGTCGAACGTGTCCACAGTCACACTCCACCTTCGGTCCCAGGGCTCCGGCACGTTCGCGTTATGACCGGCCCGTCCGTGCGGCGACGGGACGGCCTGAATGTCCGTATCGTCAGGGAATGCCGTGCAGGTCGAACGCGGCGGTGGCGGTCTTGCAGGCCCGGCGCCCGGCCGGAACGTAGTGGTGGCCCGCGGCGCGGTCCGCATTCGCGGCAGTGGCGCGGAAGATCGCGAGGTTGGCCGGTCCGCGGCGGGTCCGGCTCCGGCTTGCGTCCTCACCGAAGGTGACGTCACGGACGTGGTGCTGACGGTTCTCGATGATCCACTGACCGCGGGCGGCGCCTGCGACGGCTGCGACCACTTCGCGACCGACCGCACCCACCTGCCCGAGATCCGCCGCCAGCTCGGCCGCCACCGAGAGACTCGTCGACGCACGCCAGGTCCAGCACACCGCCCGCTACGGCGAACCCATGACCGACACGAACAGCTGGCTCGCGCAGCGGCACACCGAAATGCACAGCATGCGCCTCGAGATCGCCGCGCTCGAAGCCCAGACCGACGACACCACCGCCGTCCGCGGCGCCGGCGTGCTCGGCCGCACCGGCTACCAGCTCACCCCGACCACCGCCGACACCGAAGGGCACGGTCTATGACCAGCCCCGACCGGGCGACCGCAGCCGAACGGCGAGCCGCCGCTCTCCGCCGCGCCGCGCAGGCCAAACAGCACCAGGCCGAGAAACGCGCGGCCACGGCGATCCGCGAACTCCTCAAGACTCGGCAGGACATCACTTTCCGATCCGTCGCCCGAACCGGCGGCGTCAGCCTCGACTTCCTCTACGCCCACACCGACGACTCCGACCGGCCCGCGGTCTCACCCGGCGTGGCATCCGGCCCTCCAGGCGTCGATGGCGTCGTTCGGTAACGACCGTACAGTACATTGTCGAGCTTGACATGGATCGCAGGCCGCCTATCATTGTATGGACTGGTCGGTACGATGGAGGGGCGATGGCGAAGAAGCTGGAGGGTGCACTCGCAGCCCTGAAGGCCGGCGGCGTGGTGATCGTTGCCGACGCGGACGACCGCGAGGGCGAAGGTGATCTAGTCATGTCCGCTCGTGCCGTGACGCCGAACGACATGGCGTTCCTGGTTCGGCACGGGAGTGGCATCGTCTGCGTTCCGATGACGGCCGAGCGGGCCGATCAGCTACGGCTGGCACCGATGGTGTCCGACAACACTGATCCTCACCGGACCGCGTTCACGGTTTCGGTCGATCATGTGGCCACGGGCACCGGGATCTCGGCGGCGGACCGAGCGCAGACCATTCGGGCGCTGGCCGATCCGCGCACCACGCCGGAAGACCTGCGCCGTCCGGGGCACGTCTTTCCGCTCGTGGCGCGGGCTGGAGGAGTCGCTCGTAGACCCGGGCACACCGAGGCCGCGCTCGACCTGCTCGCCATGGCCGAGGTCGGCGACGTAGCCGTCATCACAGAGCTCGTCAGTCCCGACGGCGTGCCGATGCACGGCGCCGTACTCACCAATTTCGCCCGAGGGCACGGTATTCCGTTCATCACCATCGACGACATCCTCGGATCTCCGGCCTTCGCGCGTCGACTGGTAACCAGGACGGGCCGCGCTGAGATGCCGCTCGACCTCGCGCGCTTCGACGTCACGTCCTATGCCTCCTACGACGGTTTGGATCACCTGGCGCTCACTCTCGGCGACGTGCGATGCGACGATCCGGCCGACGACGGCGTCCTTGTTCGGGTTCACAGCGAATGTCTTACCGGCGATGTCTTCGGGTCCCAGCGTTGTGATTGTGGCTCGCAGTTGCGCCGAGCCCTCGAACACATCGTCGAAGAGGGACGCGGCGCGGTCGTATACGTCCGCGGACACGAGGGACGAGGCATCGGCCTGACGCAGAAGATCCGTGCCTACGCGCTGCAGGAGGACGGCCTGGACACGGTGGCCGCGAACCTGCGCCTGGGCGAGCCCGTCGACGGCCGCGAATACCGCGTCGCCGCAGGGATTCTCGCGGATCTGGGTGCGTTGCGGGTGCGACTCATGACGAACAGTCCCCACAAGAGGTCCGAGCTCGCGACCTGCGGTATCGATATCGCCGGCCTGCTCCCCATGCCGACCTTCGTCACACCGGACAACGCGCGGTACCTGCGGGCCAAGCGCGATCTCCTCGGCCACGACCTCGCAGTTCCTCCCGTGTGGCATACCGAGACGTACGTCCCCGTTCACGAGCACTCGTCGGCGGCTGTCGCAACGTGAATCGCCGCACCGACACAGGAGGCGCCAGGTTCCGACTGATCCAGAAGTGACGTGATGGACGTCAATGAAGCAATGCGAGAACCCAACGCCGCGACGATGCGCGAGATTCTCGGCCATTACGCGACCGGCGTCGCGGTGGTCACCTCCCGCGTGGGCCCAAACCCCTCGGGGTTCGCGGTGAACTCGTTCACCTCGGTGTCCCTGGACCCCCCGCCTCGCCGACCCGCATTCCAGTGACGGCGAGCGAACCGAGCAGGGTCTGGTAGGTGGCCGTGGGCAGCGGCCGGCAGATCCGGCCGGCCGCCGCCAGCAGCGCGGCGAGGTCGGCGTCGGAGTAGAGATGCGGTCTCGCCCGGCCGTGCTGGGCCGGGATCAGCCCGGCCGGCGGCACCTGCGCCGAAGAGTCGAGGGAATGCAGGTAGGTGGCAATGCCGCCGACCGGCGACAGCCGCAGCGCCCACCACCACGGGTCCGCGTCGGCGGGCACCATCGCCCAGGCCACCGCGTGCTCGATGGTGACCGTGCCTGGTGCCCATCGCGGACGGGCCCATGGCCGACGACATGCACCAGGCCGTCGCCGAGCAGCAGGGTGCCGTACCGGATGCGGCGGCGCAGCGCGAAGTCATCGCCCCGAGCCTGGTTACCGTGCCCACGTCGAGGTCGGGCAGCACGCGGACCCGACGCAGCAGCGTGTCCCGGTCCGCGGGCAAGCCACGATCAGCAAACAGGCGAACCAAAGATGATCGCGCCTGGACGGACCTGTCCGTGATCACATGATCAAGAGGGCGGGCATCATCTCACGATCGCTGACAGACCCGTTCCCGCTGTCCCTTGACAGCGCCGCGATCCGCAGCGACCTGCGCGTCTACCTACCGTCCAACCGAGCCCTCGACTGGCTCCGCTCACCGCGCGGCCTCGAGTAGGCGATTCCCGTCGCCCTCGTCGCCACGCCCGCCTACCTCGGCCTGACCGCATTGTCCATCCACCTCGCCGCCCGTCCCGGTCTGGGCTGGCTCAGGGCGTCAGCCGCGAGCGGCAGATCTGCAACTCCCCGACCGAGGGCAGGTCCGCACGGTACTCCGCGCCTTGACGGGGCCAGCAGCACAACGTATTGTACTGAACGGACGTTCCAGGAATTTTAAGGGCTGACCGACTGGAGGCGACCTTGCCTGAGCAACTGCGCTTCGGAATGTACTTCGAGACTGAGGTACGAGGGCGAAGCGACACCGTTGAAGCCAACACCTTCAATAATGTCGTCAGTCAGATTGCACTGGGTGATGCATTGGGCTACGAGTCCGCATGGCTGGTGGAACACCACTTCAGCCGAGGCTACTCTCACTCGTCAGCGCCTGACCTGACGCTCGCTGCGGTCAGCAGTATGACGACTCGTATTCGGCTTGGACTCGGTGTGATGCTGTTGCCCTTCTTGCACCCTGTACAGGTCGCCGAGCGGGTGGCGACTCTCGACATATTGAGCGGTGGCAGGGTTGAGTTCGGCACGGGTCGCGGCGCATCTCCGCTCGAGTACAAGACGTTTGGGAAGCCGTTTGAGCAGAGCCGTGAACTCTGGGATGAGAAGTTGGAGGCGGTGCACGCGTTGTGGCGTGCCGGCGCCACCGAGCCGGTGACACTGTCCGGCAGTGATTGGGAGATTCCCGGTGTCTCTGCCTATCCGCGGCCGGTGCAGAAGCCTTTCCCGCCGACGTGGGTCGCCTCGACGACCCTTGGCGGGTTCATTCCCGCTGCGCAGAAGGGTCTCAACCTGCTGTGCATGCCCCTGCTGGTTGGGCTTCCGGCGCTCGGTAAGGACTTGGTGAAGTACTTCGACCAGCTCGAGGCCTCTGGGTATGGGCGCGATTCGCGGCGGGTCGGAATGCTTGTGCCTTGGTACGTGGGCAACACGGTCGAGGAGGCACGCGAGGTGGCGATGGACGCGATGCTTTGGTACTGCAAGCGCCAGATCAATCTGCTTCTGCCGCCTGACTATCTCACCGCTCGCGGTGAGATCCAAGGCGTCCTTGCACACGTTGCCTCAGGACTCCCACCTGAGGAAGCACTCGACATGCTCATTGAGCACCGGATGATCGTTGTCTCCGACGTCGAGGGCTCCGTCGAGAAAATCCGCGAGATTCAAGCGACGGGTACCACGGACCTACTCGCGCAGTTCCAGGTGGGCGGGCTGGATCACGAACACGTGGTCGAGTCCATGACCCGCTTCAGCCGTGAGGTAATCCCCGCTTATCAGCGGGCGTTTGCCGCAGATTCGGTCGCGGTCTGATGTCGGCCTGGCACACTCGCGCGGGGCTCAGCGACAAGCTGCGGGGCGCGTCGGGCCTCCTGTCTGTTGGACCGTCGGCTCATTTCGCCGTAGGTATGCAGCCTGATGAGCTTCGACGTGCGGTCGAGTTGGCGTCCGGCGTCCTGGGATCATGCGGACTTGACGCCACGTCTCGTGTGGTGGTGGCTCTCAACAATGAAGGCGAACTGAGTGGCCTCATCCCCGCTCTTGCCGCGTCGCAGATCGCTGGTGGGGTGGCCTCGGTTGGGCCGCGAGCGCGGCTTCGCACTCTTCGTACGATCAGGAAGCTCTCGGCCGACACCTTGATCACGACTCCCTGCGGAGCCCTTGATCTGTTGGCAATGGCCCACGGCGAGCATGGTCTGGATCCGGCGGACCTCGGGCTGCGCAGGCTTGTACTCATCGGCGAGATCGTGGACAAATCCCGTCTTCGTCAATTGGTTTATGAGTTTGAGTGTCCGGTCGAGATGGTGTGCTCGGACCCGCTGTTTGGAGTCCCCATCGCCCACGGCAGCCCAGGAAAGTCGCTCGAGCCGTTGGAGACCGAGGCGTTCGTCGCGTCGCTGGTCGACGACGATGTTCTCGGTTCTGGCCTGGGCGAGCTGGTGCTACGACCTGGCTGGCTCGCCAATTCGGCGGAGCTATATCGCACCGGCCTGGTTGTCTCGGCCGACGGTAGCGGAAGGTTCTCGGCCCCTCTGCACACCGTGGGGGATGACCTGGTCGTGCGAGGTCGCTGGGTCAACACTCCGGCGCTGGAGGACACGCTGCGGGTGATTGATGGCATCGCAAATTGGTCGCTGGTCGTTTCGCGCCCGGGAACACTTGACCGCGCGGAACTGATCTGCAGGATGTCTCGACAGTCGTTGGTTGCCAACCCGATGTGGTCGGCGCGAGTCAGCGCAGCAGCACGCACTGCGATCGCATCCAAGGTCGAGGTCTCTCTAGTGGCCGAAGATGATGGCGATCAGTTCCCGCCTGGCGTCGTAGACCTGCGCGGCCACCACCTCGGCCCCGATCGGTCGGACGCCTTCAAGACCCTGGCCGCCTCGGCCGTCGCTTAGCGGTTCGGGGAATTCGACTCTAGAGGAGGAGCCCTGTGTCGCTCGTCAGATTCATTGACCCGGCCGGTGTCGTCTACGATGTTAACGCCGCACCGGGGCAATCGGTCATGATGGCGGCCGTCGTTCACGGTGTGCCCGGAATGGTCGCGGAGTGTGGGGGCAACCTGACCTGTGCGACCTGCCACGTCTACGTCGACGAGCAGTGGCGCGACTTGATCGGCTCACCGACTGCTGGCTCCGACGAGGACGCCATGCTGGACCTGACGAGTTCACCTCGCGAGCCAGGCAGCCGCCTGTCGTGCCAAGTTGCCCCGCCGGATGTCGACGGCGTCGAGTTCCGCATCGCACCGGAACAGATGTAGCCATGAGGACGCTGATCGTTGGCGCAGGCCAGGCGGCAGTGCAGGTCGCCGCCAGCCTCCGGGAGTTCGGCTACGCCGAGCCGGTGACCTTGGTCGGTGCGGAGCCCCACAGCCCCTATCAGCGCCCTCCGTTGTCGAAAGAACTGGCTCGCGGCCACATCGACGTCGGATCGCTCAGCCTACGAGCCGATGACTGGTTCATCGCACGTGACCTCCAGATCGTCACCGGCGAACACATTGCTTACGTCGATCTCGATCGGCAATTGGCGCTGGCAGTGAGCGGACGAAGCTTCACGTTTGACAATCTGGTGCTCGCAACCGGCTGTCGTAGCCGCCGGCTCACGGTCCCGGGAGCAGAGGCCCGCCGTGTCCACTATTTGCGTAGCGCCTCGGACGCGGTCAGCCTTCAACATGGGCTGGCGAATGCGAACAAGATCTCCATTATCGGCGCCGGGTACATCGGTCTGGAAGTCGCGGCCAGTTGTATCGAGATGGGCATGCACGTCGAGGTCATTGACACCGCGCACCGGCTCTTGGAGCACGCGGTCTCCGAGACAGTCTCTGATCACCTCCAACGGATCCACCTCGGGCGCGGAGTCAGTTTCCATCTCGGTCAAGGCGTCCGCCGGATCGCAGTCGACGAGGTCGGTAACGTCGATGCCGTCGTGCTCGAAAACGGGGAGTGGATTGCCGCTGACCTCGTCGTCGTCGGGGTGGGAGCCTCCCCGAGTTCAGAGCTTGCCCTTCACCTCGGCTTGGAGGTCGATGGCGGCTTCATTGTGACCGATGGCCGCGGACGCACCAGCGATCCTCGCGTTCACGCAGCTGGCGATTGTGCGATACGTGCCCAGCAGGCCGACGGACATCGACACAGGATCACCTCTGTGCAGAATGCCGTGGCCCAAGCCAAGGCTGTTGCCGCTGACCTTGCCGGTCTACCGAGTTCGCCGGCTGAGGTGCCCTGGTTCTGGTCCACTCAGTACGACGTCAAGCTGCAGCTCGCGGGACTTCGAACCGGAGGTGAGGACATAGAGGCTCGACTCAGCGAGGACCCCACCCGCTTTCACGTGGTCTACACGAGGGACGGTGTCCCGGTCGCAAAAGAGTTCATC
>Ga0207641_10002892_pt1 | contig 15547 bp, 13 predicted proteins | sample KBSSwiS62_FD_184306 | JGI IMG/M metagenome (GOLD analysis project Ga0207641, IMG submission 184306) | Switchgrass rhizosphere microbial communities from Kellogg Biological Station, Michigan, USA - KBS Switchgrass S6-2 (SPAdes) (version 2) | ecosystem: Host-associated > Plants > Roots >... | reverse complement strand
CCAAACCATCGCGGAATACACAGGGTCGCCTGCGCCCCTCAGAGTGCCAGGCTGGCTGCCGCGTCTGATCGCGCCTTACATGGCGCGGATGACGTCGATTCGGATGCCGCTGTCGAACACCGCGGCGAAGTCGGATCTCGGGTGGCGGCCGAAGTACCCGACGATGCGGGACGGTCTCGCGGACATGTTTCGACAGGCGGCGTGAACGATGAACAAGGACGTCTTCAACACCGATCGCCCGTTGCTCTTTTCCATCGCTTACCGGATGCTCGGGAGCGCGTCCGACGCAGAGGACGTGTTGCAGGATGCCTGGCTTCGTTACCGCCGCGCCGAGCGGTCGACCATTCGGTCCCCGAAGGCATTCGCCACGACCATCGTCACCCGTCTCTGTTTGGATCGCCTGAAATCCGCCCGGGCCACACGAGAGGAGTACATCGGACCGTGGTTGCCCGAGCCGGTGCTTACTTCCGAAATCGAGGGTCCCGACACCATGCTGCAACGCGCCGAGTCGGTGACCCTCGCGTTCCTCGTCCTCCTCGAGAAGCTCTCACCCGAGGAGCGTGCCGTATTCGTGCTCAAGGACGTCTTCGAGTACGAGCATTCAGAGATCGCGGAGATGCTCGGGCTGACAACTGAACACTCACGACAGTTGCTGCATCGGGCCAAGGCACGACTTGCAGAAGGGCGTCCGCGCCTGACCGGCACCGCGCAATCGAGGCGCGCCGCCGCAGAGCGCTTCACCCTCGCGTTCTCGTCCGGCAACGGCTCCGAGCTGGCCGCGCTGCTCGCCAAAGACGTCGGCGTATGGAGCGATGGGGGCGGCAAGGCGTCCGCGGCGCGTCGCCCTCTCCTCGGCCGCGACCGGGTGCTCAATTTCCTGATCGGCCTGCATCGCACCGCGCAGGTTGCGGGGGTGGCCGACGTGTCCTTGAGGATCGAAGACGTCAACGCCGAGCTCGCCCTCGTCATTCGTGTCGGACAACGGCTCGAGTCGATTTTCGTGCTCTCCATCGACGACGACGTGATTTCGGGCATTCGCGTCGTCCGCAACCCGGACAAGCTCGCGCACATCGACCGTCAGCTCACGACCGTGCACTGACGGTGAACCACGGTCGAACACTGGGACTCATCTCATAAATGACTTCTAGTCACGCTCAGCGCGAGCACGCCCGATGATCGGCCGCGCGACGGTACAATGGCCCTCCGATGAAGCTCGCGGCGATTTGGCGGTATCCGATCAAGTCGATGCGCGGCGAGCCGCTGTCGGCCGCCGAGCTCTCACCTGACGGGATCGATGGCGATCGCACGGTCCAGGTCTTCGATCGGCGCGGCCGCCTGATCACCGCGCGAACACACCCGGCTCTTCTCGGTCACCAGGGAACGTTGGGAGCGGACGGCGAGCCCCTGGTCGACGGACACCTCTGGACCACGTCCGAGGCCGGGGCGCTCGTCGTCGCCGCCGCCGGCCCCGGAGCGCACCTCCGACGCGTTGACGCCAGCCGGTTCGATGTCCTCCCGCTGCTCGTCGCCACCGACGGCGCACTCGAGGCGTTCGGGCGCGATGCGAGGCGACTTCGGCCCAATCTGGTTGTCGGCGGAGTCGACGGCCTCCAGGAGCGCGAATGGGAGGGCCGGCGTCTGCAGGTGGGAGTCGCCGTCATCGCCCTCGACAGCTTGCGCGCGCGTTGCGTGATGACGACATTCGATCCGATGTCATTGGCGCAGGACACGGACGTGCTTCGTGACATCGTGCGGCGTTTTGACGGAACGATCTGCCTGAACGCCTCCGTGATCACACCGGGGCGAGTGGCCGTCGGCGATTCGATTGCTCTACTCTAGGAAAGAGATCAGAATCATGAGGATCGGACTATTCGCAGGAGTTGTGGCCATTCTCGCGCTCGGTGGATCCGACACGACTCGAGTCGCCGCCGCTGGACCCATCGCGTGCGAGGCCCTCGCTCGGATGCCGTTTGCAGGCGGGACGATCGTCTCCGCCGAATCGGTGCAGGCCGGCGGATTCATGCCGCCGACTCCTCCCAATGCGTCGGCGGCCGGCATGTTCAGGACGCTTCCGGCGTTTTGCCGCGTCACGGCGCGGCTGACGCCAACGCCTGACTCCGACATCCGCGTCGAGGTATGGCTGCCCCGATCGGACTGGAACCGCAAGTTCGAGGGTGTCGGCAATGGCGGACTGGGTGGGACGATTTCGTATCCGGCACTCGCGGCGGCGGTCACGGCGGGCTATGCCGCCGCGGCTACCGACACCGGCCACGTCGGCGGCAACGGCGACTTCGTGCCCGGCCATCCCGAGAAGCTCGTGGATTTCGCCTACCGCGCGATCCACGACATGACGGTGTCGGCCAAGACCCTCATCGCGGCGCACTACGATGCGCGCCCGGCGAGGTCCTACTTCAGCTCGTGCTCGACGGGAGGCAGGCAGGCGCTGATCGAAGCGCAGCGCTACCCGGAGGATTTCGACGGGATCGTGGCCGGTGACGCGTCCTGGGACCAGATGCGGCTCTACGCCGCCCGGGTCGCCCTGAACATCTTCATGAACCGCGAACCCGCCGCGGTCATTCCACCGAGCAAGTACCCGATGATTCACGCCGCCGTGCTCAGCGCATGCGACAGCCTGGACGGCGTGAAGGACGGTGTCATCGAAAACCCGGCACGATGCTCCTACGACCTGGCCGCGTTGACGTGCCCGGGCGACGATAGTGCCGATTGCCTGACGAAACCCCAGGTCGAGTCCGCCAAAATGATGGCGTCACCGATCGTCGATCGACGAAGCGGCGCCGTCCTGCATCCGGGTCGCTACTATCCGGGGTCGGAACTTGGGTGGGGCGGCGTCGGAGGCCCGGTGCCCTCTGGAGAATCGCTGGAAGGCATGAAGAAGATTGTCTTCACCGCGAATTGGGACTATCACGCGATCCGGGTTCCCGATGACGTCGAACGCGCGGTCCGCGCTGACAACGGATTGCTCTACGGCGGCGATCCGAATCTCACGCGATTCTTCAGCCGCGGCGGCAAGCTGCTGATGTATCACGGGTGGGCGGATCCCCTCGTCACACCTGACGCCAGCCTGATCATGTTCAAGCGCATCAACGAAGCGGTGGGGCCTGCGGCCTCGAGCTCGCTGGCGCTGTTCATGGTGCCGGGGATGGGTCACTGCCAGGGCGGACCTGGCACTGACGTGTTCGACAAGGTGGCAGCGATCGATCGGTGGGTCGAGACCGGCGTCAAACCGCCGTCCATCCTGGCCTCCCACATGGCGGGAGGAGTCGCCGATCGAACACGGCCCCTCTGCGCGTATCCGGCGGTCGCGAAATACAGCGGCAGCGGCAGCACCGATGATGCGCGAAACTTCCGTTGCGAGGCGCCGGACTAGTGCCCTGTTCCCGGTGAATCAGTACCGCCAGAATCGCCGCGAAGGACGAAGACACGAAATCACGAAGAAAGAAGTACATGTCTATTTCGTGTTTTCGTGCTGTCGTGACAGGCCGAACGTCTACAACGTTGTCGAACGCGCTTTAGTGGAATCCCGTAATCAGGAACGCATCGCGCAGCGGGTTCGCCCGGACCGTGAGCAGGCTCCGCCCATCCGAAGACAGATCCCCGCGGCCGATCATGCCGTCCGCCAGGCCTGTCACGGCCGTCGCCGCTTCTCCGCTGAGCGGCTGCCGCCAGACGTTCATCCGATCCGCATTGGTGTAGTACAAGGAACGGCCGTCGCGGCTCCACCACACGCCGCCGGTGACCGTCGGCACGGTGCCCGAGAATACGGCGCTGGGATTCCCGCCGGTACGGGGGAACACGGCGAGCGCGAGCGGCGCGTCGGGCCGCGCTTGCCAGAAGCCGGCCACCGCCCGCCCATCCGGCGACTCCACGGCGTGCGTCAAGCCCTTCACGAGCAAAGACGGCGGTCCGCCGGCGGTGGGCACCGTCCACGTGGAGTCGACGCGGTCGATGCTCGGCCCGGTGAAGAGGAGCGTTCGGTTGTCGGACGACAGCGCGAGATCCCATGACTCCGGCGCCTCGGCGACGAAACGCTGGCCGGCGCCCGATGCATCCATGCGCCAGATGCCGGCGCGTCCACTGCGATTCGTGACGAAGAAGATCGTTCCACCGTCCGCGGTGGGACGCGGCGAACCATTCGATCCATCGGTCGTCAGCTGACGCCGTCCCGAACCGTCTGTGCCCATCGTCCAGATCTGCGCCGTGCCGCCGTCGAACGACGTGAACACGATGGTGTTGGCGTCGAGCCACGCGAGTCCCGCGATGCCGTCCTCCTTCTGCGATGGAATTCGCTCGAGCCGATCGCCGGCAAGCGGCAGGCGCCAGAGCCCCGCGTTCTGCAAGTTGCCCACGCTGACCAGCGATGTCCCGTCGGCGGAGATCGTCGCATTGCGGTATTCGATGACTCCCGTCGTGATCGGCCGCGGCGGTCCGTCGGGCAGAGGCTGGAACCACAAGTCGGAACCAAATTCAGCCGTGGTCTTCCGTTTCGCGGCGCCTGTGAACACGAGGCCCGATCCGTCGGGCATCCAGGACGCGAACGACGCGCTCGCGAACGCCGTTGACAGCCGATGGACGGCACCAGTCGCCACGTCAACGGTCAACAAGTGCGCGGTGGCCGTATCGGTGTTGCGGACCGCCGCTGCGAGTCGATCGCCGGCCGGCGACCAGGCCGGTGCGACGAAGAAGCCGGGCGCCAGCATCTCGGGCGGACGCACGGCCATCACCGTTCGCATGCCGGAGCCGTCAGCAGCGACGGTCACGAGCGCGCTCTGGCCCGGTGCCGGATAGTCGGCCCGCAGCGACGCGATGGCCGTTCCGTCGGGCGAGACGACGGGATAGTGATCGAGTCGAGTACCAAGTCGCCGCGGCGCCCCGCCGAGCGCCGGAACCTGAAAGAGCATGCCGGCCGGACGCGCCAACGGTTCGGGCCCGCGCACGACGTAATAGATCGACGAGGAGTCGGGCGCGAACGACATGCCGAAGAAGCTGACGGCTTCCGGCCCGACCACCTGAATCGCATTCGTGCCGCGCAGTTGCCGGATCCACAGCGACTGGCGGCCTTGAGACGACCGCACGAACGCGACGTACCTTGCATCAGGCGAAATAATCGCGTCGATCACGTCGCCGAACGATGTGAGCGCGACGATGTTGAGCGGCGCGGACGGACGGCTCGTTCGCGGGGCCGCGACGAGCCAACCGACGAGCAACACGACTGCGAGAAGGCCGCCGATCGAGACGACGGTCACGGGGGCGTTTGAGGAGACGGCCGAGATTGGTGCCGGGATCGGTGCCGGGATTGGGGCCGGGATTGGGGCCGGGATCGTGACAGGGGCGACGAACCGGTATCCGCGCTTGGTGATCGTCTCAATCAGCCTCGGATGCTCGACGTCGTCGCCCAGACTCTTCCGGAGCTGTGCGACGGCGCGCGTCAGCGCGTTGGGCGTGACGAACGTGTCTTTCCAGACGCAGTCGAGGAGCTCGTCCTTGGTGACGAGCCGATCGCGGTTTGCGACCAGGTGGCGCAGAACGTCCACGGCTTTCGGCTCGAGCAGAATCCGCTGGTCGTGTTTCCAGACACCCATCCGGCGCAAGTCGAGCCGGAATCCCTCGAACTCGAAAACATCATCGCTTCCCATCATTCCATCACGAGGCCATCACGACGCCCGAGACCCGCACGGCGCACAGTGCGCGTATGGGAGTCATCGACGGCCTGGCCCTTCTCCTTATTCATAGCTTTGCCGCAGCCTCGCCACCGGTGCCGCTGCCATTTCATTTGACGGGCCAGGGAGCCATCATCGTTCCCGCGATCGTCAACGGCGTCGGACCGGTGTCGTTCATGCTGGACACCGGGTCGAACGGATCCGTCATCTCGGAGCAGCTGGCCTCGACGCTGGGTGCGAAAGCCGTCGCGAAGACCACGCTGATGTCCGCTTCCGGACGGCGGGACGCGTTGGTGGTCAAAATCGACCACCTCGCCGTGGGTGGGGTGTTCGCGGACGACCTCTTGATGACGGTCGCGTCGCCGGACGCCTTCGCTCTGCCCGACCTCGCGACAAGCGGCCGAGCGGTGCAGGGGGTCCTCGGACAGGATGTGCTCGGCGCGCTCCGCTACACCATCGACTACGGCGAGCGGCGGATCGTCTGGCACGACGCGGCCACCACCATTCCGGCGCACGCGACCGTCTTGGAGCTCGAGTCGCAAGACGATCGGTTTGTGGCGCGCGTCCCGCAGGACCACCGCGTGCTTCGCCTGGTTCCTGACACCGGCGCCGAGACGCTGGTCCTGTTTCAACACGGCGGATCGATTCTTCCAGGTACGAGCTTCGCGATTGAATTGGTTGAGCTGACCGGCCTGACCGGCACCCGGGAAGCGCGACGCGCGGTCGTGCGTGCGTTTCGGCTTGGGTCAACCGTGCTGATGGACGTCGCGGCGGTGATCGTGGGGCGCGATTGTGACGCGACGCCTCTGGACGGATTACTCCCGCTCCATCTCTTCGCGCGGGTCACGTTCAACGGCCCGGAGCATCAGTTGTTGATCGAGACCCGTTGATGCCAGCAACAATCTGACACCTGTCCCAAAAAGATATCTCCTCTCCTCGATCGGCTGATCATTTCGCCAGCGTCACGCGGGAGGAATCGAGTCGCCGCGCTCGTGCTAGCATGCCGGCTTGGGTGCTCCTGGGGCGGCGCATGTCAAATCCCGCGGACTCGACCATCGTCAACCGGCCTGAGAACGATCGAAGCGCGCCCGCAATCTACGCAGGAGCGATCGCCGCGCTTGCGGCGGCCGTGCTCCTTCGCTACCTGCTCGACCCGTGGATGGGCAACACCCTCCCGCTGGTTACGCTGTTCGGCGCGGTTGCCGCGGCCTCGTGGCTTGGCGGCTACCGACCGGCGATCGTCGTCGTGATCCTGGGCTACCTCGCCTGTTCGTACTTGTTCATCGACCCGCGAGGCCGCATCGAGTTCACCGATCCAGGAACGGCGATCGGTGTCGTGGCGTACCTCTTCACCTGCGCCCTCATCATCTTGTTCGGCGAGGCCATGGGCCGTGCGCAACGGCATGCCTCCGAGCGTCGCGAACTGTTGCGGGTGACGCTCCGCAGCATTGGCGATGCCGTCATCGCCACCGATGTCACCGGCCAGATCACCTACATGAATGCGGTGGCCGAATCGTTGACCGGGTGGGCGGAACACGAAGCGATGGGCCAGTCGCTCGACTTGGTGTTTCGTCTCGTCAACGAGGAGACGCGCCGGCCGGTCGAAAACCCGGCCGTCAAGGCGCTGCGAGCCGGAGTCGTCGTCGGCCTTGCGAACTACACCGTGCTGATTCGCAAAGACGGCCAGGAATGCCCCATTGATGACAGCGCGGCGCCGATCAGCGACGAGCACGGTCACGTCTCCGGCTGCGTCATGGTTTTCCGAGACGCCACCGCGCAACGGCGCGTCGAACGTGACAAGGTCGATCAGCTGCTCACCACCCGGCTGCTCGCGTCGATCATCGAATCGTCGGATGACGCCATCATCAGCAAGTCTCTCAACGGCATCATTCAAAGCTGGAACGCTGCGGCCGAGCGGCTGTTCGGGTACACCGCCGAGCAGGCCATCGGCCGTCACATTTCTCTCATCATTCCTCCGGAGCGGATCGCGGAAGAAGACCACATCGTGTCGCAGCTGAAAGCCGGCAAGCGGATCGACCATTTTGAAACCGAGCGTCGTCGATCGGACGGCGGGCACATTCTGGTGTCTCTGACGATTTCGCCGATCAAGGATGACGCCGGCACGGTGATCGGCGCCTCCAAAATCGTGCGCGACGTGACGCGGCAGCGGCAGGCCGAGCAGCGCGAATTGCAGCTCCTGGCGGAAGCGGCCGCTGCGAACGCGAAGTTCCACGCGTTCTTCGATCAGGGCGCGTTGTTTTCCGGGATCATGGATGTCGACGGCACCCTTCTCGAAGCGAACCGCGTGTCCCTGGAGGCCTGCGGCTTCACCCGGGAGCAAGCCATCGGCAAGCCATTCTGGGAGGGCCCGTGGTGGTCGCCGTCCCCGCCCCTCGTCGAACAGATACGAGCGGCCTCTGTCGAGGCCGCGGCCGGGCAGACGTTCCGGGCGGAGATGCCGTACTTCGTCGCAGACGGCAGCGAGCGTATCGCGGAGGTCACGATTCAGCCGATCCGGGACGAGTCGGGCCGCGTGTTGTTTCTGGCGCCGACCGGCATGGACATCACCGAACGGAAACAGCTGGAAGACAACATGCGACGGCTCGCGGCGGATCTGTCGGAGGCCGATCGGCGCAAGAATGAATTCCTCGCCATGCTCGCGCACGAGCTGCGCAATCCGCTGGCGCCGATCAGCAACGCGACCCGCGCACTCCGGTTGAGCGACGGCGCAGGCGGAGGGCTGGAAGCGGCGTCCGCGATGCTGGAGCGCCAAGTCGGCCAGATGTCGCGGCTGGTGGAGGACCTGCTCGATATGAGCCGCATCACCCGCGGCAAGATCGAGCTCCGCAAAGAGCGCGTCGAGCTGGCGCCGATCGTTCACCAGGCCGTCGAAGCGGTGGTGGCGCAGTACCGGAGCATGAACCATGAGCTCACGGTGACGCTGCCGCCCCAGCCGGTGCATCTGGAGGCCGATCCGGCGCGACTCGCCCAGGTGATCGGGAACCTGTTGAACAACGCCTGCAAGTTCACCGACAGAGGCGGTCACGTCTGGCTGACGGTCGATCGGGAAGGCGACCAGGCGGTGATCCGCGTACGCGACACCGGCATCGGTATCGCCGCGGACGATCAGTCCCGCCTCTTTGAAATGTTCGCGCAGGTCGATACGTCGCTCGAGCGCTCGCGCGATGGGTTGGGCATTGGCCTGACGCTGGTCAGGACGCTGGTGGAGATGCACGGCGGCACGGTGCAGGTGCACAGCGAAGGACCTGGTCGCGGCAGCGAATTCACGATTCGCCTCCCGGTCGTCGCCGCCCCGGCGAGGCCATCTTCACAGCCGGCCGTCCGCGAGCCGACCGCGCCCTCGGTCAGCCGCCGCATTCTGATCGTCGACGACAGCGAAGACGGTGCCGAATCGCTGGCGATGCTGTTGCAGCTCGAGGGTCACCACACCTTCAAGGCGCACGACGGTCAGGAAGCGATCAAGGAGGCGGAGCGCCTCCGTCCGGATGCCGTGCTGCTCGACATCGGTCTGCCGATCCTGAACGGCTACGAGGTCTGCCGCCGCATCCGCAGGGAGCCGTGGGGGCAACACCTCACCATCGTGGCACTGACCGGCTGGGACCAGGAAGAAGATCGCCACCGATCGCGAGAGGCCGGATTCGATGCGCACCTGGTCAAACCGGTGGACCACGACGAGCTGTTCAAGCTGCTCGACTCTCTGCCGGTGTTACTTGACCGGCGTCAGTGACAACGAGAGCGTCTTGCCGTCAAGCTTCGGGGGCTCGATGCCGACCGCGGCGGTCACGAATCCCGGCGCTTCAATCTTCACATCGCTGATCGACAGGGGCGAGGCGAAACGCGCGTAGCCGTTGGCGTCAGCGGTCTTCGGGGCGTAGCCGCCGCTGGTGTGGATGGAGATGATCGCGTTGGGAATCGGCTTCGGGCAGCCCGCGTCCACCGCCACCGCTACGGCGCAGGCGACCACCCCGAACGAATACAGGGACGCGGTCGGCATCCGCTTCGGCAGGTTGATGGTACCGCCCTGAAGGCCGCACGCGGCCGCGCTCGCAGCCAACGCCGCGATGACGACGCGGAGAACCGCTGTCGACGTGCCGCCAGCCCGTGAGGTCTGGTTGTCGCTCATCGTCTCGATGCCGTGCGGAGTCAATCTATGATGCCGTTGGAGGCGGTTCAATGGATCTGGTGACGCTGGGCCGGACGCTCGGATTCTCCTTCGCGGCGGGCGTAAACCTCTACGCAACGGTGGCCATCCTGGGGCTCGCCGCGCGCTACAACTGGGTCGAGCTTCCTCCTCAGTTTCGCGTGTTCGACAACCGCATCGTGATCGGCGTCGCGATTGTCATGTACGTCGTGGAGTTCTTCGCCGACAAGATCCCCTACGTCGATACAGTTTGGGATCTGGTCCATACCGCTATACGCCCTGTCGGTGGTGCGCTGATCGCCGTGGCAACTCTCGGTGAAGCCTCGCCGGCCGTGGAAGGGCTGGTGGCCCTGCTCGGTGGAACGGTGGCGGCAGGCAGCCATTTGACCAAGACCAGCACGCGCGCCGTCGTGAACACGAGCCCCGAACCGTTCTCGAACTGGTTCCTCAGCATTGGAGAGGATCTCTTCGTCGTCGGTCTGGGCTTCCTCACACTGCGGCACCCGGTCGTGGCCCTCGTGGTGGCGGCGGTGCTGATCGGTCTAGTTGTCGTCTTTGCCACTGCAATCATCCGGACGGTCCGGCGCTGGTTTTCGAGAGGGACGCTCGAGTCGCGAGCCCGCAACCTCTCCCCGCAGGATCGTTGACGACGCGCGTCTCAGCGCGTCATGCAGTTCGGCATCCGAGCCGAACGCGTGGCGGTGAATCATCCTCGCCGAAATGGCCACGGGAATGGTGGCCCCGGCAAATGGGTCTGGCGTGACGGCCACGCGCGTGCCGGACAGGCCGGCGGTCCATTCGCCGAACGTCTGCACGTCGGTCGAGCCCGTACAGAAGGCGAGCGAGATCAGATCGCCGAGCCGCACGAACGGGTAGTCCGCCGCGAGATCGTCGAAAGGCCTGCCGCTGGCCCGCAGCGACGCGTCGCGGGCTTCTTCCATCCCGGCAAAGAACGACCGCCACGCGCTGTCGCCTCGAAAGCGCTCGTAGACCGTCAGCGCGTGCTGGGCCACCAGAGCCGCGGCCCATGGGTCGTCGGCCAGCCGCGCGATCCCTCGCGGCCACACGGCGTGGCGCACGCTCAAAGGGACGGTGATGAAATCCGCGACATTCCCCGTAACCGTATCGATGGTGGGCGCCGCGTCCTCCTCCGCCCACCCGTTGTCGTGTTCGGCGATCGCATGCAGGATGGCGCCGCGCCGCGGACGAGCCCGCAGAGGGACACAGTGGTCCATGATCGTTCGCGCGAGCTGCGCGTGATCGGGTTGGGTCATCAACTCGGCGCCGGCACCAACGCGTCGGACGATCACGTCGCGTCCACTCCAGGGTGCGGCGACTACCGGGCGGTCGCCTGCTCCAATTCCACTTCGGCCTGGAGGCTCTCTCGATCGCGTGACACGGTTGCCACCGCCAGCTTCCTGCCGCCGCGCACGAAGCTGACCGCCGCGTCACGCGCGTCGAGCGAACCGTCGATCGTCACGCTGTCCCACTGCTCGGCATGCCCGACGTATCTGATCGTGACGTCGTAGTGCTGACTCCAGAAAAACGGAACGGCATCGAACCGCTGGCGGCGTCCCAGCATGTTGCGCGCGGCCACCTGCCCCTGACGCTCGGCGACAACCCAGTGCTCGACGCGAATGCGCTCGCCGGTGTGGGGATCGGGCCACCGGGCGACATCGCCCGCGGCGAAGATCCCCGGCCGGCTGGTTTCGAGGAACTCATTCACCGCGATGCCGCGATCGATCGCGATACCTGCGCGCTCCGCTATCGCCGTCGCCGGCCTGACACCCACACCGATCACCAGGAAATCGGCATCGACCGTCCCTCCGCCGCTGAACGTCACGGTGCGGCCGGCAATCGATGTCACCGTCTCGCCCAGGTGAAACACGACGCCGTGCGATTCGTGAACCGATTGAACGAACCGGCCGACTTCGGCCCCCATGACCCGCTCGAGCGGGACCCGCTCCGGCGCCACGACATCCACGGCGAGGCCGCGCGTCCGGAGCGCGGCCGACACCTCCAGGCCGATGAAGCTGCCGCCAACGACGACGGCGTGTTTCGCCGTCCGGGCGCGCTCGACAATGGCGCGGCTGTCGCTGAACGATCGGAGGTAGAACACCGGCATGCTGTCGGCGCCTGGGATCTGGAGCCGCGCCGGATCGGCGCCGGTGGCGATAAGCAGCGCGCCGAAGTCATGGCGCGAGCCGTCCTCGAGCAGAACCGTCCCGCTGTCAGGATCAATCGAGGACACGCGCGTTCGCAGGAGCAGATCGACGTGCCGCTGGGCGTACGTCTCCGGCGGCCACAGCGGAATCCAGTCGTCCTGCGCTTCACCGGCCAGATAGTCCTTGGAGAGGTTCGGACGATCGACGGGCGGATCCTCGTCAGCGCTGACCATGACGATCGGACCTTCGTAGCGCTCGCGTCGCAGCATATCCGCCGCCGCCAGACCCGCGGCGCCGCCGCCGACGATCACCACCGACGAAGGGTGCTCGCCGGACGAAGCCGGTTCAGGCGACGCCCGCGGCGGCTCCGGCATTTTGTCCCGCACGAACACGCGATCGCCGCGGCGTTCGACACGCCAACAGGCGATGGGATCCAGCGCCGGCGCGCGCAACGCCTCGCCGGTTTCCAGGCTGAAACAGGCGTGATGCCACGGACAGCGCACGGTGTTACCGACGACCAGGCCTTGGGCGAGCGGGCCGTGATAGTGCGTGCAATGGGCGCCGACGGCGAAGACTCGATCGTCGGCACGCGCCAGCACCACATCGTCGTCGCCGACATGACCAAGCAGTGTGCCGCCGTCCGCCAGCGAATCGACGGCGACCCCAAGGGTCAGGTCGGGAGTTTTGGAACCAGCGGAGTCGGCCTTCGACATTTCTCGCTCCAGGCAGCCGAAGCAGATTCAGGTCTGCTTTAGTGTGACTGAAAGGCGTGTTTCAAGAGTAGTCCTTGTCGGCGGCCGGACCGCGAGGTAGGCTGGGCCACCTCAACGTGAACCTTCGAACAGGAGCAGCTATGAAACGCTTGCGCAGGGCAGTGACGGTCGCGGCCTGTCTGGGTGCCGCCATGGTGACCGTGCAAGCCCAGCAGCGCGGTGGCACATCCACTCCGCGGCAGTGGTGGGTCGCGAAGGCAAAGCCCGGGCAGTACGGCACGAACAAGCCGCACATCAAGCTTCCAGATTTGAAGGTGCGGCACAAGGGACAGGCGACCTGGATGGAAGTCGTCGTCCACGACGAGAACTATCACGCAGAGTACCACCAGGGAGCGCCGGGAACGAAGATCGCCACCGCGCTGCACCCCGATACCCGCGAGTTCTACGCCGTGATGGAAGGACAGGTCCGCTTCGTCCTGGAGGGACAGGCCGAACCGATCGCCGCGACTCGCGGATCGATCGTCAACATTCCCAGGAGAACGGCGTATTCGGCCGAAGTCACCGGTACGGCGCCGGCGTTGTGGGTGACGGCAAATCAGCAGAACTTCAAAACGCTATATCCCGTCACCGACCCGCGGCCAGCCCAGATGCCGGGTTTCACCGTGATGAAGGTGGGACTCACTGTGACGCCGGGCGCATACGCGGGAAACAACAAGCCGCATTTCAACCTGTTCGAAGCCGAGAAAGATCCGAAGTTCAACGGCCAGAACGTCGTGCAGGACGACCACATGTGGGCGCAGGCGATCTGGGGCTACGAGAAGAACCTGCCGCCGTACGATCCGAACGACAAGGGACACTTCCACGTGGGAACCGCCGAGTGGTGGATCGTGCTCGAAGGACAGATCCGCCACAACATCGAGACCATCGGAGACTTCACGTCGAACGAGGGTGACGTCGTGTACGCGCCGCCGTCGACCTGGCACGCAACGCGGTTCGCCGGGCCGGGGCCGTCGTGCCGGTTGGCGATCAGCGCGTTCCAGTTCACGAGCCTGCTCGAGCAGCCGCAGTAAGGCGCCGCTAATCTCCAGGCTCGCTGTCCTCTTTCCAGCCGCTGGCCATTTCGATCCAGTCGAGCTCTTCCTCCAGCTGATGAAACGCATCGTCTCCGATCTCTTCGTTCGCGCGCATGCCGAGAACCACGTCGCGCGCCGCCTGGACCGCCGCGATGTGGATGTCGCGATGCGCGAATCGCCGGGCCTCCCCTTCTTCCAGATCGGCCTCGACCGATCCCAGGTGGGCGATGAATTCCTGTCTGACCGCGTCGGCAACCGCCGATCGGTCGCCGTCGAGCCGTTCGAGTCCGGCACGCAGCGCGCGTTCGCGCGCCGACGCGACCTCGTGCCCGACGGGGTCATCGTCACGCAGATCGAGCGCGCGCAGCAGCGGCCCAAGGGTCAGACCCTGGAGCACGAGGGTGCCGAGCACGACCGAAAACGCGGTGAACACGATGAGGTCGCGAAACGGAAAATCCACAGGCAGCGCGAGGGCTGCCGCCAGCGAGACGATGCCACGCATGCCGGCCCACGAGATCACCAGACCACTGCCCACCGACGGACGCAGCATCGGACGCGGTGGATGGAAGCCGAATTGGCGTTCACGCCACCTGATCACGGCATTGAACGACATGTGCCACGCCATGCGGACGACGATGACCGTCAGCAGTACGGCGGCGGCGACGGCACGGTACTGTCCGCGGGCCGCCGGCTCGAGGCTCTCCACAATCGGCCGGAGTTGCAGGCCGATGAAGATGAACGCCAGGACGTTCAGCAGGAAGACCACCGTGTCCCACACGGCGTACGACGGGATGCGAATGCGCGCGGGGATGCGCTCGGGTGCCGTTCTTGCCGTAGTGATGGCAAAGCACACCATGGTGAGCACGCCCGACAGACCGATGCGATCGGCCAGGATCCAAACGCCGAACGTGCTGACGAACTGAAGGATGACGGCCGTCGGCACATCCCGTACTCGATCGCTGACGCGCAACATCAGCCACCCGAGCGCCGGGCCGACAACGACACTGCCGACGACCGCAATCAGGAAGGTTGGCGCCACGGCGCCGATGGAGAAGCCTCCGGCAACCACCGCTCCTACCGCGAGGCGATAGATCAGCAGTGCGCTGGCGTCATTCAGCAGACTCTCGCCCTCGAGGATGGTGAGAATGCGATGAGGGGGCCTCAGCTGCCGCAGCACGGCGGTGGCGGCCGCGGCGTCGGGTGGCGCGACGATGGCGCCCAGCGCGATCGCCGGCGCCCATGGTATGGCCGGCATCAGCGCGCGTGCCACCACCGCGACGGCGATTGTGGTCAGGCCCACGGCCACGACCACCAGACCGGTGACCGGTACCCAGTTGTCCCGGAGGTCCCGTGGCGACGCGTCATACGCCGCATCGAGCAGAACCGGCGCGACAAAGAGCGCGAGCGCGAGCTCTGGCAGCACGGTGAATGACGGCGCGCCTGGGACGAACGCGAGGATCGCGCCGCCAAGCGCCAGAAACACGGGATACGGCGCGCCCACACGGCGCGCCACGGCTGCCAGGACCGTGGCGGCGAGCACGAGGCCAATCAGGACTTCGAGTTCTTTCATCTCATCGATGACGCGTCCGGCCCCAGTACAATCGCAACCTCGCGTGCCGGGCTCATCGCCCGGCACCCTAACACGGAACGCGCATGAAGACAGTCGTCACCGGAGCTGCAGGCATGGAACCGTTGGAACAACGCACGATCGCCAAGGTGTCGGCACGCCTGGTGCCTTTCCTGATCGTGTGCTACT
>Ga0207641_10002891_pt1 | contig 15548 bp, 10 predicted proteins | sample KBSSwiS62_FD_184306 | JGI IMG/M metagenome (GOLD analysis project Ga0207641, IMG submission 184306) | Switchgrass rhizosphere microbial communities from Kellogg Biological Station, Michigan, USA - KBS Switchgrass S6-2 (SPAdes) (version 2) | ecosystem: Host-associated > Plants > Roots >... | reverse complement strand
CAGTCTGATCCGCAAGGGCATGCTCTACAGCCCCGCCCACGGCGACACCGCCTTCACCGTGCCGCTGTTCGATGCCTTCATGCGCCGCATCATGCCGGCGCCGGGCAAGCCCTGATATCCACCGCCTGCCGCTCAGGCGCGGCCACCTCCGCTCGCGTGGTTCAAACTTTCGCACAGCAGGATGTCCTCATCCCGCTCGCGCACTGCTAGGCATCAAGTTCCATCGAGCAGGCCGGAGATGGCCTCGACGGTGACGGCTTCGGTCGGCTTCTTCGGCATTCTCCTGTTGCTCCGGGCATTCCGGTCCACGCCAGCAGCGGCAGGGCGGGCGAGGATTTCCAGCATCACCAGCAGGCATGAACGGGTTGGTTGATAGGCATGGCGAGTATGGCTACACGGGAATAAGTATAAAACCGTAATACAGGAGCCAAAATTGCCCGTATCGCCGGATGTCGGGAGCCGTTTCAGACGGCAGCGCATCGCGTTTTTCTTCGCAGTCCCGGTTGCCGCGTTCCCCATCGCTGCGTGGGGGCAAGCCGGGAATCCCATCACGATCACACCGCGCACCCTGGCGCCGCAGCAACCGCAACGCGACGTCCATATCGAAATTCCCGAGGGGGGGGCGGTTCGGCCTCCGGAGGGATCCGAGAAGCTCTCCGCCGAAATCGGCGAGGTGGAGGTCGTCGGCGGCTTTGCCGAGCTGGCGCCGCTCACCGCTGCGATCGCTGCCCGGCTGCGCAATGGCCGCCACACGCTGGCCGAAATCTATGCCGCCGCGTCAGAGATCGAGGCGGTCCATGCAAGGGCAGGATTCGTGCTGGCCAGGGTGTCGGTTCCGCCGCAGCAACTGGGCGGCGGTGGGACCCTCCGGATCGTGGTGACAGACGGCTTCATCGAAGAGGTCGCAGTCGCTGGGTTGCCCTTGCGCGTGCGCGCACCGGTCAGGCGGGCAACGGCCAAACTGGTCCGTCGGGGACACCTGCGTATGCAGGACATCGAGCAGGCCTTGGTCATTGCCGGGAACGTTTCGGGCCTCACACTTCGTTCGGCATTGGCTCGCGGCCAAGAGGCCGGTGGTGCCCGCCTGATTCTTGAAGGCAGCCATGATCCGCTTGCGGTTCAAGCGACCACAAGCAATGCCTATGATCCATCGCTCGGGCGCTATTCTGTCAGTGCCGAACTGTCGCTGAACTCGCTGCTTGGCCAAGGCGAGACAATCTACGGGTTTATCGCCGGCCACTATGATGTCACCCGGCTGTTCAGCGAGAGCTCACCTGCCCGGATCGTAGGCCTCGGCATAGTGCTGGCGCCGGGTGATCGGAGGTTTTCCCTCAACCCCGAAATGGCACTCTCGCGGACGCGGCCGACGCCGTCGCCAGGTGTGCCGCAAACCGTTGGCAAGCTCAGGCGCCTGAGCCTTCGGGCAAGTTATGCCCTGCGCCAGACCAGGTCCGAAAGCACCGGGGCGACCCTCGCAGTCGAACAGATCGAGGCGACGAGCGATGCGCCGGACTTCGGCGTGAGGTTGAGCGAGGACCGCTACATGGCAGCGCGCCTCGGCTTGAGCTGGAGCCGGGTTTCGCGGTCGGGGGCGAGCTTGGCAGGATCGCTGCGTATCAGCCAGGGGTTGGGTTCGCTGGGAGCGATCAGCGAGGCGCAGTCAACGGCCAGCGCAATTCCGTATAGCCGGCAGGGAAGTTCGCCGGACTTCACGAATGTCGACGTTTCCGCCAGTGCGGTCAGGCCGATGGGACCATTCAGCATCGGCATCCAGGCACGAACTCAAGCGACGTTCGGCAAGCCGCAGTTCCGCTCCGAACAATTCTCCATGGAGGGGGACGATGCGCTTTCGGCCTATGTCGGCGGCGTGGCGACGGTTGACGAGGGCGCGGTGGCGCGGGTGGAGCTCGGACCGCGCGTTCCGATTTCGGCGAGCAAGGCAGGCCCGCTGATCCGGCCATACGTGTTCGCGGCCGGTGGAACCGGCAGGATTGACCGGCCGACGATGCTTGAGCCGGACAGCATCCGGGCGGCGGCGGCGGGCGCGGGGATCAGCCTGACGTTCCTGGGCCCGCAACTGCGGGCGAACCTGGAATACGCGCGCGGTATGTCCGATTATGCTCCGCTGGACCGTGCCGATCGCGTGAGCTTTTCGGTCTCGCTCCGGGTGTAGCCGCGGCCGCGCGGGCACCCTGGCCCATTCGGCACTGCGCCTGTCTGCAGCCTTCCTGGCGGGCGGGCTCCGCCACGCCGGCCAAAATGTGTCGGAAGGAAACCTGCACACGTGATGGTGGGGATGACTCCCTCGCTTCGCAGCCAGCTCGTTACTACGGGCCGGCCTGAACTCGACCGGAGCCGCCTGGCAAAAAATGAAGAAAATGTTCCAGATTCGGCACTTGAACGGCAGTTGCAGCAAATAAGTATTTATACTAACTGAACGCGAGCCGGTGCCGATTGCCGTCGGACTGCACCTCTTTGCGCCTTGCCCATTCCTGCCCAGGAGCCAGATTCCATGTCCTCCACCGTCACCCGTTCGCTGCGCAAGTCACTCCTGGCTACGAGCTTCCTCGCCACGGGCCTGCTCGGCGGAGTTGCAGCAATGGCCGGCACCCTGCCCACCGGGGGCGCGGTGGCCGTCGGCAGCGCGACCATCGCTTCGGGTCCGGGCAAGACGACGATCACCCAAGCCACAAACCGTGCGGTGATCAACTGGGGAAGTTTCTCGGTCGGCCAGGGCGATACGGTGGTGTTCAACCAGCCGGGCGCCGGCTCGGCAACGCTGAACCGGGTGACCGGGACGACGGCTTCGAGCATTGCCGGCAAGATCAGCTCGAACGGCGCGGTCTTCCTCGTCAACCCGAACGGCATCGCCATCACATCCACCGGCCAAGTGCAGACCGGGGGCGGCTTCGTCGCTTCGACCTTGGCAATTGCCGACGCCGACTTCATGGCGGGCAAGCTGAAGTTTGCCGGCAACGGCGCCTCGGCGACGGTCAGCAACGGCGGCAGCATTGCAGCAGGCTCGGGCGCATTCGTCGCGCTGCTGGGCGGGCAGGTGGCCAACAGCGGCACGGTTTCGGTGCCGCTCGGCCGGGTTGCGCTGGCATCGGCCGAGCAGGTCACGCTCGATTTGAACGGTGGGCAATTCCTGCAGATCGCGGTGCCGACGACGGCGCTCACGGGCACCAACGCGCTGGTCGGCAATTCCGGCCAGATCAATGCCGGTGGCGGCACCGTGCTGCTCCAGGCGGCGACGCTGAAGACCCTGGTGCGCAATGTCATCAACATGCCCGGCCGCATCTCGGCGGATAGCGCGACCAGCGATGGCGGCACGATCCGCCTGCTCGGCGGCGATGGCGGCACGGTGAACGTTTCCGGCGTGCTTTCGGCGCGAGCGACCGGGGCTACCGGTAACGGCGGCACGGTCGAGACGTCCGGCGCGCACGTGGCGCTGGCCGGGATCAGCGTGTCCACCAATTCCGTCGCCGGCAAGACCGGGACCTGGTCGATCGACCCGGTCGACTTCAAGATCGCGGCGGCCGGCGGAGACATCACCGGGGCGGCGCTCTCCGCCGCGCTGGCGAACAACAACGTCACCATCCTGTCCAGCAGCGGCACGACCGGAACCAATGGCGATGTGCTGGTCAACGACACCGTGACCTGGAGCGCGGGGACGACGCTGAAGCTCTCGTCATTCCGCAATATCGCGCTGGCCGCCAACGTGACCGGCAGCGGCGCGGGCGCCGGGCTGGTCCTCCAGGCGGACAATACCGGCACCGGCATCGGCACGGTGACCAGCGCCGGCGGGGCCGCGATCGACCTGGCAGACCCGGACGCCTTCGTGAAGGTCTACTACAACCCGGCGGTGTTCGGCACGCCGAACGCGTTCGGCTTCATCACCACCGGCGGCAAGCTGACCGCCTATGAACTGGTCAACAGCGCCGCGAACCTGCAACTGATCAACAGCCGCAACCTCAACGAGAGCTATGCGCTGGGCAAGGACATTGACCTGACCAGCATCGCCAACTTCGTGCCGCTGGGCACGAACGGCGCCGGCACCAACCTGAACGGCGGCTATGGCTTCGCCGGCTCGTTCGACGGCCTCGGCCATACCATCAGCAACCTCAAGATCACCCGCGGCACTGTCGGCAATGTCGGCCTGTTCGGCTATGTCTGGAACGGCACCAATGCCACGCAGGATTTCGCCAACGTCAACTTCGTCAACGCCGTCGTCACCGGCAACAACGCCGTCGGCGCGCTGATCGGCCGGGCCTCGGCCAATGTCACCGTCAGTAACGCCACTGTCTCCGGCACGATCACCGGCCAGGCCATCGGCGCCAGCCCCAGCACGCAGCGGGCCTATAACATCGGCGGCCTGCTCGGTTCGCTGGAAAGCACCGCAACGATCAGCACGGTCGCCTCCACCGCGACGGTCACCGGCGGCACCACCGGTCAGGGCGTCGGCGGCGTGATCGGCTTCCATGGTAATGGCTCGATCACCAATGCCACCGCCAGCGGCGCCGTGTCCGGCCAGAACACGGTCGGCGGCATCGCCGGCAGCAGCAGCGGCAGCATCACCGGTTCCTCCGCCAGCGGCGCGGTCAGCGCCGTCGCGGCGACGATCAACGGCGGCCTCAACAGCGCAAACCAGGTCGGTGGGCTGGCCGGCTACGGCTTCAGCATCAGCAACAGCAGCGCCACGGGTGCAGTCACGGTGACCGGCGCCAGTGCCAACTCCATCGGCGGTCTGGCCGGCACTGCCGGCACCATCACCAATTCGAGCGCGACCGGCGCGGTGACCGCCAGTGGTACCAACGCCTCCACGATCGGCGGCCTCGCCGGCTCGGTGACCGATATCAGCAATGCCACCGCCAACGGCACGGTGACAGTCGGCGCCAGTGCCAACACCGTCGGCGGCCTCGCCGGCAGCGTCAACGGCGTTGCTTCCGGCCTGACCCAGGGTGGCGGCGCCGTCCCCGGCAGCATCATCGCCGGCATGAGCAGCAGTTCCATCGGCGGCCTGATCGGCGCGTTCAACGGCACCCAACTGACCAGCTCGACCGCCGCTGGCAACGTGCAAATCGGCAACGGCGCCAATTCGGTCGGCGGGCTCATCGGCTATATTGGCAATTCCGGGAACATCAGCCAGATCCTGGCCAGCGGCGCAGTCACCACCGGCACTGACAGCAGCTACATCGGCGGGTTGATCGGCGGGCTCTACACCTACAGCGGCGTGACCGAGGCCAGCGCACTCGGAAATGTCACCACGGGCACCGGGTCGAGCGCCATCGGCGGGTTGATCGGCGGCAGCGCCAACGGCAACGTGGGCAGCATTTCGGATGTGCAGGCCAGCGGCAACGTCACCGGCTCATCAAACGTCGGCGGGCTGATTGGGTCCAGCTTCGCTATCGTCAACAATGCCAGCGCTACCGGTGCGGTCACCCAGATCGGCGTGTCGAATGGCTTCTATTCCAATATCGGCGGGCTTATCGGCAGCAATTCGGGCGCCCTCTCCCAGGTCAGCGCGAGCGGCAACGTCACTGTCGCGGCGGCGACCTTCAACACAAGCAGCATCGGCGGTCTGGTCGGCTCGAACTCGGGTGCGATCAACCAGGGCAGCGCCTCGGGCACGATCAGCAGCAATGCCAAGGCCAATTCGGTCGGCGGCCTGATCGGCACCGATTCTGGCAGCTCGATCTTCGCCAGTTCGGCGACCGGCGCGGTCACTGGCCGTTCATCGGTCGGGGGCCTGATCGGCAGCGCCAATGGATCGACGATCAACCAGTCGACCGCCACCGGCGCGGTGAACGGGACGGGCGATGCCACTCAGTCCGACACGGGCTTCTATGTCGGCGGCCTCGTCGGCGTCGGCGGCGGCACGATCATCCAATCCCAGGCCAGCGGCGCGGTGGTCGGCGCCAGCAACATCGGTGGCCTCGTCGGCCAGTACAGCGGCAACCTGATCGGCGACACCGCATCCGGTTCAGTCACCGCAGGCAACAAGGGCTATACCAGCATCGGCGGGCTGGCCGGATATCTCAGCGGCTCGATCAACCAGAGCAGCGCCAGCGGCAACGTCATTGGCGGGGCGGGCGGTAATTCGGTCGGCGGGCTGGTCGGGACTCTGAACGGCTTGATCATCCAGTCCTTCGCCACCGGTGCGGTGTCGGCAACCAACCTGCTGAACGCGGCCCCGGCCAGCTATCTGGGCGGGCTTGTCGGCAATATGGGCAGCGGCTCGATCACGCGCTCCTGGGCCAGCGGCAATGTCACCGGCGATGTCGGCAGTTCCTATCTGGGTGGTCTGGCCGGCAATGCTTCCGGTTCGATCACGGCGGCCTATGCCACCGGCAATGTCGGCGCCGGCAATGGCGCGGCCAACATGGGCGGCCTGCTTGGCGGACTCAGCGGCAATGCCGGCTCGGTCTACGCGACCGGCACGGTCACCGCCGGCACAAACGCCAGCACGCTCGGTGGCTTGATCGGCAATTTCTCGCAAGGTTCGATGAGCAAGGCCTATGCGACCGGCGCGGTCGCCGGCGGCAGCGGCAGCGATAGCCTCGGCGGTTTGATCGGCTACTTCAGCAATGGCGTGGTCAATCAGACATACGCGCTCGGCGCGGTCTCCGGCGGCACCCACCTCGGTGGCCTCGTCGGCAACAGCAATGTGCTGGGGATGACCGCCAGCTACTGGAACACCCAGACCACCGGCCAGGCGCTGGCAACCGGCAACGGCGCAATCGCCGGCGCCACTGGGCGCACCACCGCCCAGATGCAGGACTATGCCAGCAGAGCCACCAGCTATGCCGGGTGGGATTTTGCCACCGTCTGGTCCCCGCCCACCCAGGCCGGGCAGGCCGGCCAGGCCCAGGCGTGGTATCCCCAGCTTTACGCGCTCACTCCGGTGGCAGTGGCCAATCCCAATGCCGCGAGCCGGACGTATGGCGCCGCCAATCCGGCGTTCACCGGCACGCTGACCGGCGGCGGGGTCAGCCGCTACCTGCTCGGCCCTACGGGGGACAGCCTGGCCGTGGGCGGGTTGTTCGGGACCAACGCGACGGCGGCCTCGCCGGTCGGCACTTATTCCCTCGGCGTGCCGGCGGGCGGCAGCGCGCTGAGCGCCAAGGGCGTGGCCTACCGCGTGATCGTGCCGACCGCCTCGACGCTGACCATCAACCCGGCAGCGCTGACGCTGACCTACACCGCCAATGCCGCCAGCAGCGCCTATGGTGCGGCGCTTGCGCCGATTTCCGGAACGGTGAACGGGGCCGGCTTCGTCAATGGCGAGGGCGTCGGCAATCTGGCCGGCGCGGCGCTGTGGCAGACCACGGCGACCGGCGCCTCCAACGCCGGCGTCTATGGCATCACCGGCTCCGGGCTGACCTCGGGCAACTATGCGATCACCGCCGTGCAGGCCGCCGGCAACGCCACGGCCTACACCATCAACCCGGCCGCGCTGACGATCACCTACACCGCCACCGCCGCCTCGCGCAGCTATGGCGCAGCGAACCCGGTGCTGGGCGGCACCGTCTCGGCCAGCGGCCTGGTCAACGGCAACACGCTGGCCAGCGTCACCACCGGCACCGCCACCTGGACCACGCCGGCCACCACCGCCAGCGGCGCGGGCAGCTATGCGATCAACGGCAGCGGCCTGAGCGGGACCAGCGCCAACTATGCGATCACCTTCCAGCAGGCGGCGGGCAATGCCACCGCGCTGCTGGTCAAGCCGGCGATTCTGACCCTGACCTATACCGCCACCGCCGCAAGCCGCCGCTATGGCGCGGCCAATCCGGCGCTGACCGGCAATGTCTCGGCCAGCGGCCTGGTCAACGGTGATACCCTGGCCACAGTCGCCACCGGGACTGCGGTCTGGTCCACCAGCACCAACTCCGCTAGCCCAGTGGGCAGGTATGCGATCACCGGCAGCGGGCTGAGCGCCAGCAACGGCAACTACAGCATCAGCTTCCAGCAGGCCGGCGCGAACGCCAATGCCTTGATCGTGAACCCGGCGCTGCTGACCCTGACCTACACCGCGAATCCCGCCACCAGCGCCTATGGCCGCGTGATCGCATCGCTTTCGGGCAGTGTCACCGGCAGCGGTTTCGTCAATGGCGAGACCGTGGCCAGTCTCGGCGGCAGCGCGCTGTGGAGCACGGCTGCGAACTCGGCCAGCGGGGTCGGCACTTATGCGATCACCGGCTCCGGGCTGAGCGGCAGCAACTACACCATCACCACGGTGCAGGCGGCTGGCAATGCCACCCGATATTCGGTCACCCCTGCCCCGCTCACCATCACCTATTTCGCCACGCCCGCAGCCATGACCTATGGCGGGTCGGTGCCGGTGCTTTCGGGCAGCGGGGTAGCCTCGGGGCTGGTCAATGGTGACACCATCGGCGGCGCAGCCGTGTTCGGCACCACTGCCAGCAGCACCAGCGGCGTCGGCAACTATGCGGTGACCGGCAGTGGGCTCACTGCCTCGGCCAACTACACGGTGACCTCCGTACAGGCGCCGATCAACGCTACTGCCCTGTTGGTCAACCCGGCAGTGCTGACGGTGACATACTCGGCCAACCCCGCCAGCATGACCTACGGCGGAAGCGTGCCGGCCCTGACCGGCGGCTATACGGTCAGCGGTCTCGTAAACGGCGACGTCGAGAGCGGGACGGCGGCTTTCGCCACCTCTGCCACGAGCGGCTCGCCAGTCGGCAGCTATGCGGTGACCGGCTCGGGCATCGGTGCCAGTGCGAACTATGTGGTCAATACCGCGCAGGCTCCCGGCAACGCAACCGCACTTGTCGTCAATCCGGCCGTTCTCGACCTCGTCTATACCGCGTCGGCCGCTTCGATGACCTATGGCGCCGCAGTGCCGACGCTGGGCGGCTCGGTCAGCGGATCAGGATTCGTCAATGGGGACACCCTGGCCAGTCTTTCCGGCGCGGTGTTGTGGGGTACGGATGCCACCTCGGCCTCATCGGTTGGCACCTACCAGATCACCGGCTATGGCCTGACCTCGCAGAACTATGTGATCAGGGCACTGCAATCGCAGAACAACTTCCGGGCACTGACCATCAACAAGGCCGCCTTGACGCTGAATTATGTCGCGACCCCGATCACGCGGGTTTACGGCGTGTTCTCGGCAGCACCGGTCGGAACGGTGGCGGCAACAGGCCTGGTCAATGGCGATACTGTCGCCACGGTCACGACTGGCACGGCCAAATTCACCACACCCGCGACCATGAGTTCCAATGTCGGGTTTTATGCGATCACGGGTTCGGGCCTGACGGCGGCGAGCACCAACTACACGATCGCATTTGCACAGGATGCGGGCAATGCCAGGGCCTTCACGATCAATCGTGCGCCGCTGAGCATTGTCTATACGGCAACCCCCGTCGCCCGCACCTACGGCAGTGCCAATCCAGCACTGACCGGCACGTTCACCGCTTCCGGCTTCAAGCTGACCGATACCGCCGCCACAATCCTGGGCGGCAGCCCAACCTTCACCACTTTTGCAACGGCGACAACTGGCAAGGGCAAATATGCGATAAACGGGGCCGGTGTGACCAGCCTCAGCAACAATTACCAGATCGTCGCGACCCAGTCCTTCACCAATGCCATCGCACTGACGGTGAATCCCGCTCCACTGACCCTGACCTATACCGCCGGTCCCATCACACAGACTTACAAGGCGTTGAACCCGGCCGCATACACCGGTTCTACCACGATCACCGGCCTTGTTCTTGGACATACCCAGGCTGCGGCCTTCAGCGGCACCGCAAAGTGGTTGACCGCCGCCACCTCCACTTCCCATGTCGGAAGCTATGCGATCAACGGTAGCGGCCTGTCGATGTTCAACTCCAACTATGTGCTGACCACAGTCCAGGCTGCAGGAAATGCCACCGCGCTCACGATCGCACCGGCCACCCTTACCGTCACCTACACGGCGGCTGCGGCGAGCAGCAAAGTGGGCGCGCCGTTGGCGGCGCTGAGCGGATCTGCCAGCTCGCCGCTGGGTATTGCCGCGCACCCGGAGATCTTCGGAGGCACGGCAAGCTTCACAACCACCGCGACGACCTCCAGCCCGGTAGGCAGCTATGGGATCAACGGCAGCGGGATCATCTCGGTCAACAGCGATTACATTCTGAGTGCGGTCCAGGCTGTGGGCAATGCTACCGCCTACACCATCATTCCCTGATGCCTTAAGCGTCCCGGGTTTTCCGGAGGCTCCTATTTGTGAGAAGGAGCTACGATGAACGCTACGAGGAACAAGTTTTCGCCCGAGTTTCGTGACCGTGCAGTCCGGATGGCGGACGAGCATTGGGTCGTGTCCCACGGGGTGGTGTAGGAACCGTCGATCCACGGCAGGATTGGGTTCGAGTCAGGCCGCCAGAGCTGGCAGGCTGACAACGGGGTTATGGCTCACCGAGCCGATTGTTTCCAGCGTCATGTAGCGGCGCGATACCGCCCACTCATCATTCTGCTCCAGCATCAGCGCGCCGACGAGGCGGACGACGGCGGTGTCATTCGGGAAGATGCGATGACATCGGCCCTTCGCTTGATCTCCTTGTTCATCCTTTCCAGAGGGGTATTCCTAGCCTGCGGGGCGACCGATATGCGCAAGGGGTTCGACGGGCTCGCGGTGCTGGTGCAGCAGGTGCTGGAGACGAGCCCGCATTGCGGCGCACTGTTCGCATTCCGCGGCAAGCGCGGCGATCTGGTCAAGTTGCTGTGGTACGATGGCCAGGGTCTGTGCCTCTATTCCAAGGCTCTCCTGAGCTTGTCGAAGGGCGGATGGACCGTGGCCGCTTCGTCTGGCCGACGACGAAGACGGGCAAGGTCAGCCTGACCGCGGCCCAGCTATCGATGCTGCTGGAGGGTATCGACTGGCGTCGGCCGGAGCGCACGACAGAGCCGCTTCTGGCTGGCTGAAGGGGCGGATTTGCGCGGTTTTGCTGGCATGGCGAGGCGTGATCGGCTACAAGATTGTCGTGTCGGATCAAGCCTCTTGCCCCATCGACAAGGATGCCCGGATCGCCGAGCTGGAGGCGGCGCTGGCCTCGCGCGATACGCTGATCACGACGCTGCGCTTCCAGCTTGCCCAGTTGCGGCGGATGCGTTTCGGCCAGTCGTCGGAGAAGCTGTCGCAGTAGATCGAGCAACTCGAGCTGACGCTTGAGGAACTGGAAGGCGAAGCGGCGACCGTGGATGCGACGAGGTCGGAGACGACAAGCGCAGCAGATCGCCCTGCACCGATCCATCAGCTTCCGGCGCATCTCCCCCGTGCCGAACACCGGATCGAACCGGAAGCCGGACACTGCACCTGTCCCGATTGTGGCGGCAGCTTGCGCCCACTTGGCGAAGACAGCGACGAGATGCTCGACGTAGCGCCGGTGCAGTGGCGCGTCATCCGTACGGTGCGGCCGAAGTATTCCTGCCGGACCTGTGAGAAGATCGTCCAGGCGCCTGCTCCCGTGAAGGCGGTGGCGCGCGGCAAGCATGTCCTGAGCTTCGCCGAAGGGGCCACGTTCGCGACGCTTGCCCATGTGGTGGTGAACAAGTTCGATCATCACCTGCTGCTTTACCGCCAGACCGAGATCATGGCCGCGCAGGGCATCGAGTTTGATCGCTCGACACTCGCCGGATGGGCCGGCCAGGCCGCCGCCCTGCTCGATCCGATCGTCACGCGCATCCGCGAGGAAGGTCTCAAGGCCGGCAAGCTGCACGTCGATGACACACCCATTCCGATGCTGGTCCCGGGCAAGGGCAAGACCGCGCAGGCCCGGCTTTGGGCCTATGTCGTCGATGATCGCCCGTCAGGCGCTACAACGCCGGCGCTGGTCTGGTATCGGTTCACCCCCGATCGCAGCGGCATCCATCCCCAGACCGAACTCAAGCATTTTGCCGGGCTGCTCCAGGCCGATGGCTACGCCGGATACGACAAGCTCTACGAAGGCGGCCGTGTGCGGGAGGTCGCCTGCTGGGCGCATTTCCGGCGCAAGATTTTCGAGAACCACCAGACCAGCCCAACGCCGCTGACGACCGACCTGCTCTAACGTATCGCCGGGCTCTACCGGATCGAGGACGAGATACGAGGCAGCCTGTCCGAGGTCCGACGACGGCAGCGCCAGGAACGAAGCCGCCCACAGATCGATGACCTGAGCGTCGCCATCGACGATGCCCTGCGCCGCCTGTCGCCTAAGTCGGCGATGGCCAAGGCACTCGGCTATGGCCGCAAGCGCTGGGATGCACTGACCCGCTTCCTGGGCGAAGGCGCCGTCGAGATCGACAATAACGCCGCCGAACGGGCGATGCGCGCCATCGCCATTGGCCGGAAGAACTGGCTGTTCGCAGGCTCGGTCGCCGGCGGCGAGCGTGCCGCCGCGATCTACTCGGTCATCGAGACCGCCAAGCTCAACGGCGTCGAGCCGCAGGCCTACATCGCCGACGTCATCGAGAAGATCGCCAGCGGATGGCCCGCCTCGCGCTGGGACGAACTCATGCCGTGGAACTGGACAGCCGCTGCTGCTCCCGCCAGCCCAATTTGTATTAACAGGGCGGCATGACCGTGATCGATAGAACGCAGCCCTCGCGGCAACTTACATTCGGCGAAGCCTTCGACGACCGCCCGCGACATCGCTTGTTCTTTGGCCTTTGGCCGGATGTCCACGCCATCGAAAGCCTGACAAGGCTGATGACCCAACTGCGCCGTGACGGGCTCATGCCGGGCAAGCCTGTCGATCCGGACCGCCTGCATCTCACGCTCCATCACCTGGGAGACTTCGTCGATCAAATCCCGCCGAGCTTGCTGCCGACCGCTCAAGCCGCCGCAGCGACAGTCGAAATGACACCCTTCGAGGTCGTCTTCGATCGCATCGGCGGAACCAGAGGGCAATTCCTGCTCAGATCCTCGGACGGATCGACAGCATTAAGGCACTTCCGAAAAACGCTTGGCGATGCCCTCATCAAGGCAAGTCTCCGCCGCTGGGTCGAACCGGCCTTCACCCCCCACATCACCTTGTCCTACGATAATAGCGACGCACCAGAAATGACAATCGAACCGATCGGTTGGACCGTCCGGGAGTTCATTCTCGTCGAAAGTCTGCTCGGAAAGCACCAGCACCGTAGGCAAGGACAATGGCCAATCCAGCCCTGCGGCGCCCATCAATCCATCCCGCCACCGTGACCGACGAACGCTTAACAAAAGTCAACCGGCCAAGGCGGCCTATACGCCACGCTTTCCAGAGGGTTGGTGGACGCGATCTGCGCCCAGTGGTCCTTCGAGAACGCCATGTAGGCGAGAACATCCTCGCGCGATGCGTCCATCATGTCGGCCAGCTTCGGGAACTTCTCGCGCAGGGCATCGGCGACCTGCTCCCACTGCTGGTGCGCCGCTTCGGTCGTCTCCTGCGCGAAGATCGTCTTGATCATGGCGATGACAGCGGGTCGCTGCTTGGGCGCAGCATGGGCCAGCGCATTGCGCATCCAGTGCACCCGGCAGCGTTGCTGGCTCGCGGCGAACACCTTGCTGGCGGCGGCGCGCAGTCCCTTGTGATCATCGGCGATGACCAGCTTCACCCCGCGCAGGCCGCGATCCGCCAGCGAGCGCAGGAAGGCTTTCCAGAAGGGCTCCGCCTCCGAAGGGCCAGTGGCGACGCCCAGCACTTCGCGGCGGCCATCGGTGTTGACGCCAACGGCGATTATCGCCGCCGTCGAGACGATCCGCCCACCTTCGCGGACCTTGAGGTAGGTGGCGTCGATCCACAGGTAAGGCCACTCTCCCTCGATCGGCCGCGCCAGGAAGGCATTCACCCGCTCGTCGATCTCGGTAACCAGACGGCTGACCTGGCTCTTCGATACGCCGCTGGCGCCCATCGCCTTGACCAGATCGTCGACCGAACGGGTCGAGACTCCGTGCACATAGGCCTCCTGAATCACCGCCGCCAAGGCTTTCTCGGCGGTGCGGCGCGGCTCCAGGAAGCTCGGGAAGTAGCTGCCCTTGCGCAGCCTGGGGATCGCCAGATCAATCCGGCCAGCACGGGTGTCCCATCCTCGTTCGCGGTAGCCGTTGCGGTGATTGAGACGCCCCGGGCTGCGAGAGCCGGACGGAGCACCAGTCCTGGCCTCAATCTCCAGATCCATCATGCGCTCTGCGGCAAACGCCAGCATATCGCGCACCAAATCGCTGTCTGCCCCTTGCTCAAGCAGCTCAACAAGGGCCATTCTGTCGTCGGTCATCGTCTTCTTCTCCAGGTTCGAGTTCGCATCCGAACCCTACCAGAAGATCGACGGTGGCCACCCCATCAGGGAAACCTTCCTACACCACCCCGTGGGACACGACCAATGCCAGTTATCGCTGTCGCCACGGCGGTAGAGATGAACCTTGCCGCCGAGGATCAAGTGCTTGTCGCGCTCGCGCGTGGTTGTGTTGGGCATTCAGCCTCTTACACGCCCGACGAGTGTTGCTCATCGATCCAAACGGAAAATCTGACCGGCGGGCGTTCAGGACACGACTTTCACGTTCTCTTTCACAATGCAGGAGCAGAACCTGACGGTTCTCCGGGCATCCGGCTTTTATGTAACGATTGTGAAAGTCACGGGCGCTTCAACCGTCTATGTAAGTGACTGATTTTGTTAGTTTGTTGGTTGCGGGGGCAGGATTTGAACCTGCGACCTTCAGGTTATGAGCCTGACGAGCTACCGGGCTGCTCCACCCCGCGTCACCATGTATGGCTGCGGAGAGATGCAGCCTGGGAGTTTTGCCGCTTCGGTTAGGAAGAGGCTGGCGGATTGGACCGCTGCTTTTGTTTTGGGGGTTTTGAAGCCCCGTTTTGAGGAGACCGTCGGTTCAACGCAAAAGGGCCCTTTCGGGCCCTTGGCGCGTCGGGCTGGACGGCCCTGAGACTGTGAATGGGTTTTTTGTTCCGTCGGCTTTAATGCCTGGCGACGACCTACTCTTCCAACGCTTGAGCGTTAGTACCATTGGCGCGGTCAGGTTTCACGGCCGAGTTCGAGATGGGATCGGGTGGGTCACTGACGCTATGGTCACCAAGCAATAGAGCCGGCGGAACTGGTTTTTAATCGATGCCCCGTGCGGGAATGAGATGTTGTGATGGCTGAGGATCGTCCGATCGCTGGCAGCTTGCGTTTGCAAGGCTGTCATTGATGGTGGGACTCTCAAGCATGAACAGAGTTATTAGGACCGGTTAGCTCCATGCGTTACCGCACTTCCACACCCGGCCTATCAACGTGATGGTCTATCACGACTCGAAGATACCTTATCTTGAGGGAGGCTTCCCGCTTAGATGCTTTCAGCGGTTATCCCGTCCATGCATAGCTACCCTGCTGCGCTCCTGGCGGAACGACAGGTACACCAGAGGCATGTTCATCCCGGTCCTCTCGTACTAGGGACAACTCCTCTCAAGTATCGACGCCCACGGCAGATAGGGACCAAACTGTCTCGCGACGTTCTGAACCCAGCTCACGTACCACTTTAATTGGCGAACAGCCAAACCCTTGGGACCTGCTCCAGCCCCAGGATGTGATGAGCCGAC
>Ga0207641_10002885_pt1 | contig 15569 bp, 8 predicted proteins | sample KBSSwiS62_FD_184306 | JGI IMG/M metagenome (GOLD analysis project Ga0207641, IMG submission 184306) | Switchgrass rhizosphere microbial communities from Kellogg Biological Station, Michigan, USA - KBS Switchgrass S6-2 (SPAdes) (version 2) | ecosystem: Host-associated > Plants > Roots >... | reverse complement strand
GTGAGTGGTGAGTGGTGAGTGGTGAGTGGTGAGTGGTGAGTGGTGAGTGGTGAGTGGTGAGTGGTGAGTGGTGAGTGGTGAGTGGTGAGATGATCTTTGGCAGCGCAAGTTATGAATTTTGTCGTTTTTTTGTGCAGGCCTGAAAGGCCGCCATATGCCGAGCCCCGGGGTGCAACCCCGGGAATGAATAAAACCAATAAAACCAGCCCTGAAAGGGCGGAATATGCGTAACCCCGGAGGCGTGGCAAAAGAAATCAGACATCATAAAATCAGACATCAGACATGAATATAATGAATGATAAAACAATACGGGCAAATACAACCGCAGCCTGAAGATCAACAAAGAACAGATCGATGAACGTATTGCGACGCAACGATGATGCCATGAAAATAAATGCTGGTTTTCAAAAACAAACCGACTATGATAAAAATTTTTTTACTGGCTGCGGTTTTTTTTACCTGCACCAATGCATACAACCAAACAATAACACCCGATTTGCAGGATGCTTCCAAATGGCAGGTGTTAAACCGGACTGCGGAATCATTTATAGAAAATGACAAAAAGGGGATTCGTTTTAATGAAGCGCCCGGCGCCGGGCTGATGATCTTAAGAGCCGGTAATTTTACCAATGGCATTATTGAAATGGATATAAAAGGCAGTAATAAGATGCAGCAAAGTTTTGTGGGCATAGGTTTTCATGGCAAAGACCAAAAAACCTATGATGGCATTTATTTCAGGCCATTTAATTTTAAGAGTGATGACCCGGTAAGCCGTGCGCATGCCGTTCAGTACATCAGCATGCCCAACTATGACTGGGAGAAACTGCGTGCTGAATTTCCCGGCAAATATGAAAATAAAATTGATCCTGCACCAGGGCCGGATGACTGGTTTCACGCAAAAATTGTGGTAAATGGAAAACACATTTCGGTATTTGTGAACAACCAGCAGCAACCTTCGCTTGAAGTTGACAAACTAACTGAGAATACCGGGGGTGGCATTGGTCTTTGGGTCGGAAATAATTCAGCAGGTAGTTTCGCCAATCTGCGGGTAACATTAGCACCTGCCAATCAATAAATCAGTTATCATTTCAGGTGCACAAACAATAACAAATCATTTATGAAACAATATTGTTTACTTGCTCTACTATTTTTAATCCATTGTGCAACGCGTTCGCAGTCCCCCACTCCTTATGGCAACAATCCTGCGGCCGGGCATTATTTTAATGTGGGCGATGCCAAAATTTATTATGAAGTGTACGGCAAGGGCAAGCCCATTGTAATGCTGCACGGCGGCGTGTATGGTTATATAGACGAATTTCAACCATTCCTTGATAAACTGGTACAGGAATACCAGGTAATTTGTATTGCTACCCGTGGACACGGCAAATCTGAAATAGGCAATAGTCCTTATACCTATAACCAACGGGCTGAAGATGCATACAAGGTGATTAGAAGCATTACCCAGGACAGTGTGATGGTACTCGGTTTCAGTGATGGCGGATACAGTGCTTTAAAACTGGCCGCCCTTTATCCTTCGGTGGTAAAAAAGCTGGTGGCAATTGGTGCAGGCGATTATCCGTTGGATAGTAAACGTGTAAAATTTAATTATAACCCGGAAGATTTAATGAAAGCTGATTCCGCATTCTTTGCGGGCCGGCTGGCCCTGATGCCGGAACCCAAACGCTGGCGGGAATCGCTGTCGAAGGCAACTAAAATGTACAACGAAGATTTTGTCAGTACAGAAACTTTCTCAAAAATCCAATGCCCGGCGCTAATCATGGCTGGCGACAGGGACGATTATAATTCAACAGAGAATATTGTACAATGCGCCAGGGCAATACGCAATGCACAGCTTTCCATTATTCCGGGTTGTCACCATGTTGTATTCTTTTGCAATTTTCCTGCGGTGTGGACTGCCACAGAACCTTTTTTGAAGAAACCGTAGTAATGTGATAAATGTGGCAAATGTGAGAAATGTGGAAATTGTGATAAATGTGAAAATGAAACGACCGCTAACAATAATGAATTCAGAATAAGAGAAATCAGAAATCGCGAAATCAGACATCAGCCATTCCGCCATCTTGCGCCGGTTCCGGAAACGTACACCAACTGTACGTTTCCGGACACTTTTAAAAATGCTTCCTGCCATGGAATGCAGTACCCGTGCGGCGTTCGGCATTGGCATAACTGTTGAAAAACAAAAGTACGGCGGGGGGTGCATGGTAAGAAAAACAGCCGGTTTTGTGAAACCGGTATGCGGCTGCTGCGTCTTATGGTTAGCATGTTTCTTCCGGGAAAGATAAACAGGGAAAGTATTTAAAAAGTGAACGCCAATAAAACGTATACAAGCATTGCGGATCTCCTGGCAGAAGAGAGTTTCCTGGCATGGTACCTGAAAAAAAATGCCTTGCATGAACAGGCCTGGGAGCAATGGATGGCTGGCCAACCACCGCGTGCGGCATTGGTTAAAGAGGCGGAACAGGTGCTGGAAGTTTTGGTGAACCTGGAAAGGCAACCCATGTCAAATTACCAGCGCAATGCATCGTTTAACCGCCTGTTGCAAAAAATAGCAGAAAAGGAAAAGAAATTATTGACTGCTAATGGAACAATAGCCATTAACAGGTAACGGAAAAATACGAACATGATTAAGAATTATTTTAAGATCGCCTGGAGAAATCTTTTGAAAAATAAAGCGTTTTCGTTTATCAATATACTGGGATTATCTATTGGTATTTCAGTTTGCTTTATCATTATGCTTTTTGTACAGGACGAACTGAGTTATGATCGCTTTAATAAAAAAGCAGACCGGATTGTCCGCATTTATTTTAAAGCAGTGATGTATGGTGGCAAAATAAGCGAAGCCGGTGTAATGCCCCCGGTAGCGAAAGCGTTGAAAAATGATTATCCCGAGGTGGAAGATGCCACCCGTTTTAAGCGGGACTGGCGTCCTAAAATAGAATACCAGCACAAGATTTTTAAGGAAGCAGAAGCTGCGTTTGTCGACCCCAATTTTTTCAGCGTTTTCAGTTTACCCTTTTTGAAGGGCGACCCCAAAACAGCATTGGCGCAACCCAATACCATCGTTATTACGGAAGAGATGGCGCACCGTTTTTTTGGTAATGATGAACCCATTGGCAAAACGCTGACCTATAACAACAGCGGACAATTTAAAGTAACAGGTGTTATTGAAAAGATTCCGGCGAATGCGCATTTCCATTTTGATTTATTTGGTTCGATGGAGACCATTGATTTTGCCAAATCCGCTACATGGATGGAAGGCGATTTCTTTACCTATGTGGTAATGAAAAAAGGTGCTGATTACAAAAAGCTCCAGGCAAAACTGCCGGGTATGGTGGAGAAATACATGGGGCCGCAGATTGCGCAGACAATGGGCATGAACCTCTCGCAGTTCCGTACCAAAGGAAATGATCTCGGGTTTGCGCTGCAGCCTTTAACCGACATACACCTGCACCCGGAAACCACTACAGAACTGGAGCCCGCCGGCAACCTGAAGTATGTTTATATATTTGGTGCCATTGCCATTTTTATGCTGCTGATAGCAAGTATTAATTTTATCAACCTGTCAACGGCAGGTGCATCCAAAAGGGCAAAAGAAGTAGGTGTTCGCAAAGTGATGGGCTCGGGCAAATGGGATCTGATAAAACAATTTTTATTTGAGTCGTTGCTGATAACTGGTATTGCATTGTTTGTAGCCGGTCTGATGGTGCAGCTGGCATTACCGGTCTTCAATAATCTTTCAGGAAAAAATTTACAGTTTGGTCTTGATATGCGGCCGGTAGCCGGTCTTATTGCACTTGGCCTTGTCGTAGGATTGCTGGCCGGCATCTATCCCGCTTTTTTTCTTTCTTCGTTTAAACCAATTGCCACATTAAAAGGAAAGTTCAGCGCGGGCACAAAATCACTGGGGTTAAGGAGCAGCCTGGTTGTTTTTCAGTTTTTCATTTCCGTTAGTTTAATCATTGGCACCATCGTTGTGTACCGGCAAATGAAATTTATACAGAACATAAACCTCGGTTACAACAAAGAACAATTGCTGGTAGTACCCAACTCGTGGGCACTGGGTAAAAATGAAAGGACTTTCAAAGATCAGTTGTTGAAAGATACAAGGGTAGAAAACGTAACGATATCTGGCTACAAACCTGCAGGGCCCACCAATAACAACAATGCGATGGCATATCCCGAAGGGAAAGACAACCAGGTAATGACATCGCTTGAGTATAAAATAGACGAGCAATACATTCCGACACTTGGCATACAAATGGCCGCGGGAAGAAACTTCTCGCCTGCTTATGGAACAGATTCTTCTGGCATGATCATTAACGAAGCCGCGGCGAGAGCATTTGGGTTTGGCAATAATGCTATTGGAAAAGTAATCGTGCGGCCGAACAGCGATCGCGGAAGAGACCATCATTTTACAGTAGTTGGCGTGGTAAAAGATTTTCACTTTAAATCATTGCATGAGGCAATTACGCCGCTGCTGATGGTGTTGGAACCGGAATCCGGCATCATTGTTAAAGTAAGAACAAAAGACATTCCGGGTTTATTGAGCACCATGAAGCAACAATGGGCGGCTTATAACATAGAAGAACCTTTCAGCCATGCTTTTATGGATGACCTGTACAATAAAACCTATGCTGCGGAACAGAAAACCGGTACTATCCTTAACATCTTTGCGGTGCTAACCATATTTGTGGCCTGTATGGGTCTGTTTGGCCTGGCTACCTATACAGCAGAACAACGATCCAAAGAAATTGGTATCAGGAAAGTTTTGGGCGCCAGCGTAACGCAGGTGACCGGCATGCTGTCGAAGGAATTTATAAAACTGGTGTTGATTGGTTGTTTGATTGCATTTCCATTATCGTGGTGGGCTATGAGCAGGTGGTTGCAGGATTTTGCCTATCGTGTAGACCTTAGCTGGTGGGTATTTGCGTTGGCTGCGGCATTTGCATTGTTGATTGCCGTATGTACCGTAAGTTTCAAGGCCATCAGGGCGGCGTTGGCCAACCCGGTAACCTCATTGAGAAGTGAGTAGTGAGTGGTGAGACGTGAGACGTGAGACGTGAGACGTGAGACGTGAGACGTGAGACGTGAGACGTGAGACGTGAGACGTGAGACGTGAGACGTGAGACGTGAGACGTGAGACGTGAGACGTGAGATTATTTGGCGGCGCAAGTTATAGTATTTTTTGTTTGTTCGCGTAGCCCTGAAAGGGCGTCATACGCTAGACCGGGGTGCAACCCCGGGAATGAATAAAACAAATAAAATCAGCCCTGAAAGGGCGTTTTACGCGTACCCCGGGGAGCTCAGCAAAAGAAATCAGGCATCACCACATCAGACATCAGCCATAAAAATCTGCCATGATAAGAAACTATCTCAAAAACGCCTGGCGCAATACCTGGAGAAATAAAACAACCGGCATCATTAACATTGCCGGTCTATCTGTTGGCATGACGGCTGCCGTACTGATATTATTATGGGTGCAAAATGAAACCAACTTTGATAATGTCAAAGACAAAAAAAATATCTACCGGCTTACCACCCGCATTCCATCTCAGGGCTGGGTTTGGGAAACAACTCCCCTGCTGCTGGCCGACGCCATAAAAAATGATGTGCCGGGAATTGAAAAAACCACCAGGCTGTATACCAATGGCCTGCCGGTGTTCAGGGTAAAGGGTAACTTGTTTTATGAAAAGAATTGCGCGTATGTAGACAGCGACTGGTTTGATTTTTTTCATTATCGCTTTGTAGAAGGTAATGCTGCTTCTTTTAACCAACAGTTGTTTAGTGTTGTACTAAGCAGGTCTGAAGCCAAAAAATATTTTGGTGAAAGCAGCCCGGTGGGACAAACAATTCATATTGATTCAGCAGATTATAAGGTTTGCGGGGTTGTTGAAGACGCACCTGTTAACTCAAGTTTTCAATACAATGCCTTTATTCCAATTGCTGCCTTGTTGCTCAATCCGCAGCAAAAAGAAAATGATATGCAGTGGGGCAATGATAATTACCTCACTTTTATAAAAACGCTGGCGACAAGCAACCCGGTTGCTATTGGCAAACAAATATCGGCTGTGCGTAAAAGCAAATCTCACGAAGAGGAAGGAACGGTAACCAGCATGATTTCGCTGGGCGATATGCATTTCGAAAACGAACTGCAGCATTCGTCCTTTGTGCATGGCAACCGCAATACCGTTTATATCTTTTCCTTTCTTGGCTTTTTATTACTGCTGATAGCCTGTATCAACTATGTAAACCTTACCACTGCCAGGGCCGGTTTGCGGGCCAAAGAAGTGAGCATCAGAAAGATTACGGGCGCCCACCGCTCCGGTATTTTCATGCAGTTTGTTACGGAGTCTGTACTAATCAGCCTGCTGTCTTTAGTTGCAACGCTCATTTTGGTGCAGCTTTGTTTGCCGCTTTTCAACCAGTTAACCGGAAGGGAGTTTACAGTGCCGCTTAGTTCCATCAATTTGTGGAAAGTACTGGGCATTACCTTATTTACAGCTATCCTGCTCAATAGCATTTATCCGGCATTGCTGTTGTCGTCTTTTAAGCCGCTGCAGGTGTTCAGGGGTGTTACCGTGTTGAAAGTAAAAGACAGTTCTTTCAGAAAGTCGTTGGTAGTACTGCAGTTTACCATTTCAGTGATCCTCATTACCGGCACGGTGGTTATCTACCGGCAAATGCAGTTTATTGAAAATAACGATCCCGGCTATAACCGTTCGCAGGTAATGACATTCAGGATACCCCAGGATATTGACAGAAGCAGACGGGACGGGCTAACCACCGCCATAAAACATGATCTTATTGCTTACAGCAGTATAGAATCGGCGGCTACTTCCAACCAACCGCTCGTAGATATTGGCAGCGCGTGCACAGGATGTGCAGACTGGGCCGGCCACGATACCAGTTACCAACCTAAAATTGCACAGCTCTCTGCCGATGCTGATTTTAAAAAAACGATGCAATTAAAAATGAAAGAAGGCCGCTGGTTTAGCGACAGTATAGCCACAGACCGGAAATCGGTTATATTAAATGAAACAGCCGTAAATGATTTTAACCTGCACCTGCCAGTTATAGGTCAGCAATTTATTTTTAAGGGAGATACAGGCCGTGTGATTGGAGTGGTAAAAAACTTTACCTATAAAAGCATGCACGAAAAAATGGGGCCGTTGATTGTATTTAATAACCCCTCCTGGCGCAGCCAGTTTGTAGTACGCGCCGCTGCCAAAAATTCCATGCAGGCCCTGGCAGCTGGTGAAAAAGTCTGGAAAAAATATTTTCCCACCACACCATTTGAGTATGTTTTTTTAGACGATACCTTTAACAATCTTTACAGGCAGGATCGGCAAACATCTTTTCTCATACTGGTATTTGCGGCCATTGCAATTATTATTTCTGCCCTGGGTTTGTTTAGCCTGGCAGCATTTGAAGCGGCGCAACGAACGAAAGAAATTGGCATACGGAAGGTGTTGGGCGCCAGTATTGCAGGTATTACCGCATTGTTGTCGAAAGATTTTGTAAAATTGGTGGGCATTGCCATTCTCATCGCATCGCCGGTTGCCTGGTGGGTATTGAATAAATGGCTGCAGGATTTTGTATACAGGATTGAGATTAGCTGGTGGATGTTTGCGGCGGCGGGTTTGCTGGCCTTGCTGATTGCTTTGTTCACCATTAGCTTCCAGGCCATTAAAGCGGCGCTGGCCAACCCTGTAAAGTCGTTGAGAAGCGAATAGTGAGTAGTGAGTGGTCAATGGACAATGGTCAATGGACGATGGTCAATGGTCAAAGGTCAATGGTCATCATTCCAGCAAAAGAAATCAGCCATAAAAATCTGCTATGATAAAGAACTACCTGAAAATTGCACTCCGCAGTCTCGTAAAAAGAAAAGGCTACACCTTTATTAATGTACTTGGCCTGGCAACGGGTATGGCAGTATGCCTGCTCATTGTGCTCTTTATAGAAAGTGAAACAGGTTATGACTCATTTAACGAAAAATCAAAAAATATTTACCGGGTAGTTTTAGACAGAAAGTACCCCGGGCGTTCAACCGGCTATTCAATTATTCCGCGTACGGTTGGTGAGTCCATTCAGCACGAATACCCCGAAGTGTTGCAGTGTACGCGATTGGAAGATCTTGTTGGGAACGGAAGCTTCTTTGTAAAAATTGGCGACCAGTTGTTTGAAGAAAAGCACGTGCTGGATGCGGATTCAAACTTTTTTGCCGTTTTTACTGCAAAGATTTTACAGGGAGACCCCGCTACTGCCCTGCAAAAACCCAATAGCGTTGTGATTACCGAAACAACGGCAAAAAAATATTTTGGAGGCGTTGCAAATGCCATGGGTAAATCTTTGGCTGCCGATAACGACAGGCATTTCCTGGTGACTGCGGTTTGTAAAGACTGGCCTGAAAACTCGCATTTTACATTTGACCTGCTCATTTCGTCTGCTACTTTCGACGCCAACCGCCAGCCAAATTTTACGGGTTTTTCATCTACTACTTATTTACTACTGGCGCCGGGCACTTCGCCCGCCGCGCTGGAAGCCAAATTTCCACACGTAGTCGATAAATATGTTTCCGGCGCTATTGCCAAAAGCTTCAACATGAGTTATGAGCAATTTATTGCTGCCGGCAATGGCTACCATTACTATTTACAGCCGCTTACAAAAATTCACCTTATTTCAGATCTTGAAGCAGAATTAAAACCAAACGGCAGCCTCAAATCGGTATATATTTTTGCAGTGATTGCCATTTTCATACTGGTAATTGCCTGTATCAATTTTATAAATCTTTCAACGGCACGTTCGGTGGAACGCGCCAAGGAAGTGGGCATTCGTAAAACATTTGGCTCGGAGAAAAAATCGCTTATTACGCAGTTCCTGCTGGAGTCTGTATTGATAAGCCTGTTTAGCATTTTGATAGCTGTTGTTATGATAGCCCTGCTGCTGCCTTTGTTTAACAAGGTATCTGGCAAGGAACTGAGCATCCGTTATTTTATAGATCCTTTAAAAATACTGCTCTTGGTGGGCTTCGCGGTAGTGGTTGGCATAGTGGCGGGTCTTTATCCTGCTTTTGTATTGTCTTCGTTTAAACCAATTGTTGTTTTAAAAGGCAAGTTCACCTCCAACAAATATGGCTTGTTATTACGAAATGGCCTGGTAGTTTTCCAGTTTGCTATTTCGGTAATATTAATTATCTGCACGATTGTAGTAAACCGGCAAATGCAATATATGCTGGGCGATAAACTGGGTTTCAAAAAAGATCACATTATTGAAGTGCAGAACACAGACAGGATGGGTGAGAAAACAACTACGTTTAAAAACGAGCTGGTTAAAATAAATGGGGTTGAAAGTGTTAGCGGCAGTTCATCACTGCCCGGGCAAAATGGTTTTTTTGGCATTAGCTGGCAGCCGGAGGGCGCCAAAGAATCCATGACAGGCAGATCGGTAATTGTAGATGATCAATATGCGGCTTTATTAAAGATACCTATGAAAGAAGGAAGGTTTTTTTCAAAGGAATTCTTAACAGATTCCCTGGCCGTAGTACTGAATGAAAAAGCGGTACAGGAGCTGCAATTAAAAAATCCGGTTGGCACCCGTCTTACAACGCCCGATGATAATTTTAATGCAAGAAACGGGGCTGTCAATTTTTATACGGTGGTGGGTGTATTAAAAGATTTTCATTACCAGTCTTTGCACCAGAAAATTACGCCGCTGGTTTTTGTAAACGCAGCAAAATTTGGCAATTTCGCCAACACCATTGCCGTACGCATTAATGCAGACAATTTTGGCCCGGCTGTAAAAGCGGTTGAAACATCATGGCGGCAATTTATGCCCGAGCGGCCATTCCATTATGATTTCCTTGACCGTTCCCTCACGGATATGTATAAGGCAGAACAAACTGCGCAGCGCATATTTACCATCTTCTCCGTTCTTGCCATTTTTATAGCCTGTATAGGTTTATTGGGCCTGGCTGCTTATGCCACGCAGTTACGCGTTCGCGAAATAAGCATCCGGAAAATACTGGGGGCCACATCGGGCAGTATTGTTGGGATGCTGTCAAGGGATTTTTTGAAACTGATAATCATTTCATTTGTGGTAGCATTTCCGCTGGCCTGGTGGGGCATGCATAGCTGGTTGCAAAATTTTGCTTACCATACAAATATAGCCTGGTGGATTTTTGCGCTGGCCGGTGCCATGGCCGCATTCATTGCACTGATCACCATTAGTTTCCAGGCCATCAAGGCAGCCATAGCCAACCCGGTGCAATCGCTGAGAAGTGAGTAGTGAGTAGTGAGTGGTGAGTTGGTCAATGGTCAATGGTCAACAGTCAACAGTCAACAGTCAATGGTCAATGGTCATCAGACATCAGCCATAAAAATCTACCATGATAAAGAATTATTTCAAAATTGCCTGGAGGAATTTGTTAAGAAACAAAGTGTCTTCCTTTATTAATGTTGGCGGACTGGCAACAGGTATGGCGGTGGCCATGCTTATTGGACTGTGGATCTATGATGAACTATCTTTAAATAAAAGTTTTGCCAATTACGACCGCATTGCACAGGTAATGCAAAATTTTACCATGAACGGAGAAACGGGATCGGGAATAACCGTTCCTGCGCCAATAGGCGAACAGCTACGCAAAGATTTTGGAAGTGATTTTAAAAATGTAATCATGTCTTCCTGGAATCAAAATCATATACTGGCTTTTGGTGAAAAGAAGCTGACAAAAAGTGGAACTTTTTTTGAACCGCCAGTCATTGATATGTTGTCGGTTAAAATGCTGTATGGTACAAAAACGGCATTGAACGATCCTTCTTCTATTATGCTTTCCGCTTCGTCTGCCAAAGCATATTTTGGTGCTGCCGATCCAATGGACAAAGTGATGAAGGTAGATAACAACCTGGATGTAAAAGTAACCGGCGTATATGAAGACTTTCCGGTAAACTCTTCGTTTGCTGGTATCAGTTTTATTATGCCCTGGCAATTACTGGTAAACAGCCAGCAATTGGATAGAGCACCGGATCCATGGCGCTGCAATTGCTATTTAAGTTATGTGCAGTTAAACGACCATGCAGCTATTGACAAAGTATCTGCAAAGATTAAAGACATTAAGCTAAGCAAAGTAGAAAAAAGCGAATTGAAACAGCACCCGGCCGTTTTTCTTCACCCCATGAGCCAATGGCATTTGTACTCCGATTTTAAAAATGGTGTTGTAGCCGGCGGGCGTATCCAGTATGTATGGCTGTTTGGCATTATAGGCGTCTTTGTTTTATTGCTGGCTTGTATCAATTTTATGAATCTTAGTACAGCGCGGTCGGAAAAAAGGGCGCGGGAAGTAGGTATACGCAAATCGGTTGGTTCGTTGCGCATACAACTGGTAACACAATTTTATATAGAGTCGCTGGTGGTAGCGGTTTTTGCATTCCTGGTATCCATATGCCTTGTGCAAATGGCCCTGCCTTTTTTCAATGATGTAGCGGGAAAGAAAATGTTTATCTTATGGGGCAGCCCATTGTTTTGGATAACGGGTATTGGGTTTAGTCTGGTTACCGGGTTGATTGCGGGCAGTTATCCAGCTTTGTACCTGTCATCTTTTAATCCCGTAAAAGTATTGAAAGGCGTTTTCCGGGCGGGCAGGTTGGCAGCCATTCCCCGCAGGGTATTGGTAGTGCTGCAGTTTACGGTGTCGGTAGTTCTAATCATTGGAACCATGGTTGTTTTCAGGCAGATCCAGTTTGCAAAAGACAGGCCCATTGGTTATGACCGTGATGGATTGATTACTTTGGAAATGGCTACCAGCGATATTCATCGTCATTTTGATGCAGTGAAAAATGAATTGATCAGCAGCGGTGCCATTGTATCTGTTACGGAAGCGGGTAGTCCGCCCACTGCCGTATGGTCTACCAATGCAGGGTTCGACTGGAAGGGAAAAGATCCAGGCCTGGCAGTTGAATTTCCCAATATTGACGTTTCATATGATTATGGAAAAACAGTGGGTTGGCAATTCAAAGATGGCCGCGATTTTTCAAGAGAGTTTCTTACCGATTCAGCTGCCTTTGTATTGAATGAATCGACTGCAAAATTTATTGGATTGAAAAACCCGGTGGGAGAAATTTTGAAATGGGACGGCACACCGTATAAAATAATAGGCGTTATAAAAGATATGGTGGTAGAATCGCCCTATGCTCCGGTAAGGCCTACGCTTTTTCATTTGTCTAACGGGGCAGGCAATGTAGTTATTGCAAAAATAAACCGGGCAATCAGCACTGGTGTGGCATTGAGTAAAATCGAAGCCGTATTCAAGAAATACAATCCCGCCCAGCCTTTCGACTACCAGTTTGCAGACGAACAATATGCGCAAAAATTTGGAGATGAGCAGCGCACCGGGAAACTAGGTGGCTTCTTTGCCATGCTGGCTATATTTATCAGTTGCCTTGGCCTTTTTGGTATGGCTTCTTTTACTGCGGAACAACGGGTTAAAGAAATCGGCGTACGGAAAATATTGGGTGCTTCTGTATTCAAGCTATGGGGATTGCTGTCGAAAGATTTTGTGTTGCTGGTGCTCCTCTCCTGCACTATTGCCAGCCCCATCGCGTATTATTTTTTACACAACTGGTTGCAGAATTACCAATACCGCACCAGTATATCGTGGTGGATTTTTGGCGCTGCTATTGCCGGTGCATTAATCATTACAATAGCCACCGTCAGTTTCCAGGCTATTAAGGCGGCGCTGGCGAACCCGGTGAAATCGTTGAGAAGTGAGTAGTGAGTGGTGAGTTGGTCAACGGTCAATGGTCAATGGTCAATGGTCAACGGTCAATAGTCAACGGCCAATAGTCAACGGCCAAGTCCGGTAGCGCACACACGGGTGTACGTTTCCGGACACTTTTCGCATGGTAAGATTCCTGAAATGCTTTGCCAGAAAGGGTTACAGCATTGGCATAACTGTTGGAAAATAAAAGGGCGGCAGCGCCGGTGACCTGGCCGCACCTTCATTACCGACTTCATTTATGTCATCTATGATTAAGAATTATTTCAAAATCGCCTTCAGGAACCTGTTACGCAACAAGGGATTTTCTGCACTTAATATTGCCGGACTGGCAATTGGTATGGCCAGCGCCATATTAATCCTGTTATGGATGCAAAATGAGATCAGTTATGATCGTTTTCATAAAAATGATGCTTATTTGTACCAGGCATGGAACCGGGGTATTGCAAGCAATAAGCTTGAATGCTGGGAATCAACACCCAATATTCTGGGACCCACATTAAAACTTGAACAACCCGAAATAGCCAATATAGCAAGGACCGATTATCGCTGGTTTGTTACTTCCGTGGGCGAGAAGAAATTGTCTACCAAATGCATGTACGCAGATCCCTCTTTTTTACAGATGTTCAGCTTTCCCATGATTAAGGGAGATGATAAAACTGCGCTCAACAGTGTATATGATATGGTGGTTACAGAAAAAATGGCCATCAAGATGTTTGGCAACACGGAAGTACTGGGAAAAATAATCAAAATTGACCAGGATAATTTTACCGTCTCCGGCGTGTTAAAAGATCTGCCCACCAACACAGCATTTGATTTTGAATATATTTTGCCATGGAGCTATTTGGCTAAACTGAATGGCGGCGATGAGCCACGTTGGGGAGATAATTCATACTATACATTTGTACAATTGCAGCCCACTGCAAACCTGGCCGCCGTTAATGCTAAGATTGCAAATATCTCAAGAAAGCACACCAATGGTGAAATAAAAGAGGAAATCTTTCTCCACCCCATCAGCAAATGGCATTTGTACTCAAACTTTGAAAATGGAAAAGTGGTAGGAGGAAGAATTGCTATTGTAATAACTTTTGGCATTATAGCCGCTTTTATTTTGCTGATAGCCTGCATCAATTTTATGAACCTGAGTACCGCGCGAAGCGAAAAACGCGCCAAAGAGGTAGGCATCCGTAAAGTAGTGGGTGCAGGTAAAGGTGCACTGGTAGGTCAGTTCCTGGGTGAATCGATGCTGATAGCGTTGATCTCGGGCGTGCTTGCATTGATATTGGTTCAATTGAGTATAGACGCGTTTGATGGGTTGGCAGGCAAGCAACTGGCTATCCCCTATTCAAGTGTATATTTTTGGATAACAGGCCTCTTATTTGTATTGTTTACGGGTGCACTTGCCGGCAGCTATCCTGCCTTCTTTCTCTCTTCTTTTAAACCAGTGGTAGTATTGAAAGGCAGCTTTAAAAGAACCAATGCATTGATCAGTCCAAGAAAAGTGCTGGTAGTGCTGCAATTCAGTTTTGCCATTATTCTTATTGTCTCTACCATCATTGTTACACAACAGATGAAGTATGCACAGGCGCGCGAAACTGGTTATGAGCGCGGACAACTGGCCTATCATTATCTTACCGGCGATTTGGGCAAAAAATACCCGCTGGTAAAAAAAGAATTACTCGCTGCCGGAATTGCTGTTTCTGTAACTAAAACCTATTCGCCACTTACCCAGGCCTGGTCTAACAGGTGGGACCCTGTATGGGAAGGCAAAGCACCGGCCGATAAGACAGTGTTTGATGTATTTTCTGAAGATGACGGCTTGGTAAAAACTGCCGGTTTAAAAATTATTCATGGCCGTGATATGGATTTAACGCAGTTCCCCACCGACTCCACCGCTATAATTTTGAATGAAGCTGCGGTAAAAGCAATGAATTTTAAAAACCCTGTGGGCCAAATCATTAGTCTGGAAGATACAAAATGGCACGTGACAGGTGTTGTCAAAGATTTTATTATACGCTCACCATACGAGGCCACTTATCCCATGGTGATTTTTGGCAGTAAGTATGGCGGCAACGTGATCAACCTGAAGTTGAATGCTGCCAACAGCACAGCTGATAACATTAAGGCAGCAGAAAAAATATTCAAAACATACAATCCACAATATCCTTTTGAATATCATTTCGCCAATGACGACTATGCGCGCAAGTTTGATGATACCCAGCGTACTGCTTCTATTATTGGCATATTTGCGGCACTCACCATTTTTATCTCCTGTCTTGGATTGTTTGGGCTGGCCGCATACATGGCCGAAAGCAGGATTAAAGAAATCGGTGTCCGCAAAGTTTTGGGCGCGAGCGTAAGAAGCATTACAACGCTGTTGTCGAAAGACTTTTTGCAACTGGTCATTGTTTCCCTGATTATTGCTACACCCATTGCCTGGTTTCTGATGAACCTGTGGCTGAACGATTATCCCTATCATACACCTTTGAAATGGTGGGTATTTGCAATGGCAGGTATAATGGCGGTATTTGTTTCAGTAATAACTGTCAGTTTCCAGGCCATTAAAGCAGCGATGGCTAACCCCGTGAAGTCGTTGAGAAGTGAGTGAGACGTGAGACGTGAGACGTGAGACGTGAGACGTGAGACGTGAGACGTGAGACGTGAGACGTGAGACGTGAGACGTGAGACGTGAGACGTGAGACGTGAGACGTGAGACGTGAGATTATTTGGCGGTGCAAGTTAGTGTATTTGTCGTTTGTTCGCGCAGCCCTGAAAGGGC
>Ga0207641_10002883_pt1 | contig 15586 bp, 23 predicted proteins | sample KBSSwiS62_FD_184306 | JGI IMG/M metagenome (GOLD analysis project Ga0207641, IMG submission 184306) | Switchgrass rhizosphere microbial communities from Kellogg Biological Station, Michigan, USA - KBS Switchgrass S6-2 (SPAdes) (version 2) | ecosystem: Host-associated > Plants > Roots >... | reverse complement strand
GCCATTGTCGAAGAGAAGCAGCGTCTTATTGTCCAGATAGTGCACATTGTGCTGATAGGAGAACCATGGGCTGGGATCGGTTGAGGCAGTTGTGAAATCCCCGTCTTTACCCAGTCGCCAAATGACGACCGAATAGCGGTCGTGTTTCTCAGATCGCACGCTGAAGAGAAGACCCTGCCTAAAGATGTGATTGTGAAGATCGTTGACCTTGAGGGCCGAGATCTGGCTACCTATGGGCATCTCGGGGAATATGGGATAGCTCTCACTTGCTACTCTCCAATTCGAGAGCTATTCACATTCGTGACGACCACGGATAATTACCTGGGCTTCGCGGTTGCTGAGCCACGGTAAAACACGACCGCCGCTTGATGATTGTTGTGAACAGGCGTTATCACTCATCGACATGCCTTAACGGCCCTCGGGGCCTCTCAACGAGTGAAATCGCGATGTTTCGCCAATCATGCACTAATACGCGGCCAGCAACGACTCGTCGAACCAGACATCGACATGTTCTCCCGCCAGAAGGAAACGGCTTCCCGGTGGAAGCCCCAAGAACCTGATAACTTCTGGAAGTCTTTGAGCGAGATGCGATGCGTGCAGTGGCTTGAAGAAATCTTTGTCAGAGGAATATTCGCCTCCCCATACGTACCACCCATTCGTGTCACCCACAGGTGGATGCCGCAATCCGTGAACGGGAGTCTGATCGAGCGTCTGAATCGCTACACCGATTTTTGAATTAGATGGACATGGCGTAAATTCGCGCCCGTGTTCTCGGCACACGGCGACTTGATCCTGCTCGTTCATGCCGGAAGCATCGCACGGAGCGCGACTGTGTTTCCTAACTGTCGAAATCAGGCGATTTCACGAACTGCACTGCCCGGCCTTCGGGGGCCATTTCTGAACCTATATACTGCTTTTCGCATGGCTGAGGTGACCTATCACGCTGTGGTGTGGATCGGGGTTGTCGGCGTCGCTCCCCAAAACGGATGCCAGTTGCTTGCGCCTAACGAGGGAGCCTTTATCAACTTTCTGACGCTGGCCAGCAGCGACTCAGAGTATCGTGCCAAGGTACGTGGTGCCTTGTCCCATTATCGCCTCGATCCGCTCGAATTTGAGGACGTCCGGCCCCTGTCAGACTCCGACAAACCTTCTCACGAAATTCTTACCATCGCAGCAGAGTTGGAGGAGAGCAGAAATCCTAAGCACGTCCGGTATGCGACGTTCCATATTTTTCCCCGCGTAATGTGATGAGATTCGCAACTGGTTAACAGGCGATTTCACCAACTACTTGTCGAGGCCGCCCCGAGGAGAGTTGTTGGTGAAATGGCGATTTTTCAACAACTGACCTTTACTTCGCACCAGAAATTACTTCGGGCATCTCGTTTGTCTTGGTCTAGACGGATACATCGTGGATAGTGTTCTTCTCTTCTCTGCGTGGGTCTTGAGCGTAACCTCATTCCCTTTGACATCCGGTTTGTCCACCGTCCCGTTGTTGTCTTTGTTGCGGATGAGTGTGTTGCTATCGGTGCCGACATTCTCAGAGAGCGCTACTTCTTGGGTAGTCGTCGTGCTCGTCGCCGTTTGCTGTTGCGCCTCTGGCTTAGTTGTGTCTTGAGCGAAGGCAAATGAAGACAGCAAGAGCGGGAAAACGAATGCAGCTATCGTGAGCCGTTTCATGGTAGACCTCCAATCGACGACGAGTGGCAGAGGAAACACGCTTGTCGAGAGAGTCTGAGCCTTTCGCTTCACCCCGTCAAGCAGAGCAACAAGACGAAGGCATCCTAATCAAGTGCTCAACAGGCCAGTTGACCAACGCATTTCATCCGGGTAAGGTTTGCGTCTGAGCGGGAGGACACTGAGATGCCGCAGTATGTAACGCTCGTCCGCTACACTCAGCAGGGATTGTCAACAATCAAGGAAAGCCCCGCCCGTCTGTATGCTGCCAAGAAGGCTGCTGAAGAAGTGGGCGGCAAGGTTCTGGCGTGGTACTTGACGATGGGACGGTATGATGCCGTTTTCCATACCATTCACTAGCTCGCTCCATGTTCTGCGATTGAGAGGTCGGCACAACTCAACCGGCGACGTGCTTCCTCTGCTACTTTCCTTGGTCAGGCAGCTTGAGACCGAGTGAGGTGCAGCGAGGAAGGCACTGACGGGTCAAACGCGCGCCAACCCTTCCGAACGCTCGCGATATATTCCTTTTCCGCTTGCGCAACCGCCAGTGCCAAAGCCTTTAAACGTGGAGGATCGTCACCAAGAACGGGATAGCCTCTGACACAGACCACCCCGCCTTGACTGGGCCGTACCGTGCAATGCCGGAGACATTGCCCGACCCAATTTCTCGAAATGGGATTATGAGATTGGCTAGACGGATGGGCAAGCTGAATTACAGGGCATCCGAAAACCACGACAACGACGAAGAAAAAAGCCCCTCGGTCAAAGGGGCGTATCGGAGAAACTCACGCCGGTGCAAGACGGCGTTGATCTGTAGGTATTCTCCCAAATGGGACGCTCTCGGGAAATGGGGTAAATCTGGTACACGGCATACAGGAGATTTTGAATAGTCGCACTGCCTCTCCGTCGTGCAAACTACCAATAACGTTGTAAGCGTGGGTCGGAGTATTGCCAGCCAAGCAGGAACATATTCGCGAACTGTGCGAACGCGCAGTAACAACCGAAAGTGACGACGAACTTCAGGAAATTCTTTCTGAGTTGCGGTCTGAACTACGGGACCATCTCGAGGACGTTCGAGCAAGGGCTGCCGAAGTCAGGGAGAAGATCTTCCGGGCCGCATAGCGCCAAAAGCCGCGTTCATGAGTTGTGCCAACCTGCGATGCCAGCCCTCCGTTAGTTGGTCCCGACATTTTCTTTACCGATAATTGACATCGTCTTGACACACCTCAACCTTGCCCAGTGCGAAGCTGCTTCGGACCGCGAGCTCCGATTCGACGAGGTGTCTATGAGGACAATCCCTGTTTTGTTTCTCGTCATGCTCTGGGTTGGTTGTGGTGGATACGATTCCTCCGGTAGCAGTACGCCACCGGCAGCCGGAATTGTTCCACACATTGCAGAACTGGCACCTGACAACGCAAACGCAGGCAGCCCAGGTTTCACTTTGACAATTAACGGCACCAGTTTCAACACTGACGCAACCGTGAAATGGAATGGCACGAGCCAACCCACTACTTACGTCACGGGAAAACAGCTTACCGCCGCGATTGCAGCAACAAACGTCGCGACCGCTGGTACCGCGTCCGTCACAGTTATGAATCCCGGCAAGCCAGGCGGCGGCATGTACGGCGCGGGAGGCACGAAGAGTGAAACCTCCAACGCCATGAATTTCACGGTGAACTAAGGGACGCGGGTTCCTTCCAGGCTCTGCGATCGGGGTTAAGGCTCGGAAGCGATCGCCGCCGAGGCAAGGCCAGTTCGGTGGTGCCTTTGGCACGCCCGGCTGGCCTTTGTACTGCCCGCTAACGATGATCTTGACACAGTGTGCACGCAGGAGTTTTATGGGAGGCCGAACGATGTTCTTCAATCACGGGGTGGCTATTGCCCGTTACGCTCTGCCGCCCCGGTTTTGGTTCAGACTGCCTTCCCGAGTTACCCTGCGATCCCTCATCTCGCAGCGTGCCTAGCATTGTTGTGTGATACGACGAGAAGAGTAGCGGCCCCCTTGAGGTTGAAACTGGCCAGCCTCCCAATAAAAGTGACAGGAAATTGACAAACTCCTTGTCTCGCGCGTGGTACGCTGCTGCGCGGCGCCGGCGATTGGATTGCTTTTTCGGCCCGGATCTGCTGACGAGAGGAGGAATTAATAATGAAGTTCGCACGCCTTGCCGTAGTAATTTCGGTTGTCTTACTGGGCGTACCAGCCGTTGGGCAGAAGGTGCTCAATGCGAAGTTGGCTGGTCTGCGAGAAACTCCAATCGTAGTAACCGAGGGCCGCGGGACTGCGAGGCTGGTCATCAGCAACGACGAGAAGTCTATCAACTATGAGCTGACCTATAGCGGTCTCGAGGGCAACACGGTGCCCACCGGTCAGGTGCTGTTTGCTCATGTGCACGTCGGGCGGCACACCATCGCAGGTGGCGTCGCTGTATTCTTCTGCGGTGGCGGCAATACGACGGTCACGCAAGCAGCGTGCCCGGTGTCTGGAACCGTGAGCGGAACATGGACGTCTGCGGATGTGGTGGGTCCGGTCTCACAGGGCATTGATCCTGCGAGCCAGGGGGCGGATGCGGCGTTTGCAAGGTTTGTGAGCGAAGTCAAAGCCGGACTAAGCTATGCCAACGTCCACACGACACGCAGCCCGGCTGGTGAAATCCGGGGCCAACTCCTGGCACGCGGTCATGGTAAGGACGAAGATCACCACTAGCAGGTTGGTGTAATGCCATTGCTCGCATAAAAAGGCCACACTGCGAAACAGTGTGGCCTTTCTTAACCTGATAGGCTTCCCCAAAATACAGCGGTGCTACCTCCTCCGGAGAGTACAGTTGTCAGTGCATTCCTATGATCCGCTTTCAGCCTGATACGACCTGCTAGTCGAGATCAATTGGCGAAAAATCTCCATTTCACCAACTACTTTAGCCGGACGGCCTGTTTCCAAAGTAGTGGGTCAAATCTCCTGTTTTCGTCAACTACGATCTACCCAAGTCAGGAACGGTCCAAGCACGTACGCAACAAAGAAGCCGAGTGCGTATATCGCCACTGAAACCCATAGGAGCACTTTACTGGCCCGGCTCGCATCCTCGCATGCCTTTGGGTTATCAGGAGAACATTGCCGTGCTCTCCATCGTGGTGCGATGTAGTACATATTCACGAGGCTCAGCGTGATGAGCGCGCCTGATACAAAGAATGTCAATCGCTTGTAATGAGAGAGTGTGACGAGCCACGGCAAGAATGAGAGCACTGACGCTACAGATGCTCCTAAGCCAAAGAGTACAAGAAGGGACGGCAATGCGCAGCACAACAGCGTGCTCACCGACGTAAACAGCGAAAAGTAGCTTAGCAATGCCGATTGTTTGCCGGGTTTCGGAGTAATTGTGTTCATTTCCCTTCCGTAATTGACCGATAGTGGATTGTGTCCGGCACTTTGCCCTTGCTCGCTTCGGATATCACTCCGTCTACCAAGATCGATTTCCCTGTCAGAGAAGCCGGATCGACAGCACTGCTCGACTCGGGCACAAGGTTCAATACGTCGTTCGAACCGGACACTTGTAGAGCTGTTTTGCCATTCGTGGTGACGACCGTCCCTGCGACGATCGCCGTTGAATCCTTCATCGTGAAGCCGTTTTTGGCTATCGCTTCGTTCAGTTGCTTAAGGGTCGTCATGTTTCCCGGCTTCATATTTACCGTAGCCAGACCCTTTTCAAGGTTAACGTCGACTGTGTCCACTCCGAATACAGCTTTCAATGACACGCGCACGGCGTGTGCACAGACTTCTCAATCCATCCCGAAAATCGTGATGTTGATGCTCTTGATTTCTGCGACAGAGGAAGTTGCCATCAAGAAGAAGAAAAAGAACAGTGATGTCGCGAGTTTTCTCATTTGATCTCCTTAGTGTGATTGTCCATGCTGGAACAGCAGGTAGCTGAAGTTCACCGCGAATCGAACTCGCTCCTTCGGAAATGCTGAACCAACGTTCTGATAAATCGGGAACTGTGCCCCGAAGCTCACGGTGTAGTTGTGAAAGATTCCGAGTGCTGTAGGTCCAAGGAACACTTGGTGTGCTTGCGTGTTCGCGACTGGAGTGTTTGCCTGCAAGAACCTGTTCGAACGCTCTCCGACCAGCTCGCCGAACAGACGCCAGTCCCATTTGTCCGGCGGCCTGCGCCATTTCGGGGGACGATACCCATAGACCAAGCTGTAGTCGAGAACGTCGGGCCGGCGGTCTCCGTTGTGCTCATAGAATTTCGTGAATGTACTGCCGAGCCACAGGTAGTGGCCGCGTGACGCCAGTCCGGTGACCGCTCCGAACATCATGCCGGGCGCGTTCGTCGCATGCGCGACTCCGTTAAAGCCCGACTGAGGACCTGGGACTACCAGGCCCGCGAAGGCTGTGCTCTCGATGCGAGTACCAACCTTCGTTGCGCTGTGCTGGAATCGCCACGCGAGGGTGGATTCGAAGTCCGCGCCAGGCTGGATTCGCGTAGGCGGAAGCGGAGTATCTCCGATAACCGCTGGCAGCGTGAATGAGATAGTCAGGTGCGGCGTGAAGCCATAGGCCACGAGACCCCGAATGGACGCTTGCGTACCAAGACTCGTGTTCCGTCCAAATATCCCTTCGTCAAAGCTCCACTCGCCTTGGGAGTTTGTTGGTGTCGCAAGGCCAAACACTGGCCCATGGGCTGCCGGAATTGCAAGGGCAGGCAGTCCAACAACTGCAAGCAGGACTACAACAAATTTCATGAATTTCCTCCGCGATGTGCCGACACACGTAGATTGCCGTGCGGGAGCGAATGATCGCGGAGTCTAGATTCGGAGAATTGAGCTTGGACCGGGTGGTGCGGGCGGCGGTAACCCCAAATGGGCGAGAGTCTGATCAACTTGCGAGGTAGATGCCACTCCGAGAGGAGTGACAAGATCAACCAATCCGGCTAGAGGTTGGAAATGAATCGTCGACTGCGGAGACGCTACGGGCGACGGTGAACTCGATACAATCTTGCAGCAGGGATGCTGCTCAACACCCATTTTGCAGTCGCCCGCCATTCTCTTGCAGCAGTCCATTTCGGACTGCGTCATCTGTGGGTTGGGCAGGCAGGCAAACGCCGTCGGAGCAGCCCAGGCGAGCATTAACACAAAAGCGAGCATCTGCCGCAACTTGCCCATTGCAAAAATGCTATCCCGTCCCGCCGATGTGTGCAACCCATTCAAAGTCATCGTTATTTGAGCGTCAGTTGGTGAAACATCGCCATTACACTCGTTGACCCGGATTTTGGCGAACAAACGGCGCAAGCTTGTGAGAACGCCTGTTAACAACAATCACCGAGTCGCTTCGCGGACGGAGTAGGTGTCTCAGGACGGGGACGCTTTAGCAGGCGTGAACCCGAACCACCTGCCGCAATTCGGCGATCGCTGCTTGTAACGCTCTGCGTTCGCTGTCAGGTTGGGTCTGATCGAGCAGTGCTTCAAGTTCGGAGACGCGCTCAATCGTCTGCAGCATAACGTCGTAAATCATAGAATCTAGAGTCGCCATCAACAAAGAATACCTCTAGCGTCAACGCCTCCACAAAAGATTCCTTCTAAAGTCTGCCTCCCGTCCGCCGATAGAGAAGCTAGGAGGGACCATGAACCCAATTCTTGCACCTGTCGCTCAGTATCTCCGAATGTCCACTGAGCACCAGCAGTATTCCCTGCAAAACCAGGCAGAACGTGTAAAGCAGTATGCAGATGAGCACAATTTTGAAGTGATTCAAACCTATTCCGATGCTGCCAAGAGTGGCCTCGTTTTGAGAAGCCGCAAAGGGCTTCAGCAGCTGCTAAAAGATGTCGTCTCTGGCGTAGCAGGTTATCGGGCGATCTTGGTTTACGACGTGAGCCGTTGGGGTCGTTTTCAGGATACCGACGAGGCAGCTCACTACGAGTTCTTGTGCAGATCAGCGGGAATTCCCGTGCACTATTGCGCGGAAACTTTCGCCAATGACGGAAGTATGCCGAGTCTGATCATGAAGGCCTTAAAGCGCACCATGGCTGGAGAATACAGTCGGGAACTTGGAGTGAAAATCCTAGCGGGCCAAAGAAGGATGGCAGGACTCGGCTTCAAGCAAGGTGGCAACCCAGGCTATGGGCTACAACGATTTCTCGTTTCGGCGGACGGCACCTTAAAACAGCCACTGGCCACTGGGGAGCACAAGAGCATTTCGAGCGACCGCGTGGTCCTGAGGCCAGGACGAGCCGACGAAGTTCAGTGCGTTCGTGAGATTTACCGGATGCTGATTGACGATAAGAAGTCTGTTTATGCGATCGCCCGTGAGTTGAACGGTCGAGGCATACCCCGTGTGGGCGGCTGGAAGTGGGATTATGGAGCCGTTTACACAGTCTTAACCCATCCAAAGTATGCCGGTCACAATGTTCACGGGCGGACGAGTCAGCGGCTATCGACCCCAACAGTACCGGCACCGAAGACCGACTGGACCATCGCGTATGGGGCTTTTGAGGCTCTCGTCGATCCGGACACCTTCGCTGAAGCGCAGCGCATTCTTCAGACACGGACCATTGCCAAATCTGACGACGAGGTGCTCGATGCACTTCGGAGGGTTTATGCCGAACTGGGACGACTATCGTACTCAATTATCCAATTCTCACCAGATCTTCCATCACCCTCGACACTTCGGAACCGTTTCGGTGGTTTACAGCAAGCTTTTGAGATGGTTGGCTACAGTGGCTCTACTGGTCCAATTTCCGCGAAAACCCGTAATCGCCTTCAACATATTCGTATCGCGCTGATGCATGAAATCGTTGCTGCATCCGGTGATCGCATCTGTATTGCGTCGCGAGGCGAACGACTGCCCACTCGACTAAGAATGCCGAGTGGCCGACTGGTCTTCGTGCTCATGTCCTATTGCTTCAAGCCTTGGAAAGACACTCTTCGATGGCGAGTCAGCCCTCGTAAGGCAGGGCGGCGTCTGTTCACCCTTCTCGTTCGGATGAATGTCGAGAACGAGACGATAAGAGATCTGTTCCTACTTCCACGCATCGGAGAGCGCAGAACGTCGTTTGAGGACGCCGATTCGAGATTGAATTGCGGCGTGCGGTTGTCGAACCCTTCGCAACTCTACACTGCAGTTCAACAATTATGTCGAACGTTGGCCTCGAACGATTCAAGAAGCGGAGACACCAGCTCTAGGTAATTCGCCCGGCACGGGGGACTCCAGTCTCCACGCTATTAGGTCCAGGAGAGTTTCGAGCGTGAGTCCCGCTTGCAGGAGATTGACCATGTCCTGAACCTTGAACCCGGCTTGCTCGCCGAGTATCGCCAGCTTTGCTACTGAGTTTTCAAGATCGGGACGAGTAGTACCTCGTGGGTTTGGACCAGTGAGCATGCACGTTCTCCGTACGAGTTCCGAAGATTTAGACCATTGTATAAAGGGCTAGCAATGTATCTGTGATCCAGATCACACCTGAAACATTGGACCGCGACTAGGCCGAGCGTTTAGAAACGTTGGCCGCCTGAGGCCCTTTGTTCCCTTGCGTAACTTCAAACTCGACCTTGTCGCCTTCTTGAAGAGTCTTGTATCCGTCTTCCACGATGGCGCTGTAGTGAACGAACAGATCCGGTCCATCATCACGACCAATGAAACCGTAACCTTTCGCGTTGTTAAACCATTTTACCGTTCCCTGATGTCGGTCCATTGCGTCCCTCCTCCTGCCGTTTGCTCTTGCGATGAAAGCGGGGGACACGGCTCGGTGTCGAAGGGTACTCCTAAACGGTATCAACGTCTTGATTTTCTTCTGGGTTGGAAATGGAAGAAAGGCTCAGTTTTGCAGAGCAAGAGCAAACGCCCGATACTCCGGTTTATGATCGGCGCAAGAACATAGCTAAGAGTGGGTGACGCGAATGCCAATACGCTCGCCACGAAGGATGAGCCAATGAAACGAATCGCAATTGCAGCGGCGTGTGCATTACTCGCCTCCAGCCAAGTGCAAGGGCCTAACGCCCAGACCCATCCCTCCGCTACATGCGCCGAGCTTTCCTCGCAGGCTTCTAGTGCGGACTGGGCCGTCTATCACGGCAATCCGCACGGAACACACTATTCGACGCTCGATCAAATCAATACAAAGAACGTAAAACGCCTGAGAGTCGCGTGGACGTTTGAAACCGGTGATGGCACCCCGACCAACGACATGGAAGGTGACACCATCGTCATCAAAGGACGCATGTACTTCGCCTCTCCGAAGGGGCGCATTTTCAGTCTCAATGCGGCCACTGGTGCGCAGAACTGGGTCTACGATCCGGCCGAGGGCGCACCGGTTAGTGGCAATGGACGATTGCGCGGCGTTTGCTATTGGACCGACGGAACGGACGAACGGATCTTGTTCACCTCGCGCAATCGACTGATGGCGGTAGATGCCAACAACGGAAAACTGATCGAAAGTTTCGGCGATACCGGCAAAGTCGACCTGAGTCAGGACCTTGGGCGAGATCCAGGCTCGGTATCGGTGAACGTCAATTCGCCCGGCGTGATCTACAAAGACCTCATTATCCTCGGTAGCACTGGCGCGGCGCCCGGTCATATTCGCGCCTATAACGTGCGCACCGGAAAGCTGAGGTGGATTTTTCACACGATCCCGCATCCCGGCGAATTTGGTTATGACACGTGGCCCAAGGATGCATGGAAGACTGCGAATGGTGCCAACGCATGGTCCGGTCTGAGCCTCGATCCTGGGCGCGGCATTGTCTACCTTCCGCTGGCGTCAGCGGGCATGGGATTTAAGGATTTCTACGGCGCCGATCGCGAGGGCAATACGCTCTTTGACACCTCGCTGGTGGCGCTTGACGCCAATACCGGCAAGCGTCTGTGGCACCATCAGTTCGTGGAACACGACGTGTGGGATCGCGATCCACCGACGCCACCGACGCTCGTCACCGTTCGCCGTGACGGGCGGGACATTCCTGCTGTAGCCCAGATCATGAAGTACGGCTTCGTCTGGGTGTTCAACAGGGTGACGGGCGAAAACCTATATCCGGTGCAGGAGGTTTCCGTCTTTCCAAGCACCATTCCGGGCGAAAAGCTCGCGACACGTCAGACCTTGCCTGCGGCGCCTGAACCGTTCGCTCGTCAGCGACTCACGGAGGAGACGTTGACCCAGCGCACGCCCGCCGCCAACGCGGCGGTGCGGGCGCACCTGGCGACGCTGAGCAACCGTGGCCGCTTTGATCCACCCTCGCTCGAGGGCACCGTCATCTTTCCGGGACTGGATGGTGGCGGCGAATATGGCGGCGCTGCCTGGGACCCCGAGACCGGCATTCTCTATATCAACTCGAACGAACAAGCCTACATCCTGCAGTTGCGGGCGCAGGTCAAGAAGACCGGCGGCGAGGCCTCTGCTGCCGAGATCTACAACGCCTCCTGCGCCGGTTGCCACGGCGTCGACCACAAGGGCAACCCCCCGTCGTTCCCCGCATTGCTTGGACTGACCAAGCGGATGGCGAGCCAGCAGATCGCACAAATGATTGCCCATGGATCGGGGAGGATGCCCGGATTTGAAGGCAGCCTGAGCAAAACTCAGATCGATGGCCTGACGACTTACATCAGTGATGACAACTCGCAGCCAGCGACTACAACTGACAACCCGAGCGCGAACGTCGACTATGTGTTCCAAGGCTATACGAAGTTCCTGGACCCGGATGGCTACCCTGCGGTCAGCACGCCGTGGGGCACGCTGAATGCGTTGAATCTCAACACGGGTCGATATGTCTGGCAGATTCCGTTCGGTGAGTATCCAGAGTTGAACAACCCTACCACCGGCAGCGAGAACTATGGGGGGGGAATCGTCACGAAAGGCGGCATCTTTTTCATCGCCGCAACTGTCTTCGACAACAAGGTCCGCGCGTTCGACAAGCTGACGGGCAAGCTCCTGTGGGAAGACACGATGCCAACATCGAGCATTGCCACACCCTCGACGTATGCCGTTAAGGGCAAGCAGTATTTTGCGGTGTCATCCGGCGGCGGTAAGAATTCCAAGGTGAAGGTCGGCGGCGGCATCATTGCCTATGCTCTGCCTTAGCCCCGATCTCTTTACTCCATCCCTCGGGATCGTCGATGGTGGCGCTAGGAGATCCGAAACCTCATCACCCAACTTCTCAGCCAACACAGGCGATTTCCCTAAGTTGGCGTAACATCGCCATTACACCAACTACTTTTCCCCCTTTTGGCTTTTGACGGCTCCTGCGAAGTCTCACCGGCCTTAGCCGGGGGCGAAATCCATTCAGTCCCAACCGTATCAAATAAAGGGTCGCTGAGAGCCTTCCACTAAGTCCTTATCTTTCACTCGCGATAACGCCCTCGAAGTGTATTGACTAAAGGAGCGGTTGAATGATACAGTCGCGCGCCTTTGGAGGCGTCGCGATGAAAGCAGCAATCTACGCTCGTGTGAGCACGGACAGACAAGAGAACAAGAACCAGCTCGACCAGCTTCGTGAATTCGCGAAGAAACAGGATTGGGACATCGTGCGTGAGTTCGTGGACACAGTGAGCGGATCAGGCAAGCAAAGCCGGCCGGCATTTGAACAGATGATGCTTTGGGCCAGTCAGCGCAAATTCGACGTTCTCCTGTTCTGGAAGCTGGATCGCTTCTCGCGCGAAGGCGTACGCCAGACGCTGCAGCATCTCACAAGGCTCGATCATTATGGCGTTGGCTGGCGTTCGTATACAGAGCAATTCCTGGACTCAACGGGCATTTTCAAGGACGCAATCTTGTCTATCCTCGCGACCCTCGCCCAGCAAGAACGAATTGCTATCTCAGAACGTACTAAGGCCGGGCTGATTCGCGCCCGCAAGGCCGGCAAGAAGCTCGGCCGTCCCGAGGGTAGCGTCTCTGTAGTGTTGAAACTGGCAGACATTGAGAGAATGCAAAAAGAGGGGTTAGGACTGCGTACTATAGCCAGGAGGCTTGGCTGCTCTGTAAACACTGTCCAGCGGGTGCGTCATTGCAATCCAACTAAATCGACTCTTGGAAAGGGTTAGACGGCGGAGATTACAAAAAAAAGAAGACAGGTTAGCTGATGCTAGAGGCGCGCCGCGCTTAGGCGCACCAGTAAAAAAATGGAAAGCTGGAGGCGGCGGGAGTCGGAATGCGACGGGGTACTGAGAACATTCAAGTTATTGATTCTGGGAATCACCAGATTCGCCAGAATCACTAGAATCGCGAGACTGACGTACGTAAGTACGTACGTGGGCATTCTGCTCGACATGCTGCTCGGCCCTAAGTGGTCAAGTTCTCCGAAATTTGCTGTCTTTCCATAGTTGGTGTAATCGCCCTTTCTCTACACCTACTCGGGTCTTCCCATTAGAACGCCATCCATCGTTACTTGCGGCCAGACATTGGACAGAATAAGGTGCCCGAGAACATCGGGGCGACTGATTCAAACAGCCCCGGACTGCAACGGGAGGTTATCGCGAATGAAACGCTTCGTCATCGTTTTACTCACCGTGCTCATAGTTAGCACCATCGGGCAGACACAGGAGCAGACACCAGAGACTCTGGATGTAGCCGAGGTCGTTGTCGGGGCAAAAAGACTCGACACAACCTACCTTTATGCAGTGGGACAGTGGTCTGATTCAACTGACGCCACGGCGGTCCAGTCTTCCGAGATTCATTGCTACAAGCGTTTCGGTTTCTGTGAAGTCGCCTCCGCTGATTCTATCGGCGGACCCAATGGCGTCTACGTGTCGCTGAACTCTTTCGACATTGTTCGCTGGGATAAGCAAGAAATGATTGCGGTCGATAGTTCTCCCATCTGCCTAGTGAACACATTGCGGGCGGACTTCCAGAAACACAAGGTGACGCTCAGTTCGACATCGAAGGGCGAAACCAAGGATAAGATGTGCGAGCACACCGAAACGCCCACCGCTTTTCTCGGCGGAAGTCACGATGCTGTGAAGCGCATTCTGATGAAAGCGAAGAAGCGTTAGGGAAGCGAAGGCCAGAAGCGCCTCTAGCAATTGGAAGGCGTCAGCAGTTTCGATTATCCTAACGCTGCTAATGACCTGCGAAGTTTTCATTCCGTCGAACGACATAGCCACAGAAGGTTGGGAATGTGGCCTCCCGGGATATTACGACGAACGACTGGAAATGGTGGTCTGCGAAGAACACAAAAGGGAGCTTGTAGATTTTAATGCTGTCGGCTCTCCCAAGGGCGTCGCACCATCGATCCGGCGCCGGCTTTCAGGGGCTGCTTAGCGTCCACTACGCCGCTTGCGGCTTCCACTTTCAGCGCCGCGTGAACGAGAAAAAGAAAAAGGGAACCGCCCGGTTGCCACGGGAGTTCCCCTTCCTATCCCTGTTGCTTGCAGCGCGCAATGTCGCTTAAAACCAGTATCGGCCTGCGCAATTGGAGCGGTCTATCGGGCAAAGACCTGACCGCCGGAAGCTTTAATGCTATCCGTCGCGACTGTCCTCTCGTTTCTCGAATCCCTACTCTCTTCAAGGTTAGCGCGAGGTGCAAAACACAAAGAGCGCCCCGAGCGAATCCCAAAACCGGTTCGCCCGACTGGCAGCGTTAATTAGGGCGAGAGGGAGGCCGGTCATCGTTTCGGTGGCCGGTCATTCCGCATACCTCGGCGAGTAATCGGTCGATCTGCTGCGTCAGTTCGAACAGTTTTTTGGAATCCTGCTCTTTTGCAGCACGATCGCACAGCTCCAAAAGAACCTTTTCATCGATCGCCATGGGGAAGCCCTCAATACTGGCGGCTGGCAATACGATTGTATACATTTTATCGCCTAAATCCATACAGCTAAAGTCGTCGGAAATCGGAGGCGGGGACAGCCTCACGCTGCTATACGACTGGGCGTCTTTGGGAGACTGCGGCACTTCGGACAGAGTATGGGACTGTTTGCTTCGTAACCAAGCTCGCGTAATCGAATTTCGCACTTGCACCGCGTGCATTCGGTGATGAGATCCCTCAATAGCTGTTGAAGTTGCTTGTCCGGAGAAACCAACATGCAAGAGCCTCCTGGCGATTCGACTATCGGGAACTCACAATGAGTCGTCGCCCAGGCTGGGCACGGCGGCAGGTTGTGAAAGGATGACCGGCGAACCGGTCTCGGACATTCTACTGTACGGAATCGTACAAAAGTCAAGCGACCAGACAAAGAGCGCCCCGGGGGAAGGCGATGAGCGCTCTTCGGAGCATGCCTCCCTCTCAACGGTGAACCAAGGCACGCTCTGGCGTGAATAGTAGCAGTCCAAATTCCGCGAGGAACTAGCCCAAAGGTGGAAAGGGCAAGCAACAAAGGCCAGCCGGGCGTGCCAAAGGCACCACCGAACTGGCCCACGCCCAAGACGTGTGCAACAGCCGTCTTGAACGTTCACCGAATTCTAGACCCTACGGCCTTTCACTACTTTGGAATTCGATCGCCGCGACAGCGCCTGTCAACTTCTTCCATGATTCGTTCCGCCCAGCGCACGGCATCTGCGATTGCGTTGATAGTGGCGGGTACTCTTGCACCACTGTCGTACTGGGAGAGCTTTCTGGCCGCCAGGATCGAGGCCATGATTGCGATGACGCGCTTGCGGCCTTCGTCCATCGGGGCATGGTAACATAGTGTTCGCTTTATGTTCGCCACACGCAGGTATGGAAAAACCCCCGGACGCCGCGTTTACAGCCGCACTCGTTTTGTTCAACTGCGTTGAGAACATGCGCGAAGAAGGACTCCCAGCGTCTGCAAATTTAGTTTGACTTGGCTCGCGACATCAGTGCTCTCAATTTTGATACATCCAGCAGGGTTAGCGATTTTGAGCCAAAGTTAGAGACGATAGCAGTTCGCCCGTCGCGCGACACAGCAAGATCCCTTGGAAAGATCCCCACAGGAATCTTACCGAGAACGATGGGTTTGCGGCGTCGGTGGCCCGCAATATCGA
>Ga0207641_10002882_pt1 | contig 15587 bp, 20 predicted proteins | sample KBSSwiS62_FD_184306 | JGI IMG/M metagenome (GOLD analysis project Ga0207641, IMG submission 184306) | Switchgrass rhizosphere microbial communities from Kellogg Biological Station, Michigan, USA - KBS Switchgrass S6-2 (SPAdes) (version 2) | ecosystem: Host-associated > Plants > Roots >... | reverse complement strand
CGACGATGCCGACTTGGAGCCGGTCGACTTGGACCCGCCCGCGCCCGAGATCGCCCGTTGGCAGGAACTTGTCGACCGCGAGACCGTCATCTACCACGGCGGCGATGCCGAGAAGGTCATTCCGTTTCGGCGGCCTGCTTGGGCTAGTCCAGACGGCGACATCATCGGCTCGTGGCTCGACACCACCTACTACACATCGGAACTCGCTCCCATTCCGCTGGAGTACGCCAGGGGCCTCGCCGACGAAGAAATGCTGAAACCAGCCGTCCTTCTCGTTCGCGCGAAGCTCTGCGGAGATGGAAGGCCGATAGTCGGTCTGGGCTTGGAGCGGTTCGACGGCAAATCTAAGAAGTGGATTTCCGAGCTTGGCCAAGGCCTCACTCTCGCAGAGGCCGAGGCCTTGGCCGACGTTCTGCGCGCCGCCGTTGCCCTTCACGGCGGTGGAAAGTGACCGCTCAGACCCCCGTCGTCGAATGCACCACCGGCCGTTGCGGTTACGGCGAGCCGTGCCGCTGCGACCACTACGCCGATTGGCCGAAGGAAAAGCCGAAACGCACCACCTCCTGTGTTCGGCATCCAGGTCGGTTCTACCGCGACGGCCACCGAGACGGGCGCAGCGACGCCTGCCGACGCCTCTGGTCACACCTCGACATCGAGGGACGTGTCCTAGCCAAGACCATTGCCACAGAAGGGGCTTGCACGTAGTGATCGACAACGACCACCAGGTCGCACAGGGGGCCGCATCTCAGATGCGGCCCCCTCAGTGGCGGCAAGCCAGCATCGAATGGGCATCCAGCATTCAACCCCGCAAACAAGTCTGGCTCTGGGAGAACAAGATCCCGCTGGGAACTCCATCCGCGCTAGCGGGTCGGGGCGGCACCGGCAAGACGACCTACGCGTGCCACCTGATCGCCAGGCTGTCGCGCGGGCAACTCCCCGGCAAGTACTACGGTGAGCCCCGCCCGTCGCTGATCTGGTCCGGTGAGGATGCGTGGGCGACGGTTTTGGTCCCGCGACTGATCGCCAACGGTGCCGACCTCAACATGGTCGGCCGTCTCAGCATCGCCTCCGACATCGACGGCGACACAAGCGAGGTCACGCCGAAACTGCCGCTGAACACCCCCACGATCTCGGAGGCGATCACCTCAAGCGGATCCGTCCTGGTCCTATTCGACCCGATCGCGTCCACGATGAACGGCGATCTGCACCGAGAGGCCGACGTCCGGGCCGCAGTCGACGCCCTTGCGCGGGTGGCCGAGGACACCGGCGCGGTGACCATGTTCGTCCGCCACTTCGGCAAGGGCGGCGGAAACGCCTCAGACAAGATGAGCGGATCGCACGCCTTCCGCGATGCGGTGCGGTCACTGTTCCTGTTCGCTGAAGACGGCGACCGCGTGGTGGTCAGTCAGGACAAGGGCAACTACGCCCCCCGTGGCGAAGAGTCGTTCGCTTTCCGACTGGAGAACGTCGCGGTCCCAACCGAGGACGGGCCGGCGGATGTGGCGCGGGTGGCCGACCTCGGTAACTCGGACGTTTCGGTGGCCGACGTCATCAACCGCACCCACGGAGACGAGGGCGACGATTCAGCCGAGATCGACCAGTGGCTCACCGACCTACTAGCAAACGGCTCCGTCAAGGCCACCGAAGTCTTCTCATCGGCCGACGCGGCGGGATTCTCCAAGGATCAAGCCAAGCGAGCGAAGAAACGTCTGCGCATCATCGCCGACCGTCCGCAGAATCCCGGACCGTGGTTCTGGTCGCTTCCGGCCGAGCAGGGCGCAGGGAGCACCGAGCAGGGAGCACCAGTTCACGCGCTCCCTGCGCTCCCTGCGCTCCCTGTGAGGTCAGAAGGGGTTGAGCAGGGAGCAGAACGGGGCAGGGAGCAGAGCGCAGAAGAGTGCTCCCTGCCCACGCCAACCACCCCTTCCCCGGCGTCAATGCCGTTACGTCCCGCGTTCGCCAAACCGGACCGCAAGCCCCGCGCCCGCACCCGCGGCAAATACCGCCCACCCACCGGACCCGACCGGTGCACCACATGCGGATGGCACACCCCCACCCAAGATCACGCCCCCACCTGCTCTACAGCAAACCAGGCAACAGCATGACTGAGCGCCGCGTCATCTACCCGAGTGAATTCTTCGACCGACCCGAACAGGAGACCACCGTGAGCGACGATCCCGCACCGGTCAACCGTCCCCTCACTGACGACGAACGCATGCTCATGCTCATGCTCGGCGTCCGCGTGATCGCCGACCAGGTCGACATCCCACACACCGCCGACAACTGCCCCGCCTGCACGGCGTCAGCAGCCGCACTCGACAGCTTCATGGAGCAGGGCGACGTGCATCTTCACGGCGACGAATTCGATTGCTACCTGTCAGTCGGACCGAACGAGAAGATGGTGCACGCCACCCGCGAGTGGCTCGCCTTTCACGCCGAACACCCCGAGGCCATCGACATGTCGCGTCACCGTCGACCCCTGGAGGGCGGCTAAGTGTCCATGCGCCCCTGCCTCGACTGCGGTGAACCCTGCACCAGACCCCGCTGCCCCGAGCACACCGTCGACACCAAAGCACCCGCGTCGGCGCGCGGCTACGACTGGCGTTGGACTCAGCTGTCCCGCCGAGCCCGCAAGCTCCAGCCGTTCTGCGCCGACTGCGGGAGCAACGAGGATCTCCAGGCCGACCACACCCCAGAAGCGTGGGCACGCAAGGCGGCGGGCAAGGCCATCAGGCTCAAGGACGTCGACGTCGTCTGCGGACCCTGCAACCGATCTCGCGGAGCCGCACGCGGCCCGTCAGGCACCAGGGGGGATGCCCCTGACCGACCCCAGCCAGACCCACTGGTGAGGCAAAGTTTGCGTCTCACACCGCGAGGTGCCTCGTGCTAGCCGAAGGTGGCTTTGCGGCTGCGGGCTCGGCTCTCGCCGGGTTCCTTCTTCGGGCGTCCGGGCTTGTGGTCCTTGTCGGCCGAGACGCCTTCCCAGACGGTAGGAGCCGTGTAGGAGACCTTGCCGTCGCCGTCGGGCGAGACGATCTTGAGGACGCCGCCCTCAATGAAGTCGTAGATCCCCTCGTCTCCGAACTCGTCTTTGACCGTGATGCCGCTGCTCTTTTGATAACTGACTGTGAAACCCATGAACTGAGACTGCCATGAAGGCAGGTCCGAAGGGGACGGTTAAGGCCGAGCCGCTGGACTTCTCAGATCTCCCGGAGGGCCGTGCGGAGCGTCGCTTGGCGTTCATCGCCAAGTATCTCGTCGTCCCGAAGGGTGTCGGCGCCGGTAACCCGGTGAGGCTGCGGGAGTTTCAGACCGAGATCATCACGGGCGCGTTCGCTCCCGGTATCCGAACGGGTCTGGTGTCGGTGGCGCGTGCTAACGGGAAGACGGGTCTGGCTGCAATGCTGGCCGTCGCCGAGCTGTTCGTCGGCCCGGAGTCGGCTGAGGTGTTGGTGGTCGCGTCCGATCAGCGGCAGGCGAACATCACGCTACGGATGGCCAAGCGGATGATCGAGCTGACGCCCGAGCTGGCCGAGCGCGCCCAGATCTACGCGGACCGGATCGTGGTCCCGCACAACGACGCCGTACTCCTGCCGTTGCCCGCGGAGCCGGGTGCGCTGCACGGGTTCGACCCCACGCTGTTGGTGGTCGATGAGCTGCACGTCGTGACCGAGGCCGTCTGGGAGGCCGTGACGTCGGTGTCGGGGAAGCGCCCTGAGTCGTTGGCGTTGGCGATCAGCACGCCCTCGGCGTCGCCGGATTGCATCATGTGGAAGCTCGTCGAGCACGGTCGCTCCGGTGATGACCCGTCGTTCTACTTGCGGGAGTTCGCCGCCCCGGAGGGCTGCACAACCGATGATCGTGGCGCGTGGCGGGCTGGTAACCCGGCGCTGGCATGTGAGGACCCGTTCCTGGCCGAGGACGGTCTAGAAGCCGCTCGAAGGACGTTGCGTGAGCCGGTCTTTCGTCAGCTTCGTCTCGGCCAATGGGTGACCGGTGTCGAGGCGTGGTTGCCGTGGGGGGCGTGGGAGGAGTGCCGCACCTTGCGCTCGGTGCAGCCCCGTGAGCGTGTCGTGCTCGCGTTCGACGGGTCGGCGTCTGGTGACTCCACGGCGCTGGTCGGCTGCACCGTCGATGGTCATCTGTGGGTCGAGGGGTTGTGGGAGAACCCTGGTGATCAGCAGTGGCGGGTGCCGCGGGAGGACGTTGGCAGCGCCGTCGACGTGGCGTTCGCGAAATACGACGTCATGGAGCTGGCGTGTGATCCGTGGGGATGGCGCTCGGAGATCGAGGAGTGGGCCAAGCGGCACGGGGAGAAGCGGGTGATCGAGTGGAACACCGCCCACGGTCAGCGAATGGCACCAGCCACCGACCGGCTCTATCAGGCCGTGGTCACCCAGGCAGTCACCCACGACGGGGACTCCCGGCTGGCCATGCACATCGCGCACTGCGTCGCCAAGCGCACCCCGATGGGCGACCTAGTGAGTAAGGACAAACGCGGGAGTCCCCGCAAGATCGACGCCGCCGTGGCCGCCATCGTGGCCTATGACCGAGCGGCGTGGCACCAACAACGAAACCGTAAGCGAGTAAGGAGTTTTGCCTCATGACCCAAGACGAACTGATCCTCCAACTGATGCAGCGCCTCGACGAGCCGGCTGCCCGGTATAGCGATCTGGATAGGTACTACCAAGGCCAGCAGCCGTTGGCGTTCCTGAGCCCGGAGGCGAAGTTGGCTCTCGGCAACCGGTTCGGGGTGATGGCGTCCAACATTCCCCGGCTGTCGGTGACCGCTCTGGCTGAGCGGCTGCGCATCACTGGCTTCGCAGGCGACGCCGATCTGTGGGCCGACTGGATCCGCAACGACCTGGATCAGACCAGCAATGTCGCGCACCGCGAAGCCTTGCTGCTCGGAGACAGCTACGTAATCGTGTGGGCAGATATGTTCGGTCGGCCGAAGGTGACCGTGGAATCGGCGAAACAGGTTGCCGTGCAGATCGACCCAGGTACCCGGCAGATCGTCGCCGCGGTGAAGCGGTGGGAAACGAAGACGACAACCGAAGGCGTTTTGTACTTGCCTGATCGGATCGTGCGGTTGCGGGCCAACCAGACTGGCGCTACCACGCAGGGCTACAACGTAGTCGACGAGCTGGCCAACCCTCTCGGCGCCGTCCCGGTCGTGAATCTACGCAACACCGACCGGATCATCGGCGACTATGGATGCTCGGAGATCGACGATCTCAAGCCGCTTGTGGACGCGCTCAACAAGTCGTTGGCCGACATGATGGTCACCTCTGAATATGTTGGTCGGCCACGTCGCTGGGCTACCGGCATCGAACTCACCGAGGAGCCTCTCCTCGACGAAGATGGCAACCCAGTCCTCGACGTAGGTGAACCCGTGATGACGGAGATCAACCCGATCCCCGAGGGACACCGGGCGATGATCTCGGAGAACGATCAGGCCAAGTTCGGGCAGCTGGCGGGTGCCGATCTCGGCGGCTACGAAGCGTCGGTGAGGGTGATCCTCGGGCAGATCATGGCGGTGTCCACATTGCCCGCGCACTACGTCGGGGTGTTCACCGACAACCCGGCATCCGCGGATGCACTCAGGGCTGCCGAGGCCAGCCTGACGGCCCGCGCAGAAGCACGGCAAGCCACGTTCGGGCGTGCGTGGGAACAGGTCGCCCGCCTGATGATCGCTGTACGGGATGGACGAGACCCCAACCTGATCGACGACATCCGTATCCACTGGGCCGACGCCGCTACCCGATCGGTAGCCCAGGAGGCCGATGCAGTGGTCAAGCTGTACCAGGCCGGTCTTCTCCCGGCCCCGTACGCGCTGAGCAAGCTCGGCTACCCCGACGACGAGATCACCAAAGTTCAAGCCGCGAGAACCGTTGTACAGCAAGCGAATCCGAATGCAGCTTAGCAAATCAACAAACACACCCGAAAGGAAAGCAGCACCATGACCGAACCCATCGAAGCCAGCACCGACGACGAATCGCCTGAGGAAGTCGAGACGCCGGACACCCCGGAGGAGATCGAGCCCGCCGAGGACGCCGACACCTTCCCTCGGTCCTATGTGGAGAAGTTGCGCCGAGAATCGGCTGGCTACCGCGAACGTGCTCAAGTGGGCGACACCTACGCCGCCCGGCTACACACCGAATTGGTGCGGGCGACCGGGAAGCTCGCCGATCCCACCGACCTCGGTTTCGACGAGACGCACCTCGACGACCCCGACGCCCTGGCCGCCGCGATCGGCGATCTGCTGTCTCGTAAGCCGCACCTGGCCAGCCGCCGTCCGGTGGGTGATATCGGTCAGGGTCCGGTGTCGGGCAACGGGTCTAGTGTCGATCTAGCCGCGATCCTGCGGCAACGCGCCCAATAGGAGGGGACCTATGAACATGTGGACTGACGCCTTCGACGACATGAACAAGATCGACTTGAAGTACGACGAGTTGTCATTGGACCAACAGCTAAAGGTCGTCGAGATCAAGGCTCTCTTGGCAATCGGCGCCGAGCTATCGCTGATTCAAGACTCGGGCATAAACCCCAAGTGGACTGCGCGCAACAACTAGGAGATAGCAATGCCAACGCCAGACATCTTCGATTTCGACGTCGAACGACTGGGCTGCTACGAGCCAGCCGACATCGACAAGATCCTCGTCGAGCAACCCGCGCTCTACATCAACCATCTTCGTGTCGCCCGCAGTATCTCGGGTTGGGCGTCCCGGTTGGAAACTGACCACGGCTCCTCGACCGACGAGTTCCAGAAGGGCTACGCCAAGGCGCTACGCGAGGTCGCCGCACATCTACGACAGGGCGACTACGTCGAGGGTGGAGCGATGATCATCGAGCAAAGCCCGGAGGAGGTCGTCGACAGCGAGGAATCACCTCCGAATGTCGACACGTCCCGAAACTGGTGACGTAATACACTGAGGGGGTCGCACCCGGTGTGCGGCCCCTTCTCCGTCCTGACGACGTGGGTACCAAATCCACTCAAATCGTTAGGACAATCCCGTGGTTGAATCCACCGCCGCCAACCCGCAGTTGCTCGCCGATCAGGTCTCCAGCCTTCTGGTGCAGCCCCTCGAAGCCGCCTCCGTCGTGCTGTCGTCCGGGCCGAGGATCTTCGACACCTCCGGCGTTCTCCGCATCCCCAAGCTGACCAAGTCGTCCACCGTGGGGTTCGTCGGTGAGAACGAGTTGATCCCAAGCGATCACGACACCACGTTCGACGAGGTCGTGTTGATGCCGACCGATCGCAAGAGCATCAAGGTCATCGAGCGGTACAGCCGAGAACTGGCCCGCCAGGCCGTCATCGGCATTGACGCCACCCTGAAGAACCGTCTCGTCAAGGTGGTCTCCGACAAGCTCGACGACGCACTCCTGGTCGGCAAGGGCCAGGCCACCAACGAGGTCCAGACCATCACTGTCACCGTGGGTAGCGGCACGTTCACGGTGACGTTCCGCGGTGCTACCACGTCGGGCGTCGCCTTCAACGCCGCCGCGGCGACACTGCAGACCGCCCTGCAGGGCTTGTCCACCATCGGTTCGGGTAACGCCACCGTCGCCGGCAGTGCGGGTGGCCCCTACACCGTGACGTTCGCCAGTGCCCTCGCCGCCACCGCCGTCGACGAGTTCACCGCCGTGGGCGCCGAGGTGGCGACCACGACCGAGGGCGAATCCGCCAACGGCATCACGGGATTGATCAACCAGGCGGGTGTTCAGACCGGCGCCCTGGATGTCACCAACGCCGACAGCCTCCTCGACGCGATCGCGCTGGCGTCGGCCGCCGAAGTCACCCCCAACCGATGGTTCGTCAACGGCACCGACTTCATCGCCCTACGCAAGCTCAAAGAGGCCACCGACTCCAAGAAGTACCTGCTGGAGTCGGACGTCACCTCCGGCCCCACCTACCGACTGTTCGGGATCGAAGTCCGGGTCACCAACAAGTTGCCGGTTGGCAAGGCGGTCCTGGCCGATATGTCCCAGGTGGCAGTGGCCCGCGACGAAGCTCCGAGCGTGACGATCCTGTCCGAGCGGTACGCCGACTACGACCAGATCGGTATCCGCGTGGTCACCCGCTACGACCTCGGTCTGCTGCACTCGGAGGCCGTGATCGTCCTGACGGACGTCTGATGGCTGAGGTAGACCCCGATGACGTCGTCACCCTCACCACCGAGGGTGACGACACTCAGGCCATCGCCGACATCGCCGTCCCGCTCATCACGACACTGGCCAAGGCATACACGCGGAGTAACGGGTTCACCGGCAACGAACCCAACGACGACATCGCCGCCGTCATCACCACCGCCTCGGCGCGGTTCGTCGCCAACCCGAAACAGGCATCGGAGGCGAAAACCGTCGGACCGTTCGTCCTCGATCGACGATCCCGCGGATTCGAAGGCTGGACGATCGCCGAGCAGCTCGTCCTCAACAGGTACCGGGTGCGGGCCCAGTAGACCAGGCGGTGGCCACGGCGTTGAACGTCCCCTACCTTTCGGGGTCAAAGGGCATCCCACGACCTCCTCGCAGCGAGGATGCACCTGCGCCGCTCCACCGTCGTCCGTGGACCCGCTTTGGACACAAAGTGTGGGAAATTCCCGATAGCCGTTGTGAATTACCGTCATGTCATTATGCAGCCAGAGGGCCATATTGACCCATTTGCCAGGTAGCTGAGTAGGGTTCAAATCCCTCCGCCACCGCCATAGCCCCGAACCTGTTAGCGCAGGTGAGGGGCTATTTCGCGTTGGAGGTGAGAATCTGGTGACAGTCATCTGGTCGCCATGCGGCTGCGCCTGGACCTCATTGCAGCCGCGGTCTCACTGCCGCGGGGGCAAACTACGATGGGGTGCGTCCGTGGTGTCCCTGGGATGGGGGTGTGTGCGTGGATCCGAGTGAATGGTCGGACGGTGTGTGGATCGTCTTGACCGTGGCGATTGTGTTGTTGATGGCCGGGTTGCCGATCGCGGAGCTGCTCTCGCGCTGATGCGGGGGCGACCGTGGCTCTGGGTGGGCGCATCCTTCGGACGTTGCGAATTCGCGAGTGTGGAGCCGATGCAAGACGCCGCCCTGCATGAGATCTGACCTCAGCTCGTCGCGCCGGTCACCAAAACCCTTGCCGTCCAAGCGACGAGGTCAAGCGCCTCGTCCAGTGTAAGCCGTCCGGTCAGCATGCCCGTGAGGGCGCTGCTGAGCGCCGCGTTGAGACCGAAGCTGACATTGCGGATCTGGTCGGCGGGGATGCCGTCGAGCAAACGGTCGAACATGTCGCCGTTGTTGCGGTTCATCTGATCGAGCGTTGCCTGCGCTGCGGGGTCGGCCGACGTCATCATCGTAAACATCAGCGCGGTCATCTCGGGGTTGCGGTGGAAGGCACGCAATGCGCGGCGCAGGTACTCCAGGATCGCGGGGAGGTGGTCTTGATCGCGCGGACCCGCACCGGCCACGATGCGCCGAGTGAGTCGCTTTTGCCAATCCTCCAACGCGGCCGCCAACAGATGGTCCTTTGAGGAGAAGTAGCGGTACACCGTCGCGAGCGCTACACCGGAGCGTTGTGCGACGTCGCGCATCTGAACGGCCTCGGCGCCGACGTCGGCGATCGAGTCGATGACCTCTTCGATGATCCTGGCGCGTCTAACCAACTGTGTGCTGGTCATCTCCGCCAGCGGCAAGACGTCGGGCTGGACGCGTTCGACGCGCTTGCGCTCGGTGTTGACGATGCGACCCTCCTACGAGAACACGCTTCTGAATCGTATGGCTCACTCTAGAGCATCCAACAGCGATGATGGGAGTTATCCCAGGTCGAGGGCCGGAGCCCTCCTTGACACAACTAGAACCGTGTTTCAGTATGGGCGTAGAGCGTGGCACTTCTTCGCGCCTTCACGACCAATCGGAGGATCTGCATGGCTGGACCAGTCGGACTGCCCGTGATCGACACCATGATCGGGTTTCCGCACGAGGGAACCGCGCAGTACGACTTCATCCGCCGTCAGACCAAGGATCGTGAATCCAAGGAGGACTTCGACTTTCCCGTCGAGTACATGTTCAAGGACGTGCCGAAGGATCTGCCGACCGACGACCCCGTGTCATTGCTCTTGATGCAGATGGACCGTTTCGGCATCGAGAAGTCCGTGATCGGCGTCGGGGAGCCATCGGCCACGTTGGCGCTCAAGACGTACCCGGATCGCTTCGTTCCGTCCGGCAATCTCTCCGACCCCAACGACGTGATGGGCTCGGTCAACATCATTCGCCGCGACTACGAGCAGTACGGCATCCGGGCCACGTCGGTCTTCCCCTCTGGCACGTTCCCGCAGGTGGCGATCGACGACCCCAAGATGTACCCGATCTACGCCACCTGCGTGGAACTCGGTATCCCCATCTTCGTCTGCGCCGGAGTACCCGGGCCGCGGATTCCCTTTGCCCCGCAGGAAGTTTCGCGCATCGACATCGTGATGTTCGACTTTCCCGACCTGGTGTTCGTCACGCGCCACGGCTGCGAGCCGTGGACCGAGCTGGCGGTGAAGCTGATGCTCAAGTGGCCGAACCTGTACTACTCGACTTCGGCCTTCGCGCCCAAGTACTACCCGCGAGACATCATCGACTACGCCAACTCCCGCGGTGCCGACAAGGTCCTCTACGCCGGCTACTTCCCGATGGGCCTTTCGCTGGAGCGCATCTTCGCCGAACTGCCAGGAGTTCCGCTGAAGGACGAGGTGTGGCCGAAGTTCCTCTACGGCAACGCCGCTCGCATCCTCGGACTGGACGGCTGAGCGCCGCATGGGACTGTCGATAACGGCAGAGCAGGTCGACCTAGCGGAGAGCGTCGGGAAGTTCGCCGACCGCCACGCCGCAGTGGACGTCACGCGCAGGGCCTTCGACGCGATCGCTGCCGGCGAATTGCCAGGCTGGTGGCCGGATTTCGTCACGCATGGCTTTCATGCCGTCCACCTGCCCGAGTCGTTGGGAGGACAGGGCGGCAGTGTGGCCGACATGGCTTGTGTCGTGGATGCCGCGGCGGCAGCACTACTTCCAGGCCCCCTGCTCAGTACCGCGATGGCAGGCGCCGTCGGACTGCTGGCCGGTGACTCCGCGCACACCCTCGTCTCCGAACTGGCAGCAGGTGCGACCGCGGCCGTCGTGCTACCCGAGGACTCCGAGGTCCGCGCGATCGCCGACGCTGACGGCTGGCTTCTCGACGGATCGTCGTCGCCCGTACTCGGAATCTGTGCGGCCCAACGCATCCTGCTCTACGCCCACACGGACGACGGCCACGGTCGCTGGCTGGTGCTTGACGCCGAGCAGGCCACGGTCGTCGCAGGGCGCGGTACCGACCTGTGCACCGATGTCGGCGAGCTCCGGTTGACTGATCTGCGAGTCGACGCCCCTGCCGAGCTTTCGGGTATCGACACGGAGCGCGCTCGTTGCCTCGTCGCGTCGCTGACCGCCTGTGCCGCGGCCGCGACCGCACGGCAATGCGTGAGTGCGGCAATCGAATACATCAGAGTCCGCGAGCAGTTCGGGCGTCCCGTCGGCTCGTTCCAGGCGTTGGCACACAAGGCCGCGGGGTTGTACGTCAACACCGAATTGGCCACCGCGGCAGCCTGGGATGCCGTCCGCGCGGTCGACGAGCCACTCGCACAGCATCGACTTGCCGCAGGGTCGGCCGTGCTCGTCGCGGTGGCCACGGCAGCAGACTTGGTCTTGGACGCGCTCGTGATGTTCGGCGCGATCGGCTACACGTGGGAGCACGACGCTCATCTGTACTGGCGCCGAGCGACCAGCCTCGCCGCGTCCCTCGGCCCCATGACCCGATGGGCCCGCGACGTGGGCACGCTCGCGCGCGATCACGTGCGATCCAACTCCGTCGACGTCGGTGACGCCGAACCCGAGTTTCGGGCCTGGGTCGCCGAGACGCTGGACAAGGCCAGCGCGCTGGTCAACGCTCACCCGTCGGACGTACGCAGGAACCCAGGGCTGGCGACGGGTGAACAACGCGACTTGCTCGCCGCGTCCGGCTTGGCCGCGCCTACGTTGCCAGCGCCCTGGGGCGTCGGAGCCTCGCCGGTGCAGCAGGTGATCGTCGCGCAGGAGTTCGCCCGCCGACCAGAGATCACCCGCCCGTCTCTCGGCATCGCCGAGTGGATCCTGCCCACGATCCTGACTGCCGGAACCGATTGGCAGCGAGAGCGTTTCGCAGAGCCGATACTGCGCGGAGTGCAGTCGTGGTGTCAGCTCTTCAGCGAACCCGAGGCAGGTTCTGATCTGGCATCACTGCGCACGAGAGCAGTCAAGGTCGATGGCGGTTGGCTCGTCAACGGCCACAAGATCTGGACTTCGATGGCTCAGCGTGCCGACTATGGGGCGATGCTCGCGCGCACCGATCCGGATGCGCGCAAACACCGCGGGATCGGCTACTTCCTCGTCGACATGACGTCGCCGGGCGTCGAAGTCGTGCCCATCAAACAGGCCAGCGGACGGTCCGAGTTCAACGAGGTCTTCCTGACCGACGTGTTCGTGCCCGACGAGATGTTGGTGGGCGGTGCGACCGACGGCTGGAATCAGGCCGTGTCGACGATGGCGGTCGAGCGCACCGCGATAGGCAACTACGTTGCGATCGACCGGGCAGGTGCGCTGCGCAGGCTCGCGAAGTCCGACGGTCCCGACCTCGACGCGGTGCTGGGCGCACTTGGTGACGTCGAGGCTCACACCAATGCGATCAAGGCCCTCGTCCTTCGAGAGACTCTGAGGCAGGTCGACGGTCAGGGTCCGGGTCCGACCTCGAGCATCGCCAAGTACGCGATGGTGCTGCTGCTGCGCAGGGCGTGGACGGCGACTCTCGCGCTCACCGGTCGCGACGCCATGGTGGAGGACTCCGACTCCGAGTTGGTGGCGCCGTACTTCGACATGCCTGCCGAACTCATCGGTGGTGGTACGGCCGAAGTGCAGCTTTCGATCATCGCGTCGGTACTCCTTGGACTGCCACGTGGATAGCACCCCGGGACTTACGCCACTGCGAGGAAACACGATCGAAAGGATCTGGTTGCGATGACCACCACGCTGCCCTTCACGTACTTCGACTGCGACAACCACTATTACGAGGCCGAAGACGCGTTCACGCGCCACATGGACCCGAAGCTGCGAAAGCGGGGGATTCAGTGGGCCAAGTTGGAGGGTCGCCAGCGCCTCCTCGTCGGCGGTCGAGTGAATCGGTTCATCCCGAACCCGACGTTCGACCCGGTCGGCAAGCCGGGCGCTCTCGACGAGTACTTCCGGGGCCGCAATCCGCGTGGCGCCGAACTGAATTCGTTGTTCGGCGACCTGGAGCCCATCAATCCCGCCTACCGCGATCGGGACGCGCGGATCAAGCTCATGGACTCCCAAGGGATGCAGGGATGCATCCTTCTGCCCACCCTGGGCGTCGGCATGGAGCAATCACTGCTCCCTGACTTCGAGGCAACCGTTGCCACGTTTCGTGCCTTCAACCGTTGGATGGAGGAGGACTGGGGCTTCGCCTACAAGGACCGCATCTACGCCGCGCCGTACATCACGATGTGTCAGCCCGACGAGGCAGTGCGTGAACTCGAGTGGGCGCTGGAACGGGATGCGCGCTTCATCGTGATGATCCCCGGGCCGATCACCACCGCCGTGGGGATGCGTCCGCCGGGTGACCCGATGTTCGACGAATTCTGGCAACTGGCCAATGATTCGGGCATCACGGTGTGCTACCACTCTGGCGAGACCTACTACTCGAAGTTCATGCCCGCGTGGGGTGAGTCGGACTACATGATGTCCTTCCAGACGCTGCTGGGCTTCAGAAGCCTGTTCTCCGGGCACGCGCTACAAGACACCTTCGCCAACCACCTGCACAACGGTCTGTTCCTTCGATTCCCGAATTTGCGGATGGCGTCGATCGAGAGTGGCTCGGACTGGGTGTTCCACATGTTCGAGAAACTCACCAAGTCTTACGGCCAGATCCCGATGATCTACCGCGAGGACCCGCGCGAGACGTTCAAGCGCCACGTCTGGGTGTCGCCGTTCTACGAAGACGAACTCGCCAGCCTCCTGCGGCTAATCGGCGTCGACCGCATCATCATGGGCTCGGACTTTCCTCACGTCGAGGGGCTCGCCGAACCAGCGTCGTACGTCAAGGATCTGGAGAACTTCGACTACACGCCCGAGCAATGCCGAATAGTCATGCGCGACAACGGCCTCGAGCTCGCCGTCCGCCGTCCCGTGTGACAGCGGCCCCGTGAAGGTCGCCAAGTCGAGCCTCGTCGCCATGCTGCTCGAGGGCGGCGAGGAGAACGCGGCGGTGCTACTCGCCCGCTCGGACCTGCCGGAGTACGTGGACACCGAGCGCGATCTCGACGTGTTGCTCGAATTCGGGCTCGACCGCGACCAGCTCGACGAGGTGGCGCGCATGTCGGTCGGCGAGGTCGAGCCGGACGATGGCGGCACCCGTCGTCGGCGAGACGAACTGGAGAAGACGATCTCGCGGCGGTGGGCCGACTTGGTCGAGCGATGGACGACCTAGGGGAAGGATCTAGCGATGTTGCTATTCCCCGAATCGCGATGGGCGCGGATTACTTGATGCCCACCACCTCGACGCGGCGCCGACCATCGGTTCGACGTAGCTTCGGCTGAAGCCTGCCTCGGTAGCCACTCCGAGCGCCGTCGCCCCGCTCGGCGATCTGAACGCGGTGTGATGACGCCAAGAATCTTCCAAGGACGCCGTCTCATGCTGAGGGATTGACTCGGTCGGGCCGCTAGAAGGGAACCGATATGAAGGTGGGAATCGCAGCCATGGCGTTGAGCGTGGCCGGGTTGGGCGTGGCCGGAATGTGCACGGCACTGGGCACTGCCCAGGCAGCTCCGTATGCAGGCGGGGACTGCCCTGCAGGACAGACCTGCAGTCGCTGGTGCCCAGGTGACTCGATACAGGACGTGCAGGGCGCGAATTGGGATTGGAACGCGTGCCACGATTGGACCTTCTCTGCGGCGGGAATCGTGGACGTCGGCAACGGTGCCGTCGCCTATCCGTATCCCAACGGACCGATTCCTCCAGCAGGGCCGAGAATTCCGAAGCCTCCGCCGCCGTACTGCCCGCCGTGGGCGACGATCTTCAGCGGCCCCGCGGAGTGCGGCGGCCTCTGAGCAGTCAGGTGCGGGGTGGACAATTGATGTCATGCGTTGGTCCCGCACGCCTAGGCCTTGCTTCTGCACGTCGCCCAAGGGTTACTGGTGCACCAGGACCGACCGGCATGCCCTACACGAGGCGGCGGGCGGATCAGGTCAGGTGTACTCGCGATGGCACGGCGACTTCCCCAGCGAGTCCGAGCTGCTCGAGACGTTCTCGACCGAGGACGGATTTCGCAAGGCCGCGGGTAACGATGCGCTGGAAGAGCTTTCGGCTGCCGATCACAACGATCTGATCTGGGGTTTGCGCTAGCCCCTCATCAGAAGGGTGGTGGGTCGTCGTCTGGTGGTGGTGGGGAGGGGAGGGGGTCGGCGTTGATGACGGTGTCACGTGTTAGGTGGTGTGAGATATCGGTTTCAGGGCAATCTCTTTCGGTGTGGTCGGGGTT
>Ga0207641_10002881_pt1 | contig 15592 bp, 12 predicted proteins | sample KBSSwiS62_FD_184306 | JGI IMG/M metagenome (GOLD analysis project Ga0207641, IMG submission 184306) | Switchgrass rhizosphere microbial communities from Kellogg Biological Station, Michigan, USA - KBS Switchgrass S6-2 (SPAdes) (version 2) | ecosystem: Host-associated > Plants > Roots >... | reverse complement strand
GGCGCTCGCCGACTTCGGCGTGTTCGGTTCGTCGGTGCTCTGGTTCGAGAACGACGCGGATGGCGCCCCGCTGCCGCCGGCCGCCTGGCGGCCCAGGACCATGGCCAGCGTCACCACCCACGACCTACCGACCGCCGCCGGCTTCCTGCTCGGCGAGCACGTCCACGCCCGCGCCGCGCGCGGCCTGCTGGCCCGACCGGTCGCCGAGGAGACCGCCGAATGGCGGGACAGCCGTGACGCGCTGCTCGCCCACTTGCGAGCGCACGGACTGCTGTCCGGTCCGCCGGACTGCGGCGACGGAACCGACCGGGACGAAAGCGCGGACCGCGAGGATCTGGCGCCGGAGCAGGTGCGGGAGGCAGCGCTCGGGATGCACCGGCTGCTGGGAGAGACCCCGGCGCGAATCATCCTCGCCTCGCCGGGCGACGCCGTAGGAGACCGTCATCAGCCGAACCTGCCGAGCACGGTGGACAGCTACCCGAACTGGCGGCTGCCGGTCCGCGACGAGAACGGCCGGCTGATGTCCCTGGAGGACCTGATGGCCGACGAGCGGGTGGCCCGCCTCGTCGCCGTGCTCGCCGAGGCGGTGAGCCGGGCGACCGGATCCGAGGGCGGGCCGGAAAGGGCATAGGGGAGGAGGAGGTTGCCGGGCCTTCGGGCTCTGTGGCCCAGGTTGGCGCGGGCATGGCTGGCGCCCGGCGGGCGGCGTGGAGCACTCCGGCGGGCACCAGTACAGCGACCCCAGGCAGTTGGGCTGGCCGGGTGTACTCCCAACGCTCTACGTCCGGTCGAACACATGCGTTGGCGTGGTGTCTCGCCGTGGGGCGGATGCCGGTAGTCTTCGGAACCGTGACTCGCCGTCCTGTGTCGTCAGAGGCCAAGATCGGGCCCGTGTTGCCTGAGGCCAAGATCGGGCCTGTGTCATCTGAGGCCAAGCGCGCCCCCGCGCGCCGTGGCGCGCGTCGTGCCCTGACGCTGGCCGTGCTGACCGTGCTGACCGTGCCGCTCTTCTCGGCCGCGGCCTTCGCCGCGGAGGGTGACGGGCGGATCGGCACGAAGTACAACCCGGATCCGCTCTCGGCGCTGGACACGTGGCTGATCTACGGCGGCACGATCGTGGGTGGCTTCCTGCTCGCCTTCGTCCTCACCGCGCTGTCGAGCCGCAAGAGCTCCAAGCGTTACCGCCCCGGCCAGCCGTGGCAGCACGACTCGGTGTGGGTCGGCGGCGAGCCTCCCGCGGGAGAGTCCGACGACCCGTCGAAGGAGCCCGCCGGCACGGTGACGCCGGGTTCCGGTGGAGCCAGTGGCAAGTGGTGAGGCGTTCCGCCAGGACCAGCTCGACCGGTTGAGCCGGGCGAGGCTGCTCGCCGAGCGGCAGACCGGGCTTGGCTTTCACATCCGGGTCGGCGCGCTCTGCGGTGACCCGGAGCTCGCCGCCCAGCGGATGCTCACCGCGATCGTCGCCGGCCGCCCCGGCGCCGCCGAGGTCCTCGTTCTCGTCTCTCCTGGTCAGCGATTTGTTCGGGTTCTCACGTCGCCGGATGCCCGATGCCGGATCAGCGACACGGCGGCCTGGCTGGCCACCCTGTCGATGACGTCGAGCTTCGCCCTCGGCGACCTCGTCGGCGGCCTCGTCTCCGGGATCCGTCAACTCGCCGACGCGGCCGGGCAGCCTGGCCGGCTCCCGTCGCCGGCGGGGCCGCCCGTCGCGCCCGCGGCCAGCCCGGCCGATGCCGACGATGCTCACGATTCAGCTCAGGGTCCGGCGCGGGGTGCGGATCCAGCCTCGAACGCGCCGACCCCCGCGACCGGGGCCGGGGGCCAGACCCTGGCCGCCCGCCTCGCGTGACGTCCGCCCGTACCCGGCCGGGCCGGAGCGGCGCCCTCAGGTGACGGGCGAGGCCGTCGCGCGCGCGCGAGACGTCGCCGACGCGCTCCGCCGCGTCCAGGCACGGCTGCGCGACCACGTGGTCGCGACGATGGCGACCGTCGACGCCCACGAGCTGAGGGCGGCGGACGACAGCCTCGACGGTGACACGATCTACGCCATCGACCGGGTCAGCGAGTCGCTGCTGCTGGAGCTGCTGGAGCGTGAGCTCGCGGACTGGCTGCCGCTCGTCGTGGTGGCCGAGGGGCTGCCGGACATCGGGCACGGCCCCGGCGTCGCGCTCCTGCCCGTCGACGCGCCGCTCGCCGCCGCCCGCCACCGGGTGATCGTCGATCCGATCGACGGCACCCGCGGGCTGATGTACGGCAAGCGAAGCGCCTGGATCCTGACCGGTTTCGCCGCACAGGCGCCAGACCGGGTGCCGACGCTGGCGGATGTCGTCCTCGCCGTGCAGACCGAGATCCCGCCGCCCAAGCAGCTGCTCGCCGACACGTTGTGGGCGGTGCGCGGCCAGGGCGTCCAGGCGACCCGCACCAACCTGGTCACCGGGCTGGCGGCGCCGCTGCGGGTCGCCCCTAGCCGAGCCCGCACGATCGCGCACGGCTTCGGGCAGGTGATGCGGGCGATCCCCGGCGGCCGGGACCTGCTCGCGGCGATCGACGACGAGGTCTGCGGCGCCCTGGTGAAGCCCGCCGCCGGGAAGGCGTCGACGTTCGAGGACCAGTACATCTGCACCGGCGGCCAGATCGCCGAGCTGGTCTACGGGCACGATCGGTGGGTCGCGGATCTGCGGCCGTTGCTGGCTCCGGTGCTGCGCGCCCGCGGTTTGCCCGCGCCGCTGTGCTGCCATCCGTATGACATCTGCACCACGCTGGTCGCGCGGGAGGCCGGGGTGCTGGTCACCGGCCTCGACGGGCAGGAGCTGACCACCCCGCTGGTCCTCGACGTGGACGTGGCGTGGGTCGGGTACGCGAACGAGACGATCCGCGACCAGGTCCACCCGGTCCTCACCGCGGCCCTGCGGAGGGTGGGCCTCGCCTGACGGCGAGCGCCTCGGCCCGTGGCGGCCGCGTCCGGTCCGCCTTCTCCGCTGCCGCCGGACCGGCGGTCCTTGCGGGCGTCGTGACTGGTTGATCGGTTGATGCCGTTCCTGATCGTCCCGTTCCCTTACAGTATCTGGGTTCGCAAATAGAACCCAGATGGTACGGTGCTGCCTGCGCACTCCGGAGCACGGAGTCGCCCCGGAACGGACGGCACCCGGACCAGGCCCTGATGACGCGGGAGACGGATTGATGGACGACCTCGTGACGACCGGCTATCAGGACGACGCGGGCCCAGGCGGGCCCACCCCGGCGTCCGCGCACCCGCCCCGCGAGGCCCTGGTGCCGCCACCTCGGGACTCGACCGGGGTGCCCGTCCTGGCCGACGCGGTGGCCGGTGGCGCGGCCGTCGGGAGCGCGCCGCCGCGGCCGGGGGCTGAATCCGCCCGGCGGGCGCGGGTGGTGTTCGCGGTTGTCTGCGCCGCAGTCTTCATGTCCAACCTGGACCTGTTCGTCGTCAACGTCGCGTTCCCGGACATCCACCGGGACCTCGGCGGTGGGCTCTCGACGCTGTCCTGGATCCTGAACGCCTACGCCATCGTCTTCGCGGCACTGCTCGTGCCCGCCGGCCGGCTTGCCGACCGGTACGGCCACCGGGCGGGATTCCTGCTCGGCACCGGGCTGTTCACGGCCGCCAGCGCCGCCTGCGCGGCCAGCACCGGGCTCGCGATGCTGATCGCCGGCCGAGCCCTCCAGGCGTCCGGGGCGGCGGTGCTCCTCCCGACCAGCCTTGCCCTGCTGCTCGACGCGACGCCGCCCGCCCGGCGCGCGGGAGCGGTACGCGGCTGGGCGGCCGTCGGCGGGCTCGCAGCGGCGCTCGGCCCGGTCGTCGGTGGGCTGCTTGTCGAGGCCAGCTGGCGTTGGGTCTTCCTGATCAACGTCCCGGTCGGGATCGCCACCCTGGTGATCGGCGTCCGGGTCCTGCCGCGGCCGCGGAGCGCGGATCCCGGCAGGCTGCCCGACGTCGTCGGCGTGCTGACGCTCACCGGGGGCATCGGCCTGCTGGCGCTGGGCCTTGTCGAGTCCTCCAGCTGGGGCTGGACATCGGGCGGTGTGATCGGCGGCCTGGCGGGCGCGGTCGTGCTGCTGACGGCGTTCGTCGCGCGCTCCGCGCGCCATCCGGCGCCGGTGGTGGAGCTGGCGGTGCTGCGCGCGCCGGGGTTCGGGCCGGCGGTCGTCGCGCTGCTGCTGTTCACCGTGTCCTTCGCCGCGATGCTGCTGTCGGTCGTGCAGTACGCCGACGCCGCCTGGGGCTGGTCGGCGCTGCGGATCGGCCTGGCGATAACGCCCGGCCCGGCCATGGTGCCGCCGGTGGCGCTGCTGCTGGCCGGCCGGGCGGTGGCCCGGTTCGGGCTCGGACGCGTCGCGGGCACTGGCGGCGTGCTGTTCGCCGCCGGCGTGGGCTGGTGGGCGTTGCGGATGGACCTGCACTCCTCGTACGCGTCCAGCCTGCTGCCGGGCATGCTGCTCACCGGAATCGGTGTCGGCCTGGTGCTGCCGACGCTGACCGCTGGGGCGAGTACCGTCCTGCCGCCCGACCGGTTCGCCACCGGCAGCGCCGTGGTCAACATGTCCCGGCAGATCGCGAGCGTCCTCGGGGTGGCCATCCTGGTCGCCGTGGTGGGCACACCCGCGCGGGACTCGCTGGTCCGCTCGTTCCACCATGGCTGGTGGTTCATCTGCGCGACTGCGTTCGCGGCCGGCCTCGCCGCCTTCGTGGGACTGCGTCGCCGCGGCGCGCCCTCCGGACGCTGACGGGCACGGAAAGATGGCCGTCGGACGCGGGGCGGCCGGCCGTTCCCAGGCCGCCGAGGTGAATGACGATAGGCCGGCGACGGTGAAGCCCGCGTTGCCGTTTCGGGGAGCCGTCCACCCGGCTCGACCCGTGGGCCCCAGGACGGCCGCCCGGGCGTGAGCCGACGACCGTCGTGCGGCCGCTCCGCCGGGACTCCCCCCGGACGCCCGCCCGTTGGACCTGGCCAGGCGGAGGAACGGCCCGTTGCTCTGCCGGTGGGACAGCTGCCGGCCCGGGCAGGCAAGAAGCCTGTGCCCGGGCCGGCTGGTGGCCTGGCCTCAGCCGGTGGCCTGGCCCGCCGCAATGTCCTTCGCGCGGGCGGCCAGCGCCCGGACCAAGCCGTCGCGGCCCTCGGTGAGCGCGCGGCGCAGCGGCGGCGTCGGGTCCTCGTTCGCCAGGTAGGCGTCCACCTTGTCCAGCGTCGCCTGCTCGATCACGCCGTCGGGGAAGAGCACCTGCGTGATCGTCTGGGCCGTGTCGAAGCTGCGGGTCTTCCAGATCTCGGCGATCTCGGCGAAGTACCGGTCGACGTACGGCCTCGTCAGCTCCCGCTGGCTGGAGATCCAGAACCCGCCCATCGTCGCGGCGGCGAGGTGGTTGGACAGCGCGTCGGACTCCATGACGGCGGCCCAGGCCGCGGCCTTCGCCGCGGCGGTCGGCCGGGCGCTGCGCGCGGTCGCCGCCCGCTTCTCCCCGGCCGCGGTGGCGTCCCTGGCCAGCTCGGCGTCGATCTCGGCGTCCCCGTAGGCGCCGCGGGCGACGAGCTGGGTGAGCAGCGTCCAGCGCAGCTCGGTGTCCAGCGCGAGCCCCTCGATGACGTCGCGGCCCTCGAAGATCGCCTTGATCTTCTCGACCTGGTCGGGGTCCTCGGCCTGCGCGAAGGTCGTGGTGAACACCAGCTGCAGGTCGCTGCCAGGGGCCGCGGCACGCATCAACTGCTCGGCCCGGTCGGTGAGCGCGCGCAGCGCCGACGAGCGGTTCGCGGGGTCGCCGTAGCTGTCCAGCGTCAGCGCGGCCCGCGCGAGCAGCGTCTGCACGACGCCGATGTCGTCCTCGGCGTCGACGCCGGACAGCACCAGCTGGACGTAGTCGCGGGCGGGCAGCTCCGCGTCCCTGGTCATGTCCCAGGCCGCGGCCCAGCACAGCGTGCGGGGGAGCGAGGCGCGGACCTTGCCGATGTCGGAGATCAGCGTCGCCAGCGACCGGTCGTCCAGCCGGATCTTGGCGAACGACAGGTCGTCGTCGTTGAGCAGCAGCAGCTCGGGCCGCCGTGCCCCGATGAGCTTGGTCACCTCGGTCAGCGCACCGGTGACATCCAGCTCGACCCGCTCCCGGCGCACCAGGTCGCCCCCCGCGTCGCGGTCGTACAGGCCGATCGCGATCCGGTGCGGCCGCAGCGTCTTCGACGCCGTTGGCGGGTGGGCGGCTGGTTCCTGCACCACGTCGAACGCGGTGAACAGCCCGGAGGCGTCGGTCTCGAACCGGGGCCGCAGCGTGTTGACGCCGGTGGTCTCCAGCCAGTCCTTCGACCAGCCGGTCAGCTCGCGGCCGCTGGCCTTCTCCAGCTCGTCGAGCAGGTCACGCAGCGTCGTGTTGCTGTACTCGTAGGCGCGGAAGTAGCTGCGCAGGCCGGAGAGGAACTCCTCCTGGCCGACCCAGCTGACCAGCTGCTTGAGCACCGACGCGCCCTTGGCATAGGTGATCCCGTCGAAGTTGGTCCGCACCGCGTCCATGTCGACGGCGTCCGCGACGATCGGGTGCGTGGAGGAGAGCTGGTCCTGCCGGTAGGCCCAGCCCTTCTCGGCGTTCGCGAACGTCGTCCAGCCGTTCGTGAACCGGGTCGAGGTGACCTGCGCGAGCACCGACATGTAGGTCGCGAACGACTCGTTCAGCCACAGGTCGTCCCACCAGCGCATGGTGACGAGGTCGCCGAACCACATGTGCGCCATCTCGTGCAGGATCGTCTCGGCCCGGCGCTCCCGGCGGGCCTCGGTCACCTTGGCGCGGAAGACGTAGTCCTCCAGGAACGTGACGGCGCCGGCGTTCTCCATCGCGCCGGCGTTGAACTCCGGGACGAACAGCTGGTCGTACTTCCCGAACGGGTACCGGTAGTCGAAAACCCGGTGGTAGAAGTCGAAGCCCTGCTTCGTGATCTCGAACAGCTCGTCCGGGTCGAGGAACTCGGCCAGCGAGCGGCGGCAGTAGAGCCCCAGGTCGATGCCGTCGTGCGAGTCGCGGACCTCGTGGTACGGGCCGGCGACCAGTGCGGTGATGTAGGTCGACATCACGGGAGTCGTCAGGAACCGGGTGACCCGCACGCCGATCGCCGCTTCGGCGACGGCGGCGACCGCTCCGTTCGAGACGACCTTCCAGTCTGCCGGCGCGGTGACGGTCAGCGTGAACGTCGCCTTCAGGTCGGGCTGGTCGAAGCAGGCGTACATCCGGTGCGCGTCGTAGGTCTCGAACTGGGTGTAGAGATACACCGCCTCGTCGACCGGGTCGACGAACCGGTGCAGCCCCTCGCCCGTGCGCGAGTAGGCACAGTCGGCGACCACGGTGAGCCGGTTCGCCTCGGCCAGGCCCGACAGCGTGATCCGCTCGCCGTCGAACACCTCGGCGGGGGAGAGCGGGACGCCGTTGAGCGCGATCTCGCGCACCGTCGGCGCGGCGAGCTCGATGAACGTCGTCGCGCCCGGCGCGGTGGCGGTGAACGTGACGGTGGTCGTCGAGGCGAAGGTCTCGTGACCGGTCGTCAGGTCGAGCTCGACGTCATAGGAGGAGACGTTCAGCAGGCGGGCGCGGGCGCTCGCCTCGTCACGGGTGAGGTTGTTCGGCACTCGGTTCCTCTCTCGGGACTGGGACCACCTCGTACGCCCAGCCCTCGTACGGCCAGGCGCGGTGGCCGGCGCGACCGCCAGGACGACGGGGCGCCGCGGCGACTGGAACCGCGGCGCGCGGCGACCGGCGCGGCCGCGGCCCCGCCGGAAGAACCACTCGGGCCAGTCTTCCACGCTGCGTGGGCGATCGGGCCGCGCGAGCGGTCGTCGCGGACGCGAAGGCGTAAGGATCCGGGTGAGCGGTACTGCGCCCTTTCCGCTGCCGCCTCCGGGCAGGGGCTGACCAGCCGAGGTTTGCGCGAGATGGAAAATGCTCAATGGATACACAGCCTGTCGGATTGCCTGTTCCTGAACCACCAGGGGGACGGCGGGCTGATCGTGACGTCGGGTGCATGCCCGTGGGTCAAGGAGGACGCCTGGTGAGACGGGTCGCGCGCGGCGCAACCGCCGGCTCGTCGACGACGGGTGCGGCGGCTGGCGCCGGCCGGGGAACCGACGGGCCACCGCCAGGTGCCGCGCGGGTGCCGCCGCGGCGCGCCGGAGCGCCAGGGCGGCGGATCGCGCGGCTCGCCGAACGGCGGGCGGCGTCCCGGGCGCCCGCCACCCGTGACGAGGACGTCGCGCCGACGAGGCCAGCAGCGCTGGCCCCCGACAAGCCCGCGCCTCCGCCGACAGCGGCGAAACCGGCCGAGATCGTGCCGCCACCCGGGACCGCGTCTCCGTCCGGGACCGCATCACCGTCCGGACCTCCGTCCGGGATCGGTCCTCCGTCTGGGACTGTGTCTCGATCAGGGACTGCCTCTCGGAGTGGAGGGGTAGGCGCGAGCGGGGCCGCCGCGGTCTCGCCGCTCCCCGCCGACGACGGGGGATCGCCCTCGGCGCATGAGCGGGCCGAACGGGCGGTGCCGATAGCGTTACGAGTCTCGGCTGGCTGGTCGTGGCGGCTACTCGTCATCGGCGCGGCTGTCTACGTCGTCGTGGTCGCGATCGGCCGTATCCGGTCGATTGTCATCCCGGTCGTCGCGGGCCTGCTGATCAGCGCGTTGATCGTGCCGATCGCGCAGCGCCTGCAGCGGGTCGGTGTGCCCCGGCTGGCGTCGGCGTGGCTCGCGCTGCTGACGTTCTTCGTCGTGCTGGGCGGAGTCGCCGTGGCCGTCGGCTTCAACGCGGCCAGCGAGTTGCCGACCGTCACCGACGAGGTCAACAAGGGCATCAGCCAGGTCCGTGACTACCTGGCGACCGGTCCGCTGCACCTCACCCAGAAGCAGATCACGGACCTGGTCGACAGCATCCAGCACTCGCTCACGGCGAACCGCGGCCGGGTCGTGTCCGGAGTGATCACGACGGCGTCGGTGCTGGTCGAGGTGATCGCCAGCACCCTGGTGACGGTGTTCGCGACCTTCTTCTTCGTCTACGACGGCGCCGGGATCTGGGACTGGATCGTCACCAGGTTCCCGCCGTCCGCCGAGGAGCGGGTGCGCGGCGCCGGCCGGGAGGCCTGGGCGACCCTGACCGGCTACATCCGCGGCACCGTGCTCATCGCGTTCACTGACGCGCTGGGTATCTCCATCGGCCTGCTCGCGGTCGGGACGCCGCTGGTGGCGCCGCTCGGGCTGCTGACCTTCTTCGGCGGGTTCATCCCGATCGTCGGCGCGACGGTGGCCGGCACGGCGGCGGTGCTGGTCACGCTGGTGGCGAAGGGGCTGGTACCGGCGGTCATCGTGCTGGCGGTCGTCCTGGTCGTCCAGCAGTTCGAGGGCCACGTCATGCACCCGCTGGTCATGCGCCGCGCGGTGAACCTACACCCGCTGGCGATCGTGATCTCGTTGTCGGCCGGCGCGGTGCTCGCCGGCATCCCCGGCGCGATCGCCGCGGTGCCCACGGTCGCCGTAGTCAACCGGGTCGCGAGATATCTGGCCGCCAGCGGGAAGGCGCCGCCCGACGTCAAGGTTGACCCCGGCGGGGAGCCAGACGCGGGCTGAGCCGACCGTCCGCGCGCAGTGCGGTGGCCGGTGCCGGCGCGGTGGCCCAGTGTGGCGTCCCCGTCGGGACCGCCCGACGCCACCTGTGCGTGCCAGGCGAACGGAGAGCCAAGTGACTGCGTCAACCGCGAAGACCGAGCTGGAGCCCGCCGAGACTCCGGTGGTCGCCGACTTCTGGTTCGACCCGAGCTGTCCGTGGGCGTTCCTGACGTCCCGCTGGATGCTGGAGGTCCAGAAGGTCCGCTCCGTCGAGATTCGCTGGCACGTGATGAGTCTCGCGGTGCTCAACGGCGGCCGGGACGACCTCCCGGAGCCGTACAAGTCGATGATCCCAACGATGTGGGGCCCGGTCAGGATCGCCGTCGCCGCGGCGGCCAAGCACGGCGACGACGTCCTCGGCCCGCTGTACACCGCGCTGGCCCGCCGCCGGCACATCGAGAAGGCGGAGTGGACGCGGGACGTCTTCGAGGCGGCGCTGGCCGAGGCCGGCCTGCCGGTCGAGCTCGCCGACGCGGCCGACTCCACCGAGTACGACGATGCGGTCCGCGCGAGCCACGCCGACGGCATCGGCCGGGTCGGCATGGACGTCGGCACTCCAGTGATCGCCGTAGGTGACATCGCACTGTTCGGGCCGGTCCTCACGCCCGCGCCGACCGGTGAGGCGGCGGGCAAGCTGTGGGACGGCTTCCTGCTCGTCGCGCGGACGCCCGGCTTCTACGAGCTCAAGCGCAGCCGGACCGCCGGCCCGACCTTCGACAACCTCACAGTCTGAGAACCGCATCGCTCACGAAACCTCGCGGTCGGAATTTCGACCTTCGGGCGGCTGGCAGGGCGTGCCCGCGCGCGGTTGGGTAAGGACGGGCATGATGGCTCTTCGTGCGCGTCCATCTCGGTTCTGACCACGCCGGCTACCACCTGAAGACCGCCCTCGTCGAACGGCTGACCGAGCTCGGTCACAACCCCGTCGACCACGGGCCGAAGGACTACGACCCCGACGACGACTACCCGCCCTTCGTGATGGCGGCGGCGGCGGCCGTCGCCGCGGATCCCGGCAGCCTCGGCATCGTTATCGGCGGTTCCGGCAACGGCGAGGCGATCGCGGCCAACAAGGTCGACGGCGTTCGCGCGGCGCTGGCCTGGAACGAGGAGACCGCGCGCCTCGGCCGGCAGCACAACGACGCGAACGTGCTCAGCCTCGGCGCTCGGATGCACGAGGTGTCCGAGGCCGTCGGCTACGCCGAGGTGTTCCTGGACACGCCGTTCTCCGGCGAGTCCCGCCACACCCGGCGGCTGCGGATGCTGACCGCCTACGAACGCACCGGCGAGCTGCCCCCAGTACCTGCCGGCGAGCCGCCCCCGCCGGCCGTCTAGGAGTGGCATCACCCACCCAGGCGGCCCGCGCCACTCGCGCCGGCTATTCGGCGTTCCGGGTCCGCGGGCCGGCGGACGGCGGCGTCTGGTCGCCGGTCGTCTGGTCCCCGGTCTGGTTGGAGGCCGGCGTCGTCAGCTCGAGGGCTCGGGTCGCGTGGCCGGCAGCCCACGCCGCCTGATCGGCGGCTCGCGTCGTCCGGTCGCCCCGCGCATCGTTGCCGGGCCCGCCGGTTGGCATGGGCGGCGTGGGCCGCGGCGGCCGTTTCCACATGCCGCCAGCGGGGGGCCGGGCCGCCGTCCTGGCGGCCCGGGCCCGGTCGGCGGCGATCCGGTCCGCGATCACTCGCTCGGCCTCGGCGAGATCGTCAGCGCTGGGCCGGGCGACGTCCCGGGCTCGCAGGGCCGCGCTGCTGCTGATCTTGCTGCGGCCCGCGCCGAGCAGACCGCGCAGCGCGCCGTCGCCGTCCTCTCCGGCCCGGCGCCAGCGGCCGGCCGTCGTCCGGCCGTGGCCCTCCCGTCGGCCGCTGAGCTCGTCCTGGCTCCCGGACCGATCCTGGCCGGCGCGCTCGTCGTGGCCGCCGGGACGATGCTGACCGCCAGCCGGCGGCTGCTCGCCCGCCGGGCGCCCCGGGGGGTCGAGCCGCCGGGCTTCGGCGGGCCCATACGGGTCGTCCGATCCGCGGTGCCCGCGACCGGTCATGCTCGTCGCCTCCATCCCAACGGGCGCGGGTCGCCCACCCACAGCGTGTTCATTGTCTGCCTGACCCGACGCCGATGCCTAGACGGTCGCGTCACCCGCGGCTTCGGTACGCGGACTGACACGCAGGAGGCGGCGTGCGGAGGTCTCGCCGGAGCGCAGCGAGGGTGGGGCCGGAGCGCGCAGCCGACGGAGTGGCAGCAGCGGTACTGACACGCAGGAGGCGGCGTGCGGAGGTCTCGCCGGAGCGCAGCGAGGGTGGGGCCGGAGCGCGCAGCCGACGGAGTGGCAGCAGCGGTACTGACACGCAGGAGGCGGCGTGCGGAGGTCTCGCCGGAGCGCAGCGAGGGTGGGGCCGGAGCGCGCAGCCGACGGAGTGGCAGCAGCGGTACTGACACGCAGGAGGCGGCGCGCGGAGGTCTCGCCGGAGCGTCGGGGTTCCTGCGGAATCGGCGTAGCCGATTTCGGAGGTCGTGAGGGTGGGGCCGGAGCGGGCAGCCGACGGAGTGGCAGTGGTGGCACTGTGCCGCAACGGTATGGATCAACGAATTCGCAACATCGGCCTCCTGGCGTGACGTACCCGCAGTGATCCTTGGGGCTGCGGGTACCGTGCCTTCGGCATCCGGTTTGCCGGTCTGGTGGCACTTCAGCACCAGGTCAACTTGTTTGATCGGGCTTTCGCGGGGGGCCGGGCATCGCGGACACCTTGGTGATGTTGGGGGTGAGACGTGGGGCGGGTCCCCGTCAGCGTCGTGGTTCCAGCCTTCAACGAGGCCCGTCGGCTTCCCTCCTCGCTTCCGAGCCTGGTCTCGGCGCTGCGCGACTACCCCGGAGCCGAGATCCTTGTCGTCGACGACGGCAGCGTGGACGGCACCGCCGAGATCGCCGCGCGGCTGCTGGGCGAGCCGCCCGCCGGACGAGTGATCCGGCTGCCCTGGAACAGCGGGAAGGGTGCCGCCATCAGGGTGGGCGTGGCCGCCGCCGCAGGCGAGGCGATCGTGTTCATGGACGCCGACCTGGCCTCCGACGTCGCCGATCTGCCGGTCCTGCTCGCGGCGCTGGCCGACGCCGAGGTGGTCATCGGGTCGCGGCGCATCGGGAACAGCGTGTCCCGGGCCTACCTGCGCCAGGCCGGCAGCTGGGCGTTCAATCAGCTGGCCCGCTCCGTCGCCACGGTCGACCTGATGGACACGCAGTGCGGCTTCAAGGCGTTCCGTCATGCCGAAGCGAAGATCCTGTTCAGCCTGTCGCGCGCCACCGGGTTCGGCTTCGACGTCGAGGTCCTGGCGATGGCCCAGGCGATGGGCTATCGGATCGCCGAGATCCCGGTCCGCTGGTCGGAGGAGCCGGGCAGCACGTTCCGCATCGTCCGGCACACGCCGTCGATGATCGTCGACCTGGCCCGGGCACGGCGCTACCTTCGCCGCGCGGGCGCCGGAGACGGCGAGCGCGGCGTTGCCGGCCCGCCCACCGCTGTCCCGCAAGGCGCCGCCGTGCTTCAGGCCGCGGCTGGCACCCAGCGCACCGCCGGCATCCCTGCTGGGCGCCGCGCGGCAGACGCCTCGGCGGGCTGGGCTGGCACCCGGGACGAGCCGGCCGGCAGGGATCCGATCCTGCCTCGGCGCGGCGAAGCCGAGCCGGAGCCGGTGTGCTCACGGAGCCCAGCCGTGCCGGATCGCGCGGCGAAGGTCGAGCCGACCAGTTCGGGCTGAGCGATCGAGGCCGGCGGACGGGACCGGGCCCCGCCGCGTGACCGCTCGGCCGCCCGCCGTCGCGCACTCCCCGCCGTCTCGGGCCACCCGCTCGTCAAGCTTCTCGCGGCTGGGATCCTCAGTGAGCCTTCCCCCGGCGCTTCCGGCCAGGGCTCGACCGGCCGAGGTCTCGGTGAGCGGGAACAGGCTCAGTGGCCGGGATTCTCCAGGCCGGCCGTGAACCAGGCGCGACCCGTGCCGAGGAGCAGGTCGGCGCCGGTGGCCGGGCGCAGCCGCGCCGCCTGGGCGGTTATCCCCACCCTGGCCAGCGCGACCCGCGCGGCCGGCCGCGCGGCGCCGTACAGCAGCGCGACCGCGCCGGGCTCCTCGGCGCCCGGTTCCTGGACGGCCGGATGGGCAGCGCCGGTGGGGCTGGTACGGAACAGCAGGTCGGTGGCACGCAGCGGCGGCAGCGGGACGTCGGGAGCGAGCGGGAACCAGGCCCGGGTCACCGCGTCGTCGAGCCGGCGGCGCTCCGGCCGCCCGGCCCTGGCCAGCTCGCCGGCGAGGATTGTGGCGAGCAGGCCCGCGCTGGTCTCCCAGCTGAACCCGGCCGCCCAGTCGCTGGCCGCGGCGCGCCGGGCCGGGGCACGTGCCGAGTCTCCCAGTTCCGTCAGCGCCGCGTCGATGACGTCGCCCAACCGGTCAGGGGAGTCGACGAGCCAGCCGGTCTCCCCGTCGCGCACGGCGTCGCGCAGCCCGGGAACCCGGAACGCGACCGCCGGGACGCCCAGCGCGTTCGCCTCCAGCACGGACAGCCCCCAGCCCTCGCCGTGCGAGGGGTTTACCGTCAACCAGGCCCGGGCCAGCAGCGCGTCGCGGGTGCCCGCGTCGACATGGCCATGCCAACGCAGCGCGGCGCCGCTCTCCGGGCCGCCCTGCGTCACCCCGAGCGCCTCGGCCCGCGCGGCGAGACGTTCCCGGTCCGGGCCATCGCCGACGAGGTGGACGACGAGGCCGGGATGCCGCGCCGTCAGGCGGGGGAGCGCCTCGAGGAGCAGGTGCAGGCGCTTGTGCGGCACCAGCCGGCCGACGCACACGATCGTCGGGAGCCCGGACCGCTCCCCCGGGCCGGCGCCGGGCGGAGGAGTCGCCGCTACCCCGTTGGGAACCAGGAAACGCGGTCCGGGCAGGCCGAGCACGGCGCGGGCCTCGTCCCGAGTCGACGGCGACACGACCGCGACCGGCCGGCGACGGTAGACCAAACGGCTGCCCGGCTTCTCCAACAGCTGGCCTACTCGGGCCAACGGGCCCGGGAAGTACAGGGGGAACTGCTTCTGGTGCACATGGTGCAGCACCTGGACGACGGGCGTCGTGGCTGGCAGGACCAGCGGGCTGAAGAACGGGATGCCGTTCTGGCAGTCGACCACCGCGTCCACCCCCCGGCGGGCCCGGGCGAGCCGTCCCAGGCGGGCGAGAGTCACCGGGTAGACACCGAAGGTGCCGCCGCCGCGGCGGATCCGGACACCGTCAAGCGAGGCGCTGGCCGGCAGGCCGCGCGGTCGGGCGGTCAGCAGTGTCACCTCGACCCCGGCGGCCGCGAATCGCGCCGCGACCGACTGGCAGAACAGCTCGGCGCCGCCAGCCTGCGGGTGGTCGAGGTCCCGCCAGTTCAGGAAGACGACGTGCCGGCCCGCGAGCGCGTCCCATACCTGCCAGGTGGCGTCGCGGCCGGCCTGGCTGGTCGTGACGGGCGCGGGCTGGGGCACGGGAGTGCTCCTCGCTTCCTGAAAGGCCGATTCCTGGCGTGGCCGGTTCTGGATCAGGCGGTTTGTCGTTCGGTCGAATCCCGCGGCCGCCGGCACTGCGAAGACCGCGCGGCCGCGCCTGGCCAACCTAGCCGAGGAAGGTCGCGCCGGCGCAAGGTCATACGATTGCCCGGGTCTGGGCACCGGCGATGCCGGCGGAGACACGACGCGGAGTGGGTTCATGGCGCTGGCAGTGACGATGAGACGAGATCTCGTCGTCGAACTGTTGCGAGGACCGATGGCGCTCGCCGCGGCCGGCGCCGTCACCAACGGGTTCAACCTCGTCATGAACCTGGTGCTCGCCCGGGCGTTGGATTCGGCGGGCTACGGCGCGGTCGGCGTCGAGACCAGCATCTTCATGATCTTGTCGGTGGTCGGCAAATCGGTGCTGAACGCGACGGTGCATCGTGAGTCGGCGCAGAT
>Ga0207641_10002876_pt1 | contig 15606 bp, 19 predicted proteins | sample KBSSwiS62_FD_184306 | JGI IMG/M metagenome (GOLD analysis project Ga0207641, IMG submission 184306) | Switchgrass rhizosphere microbial communities from Kellogg Biological Station, Michigan, USA - KBS Switchgrass S6-2 (SPAdes) (version 2) | ecosystem: Host-associated > Plants > Roots >... | reverse complement strand
ACCACGGAGGCCGTCGCATGAGCACGACCATCGAACCGAACACCGACACACCCGCACCGCTGAACCTGTCCTGGTGGGTGTCCGGGGACACCAACGCGTTCTTCGGCCTCGGCTTCAACACCCTGGACAACGTGCTGGTGCTCTCCGGCCTCTGCCTCGGCGTGATCAACATCCCCGGCGCCGAGGTGTTCGGCGTGATCCTCCCGGCGCTGGGCGTGCAGTTGTTGATCGGCAACGTCTACTACACCTACCTCGCGCGGCGGCTGGCGCGGCGCGAGAACCGGACCGACGTCTGCGCCATGCCGTACGGCCCGTCCGTCCCCCACATGTTCATCGTCGTGTTCGTGATCATGCTGCCGATCTACCTCACGACCAAGGACCCGCTGGTCGCGTGGGCGGCGGGCCTGGCCTGGTCATTGATCATCGGCGTGATCGTGCTGCTCGGCGCGTTCGTCGGGCCGTACATCCGCAAGTACACCCCGCAGGCCGCGATGCTCGGCACGCTGGCGGGCATCTCGATCGCGTTCATCTCCATGCGGCCCGCCGCGCAGATGTTCACCGCGCTGTGGATCGCGCTGCCGGTCATGGTGATCATCCTGATCGGCTTCTTCACGGACCTGAAGCTGCCCGGCAACATCCCGGTCGGGCTCGCGGCGCTGCTCGTCGGCACGGCGATCGGCTGGATCGGCGGGTACATGTCCGGCGGCGCCGTCGCCGAGGCCGCGTCCAACGTCTCGGTCAACCTGCCCTGGTTCGACTTCGGCAGGCTCGGCGCCGGGCTGTCGGACGTCGCGCCGCTGCTGGCCACCGCGATCCCGCTCGGCATCTACAACTTCACCGAGGGCATGACGAACGTGGAGTCCGCGGCCGTCGCCGGGGACGAGTACAACCTGCGCTCCATCCTGCTCGCCGACGGCACCGGCGCCGTCGTCGGTGCCGCGCTGGGCTGCCCCTTCCCGCCCGCCGTCTACATCGGCCACCCCGGCTGGAAGGCCGCCGGCGGTCGGACGACGTACTCGCTGGCGTCGGGCATCGTGATCGCCCTGATGTGCTTCCTCGGGCTGTTCTCCCTGCTCGGCGCCCTACTGCCGCTGCCGGCGATCGTGCCGATCCTGCTCTACATCGGGCTGCTGATCGGTGCGCAGGCCTTCCAGGAGACCCCGAAGAGGCACGCCATCGCGGTCGTCATGGCGATCATCCCGAACATCGCCTCGTGGGCGACCGGGCTGATGAACAACGCCCTCGCCGCGGCCGGGACGACCGCGTCGCAGGTCGGCGAGGACGCGCTGGCGAACGCCGGGCTCGTGTACCACGGCACCGCGCTGCTCGGCGGCGGCGCGATCCTGGCGGGCCTGGTGCTCGGCTCGATCACCGCGTTCATCGTGGACAAGAACTTCTTCGCCGCCGCGGCGTACTCCGCGATCGGGGCGGCGCTCGGGTTCATCGGCCTGATCCACGCCGAGGCGGTGGGCTGGAACGTCGGCGGGCAGATCGCGCTCGGCTACCTGTTCGCCGCGGTCGTGCTCGCGGTGTTCGGGCTGGTCATGCGTCGGCGTGGCCCCTCGGCGGGGGTACGTGAGGACCAGCCGGTCGCGGCCGACCTGGTCGGCGCCGAGCCGGGTGAGGGGGTGCCGACGCCGCGCGTCGAGGAGCCCGTCGAGAAGCCGGCTACCGCGTGACCCACGCGGAGCTGTCCGTCGCGGGGGCGGGGGCACACGCTCCCGCGACGGAGGGGGAGCGTCCGACCCCGACCATCGACCCGGAGGGGGAGCGTCCGACCCCGACCATCGACCCGGAGGGGGAGCGCGCGACCCCGACCATCGACGCGGACGTGACCGCCGAGGTCACCGCGGTGTTCGAGCGGTACGAGCGGGCCCTGCGGGAGGCGGACGTCGAGACGTTGACCGCGCTGTTCTGGGACGACCCCCGGTGCGTGCGCTACGGCGTGGCCGATCGGCAGTACGGGGCGCGCGAGATCGAGGCGTGGCGGCGGGCGAACCCCGGCGTGCCGCCCGGGCGGACGCTGCGCGGGACGGTGGTGGTGGCCACCTCGGCCTCCTCGGCCGTCGTCAGCACGCTGTTCGGGTACCCGGACTCCCCCGACGAGGGTCGTCAGACGCAGACCTGGGTGCGGTTCCCGGGGGGTTGGCGGATCGTCGCCGCGCACGTGTCGGAGGTGCGGCGATGACGGTCGCGGCCGGCGTCGTCGGGGCGGTCGCGGTGGCCGTGGTCGCGGCGCACCGGCGCGAGCAGCCCCTCCACCGGGAGCTGCTCGCCCTCGGGGCACGCTTCGTGCGGCAGACCCGCACCGCGCCGCTCTACCGGCTGCTGGCCCTGCCCGGGGACGACGTCCCGCGCGGCGGCCTGGTGCGCGTCGCCGACGGCGGCGCCTCGGTCGAGGTGGAGGTCTTCGACCTGCCGGTGGGGGCGGTCGGCGGGTTGGTGATGGCACTGCCCGCGCCCCTCGCCCTCGGCACGCTCGAGCTGGCGGACGGGGCCACCGTGCGCGGCATCGTCTGCGAGTCCTGGATCGCCGGGCTCGCGCGGGACGTGACCGAGCACGGGAGCTGGCCCGCCTACCTCGCCGCAGCTCACCAGCGGACGGGGAGCTCCGCCACGCCGTAGCGCACGTCGTGGTCCCGGACGGGGGTCGCCGCCACCGGCACGGCGACCTCGAGGGCCGGGACTGGGGGCGGGGTCGGCGGGGTCGGCGGGATGCGGAGCGGGCGGCATCGGATCGGACCCGTGCGGTGACCCGGGGTGATCACGACTATCGTCGTCCGACGGTGGACATCGCAGGGTTGACGGGCCCGTTGGGCGAACGGGTCCTCGCGGAGATCCGGGACCGGCTCGCGGGGGCCGCGCTGACGGACGCGCTGGCGCTCCGGATCGGCACGGCGCTGCGCCGGGAGTACCCGGCGGACCTGGTCGCCGAGGCGCTCACCCAGACCGAGCTGCGGGAACGCGCCGCCGCCAAGTTCACCCGGGCGGAGCGCATGCTGCTCACCCGGGCCGGCTGGGAGCAGGCCTCGCCCGAGGTCGTCGCGCGGCATACGGCGGCCCGGCTGCCGAGGCGGGTGGCCGACCTCTGCTGCGGGATCGGCGGGGACCTACTCGCGATCGCGCCCGGCCGGGAGGTTCTGGCGGTGGACCGCGATCCCGTGCACCTCGCCCTCGCCGAGCACAACGCGGCGGTTTACGGCGGGGCACCGCAGATGCGGCTCGCCGACGTACGGGACGTCGACCTCGCGGGGTTCGACGCCGTGTTCGTCGATCCCGCCCGCCGCTCCGCCGAGGGCCGGATGCGGACCGGGGAGAGCGAGCCCCCGCTGGAGTGGTGCTTCGCCCTGCCCGTCCCGACGGCGGTGAAGGCGGCGCCCGGGATCGGTCACGAGGTGGTCCCCGCGGGCTGGGAGCAGGAGTTCGTGGCCGTCGGGCGGGAGCTGAAGGAGGCCGTGCTCTGGTCCCCCGCCCTCGCGACGACCGGGGCTCGCGCCACGCTGCTGCCCGGCGGGGAGACGCTGGTCGCCGCGGCCGGGGAACCGGTGGAGGTGCGTGAGCCGGGGCCGTGGCTGCTGGACCCGAACCCGGCCGTCACGCGGGCGGGGGCGGTGGAGGAGCTCGCTCGTCGGCTCGGCGCCTGGAAGATCGACGAGCGGATCGCGTTCCTGTGCACCTCGACGCGGGTCGAGACGCCGTTCGCCCGGACGCTCGAGGTGCTGGACTCGGGCCCGTTCGACCGCAAGCGGATGGCGCGGCGACTGCGTGAGCTGGACATCGGCGCGGTCGACGTGCGGCGGCGCGGGCTCGGCGGGGACGTCGAGCTCCTGCAGAAGCAGCTGAAGCCGCGCGGGTCGCGGAAGGCCACGCTGGTGATGACGCGGGCGCGGGACAAGGCCTGGGGTCTCATCTGCCGGTAGACCCCGCCGAACGGGCCCCGACCTGAGTGGTCGGGGCCCGCTCCCGGGGTGTGGAGGTGCCGGGAATCGAACCCGGGTCCTCCCTCGCCTCACGAGGACTTCTCCGTGCGCAGTCCGCTTCGCCTCTACTCGGATCCACCGGTCTCACGGACGAGCCGGTGTGACGATCCCAGTCACTGTTGGATGTCCCGTTCAGCCCCGGTGACCGGGCCGGACGGTGAGTTCCCTAGATGATGCCGGGCTCCGGGGCGGGAACGCCCCCGGTCCGACAGCCCATTACTGGATCAGGCAGCGAGCGCGAACTCGGCCTGAGCCTGGGCAGTGCGACTGTTGTCGGCACTTATTGGTTTACGACGCGTGGTTAACGAGATCATCGTCGTCTTCCTCGGCACGCTTCCCCTCGGTCAGCCTCAGGAGTCGAAACCGTTCACCCCCTCGCGACCCGACGTTCAGGTCGTCGCGCCAGTCTAACGCCTCGGCGCGCGGGGTTCATTCCGAATACTCGTCGTAGCGCTCGCGCGCCGCGAGCACCTCCTCGACGTGCGCCTCCGCCCACGTCTTGACGTGCAGGACGGCCTGGTGGAGGCCCTCGCCGAGCGGGGTGAGCCGGTAGTCCACCCGGACCGGCACGGACGGCGTGACCTCCCGCTCCACGAGCCCGTCCCGCTCCAGGCCGCGCAGGGTCTGGGTGAGCATCTTGGGGCAGCCGCCGGGTCGCCGGCGGCTGAGCTGCGAGTAGCGCTGCGGGCCGTCCGCCAGGGCGGCGAGGAGCAGGCCGACCCACTTGTCGCTGATCCGCTCCATCACCATCCGCGAGGGACAGGCGGCGAGGAACGCGTTGTAGCTGCGCCGCTCGTCCTCGCGCCGCTGAGCCGCCGTCGTCGTCGGCATGGCGTTCCCTCCCGGGTTGCTACGCACTCTCGGGTAACTACTACCCGTTGGAGAGTAGCTCTCCTACCGTCTCCCAGGCAAGGACGAACTCGAGGAGGCTGGACATGAAGGCAGTGGTGTTCCGGAGCTTCGGCGGACCCGAGGTGCTCGAGGTGGCCGAGGTCGCGACGCCGGAGCCGGGGCCGGGCGAGCTGCGCGTCGCGGTCGCCGCCGCGGCGGTCAACCCCGTCGACGTCGGGACCCGGGCGGGGTTCACGGTGCAGGCCGGGCTCGCCCCCGCGCCCGAGGGCGAGTTCCAGCGGGGGCTGGGGTGGGACGTCGCCGGGCGCGTGGACGCCGTGGGCGAGGGGGTGGAGCTCCCGGTCGGCACCGAGGTCGTCGGGGTGCTCCCGGCGTTCGCGGTGGCGTCGGGCGCGCAGGCCGAGCAGGTCGTGCTGGACGCCGCGTGGGTCGCGCCCGCCCCGGAGGGGATCGCGCCCACGGCGGCGACCACGCTCCCGCTGAACGTGCTGACCGCGGCCACGGCGCTCGACGAGCTGGCCCTTCCCCCGGGCGCGCACCTGCTGGTCCTCGGCGGGGCGGGCGGGGTCGGGGCGTTCGCGGTACAGCTCGCGGTCCGAGCGGGGCTGCGGGTGACCGCGACGGCGTCGGCGCGTGACGCGGCGACCGTACGCGGGTACGGGGCCTCGGTCGTGGCGCGGGATGCACTGCCCACGGGAGTCGACGGCGTGCTCGACACGGCGGGCGTCGGAGCGGCCGCACTCGCCCCGGTCCGCGACGGCGGCGTCCTCGTGACCGTCGCCGGGCCCGTCGCCGAGGAGCGCGGGATCCGGTCGGTGCAGGCGGGGGTCCGACTGGACGGAGAGCGACTGGCGGGGTTCGCGAAGCAGGTCGCGACGGGTGAGCTCGCGCTGCCGTCGGTGGTCACGTACCCGTTGGCCGAGGTGGCGGCCGCACACGAGCGGCTCGCGGCGGGTGGGGTGAGTGGACGGCTCGTGGTGGTTCCGTGAGCGCCTTGCCGCACGTTTCGTGCTCTCAGCGTGGCAAGATCCGCGGTTCCGTACTCTGAGCGTTGCGGGCGCGACGCTGAGAGCACGCAACTCGTGATCATGGACTGCGGTGCACGTTTCGTGCTGTGAGCGTGGTCGGGCAACGCTCAGCGCACGGAGACGGTGATCAAGCAACGCTGGGAGCACGAAACGTGCGATCTTGATGCCCGCCCCGCCCACCGAGAATCGCGGGTCAGAGCGCGATCTCGACGGTCTGGGGGCTGCTACTCGATCGGCCGGTCCCGGGGGCAGTGCTCCCGAGCGTCGTCGAAGTCCGCGCGGAGCTCGCGGCCGGAGGCGGAGGTGGTCCTCCACCAGACCGGCAGGCCGGGACTCGCGACCGCGTCGGGCTCGTCGCTCACGAGCGGAGCGATCTCGCCCGCCCCTTCGCCGACCGGCCGATCGCCCGCGCCATGTCCCGCTGGGCGTCCTTCTTGGCGAGGTCCTGGCGCTTGTCGTAGGACTTCTTGCCGCGGGCGAGGGCGATCTCGCACTTGACCTTGCCGTCGGAGAAGTACAACGACATCGGGACGAGGGTGAGGCCGCCCTCGCGGATCTTGCCGATCAGCCGCTCGATCTCGTGCTTGTGCAGCAGCAGCTTGCGGGTGCGGCGCGGCTCGTGGTTCGTCCAACTGCCGTGGCTGTACTCGGGGATGTTGAGGCCGTGCAGCCAGACCTCACCGTCGTCCACCGTGGCGTAGGCCTCGACGATCGACGCGCGGCCCAGCCGCAGGCTCTTGACCTCGGTGCCCATGAGCGCCACGCCGGCCTCGAACTCCTCGAGCACCGCGTAGTCGTGTCGCGCACGCCTGTTCTGCGCGATCACCTTGCGCCCTTTCTCCTTCACGGAGTCGAGCCTACCTAGACCTTCACGTAGAGGCGCAGGGTTACGTAGCCGGTGATGCCCGCCACGACGCCGCCGATCGGGACCAGGTAGGCCGCCGTCGTGAGGGTGTCCGCCATGGTCACCGGGGGGATCACGCCGTTCTGCGCGATGCCCGCGAGCAACGAGTCGATGAACGCCAGCTTCCCCACGACGAGTCCGACGCCCGCCAGCACCGCGCCGACCACGCCCGTGATCACGGCCTCGACGAGGAACGGCAGCTGGGTGTACCAGCGCGTGGCGCCCACCAGCCGCATCACCCCGACCTCGGACCGCCGCGTGTACGCCGAGACCTGCACGGTGTTGGAGATCAGCATCAGCGCGGCGATGGCCTGGACCAGGGCCAGCGCGAACGTCACGTTCCGCACGCCGCCGAGGAAGTCGAACAGCTTGGCGACGACGTCCCGCTGGTCGATCACGGTGCGCACGCCGACCTGGTTGGTCATGGCCTGCTTGACCGCCGACGCGCCCGCATCCGTGGACCCGTCCCGCTCCACGAGCTTGACCCGCAGCGTGGCGGGCAGCGACTGAGGGCGGGCGAGGTCCGCGACGGACTGCCCGGCGAACAGCTGCTGGAACCGCTGGTAGGCCTGCTGCTGGTTCTCGTACCGCACGCTCTGCACGAGCGGGGACTTCTGCAGGGTGGACTGCAGCCCGGCGCAGATGGGCCGGGAGCAGTCCTGGTCGGCGTTGGACACGTCCTGGGTGAGCGCGACGCGGATCTCGAGGCGGTCCGAGTAGATCGACTCCGTGGCGTCGATCGTCTTCACCGCGAGCAGTCCGGTACCGACCATGAGCAGCGAGATCGCCGTGGTCAGGACCATGGCGACGGTCATGGTGACGTTGCGCCGCAGGCCCGTCGTGACCTCGCGGAGGACGAAGTCCGTTCTCATTCCGCCTCCGCGGGAGGAAGTACGTCGGCGGGTCTCATTCCGCCTCCGCGGGAGGACGCACGTCGGCGGGCCTCATTCCGCCTCCGCGGGAGGAAGTACGTCGGCGGGTCTCACCGACCCACCCCGTAGACCGCCCTGGCCTCGTCCCGCACGACCCGGCCGAGGTCCAGCTCCACCACCCGCCGCCGCATCGAGTCGACGATCGCGTGGTCGTGGGTGGCCATGACGACCGTGGTGCCGGTGCGGTTGATCCGCTCCAGCAGCAGCATGATGTCCTGGCTGGTGTCCGGGTCGAGGTTGCCCGTCGGCTCGTCCGCCAGCAGCACGAGCGGGCGGTTCACGAAGGCCCGGGCGACGGCGACACGCTGCTGCTCGCCGCCGGAGAGCTCGTGCGGCATCCGGTCCGCCTTGCCCTCCAGCCCGACGAGCTCCAGCACCTCGGGGACGACCTTGCGCACCGTGGTGGGCGACTTGCCGATCACCTCGAGCGCGAACGCGACGTTCTCGCCGACCGTCTTGTTCGACAGCAGCCGGAAGTCCTGGAACACGCAGCCGATCCGCTGCCGCAGCCGCGGGACCTTGCGTCGCGGGAGCTTGGCGACGTCCAGGTCGGTCACCCAGATCTTCCCGCGCGTGGGCACGTCCTCCCGCAGCAGCAGGCGCAGGAACGTCGACTTCCCGGATCCGGAGGGCCCGATCAGGAAGACGAACTCGCCCTTGTCGACCTCGACGGACACGCGGTCCAGCGCAGGCCGCGTCGAGGTCTTGTACATCTTGGTGACGCGCTCCAGCCGGATCACCCGGCTGACGCTACCGACCGAGCGTGACGGAGCGGCTACCCGACAGGCCCCCTCGGCGCACGGGTGCTACCGCTCAGCCGTTCTGTACCTCGGGCTGCTGGTTGCGGCGCCAGCGGATGCCCGCCTCGATGAAGCCGTCCACGTCCCCGTCGAGCACCGCACCGGGGTTGCCGGACTCGAACTCGGTGCGCAGGTCCTTGACCATCTGGTACGGGTGCAGCACGTAGGAGCGCATCTGGTTGCCCCAGCTGGAGCCCGTGTCCCTGAGCGAGTCCATCAGGGCCCGCTCCTCCTGGCGCTTGCGCTCCAGCAGCTTGGCCTGCAGCACGACCATCGCGGTCGCCTTGTTCTGGATCTGCGACCGCTCGTTCTGGCAGGACACCACGATGCCGGTGGGGAGGTGCGTCAGCCGGACCGCCGAGTCCGTGGTGTTGACGCCCTGGCCGCCCGGCCCCGAGGACCGGTAGACGTCGACCCGGAGCTCCTTCTCGTCGATGTCGATGTGGTCCGTCGACTCGACGACGGGGGTCACCTCGACGCCGGCGAACGACGTCTGCCGGCGGCCCTGGTTGTCGAACGGCGAGATCCGGACGAGCCGGTGCGTGCCCTGCTCGACCGAGAGCGTGCCGTAGGCGTACGGGGCGTGGACCTGGAAGGTGGTGGACTTGATGCCCGCCTCCTCCGCGTACGACGTGTCGTAGACGTCCACCTTGTACCCGTGCCGCTCGGCCCAGCGCAGGTACATGCGCATGAGCATCTCGGCGAAGTCCGCGGCGTCCACCCCGCCCGCCTCGGAACGGATGGTCACCAGCGCCTCGCGCTCGTCGTACTCGCCCGAGAGCAGGGTCCGGACCTCCAGGCTCGCGATGTCCTCGCGCAGCTTCGCCCGGTCCCGGTCCGCGTCCGCGACCGCGGCCGCGTCCCCCTCGTCCTCGGCCAGCTCGTAGAGGACGGGGAGGTCGTCCAGCCGACGGCGCAGGTCCTCGACCCGGCGCAGATCCGCCTGGGCGTGCGACAGCCGGGAGGTGACCTTCTGCGCGGCCTCGGTGTCGTTCCAGAGGTCCGGCGCGCCCGCCTGCTCCTCGAGGTCCGCGATCTCGTTGCGCAGCGCGGGGAGATCGGTGACCGCCTCGATGCCCTCGAGGGTGGTCGCGAGGTCCTTCAGGTCGGCGGAGACGTCGGGGTTCACGAGGGACCAGGCTACGCGGTCACTCCTGCGGAATTGAGTCGAGGAGCTTCACCATCGCGCGGGTGTGCGAGACGGTGAAGTCCGCGACGGCCTTCCGGTACGGGTCGGTCTCCGCCTTCGCCGCGGCGCGGGCCTCCGCGAGCCGGGCCGTGTAGACCTCGCGGGAGGTGCTCACCAGCTCCGCCCGCTGCTTCACGGTGAGCGAGCCCGCGTGCAGCAGGCGCAGGACGAGCGGGCTGCGCAGTGCGTCCCCGCCGCTGCCGTGCTGCAGCCAGCCCTTGAACGCCCGCTTCCCCGCCGCGGTGATGACGTACTGCTGCGAGGCGCGCGGCCCCTGCTTGCCGAGCCGGAGCAGGCCGGCCTCGGCCATCACGGGCAGCTCCCGGTAGACCTGGCTGCGGGTCACGGTGAAGAAGGAGCCGAACCGCTCGCCGGCCGCCGCGACGAGCTGGCCGCCCGTCATGGGGCCGCTGTGGAGCAGTCCGAGCAGGGCGGCGGCGGTGGCGTTCACTGCGGGAGGCGCTGGCATCCTCCCACGTTCCCACGGTCGGGGGCGATACGCGATTCCAACTTGGACCCCGCGCTCAGAGGGTCAGGGCGGCGATCCGCTCACGATGGACGTCCGCGGTGCCGAAGGACCCCGCGAGCCGCTTGGCGCGCTTGTAGAACAGGTGCGCCTCGTGCTCCCAGGTGTAGCCGATCCCGCCGTGGTACTGGATCATCGCGGCCGTGGCCTGTAGGGCGGTGTCGCTCGCCTTGGCCTTGGCCACGGACACCGCGAGCGCGGCGTCCTCCAGTCCGACGTCGACGGCGTGGGCCGCGTACAACGCCGCGTGCTCGGCCATCGTGACCCCGACGTGCAGGTCCGCCAGCGCGTGCTTGAGCGCCTGGAACGAGCCGACGGGCACGCCGAACTGCTCCCGCTCACGGTCGTAGGCGACGGTGCGGGTGAGCGCCTCGCGGGCGATCCCGACGAGGTCCGCCGCCACCAGGACGGTCGCGCGGGCCTCCACCGTGGACGCGTCCCCGGGGAGCGGCTCGACCGTGCCGCCCTCGACCCGGGACAGCCGGGTGGTCCGGTCGTAGCTGCCGACGGGGGTCGCCTCGAACCCGGTGCGCAGCCCCTCCGGCGTCACGACGACGTCCGCGAGACCGCCGTACTCCACCGGCCCGCCGAGCGTGTAGGCCCCGACCGCCGCCCCGGTGGCGAGCCTGGGCAGCCACGCCGCCCGCTGCTCGGGGGAGCCCGCCAGCCGGATCGCCTCGGCCGCGAGCACGGTGCCGCGCCACGGGCCCGGGGCCACCCCGGCGCCCAGCGCCCGGGCGATGACCTGGGCCTCGACCAGGCCGAGCCCCAGCCCGTCGTGCTCCTCGGGGACGGTCACGGCGAGCCAGCCCTGCTCGCCCGCCGCCTTCCAGAGACTCTCGGGGCTGCCGTCCCCATCGGACTCGAAGACCTCCCGGACGGCGGCGAGATCGAACCGCTCGGCCAGGTAGGTGGTGACCGCGGAGCCGAACTCCTGCTGGTCCGGCGTCAATGCGAAGAACATCTCGGGCCCCCCTACCGCGGCAGGCCGAGCACGCGCTCGGCGGTGACGTTGCGCTGTACCTGGGACGAGCCGCCCCAGATGGTGACCGAGCGGGACCAGAACGCCTGGGCGTTGAGCGGCCGTAGGTCGAGGTCCGCCAGCTCGGTGAGGGTGGCGTGCTCACCGAGGACGTCGTCGTAGACCTCCCAGAGGTCCTGGAAGGTCTCCGACCACTGCAGCTTGGTCGCCGAGGCCTCGAAGCCGAGGTCGCGGCCCTGCTCGACCTGGGTGAGCACGTGCATCGAGTGCAGCCGCAGGCACTCCAGCTCGGTGCGGACGCGGGCCAGCCTGCCCCGGACCACCGGGTCCCGGTCCCTGCCCAGCCTGCGGGCGACGGCCGCGATCTCGTCGTACTGGCGCCGGAACTCGGTGTACTGGGAGATCCCTGAGGCGCCGCGCTCGAAGGAGAGCAGCAGCATCGCCGTCCGCCAGCCGTCGTCCACGGCGCCGAGGACGTCCGTGGCCGGGACGCGGGCGTCGTCGAAGAAGACCTCGCCGAACTCGCTCGCGCCGGACATCTGCTTGAGCGGGCGGGCGTCCACGCCGGGCTGGTGCATGTCGATCAGCAGCATCGAGATGCCGCGGTGCCGCCGGCTGCCCGGGGTCGTCCGGACGAGGGTGAAGATCTTGTCCCCGTGGACGGCGTTGGTGGTCCAGACCTTCTGGCCGTTGACCACGAAGTCCTCCCCGTCCCGCACGCCGCGGGTCGAGAGGGCGGCCAGGTCGGAGCCCGCGCCAGGCTCGGAGAAGCCCTGGCACCAGATCACCTCGCTGCGCAGCAGCGGGCCGATGATCTCCTTGCGCTGCGCGTCCGTGCCGATCGCCATCACGGTGGGCGCGAGGAAGGCCAGGCCGAGCGGGTTCACCGAGCGCGGGGCGTCGGCCAGGACCATCTCGACGTCGTAGATCGCCTTCATGCCGGGCGTGCCGCCGCGGCCGCCGAACTCGGTCGGCCACTCGATGCCGGCGAACCCGGCGAGCGCCTTGTCGCGCTCCCAGTCCCGACGCAGCGCGAAACTCTCTTCGTCGCTGAGCGACTCCCAGAATCCGGGACGCCGCCACTCGGCGGGGACGTTCGCCGAGAGCCAGGAGCGCAGCTCGCGGCGGAACTCTTCCTCGGCCGCGGTGTAGGTGAGGTCCATCAGGTGTCTCTCCTGCTCGAACCGGGTGCGGCGGCGACCGCCGCCCTGCGCCCCCACCCTGGCATACCCGCGGGTAACACGCAGCCGTCCCCACGGCTGTCGACGCGGCGGTATGCGCCGAGTAGCCTGACGGTATGCGCAGCGAGCGGGTGACCGTCACCCTGCCGGCCGAGATGGTCGCGGAGGCACGTGAGGCGGTCCAGAACGGGTCGGCCCCCAGCCTGTCGGCGTACGTCGCGGAGGCCGTACAGGCCCGACAGAACCGTGACCGGTCACTCGCTACTCTTGCCGACCTGTACGGAGGTCCCCCGCCGGCGGACGAGCTCGACGCGGCACGCAGGTCGCTGCGCCTCGTTCCTCCGGTCGCCGTCGGCTGAAGGGCGCGCAGATGATCGGCGGAAGAGTTCTCGACGCCTCCGCGCTCCGGGCGTTCGCCACCGGCAGGCCGGTGTACATGCGCGCCCTGGTGTGGGCGGCGGTCGAGGAGAACCTCGTCCTCGCCGTGCCCAGCGCGGCCCTCGGCCGGGCCTGGGCGCAGCTGGACCCGGAGCACCACGCGGCGCTGCAGGTGCTGCTCGGCCTGCCCAACACCGTGGTCCACGACCTGTCGCCCGCGATGGCGCAGGAGTCCGGGCTGCTGCTCGCCGCCTCGGGTCAGGACGACATCGTGGCGGGCCAGGTCGTCACGACCTCCCGGCGGCGGGGCTGGCCCGCGGTGACCGGGGACCCCGGCGCCCTGCGGAAGCTGGACGCCGCGGTCGCCATCGAGGAACTGCCCTAGAGGAACTTGGCGCGCAGGGCGGCGAGCTCGGAGTCGGTGAGGCCGTTGGCCTGCAGCCAGGCCGCGGCGCCGCCGTCCCGCTCGTCGAGCACGGCGAGGACCCGGGCCATGGCGTCGGCGCGGGGGCGGTGGCGGTCCAGCTCCTCGGCCGAGGGCATCTCCTCGCCGCTGGCCGCGGTCCACTTCCGGAACAGGGCGTCGATCCGCTCGGCGGACAGCGCGTAGTCCTCGACCACGGCCTCGCGTTGCACCCCGACGGTCTCGAGCACCAGCGCGACGAGCGTGCCGGTCCGGTCCTTGCCCGCCGCGCAGTGCACCAGCGCGGCCCCCTCCGCGGCGACCAGCCTGCGAACCGCGCCGACCACGTTCGCGCCGCGTTCGGACAGGTAACCGAGGTAGTGGCCGACCATCGGGTGGACGTCGTCCTCGGTCTCCGGCAGGGCGAGCCCGGCCTCGGGGATGAAGGAGAACTGCGCGGTCTCGACGCCCTCGGCCGCCAGCGGCGACTCGCCGTGCCGGGCGATCTCGCGGTCCGTGCGCAGGTCCAGGATCAACCGCAGGTCGAAGTCCTCCCGCAGCGTGCGGACGTCCTGGGGCGTCACCGACTCCAGGGACTCGCTGCGCAGCAGCACGCCGCTGCGGGTGACGCCGCCGCCCCGCACCGGCAGCCCCCCGACGTCCCGGATGTTGCTCAGACCCTCGAACTGCAGCCAACGATCGGTCACCGTCACGCCCCGACGGTAACCGGAGCGGGGCGTGACCGGAGTCTCACCCGAGCAGCTTCTGGGCGCCGTCCCGGGCCACGACCAGCGGATCGGGCAGGGCGGGCAGGCCGTCCTCCGGCGCGAGCACCGTGAAGTTCATGACCACGCTGTCCTGCCGAACCGAGATCATCACGACGTCGAAACCCCGGCCGCCGACGCGCCAGCCGGTCGCCTCGGCGTAGGGCAGGTCGGCGCGCAGGTCCTCGGCCGGGGCGAGAACCGCGGGCTCGCCGCCGACGGAGCCCTGGGAACAGGACATCCCCGCGACCGACGCGCGGTACGCCGCCGCGGCCGACCCGGCGTCGCCGTAGACGCTGACGGTCTCCTGGACCAGCCCCTTGGCGTTCTGCGCCGCCGAGCCCACCCGCACCGCGTACGGGAACTGCGCGACGACGCCGGGCCCACCGCAGATCGCGGGCTGCGCCGGGTCCGGCTTCGGCTCCTCCCCGACGGTGAAGCCGGGGCCGATGTCCTCGGGGGTGAGCAGGAAGGGCCGCAGCCCGTCCGCGGCGGCGGCCAGGTCCGCGTCGGGCCCCGAGGCCCCCTTCGGCGCGGCGTGGACCACCGCCGCCTGTCGTGGGGCCGCCTGCGGGTTCACCGCCCGCGGCGGCACGGCCTGGGGCTTCGCGGCGGGCGCGGGCGCCGCCACGGACGCGGCGGGGATCGGCGCCGGCTCGACCCGCGGCTCGGCACCCGCGACCGCCCCACAGCCTGTGAGCAGGGCCGCGGCGGCGACCGCCGGGATCAGGGTCAGGAGGCTGCGGTTCATGTCGTCGATCCTCGGTCGACGGTCGGTGCCCGTCGGGGAGGCCAGCACCACTTCCGTCGGGTGCGGGCATGCGGATCGCGGGCGCGGGACGCACCCCAGCGGACCCGCCGCTCGGCGTCGCGCAGCGTCCGGCCGCAATTCAGCTCAAGTAGCCGCGTTCTTCACTGAGCCGGCTGTCCGACTCGCGGCCGGAGGCGTGGGACTCGCGGGTCAGGAGCCGCGGTGGGACCGGCAGACCGCCGACCCCGCGCGTGGCTACGACGACCGGCGGAGAACGGCGGGGAGCATGCGGGCGCCCTCGCCCGCGGCGGCGGCCCGGTCCCCCGGGTTCATCAGCCGGCAGCGGGCCAGGGAGAGGCAGCCGCAGCCGATGCAGGAGTCCAGCCCGTCCCGCAGCGCGACCAGCGCGTCGATCTGCTCGTCCAGCCTGCCGCGCCACCTCTTGGACAGCCGCGTCCAGTCCGCCTTGGTCGGAGTGTGGTCCGCGGGCAGGGCGTCCAACGCCTCCCGCACGTCCTCCAGCCCGATCCCGATCGCCCGCGCGGCCCGGATGACCGCGAGCCTGCGCAGCACGCTCCGCTCGTAGCGCCGCTGACCGCCGGTCGTGCGGGTGGCGGCGACCAGTCCCTCACGCTCGTAGTAGCGCAGGGCCGAGTGCGGGAAGCCGCTGCGCTCCACGACCTCGCCGATGGTCAGTAGGTCCGACGTGTGCACGGCGCCATCCTCCTAGAGATGAAGCTGACTTCATCTCTAGGGTAACGCCGAACGCGGTCGGTGACCGTTCACCGCACGAGAGCAGGTTCACCCTCCCGTTCACCCGCGCGACGAACGGCCCCGGAGCAGCGGTGACACGCGCCTCGCAAGGTTGTGCACAGGGGGTCACCATCCGTAGTGTCCCCGGAGTCATCACGGCCAGATCACGAACGGACCGCTGAA
>Ga0207641_10002874_pt1 | contig 15621 bp, 13 predicted proteins | sample KBSSwiS62_FD_184306 | JGI IMG/M metagenome (GOLD analysis project Ga0207641, IMG submission 184306) | Switchgrass rhizosphere microbial communities from Kellogg Biological Station, Michigan, USA - KBS Switchgrass S6-2 (SPAdes) (version 2) | ecosystem: Host-associated > Plants > Roots >... | reverse complement strand
CGCCCGCGGCGCCGCCCGCCGCGCCCGCCTCCGATGCCGCGATCGCCGAGATCGTCCCCGCCGACGAGAACCAGCCCTTCGACATGCGCGAGGTGCTCGACGCCCTGCTCGACGCCGACTCCTTGCTCGAGGTCCACAAGCGCTGGGCGAAAGAGCTGATCGTGGGATACGGCCGGCTCGACGGCCGCGTCGTCGGCATCGTCGCCAGCCAGCCGCGCCAGAAGGGCGGCGTCCTCTTCGTCGACTCCGCCGACAAGGCGGCCCGCTTCATCCAGACCTGCAACGCCTTCAACGTGCCGCTGCTGTTCCTCGCCGACGTGCCCGGGTTCATGATCGGGACCGCGGTCGAGCGCCAGGGGATCATCCGCCACGGGGCGAAGATGATCAGCGCCGTCTCCGAAGCGACGGTGCCGAAGATCTCGGTGATCGTCCGCAAGGCCTACGGAGCCGGGCTCTACGCGATGGCCGGGCCCGCCTTCGAGCCCGACTGCTGCATCGCCCTGCCGAACGCCTCGATCGCGGTGATGGGGCCGCAGGCCGCGGTCAACGCCGTCTTCCTCAACCAGATCCAGGCGATCTCCGACGAGGCCGAGCGCGAGGCCTTCGTCGCCGCCAAGCGCGAGGAGTACGCCGCCGACATCGACATCCTCCACCTCGCCTCGGAGCTGGTGGTCGACGCCGTCGTCGCCCCGGAGGACCTGCGCGAGGACCTCGTCCGCCGCTTCGCCCACGCGACCGGCAAGGACCGTTCCTTCGCCGAGCGCCGCAACCCGGTCACCCCGGCCTGAGCTCCGCTTAACCCCGTCCCGCTACCGTTTTGGGCGTGACCCGCAGCGTCAAAGCTCCGCTGGCGGCCTGGATCGCCTGCGCCGGGGCCCTGGTCGGTCTGGCCCTGGTCGCCTACGGGATCGACGCGGCGCAGCGGGCCGACGCGACCCTGCTGACCAAGTTCATCGCCCGCGACGGCACCCTCGGCACGCCGGCCGAAACGATCGCCCACCTCGGTGATCCGCTGCCGCTGCTGGTGATGCTGGCCGCCGCCTGCGCGATCGCGCTCTGGCGCGGCAGGCCGCTCGACGCCGCCGCCGCGGTCACCGTCGTCGCCGGCGCCAACCTGACCACGCAGGTGTTGAAGGTGGCGCTGGCCCACCCACGCTTCCAGTCGGTGCTCGGCCACGACCAGCTCGGCCCGGTCGCCTTCCCCAGCGGCCATGCCACCGCCGCCACCTCGATCGCGATCGCCTTCCTCTTCGTCGTCCCCCACGAGTGGCGCCCCGCGGTCGCTGCAGCCGGCGCCTGCTTCGTCGCCGCGGTCGGCTGCTCGGTGATGATCCTCGCCTGGCACTTCCCCAGCGACGTGCTCGGCGGCATCCTCGTCGCCTCGGGCTGGGGGTTCGCGGTGCTGGCGCTGCGGCGGATCGCCGAAGGCGGCGGCTCCGGACGGCGGGACGAGGACCGCGGGCGCCGGGCTCAGGTCGCGAGCCGGCCGGCCATCTCGGTGAAGTAGTCGAGCGCCGCCGGGTTGGCGAGCGAGTCGCGGCTGGCCGCCTGCGCGGCCGGCGTCCCCATCAGGATCCGCTTCACCGGCACCTCCAGCACCTTGCCGCTGAGCGTGCGCGGGACCTCGGCGATCTGGAAGACCTGGTCGGGGACGTGGCGCGGCGAGCAGCGCTCGCGCACGCGGCGGGCAATCTCCTTGGGGAGCTCGTCATCGAGCTCGGCGCCCTCGCGGAGGACGACGAAGAGCGGCATCCAGCCCTCGGTCCCCGGTTTGGGGATGTCGACGACGAGGGCATCGACGATCGCGTCGATCGAGAGCACCGCCCGGTAGATCTCGCTGGTCCCCATGCGGATGCCGGAGCGGTTGATCGTCGAGTCCGAGCGGCCGTAGATGACCGCGGTGCCGCGCGAGGTGATTTCGAGCCAGTCGCCGTGGCGCCAGACGCCCGGGTAGCGCTCGAAGTAGGCCTCGGCGTAGCGGCTGCCGTCCTCGTCGCCCCAGAAGCGGACGGGCATCGAGGGCATCGGCTCGGTCACGACCAGCTCGCCGACCGCGTCGACCACGGGGTGGCCGTCCTCGTCCCAGGCCTCGACCGCGGCGCCCAGCGCCCGCGCCTGCAGCTCGCCGCGGTAGACCGGCAGCAGGGCGACGCCGCCGACGAAGGCGGTGCAGAGGTCGGTGCCGCCGCTGGTCGAGAACAGCCAGGTGTGGGCGCCGACGTGCTCGTAGATCCAGTCGAAGCCCTCGGGCGAGAGCGGGGAGCCGGTCGAGCCGACGGCGCCGAGGCGGCTGAGGTCGCGGCCGGCGCCGGGCTCGGCCCCGTCCTTCATGCAGGCGGCGATGTAGGAGGCGCTGGTGCCGAACGTGGTCACGCCGGCGCGCTCGGCCAGGTCCCAGAGCACGTTCATGTCGGGATGGCCGGGGCTGCCGTCGTAGAGCACGATCGCCGCCTTCGTCAGCAGCCCGGAGACGAGGAAGTTCCACATCATCCAGCCGGTGGTGGTGAACCAGAAGAGGCGGTCGCCGGGATGGGCGTCGACGTGGAGGTGGAGCTTCTTCAGGTGCTCGAGCAGGATCCCACCCTGGCCCTGGACGATCGCCTTTGGAAGCCCGGTCGTGCCGGAGGAGTAGAGGACCCAGAGCGGGTGGTCGAAGGGGACGCGCTCGAAGCTCAGCTCGGCGCCCTCGCCCGTGGCGAGCAGCTCGTTCCAGGTCGTCGTCGCGGCCAGCGCCGAGAGGTCCGGCGCGGGGTCGAGATAGGGGAGGACGACGGTCTGGATCAGGCTCGGCATCGCCTCCTGCAGGGCGGCGACGGTCTCGCGGCGGTCGAAGTCCTTGCCGCCATAGCGGTAGCCGTCGACCGCGAACAGGACCTTGGGCTCGATCTGGGCGAAGCGGTCGATGACGCTGGCCGGGCCGAAGTCCGGCGAGCAGCTCGACCAGACGGCGCCGATCGAGGCGCTGGCGAGGAAGGCGACGATCGCCTCCGGGATGTTCGGCAGGTAGGCGACGACGCGGTCGCCGCGCCCGACCCCGAGCCCGCGCAGCGCCGCCGCGCAGGCCGCGACCTGGGCCCGCAGCTCGCCCCAGGTGAGCTCGTCGAGCTGGCGCAGCTCGGAGGCGTGGAGGATCGCCGTCTCGGCGTCGTCCTTACCGGCGAAGGCGTGCTCGGCGTAGTTGAGCGAGGTGTCCGGGAACCAGCGCGCGCCCGGCATCTCCCGCGAAGCCAGCACCGTCGCCCGGTCGCCGTCGGCCTCGACCTCGAAGAAGTCCCAGATCGCCGCCCAGAAGGCGTCGAGGTCGTCGACCGACCACTGCCAGAGCGCCTCGTAGCCATCGAAGTCGAGCCCGCGCTCGGCCCGCAGCCAGCCCATGAACTCGGTCAGCCGCGAGCGCTCGACCAGCTCGGCCGAGGGCCGCCAGAGCGGCTCGGGCTGGCCCGCTGCGCTCACGCCGGGTCGGCGAGGCGGGCGGCCTGCCGCTCCCGCTCGAACTCGTGCGGGTCGTGGGCGCTGAAGAGGGTGACCTCGTCGCCGTGCTCGGCGGCCAGCTCCCGCAGCCGGGCGGCGTTGTCGACGCGGGCGCTGTTGTCGGAGGCGAGCATCCGCTGGAAGGCGGTGAGGATCACCGGGCAGCTCGGCGGTGTGGCGATCTCGCCGTGGTTGAAGTAGGAGTCGCCGCAGTGCAGCAGCCAACCGTCGCCGCTGTTGACGGCGATCCCGGTGTGGCCGAGCGAGTGGCCGATCAGCGGCACCAGCGCCACCTCGACGTCGAGGCCGGGGAGGATCTGCACGCTCTCGAAACCGAACCAGCTGTCGCCGCCCGCCTCGGCCCGGTGCTCGATCCAGCGCGGGCCGTGCTCGAGGTGGGCGCGGCGGTAGCGGCTGCGGTCGCGCAGGCTCGGGTGCAGGGCCGCCGCCAGCTCCTGCGCGAGGACGTGGACCTCGGCCCCCGGGAAGTCGGGCAGGCCGCCGGCGTGGTCGACGTCGAGGTGGGTGGCGACGATGTGGCGCACGTCGGCGGCGGCGAAGCCGAGCGCCTCGACCTGGGCCAGCGCGGTCTCCTCGTGGCGCGGCCGCGGGCTGAGGAAGGTGCGGAAGGGCTGGCCCAGCCGGGCCGGGTCGCGGGCGTCGGCGGTGCCGAAGCCGGTGTCGACCAGGACCAGCCCGTCGGAGCTCTCGATCAGCAGGCAGTGGCAGACGATCGCGGCCCGGTTGAACGGCCCACCCTCGCCGCCGATCAGGCTTCCTCCGTGCGGGCACAGCGAGCCGCAGCTGATGTGATGGATCCTCATCCCGGCGTCAGTCTAGTTCGGTCTATCGTTCCCACCGCGCCGGAGTGGCGGAATTGGCATACGCGGTCGGCTCAAAATCGACTGCCTTCACGGGCTTGTGGGTTCGAGTCCCACCTCCGGCATCGCGCGTCTGCATTTGTGCATCTATGGGATTCATAACTGCAGACGCGTGTCGGGTCAGACGGGCTGGGCGGCGCCGCCGCTCGGCGCGGCGCCGGCGCCGTAGTCCTCGCCCGAGCCGATCGGGCGCTCCTCCTCGACCTGCCATTCCTGGTTGAAGCCGTAGAGGGCGACGACGATGAGGACGATCTGCAGCAGTCCGAGGATGACGACCAGGGTGCCGAGCAGGGAAGAGGAGAGGCCCGCTTCGTTGAAGCCGGCCTTGTCGCGTTCGAACCAGCTGCCGGCGCCGACCGCGCAGAAGATCGCCAGGATCATCGATAGCGCCGCCGCGACCGGCAGGATGCCGCGGCTCCAGCGGAAGACGAGGAAGGCGAAGAAGGCGTAGAGGACGACGTAGATGACGCAGACCGTGCCCATGCCGCCGCCGCCCTTCAGCAGCGACCAGCCGCCGATCGTGATGATCGCCGCCAGCACCGCCGTCGCGAGCAGCAAAAGCACGAGCACGAGTTTGGTCGTGACCGACCCCGCCTTCTCCCGATTTGGCCGCCACAGTTCGTAGCCCGGCCTCACCTCTCCAACAGCCATGCCGACGATCATAGAATCTGTCAGCGACGATGCGGCATTGGTCGCGCGTTAAGCCCCGTTGCGGGGCGTCCACGCGGGCGTGGTGAAATTGGTAAACACGCTGGCTTTAGGTGCCAGTGCTCGAGAGAGCTTGGGGGTTCAAGTCCCTCCGCCCGCACTGCCGAGCCGCGACGGGCAGCCGCTCGTTACGATCCGGCTCCCTCTGGGGCAGTGGCCCAACTGGCTAAGGCACCGGTCTCCAAAACCGGCGATTCCAGGTTCGAGTCCTGGCTGCCCCGTTCGATTTGCGACGCGCCGCTCTCAACGGCATTCAGGTGGTCTTCTGTTCCCTGGGCTCGACGCGGGGCTCGAGCTGAATCTCGCTCTCGGCCCGCGGCCGTCCTTCTGCGATCTCGAGGCTGCGCTCGCGCTCGGCGTTCAGCTGATGGCCGAAGAGGATCGCCAGGTTGCTGATCCAGAACCAGACCAGCAGCGCGATCATGCCGCCGAGGGTGCCATAGGTCTTGTCGTAGGAGCCGAAGTTGGAGACGTAGAAGGCGAAGAGGGCCGAGGCGACGATCCAGATGGCGATCGCGACCAGGCTGCCGGGCGTAACCCACTTGAAGCCACGCAGCTTCACGTTCGGCGAGGCGTAGTAGAGCAGGCCCAGCATCAGCAGGAAGACGAGGACCATCGCCGGCCACTTGGCGATGTTCCAGACGTCGACCGCGGTCGAGCCGATGCCCAGCGGCTCGGCGACGGCGGCGACGACCGGCCCGGTCAGGACCAGTGAGACCGCCAGCAGGGTCATCATCACGATCATCAGGAAGGTGACGAGGATCTGCTGCGGCCGCAGCTTCCAGAACGGTCGTCCCTCGGGGGTCTCGTAGATGATGTTCGAGGCGCGCATGAAGGCGCCGGTGTAGCCGGAGGCCGACCAGAGGGCGGCGGCGATGCCGAGCACCAGGGCGATGCCGGCGGTGCCGCTGCTCCTGGTGATCGATTCGATCGGTCCCTTGAAGGTTTCCGCCGCCGAGGTGGGACCGAGTTCGGCGATGATCTCGGTCAGGCTCTGAGTCGTCGATTTGGGGTCGCCGAAGATCCCGATCAGCGAGACCATCGCGATCAGCGCCGGGAACAGCGAGAGCAGGCCGTAATACGTGAGCGCGGCCGCCCAGTCGCTGAGGTTGTCTTCCTGAAACTCGGTCGCGGTGCGCTTGATCGTCGCCCACCAGCCGCTCGCCTGAGAGGCAGGGGCGTGCGCGGGGCTCGCGTCTCGCCGGCTCGTCGGTGGTTCTGGTGGCATCGCCTTCCTCACTGGTTTTCGTCCACGCCGCTTGTCCCCCGATTCGGAGACCTCAATCGCGGAAGGGAGCTATGCCGGCTCCGGGTCGAGCGGCGGCGCCGCGGGGAACCCGGAGCCCGGCGGCGCCTCCTCCGCCTCGATCCGCGTCGTCTCCGCCGCCTCGGCGACCAGCGGGGCGGCGACGTCATCCCGGAGCAGGCACCGGGGGCAGTTCTCGACCATCAGCGCCCGCGCCGAGTGAAATCTGCTGCCGCAGCGTTCGCAGTGGACCATCTCTCCCGCCTCCTTAGAACCGAAGTTATCCGGGCGGCCCAGAGACGGGGACATGGCTGGGAAACCTGGTTCCTCGCAGTCCTCGCGTGCCGCCCACCGGAAAAATACCCCGATCGGGTGGTGTGAAACCAGCTGGAGGAATCTCCCCCAGGGAGCCTTCGGCCGCGAAGCCGCCTCCCCGGTCCTCTCGCTATGAAGGAAAGGGGCGCCCGGCGACGGCGGTGGCTTCGGCGGGGGAGAGGCCCAGCATCCGCAGTACACCTTCGGCGTGGCGGACGTCGGCGTCGGCCGGGGCGCGCCCGTCGAGCACCGCCCGCATCACCGCGAGCAGGGCGCCGCCGCTGGCGAAGAGGGCGACCCGTTCGTCGGGCACGGACAGCCGGCCCGCCTTGACGCCGCGCGCGAGGTCGCGCCCGGCGAAGGGTCCGAGCGCGGTGAGGACGATGTCGTGGGAGGCGTCCAGCCGGACCAGGAGCCAGGCCCAGTCGGGGTCGCGTCGCGCCAGGCGGACGAAGTAGCGGTGCGCGACCGCGATCACCTCGGCCGGGTCCCCGAGGTCCGCGGTGAGGGTCTCGACGACGGCGCCCTGGGCCGCGACGGTCTCGGCGAGAACGGCCTCGACGATCGCCTCCTTGTCCCCGAAGTGGTTGTAGAAGGAGCCGAAGCCGACGTCGGCCCGCTCGGTGATCTCGTTGATACGGGTGTTGTCGACGCCCTGGCTCGCGATCAACTGCCGCGCCGCCTCGGTCAGCTTCCGGCGGGTCGCCTGGCGCCGCCGGGCGCGGCGGTCCGGCGATGGCGCGACGGGGCCGGCTTCTTTTACTGACTGGGAACTCATAATTGACAATTCTATCAGTCACAACTACGGTCAGTCTCCGATGACCGAGAGGAGAGGAGAAGGATGAAGCTGCGCACGACCGCGGAGGGACCGATCGCCCACGACCCCGAGGGCGAGCGCTGGATCCGCCTTGACGGCGAGCGGGACCTGCTTGGCCTGCTGGCCGAAGGAGAGGCCGGCCGGGAACGGGTCGGGGCCGCGCTCGCCGCCGCCGACGCGGTGGAGGCGGACCCCGCCGCCGCCGGGCTGCCCTTCCGGCCGCGCTCGATGCGCGCCTTCATGCTCTGGGAGGAGCACGTGATCCAGTCCAGCCGGATGCTGGTCAAGCACTTCTTCCCGGCGCCGGTCTGGCGCCTGGTCAGCACCTTCGAGAAGAGCGGGCGCACGTTTCCGAAGCTGAAGCCGAACAAGCGCTTCTGGGAGAAGCCGACCTTCTACGTCGCCAACCACACGATGACCCTCGCCGACGGGCAGGAGATGTGGTGGCCGTCCCACACCAGGGCGCTCGACTTCGAGTTGGAGCTCGCCTGCGTGCTCAGCGCGCCGCTGGTCGACGCCACTCCGGAGCAGGCCCGGGCCGCGATCGGCGGCTGGTTCGTCCTCAACGACTGGACCGCGCGCGACATCCAGGCCGACGACGCCCGCCACAACGTCTTCGGCCCCGTGGTCAAGTCGAAGACGTTCGCCAACTCGATCGGCTGCGACGTCGTCAGCGCCGACGGCTTCGGCGACTGGACCCGGGCGACTGGGCGCGTCCGGGTCGACGGCGAGGTCTGGTGCGAGGGGGCGACCCGTAACCCCGCCCACGAGATCGGCGAGATGCTCGCCTACGCCTCCGCCGGCGAGCGCCTCGACGCCGGCGACGTGATCTCGACCGGGACGATGCCGGGCTGCTGCGGGCTGGAGATCGAGCGCTGGATCGAACCCGGGCAGACCGTCGAGCTCGAGATCGACGGGATCGGGACGGTCGCCAACCGGATCTCGGCGACGGCGGGGCCGACCACCGCAGTGCCGGCGTGAGCGATTGCGACGTCCTGATCTGCGGGCTCGGCCCGGTCGGGCAGTTGCTGGCGCTGCTGCTCGGCGACCTCGGGGTGAGGACGATCGCCCTCGACGAGGCGACGGCGCCGTACGAGCTGCCGCGCGCGGCGGTGGTCGACGACGAGGTGCTGCGGATCTTCCAGGCGGTCGGCCTCGACCGTGAGATCCTCGCCGCTGCCCAGGTCCAGCCCCGGGTCAGCTTCACGACCGCGGGCGGGCGCACGGTCGAGGTGCTGAACACCGAGGCCGGCGCGCTCGGGCAACCGCCGCTGGTCTCGATCCACCAGCCCTCGATGGAGCGCGCGATGGTCGCCGCCCTGGAGCGCCGCGGCGAGGCCGAGCTGCTCTGGGGGCGGCGGCTGGAGGGGTTCGACCGCGGCGCCGGCGGGGTCACCGCCCGGGTCCGCGCGGTCGCCGGCGGCGCGACCGCGCCGCTGCGCTGCCGCTACCTGATCGGCTGCGACGGTGGCCGCAGCGACGTGCGCCGGCAGCTGGGGATCTGCTTCGGCGGCTCGACCTTCGTCCAGCGCTGGCTGGTCGTCGACGGGCTCGTCGACCGGCCGGTCGCGAGCGCGCCGCATCCGCACTTCCTCGGCGACCCGGCCCGCCCGGCCGTCTCCCTGCCGATGTCGCCCGGTCGCCATCGCTGGGAGTGGATGCTGCACCCGGGCGAGGCGCCCGAGCCGTTCCTCGAGCCCGGCCGCGTCCGCGAGCTGCTGGCGCCGTGGATCGGCGACGAGGAGGTCGAGGTCGAGCGGGCGATCGTCTACACCTTCCACGCCCGCGTCGCCGCCCGCTGGCGCGCCGGCCGCGTCCTGCTCGCCGGCGACGCCGCCCACGTGATGCCGCCCTTCGTCGGCCAGGGCTTCTCCTCCGGCGCCCGTGACGCCGCCAACCTCGCCTGGAAGCTCGACGCGGTCCTGGGCGGCGCCCCGTCCCGCCTGCTCGACAGCTACGAGGCCGAGCGCCGGCCCCACGTGCGCAGCATGCAGCGGCTGGCGGTGCGCTTCGGCGGGCTGCTGCAGACGACGCGACCGCGCGGCAGCCGCTGCCGCGACCGCGCCACCGAGCTGGCGGACCGCAGCGGCCTGCTCGGCTGGGCCCGGGAGCGGGTGAAGCCGCTGCCGACCTACGGCCGCGGTGCTTTCGCGGCCACCCCGGCCCGGCTCCCGTTCCGGCGCACGGTCGGCTCCCTCTTCCCCCAGCCCGACCGGCTCGACGACCGCCTCGGGCCGGGCTGGGCCGCGGTCACCGCCGTCGCCGCCGCGACCGGCGCCTGGGAGGCCGCCGGCCTGCGCGCGATCGAGCTCCCCTCCGATCCTTGGCTCGGCCGCCACGGCGCCGAGTGGGTGCTGCTGCGACCCGACCGCTTCGTCTTCGCCCGCGGCGCCGCCGCCGAGCTGCCGGCCGCGCTGGTGGCGCTGCGGGCGACGGTCGGGCCGGGGCTGCGCAGCGAGCCGCCACGCCCGCGCACCGACTTCGCCTCCGCTCCACTCCCAAGCAAAGGAAAGTAGAAATGGTCACCCGAGTAGGTCACATCGCCCTCCGCGTCCCCGACCTCGACGCGGCGGTCTCCTTCCAGTGCGAGGTCCTCGGCATGGTCGAGAGCGAGCGCTCGGCCGGCGCCGCCTACCTCACCTGCAACGAGCGCCACCACGAGCTGATCCTGATCGAGGACGCGGTCAACCGCGGCTATGACCACGTCGGCCTGGAAGTCGTCGATGCGGCGGCGCTGGAGACGGTCGGGCGCGCCGCCGTCGCGGCCGGCGGCGAAGCCCTCGGCACGGTCTTCGACGGCGAGCCCGGGATCGACCGCGCCCTGCTCGTCAGGGGACCCGGCGGCCACGTCTTCAAGCTCTTCTGCGGGATGGAGAGTGGGGCGGCGCCCGGGCCCGGCGACCGGCCGCGGAAGTTCGAGCACGTCTCGCTCAAGGCCAACCGGCCGCGAGCGCTGGAGCGCTTCCTCGCCCGCGGCCTCGGCTTCAGGTTCAGCGACCGGATGGGGATGCTGGCGAGTTGGTGGCACTGCGACGCCGACCACCACGGGATCGCGATTGTCTTCGCCCCCAGGCCCGAGCTCTCCCACTACGCCTACACCGTCGCCGACCTCAACGCGATGGGCCGGGTGGCGGACCGGCTCAAGGCGCTGCGCGGCCGCAAGCTGATCTGGGGCCCGTCGCGGCACGGTCCCGGCAACAACCAGTTCATGTACTTCAACGACAACGACGGCGCCATGATCGAGCTCTGCGCCGACCTCGCGGCGATGCCGCCCGCGGGCGACTACCAGGCGCGGAAGTGGCCGCTGGACCCCGGCACGATCAACCAGTGGGGCGGCCCGCCACCGCCGCGCTTCCTCCTCGCCGGTTACCCGATCGTGTCGCCGTCCACTGCCTGAAACGCGATTCCAAAGCCGTTTCAGGCACAAACTTGACAAGTGAGTCATATCTCATCTAGAGTCGGTCCCTCGGCCTGGACGGCCGAACCGAGGGCGGTTTCAGGCCGACTCGGAGGAGGACCTCGACGGGAATCGAGCCCAACCCCTTCCGCCATGACTTGGAGTCGCGCTCGTCCGTAAAAGGAGAGAGGAGAGCGGTCAATGATGGGACTCAAGTGGGGTGCGCCGAAGGCGCGTACCGGGGTACTGGCGGTGCTGCTGGTGGCGCTGTGCACCGCGCTTGCGGTTGCCGGCTGTGGCAGCTCGAGCGACTCGTCGAGCAGCACGGCGGAAGCGACCGGCGGTTCCGGTGAAAGCGGCGGTTCTTCCTTCGACGCGAAGCTGGAAGCGGCACAGGAGGGACCGACCAAGTGGGAAGGCCCGACCGCGGCGGTGAAACCGCCGAAGACCTTCAACCTGGCCCTGGTCACCTGCGACAACGCCTCCGAGGGCTGCAGCGCCCCGGCCAAGGGCGCCGAAGAAGCGGCCAAGAAGCTGGGCTGGAAGGTCACCACCTACGACGGCGAAAGCGACCCCACCGTCCAGGCCAAGCGGGTCGCCCAGGCGATCACCAACAACGCCGACGGGATCATCACCGAGTCGGTCGACGGCCGCGGCATCGGTTCCGCGCTGGCGGAAGCGAAGGCGGCCGGCATCCCGGTCATCTCCACCTCCAACGCCGCCGCCCCCGGCGAGCAGGGCTACAAGGTCGACATCTCGCCCGACTTCGAACAGCTGGGCAAGGACATCGCCGACTGGGTGATCTCCGACAGCGGCGAAAGCGCCGTCCTCGACACCTACGTCGACCGCGAGTACCAGTCGACGATCTCGACCTCGGAAGGGATCCTCGACGAGATGAAGGAGTGCGCCGGCTGCACGGCCAACGCGCCGATCAACTTCGTCGCCGCCGACCTCGCCAACAAGCTCGGCCCGGAGACGGTCTCCGAGCTGCGCTCCAACCCGGACGTCAACTACGTCCACTTCGCCTACGACCCGGCGGCGACGTTCCAGGTGCCGGCGATCCTGCAGGCGGGCCTCGGCGAAAAGGTCAAGGGCTCGAGCATCATCGGCGACGAACAGAACCTCGAATTCATCGCCGACGGACAGGTCCAGGCCGCCGATGCGGTCTGGGACAACCGCTACCAGGGCTACGCCTCGGTCGACCAGCTGATCCGCCTCGCCAACGGCGAAGAGCCGGCCGTCACCGCCGGCGTGCCGGAGCGCTTCAAATACAACGAGGCGCTGCCCTCGGTGCTGCTGACCAAGGACAACCTGCCGCCCGAAGGCAAGCTCTACGAAGCCCCGTTCGACTACGCGGCCGAATACGAAAAGCTCTGGGGCCTCGGGTAGCCGCGGATGGCTCCCTGCCTTGACGTCCACGGGCTCTCGAAGTCCTACCTGCACAACCGGGTGCTCGCGGACGTCAGCCTGAGCGTGGAGCCGGGGCAGATCCATGCCCTGCTCGGCGCCAACGGGTCGGGGAAGTCGACGCTGGTGAAGTGCGTCACCGGCGTCGTCTCCCCCGATCCGGGCGCCAGGATCTCGATCTCGGGCGCGCCCGCCGAGAGCGGCTACACGCCGAGCCGGGCGCACCAGCTGGGGATCCGGGTCGTCCACCAGGAGGCACCTCTGGTCGACGGGCTCGCGGTCGCCGACAGCGTCGCCCTGCACCGCGGCTACCCGCGCCGCGGGCGCCTCTTCACCTCGGGCCGGCGGATGCGGGCCGAGACCCAGGCCGTCTTCGACCGCCTCGACGTCGGGATCGATCCGGCGACCCCGGCCGGCACCCTCTCGGCCGCGCAGCGGGCGATGGTGATGCTGGCCCTGGCCCTGGCCGACGTCGAGGCGGGCGCCAGCTTCATCGTTCTCGACGAGCCGACCGCCTCGCTCCCGGCCAGCGACGCCGACCGCTTCCTCGGTGCCGTCGAGCAGGCCGCCGCCCAGGGCGTCGGGGTGCTGCTGGTCACCCACCGGCTGGCCGAGGTCAGCGAGCGCTGCGCCGCGGTGACGGTGCTGCGCGATGGGCGCGTCGCCGCCAGCGGCTCGCGCCAGGACTTCAGCGAGGAGCGAATGGTCGCCGAGATCGTCGGCCCGGAGCAGACCGGCAGTGCCGCGTCTGCCGAGGTCGCCGCCGCCGCGGGCATCACCAGGTTCACGGCGGGCCGGACCGGGCCCCGCGACGACGGGCGGGCACCCTCCTCGCCGGCGCTCGTCGCCCGGGGCCTGGCCGGCGAGCTGGTCGCCGACGCCAGCTTCGAGATCGCCCCGGGAGAGATCCTCGGGATCGCCGGCATCGTCGGCAGCGGCGCCGGCGAGCTCGGGCGCCTGGTCGCCGGGATCGAGCCGATCCGCGGCGGCACCCTGCGGGTCGGCGGCGAGGCCGCCGGGGTCGGCTACGGGATCCGCGCCGCGCTCGAGCGCGGCGTCGCCTACGTCCCCGGCGATCGCATGCGCGAGGGCGGCATCGCCGGCCTCAGCGTCGCCGCCAACCTGGCGCTGCCGGCGCTGCGCCGCTACTTCCACGAACCGGCCCAGGCCCGGGCCGACTTCCGCACCGTGATCGAGACCTTTAAGGTGCGCCCGCCGGACTCGCGCAGCCCCTTCGGCACCCTCAGCGGCGGCAACCAGCAGAAGGTGATCATCGGCAAGTGGGCGCTGACCCGGCCCCGCCTCTTCGTCCTCGACGACCCGACCGCGGGGGTCGATCCCGGTGCCCGCGAGGACATCTACGCGGTCCTGCAGGGACTGCGGCGGGCGGGCACGGCGATCCTCCTGATCTCCTCCGAGCCCGAGCAGCTGGTGCGGCTGGCGGGACGGGTGCTGGTGGTGAAGGCCGGCCGCGTTGTCGAGGAGCTGAAGGGCAGCGCGGTGACGGTCACCGATATCAGCCGGGCGGCGATGTAGATGGCGACCGTCGACACGGTCCGCAAGCAGCGGGAGGCGGCGCCGCCGCGCCTGCCCGGCTGGCAGCGGCTGCTCGAGCGCTACGGGCTGCTGCTGCTCCTGGTCGCGGTGCTCGTCGGCTTCTCGATCGCGCTTCCGGACACCTTCGCGACCAAGGACAACTTCGTCACGATCCTGCAGCAGGAGAGCGTCCTCGCCTGCCTCTGCCTCGGCCTGATCCTGCCGATCGCGGTAGGAGAGTTCGACCTCTCGATCGGCTACGTGGTCGGGTTCTCGGCGATCCTCGCCGCCGCGCTCGGCGGCAAGACCGGAATCCCGGGCCCGCTGGTGCTGGTGATCGTGCTGGCGGTCGGGCTCCTGATCGGCGCTCTCAACGGCTTCCTCGTCTCCGGGCTGAAGGTGAACTCGCTGATCGCCACGCTCGGCGTCGGCTTCGGGGTCAGTGCCCTGACCACCGGCATCAGCAGCTCCGAAGTCCTCTTCAAGGGGATCCCGGACCTGATCCCGACCGTCGCCAACACCGACATCCTCGGGCTGCGCACCGCGGTCTGGCTGGTCCTGGCGCTGGCGATCGTGATGTACGTGGTTCTCACCTACACGCCGTTCGGCAAGAAGATCTACGCCGTCGGCGGCTCCGAGCGGGTGGCGCGGATGGCCGGGGTCCGGACCGGCGGCATCAAGATCGCCGCCTTCGCCCTCTGCGGCCTCTTCGCGGCGCTGGCCGGGCTGCTCAACCTCGGCCAGGCCGGGGCGGCGAACCCGAGCTTCGGCTCCAACCTGCTGCTGCCCGCCTTCGTCGCCGTCTTCCTCGGGGCGACGACGATCCGGCCCGGGATCTTCAACGTCTGGGGGACGATCGTCGCGATCCTGCTGCTGGCCGCGGCCTTCTCGGGCCTCGGCCTGGCCGGGGTGCCGCTCTGGATCCAGCCGTTGTTCGAAGGGGTGCTGCTGCTCGGCGGCGTCGTCTTCGCCCGGACCGAGGCGCGCAGCCTCGGCCGGGGATAGGCCGCCGTGCAGCCATCGCTGCGAACGGCGGTGATCGTCGACGCGATCCGCTCGCCGATGGGGAGGGGCCGAGCGCCGCGGGGCGGGCGGCCCGGCGGCGCGCTCAGCTCCCTGCACCCGGTCGACCTCCTGGGTCAGACGCTGCGGGCGCTGGTCGAGCGCAACGACTTCGACCCGACCACGGTCGATGACGTGCTCGTCGGCTGCGTCAGCCAGGCCGGCGAGCAGGCCGGCCCGGTCGGCCGCTTCGGCTGGCTCGCCGGGGGGCTGCCCGAGCACGTGCCGGCGACCACGATCGACCGCCGCTGCGGCTCCAGCCAGCAGGCCGCCGACTTCGCCGCGGTCGGCGTCATGGCCGGCAACTACGACGTCGTCGTCGCCGGCGGGGTCGAGTCGATGAGCCGGGTGCCGATGCTGAGCGCCCGTATGGGCGCCGACCCCTACGGGCCGGCGCTGACCGCCCGCTACGCGCCGGGCCTGATCCCGCAGGGGGTCTCGGCGGAGCTGATCGCCGCCCGCTGGAAGCTCAGCCGCGAGACGCTCGACGAGTACTCGGCGCGCTCGCAGCGGCTCGCTGCCGCGGCCGACCTGGGGCCGGAGATCGTCCCGATCGAGGTTCCCGGCGCCGAGGAGGGCGGGGCCGGGACCGTGGTCGCCGACGAGACGATCCGTCCCGAGACGACCGTCGAGGATCTGGCGGCGCTGAAGCCGGCCTTCGAGAGCGCGGAGATGTCGGCCCGCTTCCCGGAGATCGAGTGGAGCGTCACCGCCGGCAACTCTTCCCAGCTCGCCGACGGCGCCAGCGCCGTCCTGATCCTGAGCGAGGAACGGGCCGCGG
>Ga0207641_10002870_pt1 | contig 15627 bp, 11 predicted proteins | sample KBSSwiS62_FD_184306 | JGI IMG/M metagenome (GOLD analysis project Ga0207641, IMG submission 184306) | Switchgrass rhizosphere microbial communities from Kellogg Biological Station, Michigan, USA - KBS Switchgrass S6-2 (SPAdes) (version 2) | ecosystem: Host-associated > Plants > Roots >... | reverse complement strand
AAACTCAGCCTCCTCCTAAGCCAACGCCCGAGGCACAAAAGTCCGAGCCACCTCCACCCCCGAAAAAACCCTAGTTCACCCTGAGAGACGTTTTGGCTGGGTGCCGCGCCCTTGGCTTGTAAGGGCACGGGTTTTCCTCGCCTTTGAATTTCGAAATACACCGTCACCGAGCCCGCTCGGATCATATCGATCGTCTCGACGATTCCGAGTGCGTTTGATGCGCAGTCGAAAATTTGTCGCGCAGAATGGCGAAGACGGCATCCGAAATGATCGGTGTCGAAAATTGTACAGATTGGTGAAGCCAGTAATCGTATCCTGTCAAACGTAGACCGCAGGTTTGCCGCCATTATTGGCCATCGGGCGGCGTGGGCGTTGCCCTCCTGATTGTGATTCTCGTACTCATGGGACGCGTCTAGGGAGGATTCTCAGCTTCCCCCGACTCGTGCTCGTTTCATACGCGTGTAGACATCAGGCCATACTCTTCCGGCTTAACGGACTTGGGGACCGTCTCATCCCCTTTAATGACTCTCGTAATTAGATGTGGAATGCCTGACTGCGATGGGGGCTATCGAGTCTCAGAACTGAGCGACGAACAATTGAAGCTGTGCTATTCAGGATTTCGGAAACACTGCATCCAGAGGCACGATCTTCAGGAGTGGGACACGACTTCGCATATATATTTGGACCTTGAGGAGTGGACTGACGCTGATTAAGCTCTGATGCGGCTACGGTGGAGCCGCTGTCATCAGCCTACTTGCAAACTCCGCACTTCCCGCCAAGCTTTGCGCAGTGTCGGCAGTATTTGCAGTTCTTGCAAGCGTGGCAGGGATCGGTCCCTGTGCAAGTCGCTGCAAAAAGGCCTTTGGCTCCTGCCAGTGCGAAGAACGCAAGTATCAGGGACAAAAAGAAGATCGCGAGCGTTCGCGTTTGAATCACAAAGTTTTCTCCAGTGTCGCCGTAAGTTGTACTTCCGATCCGGCTTGAACGGTTATATCTCTCGTCCAGTCCTTCCATCCCGACATCTTGACCGTGATCGTATGTTTGCCTGGCGAAAGCTTCAGACTTGCGGGCGAGTTTCCAATAAAATTCCCGTCGAGTGAAACGTCGGCGCCGGCCGGATTGGAAGACACGTTGACCGCACCTTTAGCTGCTTCGGCCGTGGTTCCGGATTTCGAATCGCCGTTCGATTCGGCGCGTTCTTCGTTTCCTTTTGCGACTTCGGACTTAACACCCACGGGAACGAACTCACGATCTTTTTCGGCAACCGAAACCGGTACGTTGGTCACACCTTGGAGCGCAACGAGTATTGCCCGGTAGTTATCCTTGTCGCCTTGAAGCAGAATTCCTGCGGATTTGTTCGTGCCGTCTATGTATTGAATTCCGATGTAATGAAGTCGGGTCTTATGAAACAGACCAAACAAAGCAACAGGCGCGACTAGAATTGCCAGGGCGATCATAGTGCCGACTCGGCGGTGGGCTTCCTGGCCATAGCTTAGAGATGTGACGGTTTTTGGAGGGATTTCTACCGTTTTGCCGTCCTTCAGCGATAGCGTGATGAAGTCAGACGTAACTGTCAGCGTGTTCTTCCATTCTTTCGGATCAACCTTTGAATCCACCGAACCGCCGTTGTAGCGGACGCGGTCAAAGCTGTTTCCTTGTCCATATGAGGAAAGGCTTAGAAACAGACAAAGAGCGATGACACGGATGCAGACCTTCATTTTGCCTCCGCACTGACCGAGAAACGTTCCTATCTTATAACTAATTACACGTGAGCCTGTTAGCCACGCTCTGAAATGGCGGACTGGATAACAGCGGCCCGCATGGCCTTCGCCGGAATGTTTACGGGTTTTCCTTGCAGCCAGACCCTTGGTCCGGCCAGCATAAGCACGACGCCTAAATCTCGACTCTACTCGGGTTCCGCAGCGGGAGAGAGCACATCTCAAAATGATTGCGCTCTTATTCAGATGGTTGATGAAGCAGTCTGATAAGGTCGAAGCCGAAAGATTATAGAAGTACTAGTTCTGCTGCCCTCTAGCTCGCAACCGACTGGAACCAAGCGAGTTAGATTTTAGAATTGTGGGCTACGAACCAGAAGGTCGGGAGTCCCGGGCGCGCCACCTCCTTGAGCAGTTTGTTTTCAACGGCTTAAGGCGACTGCCTTTTGTTCGCTTCGAACCAACCTGCACGCTCCGCCGAATGAAAACCACCAAGGTCCGATACGGCGTTCGTCCAGAGGCTCGCAATGCCGTCGAAATTGAGCGTAGAATCCTTCCTTATTGCCGAAACGCGATCTTCGGAAGTATCGAACGGCGCTTCTCGGCACAGAATTAGGTGCTACGCCGCACTCAACACGATGCCGATCGGCACTCCAGAAAGGGCATTTCCGAAGTAGGCGTTGAATCGTCCTTCGCGGAGCCAAACGCAGGAGGGAAGGGCATGGCAGTCGCACAAGTTGACGTGAGCAACCAGATCATCGCATTTAAGCGCAAGCTTGCGCCGCGTCGCGAGGCCTTGAAACGCGCCTATGCAGACGTAAGGGACCACGTCAAACGAGCGGCCGACATTATCCTCAGGGATGTCGATGCAGGGCGCACCGTGGTGCCGGAGCTCGACTACCGAGACATACGGAACAACACAGTCCCGGACGCAATCCGTCAGCTGATTCGTAACACCGGCTGTGCGGTGGTTCGCGGGGTGTTCCCCGCCGATCTCGCGCGCGATTGGTTCGCAGAAATCGGCGAGTATCTCGAGAGGAACCACTACGAACAGCAGGAAGTCGAGAAACGCGGCCTCGACAAGTACTTCTCCGCGCTGAAAGCCGGACAGCCGCAAGTGTTCAACGTCTACTGGTCCAGGCCGCAGGTCACTGCGCGGCAGGATCCGAGACTCGCCGAGACGCGTGCTTTTCTCGATCGCCTGTGGAAATACGAAGGCGTCTTCAATCCCGAAAGGCAGTGCACCTATGCAGATCGCGTGCGCCGGCGGCAGCCCGGAGACAAGACGCTTGGACTTTCTCCACACATGGATGCGGGCACTGTGGAGCGCTGGATCGACCCTGGCTATCAGAAGGTATACGAGAATATCTTCGCCGGCGACTGGCGCGGTTATGACCCGTTCGACGCTACGCACCGTTTGAAAACGCAGGAGATTCCGTCGCCTGCGGTGTGCAGTATGTTCCGCACCTATCAGGGTTGGACGGCGCTGACACGCCAAGGGCCGAACGACGGCACCCTGCGCCTTATTCCAATTGCGGAGGGCATCGCCTACGTGCTCCTTCGCGCCCTACAAGACGATGTCGACGAAGCTGACCTGTGCGGCGCGGCCCCAGGCCGTGCGCTTGGGGTGAGCTCGGCGTGGCATCCCGATCTCCTACCCGGCCTAGTCTCGATTCCGGAGGTCATGCCCGGCGACACGGTGTTCTGGCATACCGACATCTGCCATGCCGTCGCTGACGAGCACCGGGGCAGCGAGTACGCCAGCGTCATCTACATCGGTTCTGCGCCCGATTGCCCGAAGAACCGCGCATATCTTCCGAAACAACGGCAAGCCTTTCTCCAGGGACGTTCCGCTCCTGACTTCGCGGCCATGGACTTCGAAGTCGACTTCGAGGGTCGGGCGACAGAAAAGGATCTGACCGATCTCGGGCGCGCTCAAATGGGTTTCTGAGCCATTACGACCGCTCGTTGGCACTCGTACGCGGCCGTCTCGCTTGGACGCCGTCATAATGAAACTGCGCTAAATGCCGATGATCTAATGTCTCAGATCGTGAAACGGCCAAACTCTTGCACCCTTCGACACAAAACTCGCCCAGGAAATTTCTAAAGTCGTCCACCTGGGCGCCACTCCTAAACTGAACCCCAGAAACATTCAGGCACGTGGCTATTTGTTTTCCGGAGAGTTTTTGTGTGCTTAGCGGCAGCGCATAGAACCCGCTCATGTGGATCGCGGCATCCGATAGCGTGCACCCGGGCACTCCTGACAGCCGCTAGCAGTGGACGCGAAACTTAGAGTGGCCGGACTTCCACGTTTTTGTTCCGGCGCGAGCTTTCGCTTGCAAGAGGCTTGACGCAATTGCCAACGAGAAAGCTGCAAAGTAGACAGCGCCCAAGTAGCTGAGCGCCGTCGAGGTTCAGCAAACGATTTCTGCTTGGTTTCGGTGTGGATGGATCAGAGGTGGCAGCTGGCCATGCCGCGCTTTTCGAGATAGCGCTGGTGATAGTCCTCGGCGCGATAGAACGTGCCGGCGGCAGTAATTTCGGTCGCGATGGGCCGGTGGAACTTCTTGCTGGCTTCGAGGGCGGCCTTGGACTTCTGGGCGATCGCTCCCTGTTCGGGCGAGTGCGTGAAAATCGCGGACCGATACTGCTGGCCAAAGTCGGGGCCCTGGCGGTTCATCTGCGTCGGGTCGTGCATGTGCCAGAAGGCTTCAACCAGCGTTTCGTAACTCACCTTGGCGGGATCGAAGGTTACTTGCACGACTTCGGCATGGCCAGTTTCGTCAGTGCACACATCTTTGTATGTCGGATTTTCCGTGTGGCCGTTGCTATAGCCTACGGCGGCGTCAACCACGCCGGGGATCATGCGAAATTTGACCTCGACTCCCCAGAAACATCCTGCGGCAAAGGTTGCAAGTTCAGTCATGAGATTTCCTTCCTATCTTTCAGCTTCATTGTAACTCGATTTGGGTTCCCCATCTGATGCGTGGCGACGCGAAAGGTTTCCGGAGCTTCAAAGGTGGCGGTGACTGCCGAAGGCTTCTAACCGGCAAGGTTTCTGATGTTTACAGCGGCGCGAACGGCGGAGAGAAGTGAACGTGTCCGCCCAGGCGTGCGGCGGGCACGTTCAGATTGATGCGAGCCTATGCCAAAGTTATTGGTGGTTGGGGTTGACGACGGCTTCGGCGTTGATCACCGCGGACTTGGATGTGACTTTGGACGCAGCGTCCTGGCGGGTCAGGTATACCAGGAAGGGCGCGACTTCAAACGGCATTTTCTCGTACTCGGCAACTGCGCCGCCTTCGGCTTGCGGCTTGAGCAGCGTGAGCTGATCGTTCCACGGTTCGACTTTGATGCGGCCGCCGAGCGGCAGTGCCGGTGTTGTGGCGGCGCCCAGATTTGCGGCGGCGGTCTTGACGGAAGCAGAGTCTGCAAGAGTCCAGTTGGTTGGTACACGGTCGCCCAGATGCGGGCTGATCAGATTAGGAATTTCCTTGGCGCGGCTTTGCAACGCTTGGAAAAATGCTTGCGCCGTTCCGGATTGATCGACGTATGGCGACTTTTTCAGCAAAACCAGCGCTTTTTGATTAGCGGATTCTTCTTCTTCGTTGTTGCGCGCGAATCCGAAATGGTGAAAGGTTTCCTTTTCATCGAAGCGCGTGCGGTTGAAAAATGCGAATTGCGTGTCCATGCGGTGGCCGAGGGTGACATGGGCCAGTTCATGCGCAATAACCGCGGCGAGGCTGGCTTCATCAGGCAGGACGTCAATGAGTCCCCGGCTTACTACGATAGTGTGGCCGAGCGTGAACGACTCGAGCGTGGACGTCATCAGCACGCGGCAACGGACGTCCGGTTGAATGTCCAGCTCATTCGTGACTTCCAGATTGTTCACCACGGTTTCGAGGATGCGGTCAACGTCGCCATAAGGTGCAAGCAAGCCTAGCGCCTGCATCTTCGACGTGACGTTGTCCTCGGCCAAGCGGCCCCACGCACGGCGGGCCTGCAATGGCGAATAGCCGTTACCCTTCTGCGACTGATCGTTGATTTTTGGCGCTTCAATGGAAACGCTGCTCAGCGCCTGTTCTTCCTTGGATTGGTTCAGGTCGTATCCCCAGAGACGGGTTTGTGATTTGAACGCGCGAAACGCCGTGTGCTTGGCAACGCCATATTGCACGTTGCCTTCTTCACTGTAAATGTAAGCGGGCAACCACTCGTTCTTGCCGGTGTTCACACGCCAGCTGTCAAAATTGAAGTAGTAGCTGCTGCGCGAAGAACCGCCGTACGCGCCGTTGAAACGCACGATGTGGTAACCCTCGTCCTCCGCCCAGATGCGCCCGGCGAAGCGGCCTTTGCCGCTGTTGGGCAGCGGGTCTACATCAAAGACGAGGCAGCGGACCTCGCCCAGGAATTCGCGGCCCGCGTAAGTGAACTTGTAATGCTGGCGATCGAAGCCGTCCATATCGAGATAGATCATCTGCAAGAAGCCGCGTGGCAAGAATTCCGCCGAGAAAAAATTACCGATGCTCGAGAACAACTTTTGCTTCGCGGAGTTGCTGGTTCCGTTGTTGGTGACCAGTGGCTCGAGCTCTACGCCCTTGGCGAGCGCGGCGCGGCCGAGAAAATAGCGGTCGCCGTCGGTCACGGCGCCCAAATCCTTGTCCGGGCGCACCAATTGGATATAGGTTTCCACAAGGGGCGAATATTGCCGCAGCGACTGAACCTCAGCTTGTTCCTGCGTGACGATCTTATCGACGGCTTGCGCGACGGTAGGCTCCTGCGCGGCCGCGTCACTCTGCAGTGCTGCCAAACTCAAGAGGGAAAATCCGAGAGAAGCAAGAATAATGGTCCCAAGACGCATAGTTACCCCGTGCTGGTGGACGTTTAGGGATATCCCCGACGTCGGGAGGTTAGCTGGCGGGGACGTTGCTGGCATCTGCTCGAAAGAACAGTTTTGGTACAGCCGTCTGTTTTGACAGGCCGCCCCGAAAAGATTGCAGTTATCTAACAGTCAGGACGCGGCAGAAGATTTGGCGGCGGCGCGATAGTGGCCGGGAACCGCGCGCAGCGAAATGGCGATGCGATTCCAGAGATTGATCATGGCCAGCGCGAGGGTCAAGTCGACAATTTCCTTTTCGCTGAAATACTTTTTTACTTCCTCAAACACTTCGTCGGGTACGTGGGTCTGCGAAACATTGGTAACCGCTTCGGTCCAAGCGAGTGCAGCGCGTTCGCGATCGGAGAAGAACGGAGTTTCGGCCCACGCGTTCAGCGTATAGAGGCGTTGCTCGCTTTCGCCTTCGGCGCGCGCGTCAATGGAGTGCATGTCCAAACAATAAGCGCAGCCGTTGATTTGCGAGGCGCGCATCTTCATCAAGAGCAGCAGCTTATGTTCCAGCCCGCTGTCGGCCACATATTTTTCGATTTCGTAGAGCGCCTTGAGGGGCTCCTGGCTGTATTTTCTATAGTCAATGCGAGGTTGCATTTCTCGATCTACCTTTTCCGTCAAAATTCTTGGCCGGGTCTCAAAGAAATAGATGATCGAGCCGCGGCGGAGTTATACAAAAAATCAGGCGGCCAACCGGAGCAAGAAATGTCAGTCGATGATGGCCTGGTATGCCAGCGCATGGACTTGGCTGTCTAGCGACAAGCCGCCCGTCGGGTGCAGCTGACCCATGAAAATCACGATCATGTCCTCTTTGGGATCGACGGTGAAGGCAGTATAGAAAAATCCGCCCCAAGCGAAAGTGCCCGGCGAGCTCAGCTCCTTCAGCGGAGTCTTTACGCCGTCGATGCCGAAGCCGAGGCCAAACGCTTGCTCGTCGCTGATGCGGCCGAGCTGGTCGTGCGTCATCAACTCAACGGATTTGCGGCTGAGGAGGCGCAAATCACCGAGCTTGCCGCCCTGCAGCATCATTTGGCAAAAGCGGTAGTAATCGGCTGCCGTCGAGCTGAGGCCTGCGCCACCGGCAAAGAGTTTTTTGGGGCCGCGATAAGGATAATCAGCGGAATAACGGAACGAGCCTTCGGTGATTGGTGCGTCCGGAAAGCGCTGTAGACCCTTATCCGAATAGTAAGTGTAGGCGACGGCGAGGCGATCCACTTTGTTGTCGGGCAAATAGAAGTAGGTGTCCTTCATGCCCAGAGGCTCAAAAATGCGAGTGCGGAAAAATTGGTCGAGCGGCATCCCGGAGGCGACTTCGACCAGGCGGCCAAGAACATCGACGCCCAGGCTGTACTCCCATCGCGTACCGGGGCTGAAGAGCAATGGGACGGCGGCAAGATGTTTTACGTTGTCTTCAATCGTGCCGTCATATTGCAGCAGGCCGCTCGCGACGTTGGCCGCTTTGTACTGTTCGCCCAGGGTTTCGTTCCAATCGTAGGTGAGGCCGGAAGTGTGCGTGAGCAAATCGCGAATGGTGATTTCGCGCGCGGCCGGAATGGTGTACGGATCCCCCTGAGCAGGCTTGACGAAAACTTTTGGATTTTTGAATTCGGGCAAGTATTTGGAAATAGGATCTTCGAGAAGGAAGCGGCCTTCTTCGTAAAGCAACATCACTGCAACGCTGGTGATGGGCTTGGTCATGGAGCAGACGCGGAAAATTGCGTCGTTGCGCATCGCTTTGTTGGCTTCGCGATCAAGCGATCCCTGCGACTTGAAGTACGCAATTTTTCCGTGACGCGCGACGAGCGTGACGGCGCCGGCGATGCGCTTGTCGTCAATCGTTTGCTGCACTTTGGCGGCGATGCGATCGAGGCGTTCCGAGGAGAGGCCGACCGCTTCAGGCTTGACGGTAAGCAGATCCTGCGCTGCTGCCACGAGGCTTGCAAAAAATAGGCCGACTCCGAGAAGCGACGCCAATCCAAGTCTCCTCATTATTTTTCGTTGCATCTTGCACCTCACGGGGACATGACCTTAGGTTGCGGCGGGAATTTTACAACGGACGACGCCTCGAAAGGCAAACTGCAATTTGTGCTAGATTTCGTGTGAGAGCGCAGGAGGTCAGCATGTCCATCCGACCGGTAAAACGTCTCATCAAATCCAAGCCCACAATGGAAGGCGCCGGAGTGCATCTGCGGCGCGCATTTGGCTTCGGCAATACCACAGACTTCGATCCATTCCTGCTGCTCGATGACTTCCGCAACGACGTGCCGGAGGATTATTTGAAAGGTTTTCCGTGGCATCCGCACCGCGGCATCGAAACGATTACCTACGTGCTGGCGGGCACGGTCGAGCACGGCGACAGCATCGGCAACCACGGCGCGATTACGCCGGGCGATGTGCAATGGATGACCGCGGGCAGCGGCATCATTCATCAAGAAATGCCCAAGGGTGACGCTGCGGGCCGCATGCATGGTTTTCAGTTGTGGGCGAATTTACCCTCGGCGCTGAAAATGACACCGCCGCGCTATCAGGAAGTGAAGTCGAACGACATTCCGCAAATTACCGACGATGACGGAACGCACGTGCGCGTGATCTGCGGAAATTTCTGGGGCAAAAGCGGTCCGGTCGATGGCATTGCGGCGGAGCCTGTTTATCTGGATATTTCGGTTGCGCCGGGGCGACGAAAAGCGTTGCCGGTAGGAACGACCAGGCATGCGTTTGCGTATGTGTTTGCCGGGTCAGGCAAATTCTGTAACGCGTCCGCTCCATTGGCCGTGCCTACAGAACCTGTCGGCTGGCTCGATACTGCGCCACCGGCGGAAGCAGACAATCGTTCGTTGGTGTTGTTCGATCGCGGCGACGAAGTCGTCGTACAGGCGGGCGAGGAAGGGATTCGTTTTCTGCTGGTGTCCGGAAAGCCGCTGGAAGAGCCGGTGGCGTGGTACGGCCCGATCGTGATGAACACCCAGGAGCAGTTGCAACAGGCGTTTCGCGACCTGGAAAAAGGCACGTTTTTAAAGGGCGGGGTGAAGTAGTGAAGGCAGACAACAAAAGCAGATTCCTCGCTTCACTCGGAATGACGTTCGATGAGGTTTCGCAGTAGTGGTCTACAGCTTTAGAGAGCGCAAGCGCAGCGCGTTGGCAATTACCGAAACCGAACTGAAGCTCATGGCCGCGCTGGCGATCATCGGACTGAGCAGCCAGCCAAAAACCGGATACAGCACACCAGCCGCGATCGGAATTCCCAGGGCGTTATAGAGAAAAGCGAACAACAAATTCTGTTTAATGTTGCTGACGGTCGCTCGACTGAGCTTGCGCGCGCGCAGAATACCGAGCAAGTCTCCCTTCAGCAACGTGATGCCTGCACTTTCGATGGCCACATCAGTGCCTGTCCCCATCGCGATGCCGACATCGGCGGCCGCAAGCGCTGGCGCGTCATTCACTCCATCGCCCGCCATGGCCACGATACGGCCTTTCTTTTTGAGTTGGGCAATCACCTGCGCTTTCTGTTCTGGCTGTACTTCCGCGCGCACCTCGTCAATCTGCAGGTCTCTTGCAATCTTCTCCGCGGCATACATTCGATCGCCGGTCAGCATCACTACGCGAACCCCTTCCCTGCGCAACTCCGCGACGGCCTCTGGCGTCGTTTGCTTCACAGCATCCGCAAGCCCGATGATTCCTACGGGGGCATTGTCAACGGCAACCAGCACGAATGTCGTGGCAGTTGACTGGCTCGTGGCGAGCGCGGCGTGCAGACTTTGTTTTTCCTGGGGTTCACTAACTCCCTTAGATTGCAGAAACTCAGGGGTGCCGACCAGAACGTGGTTGCCGGAAACATCCGCTTCGACACCGCCACCAAACGTTGCAGAAAAGTTCGTGGCCTCAACGAGCTGCAATCCCTCGCTTTCTGCTGCACGAACAATGGCGCGCGCCAGTGGATGTTCGCTCGGACGCTCCGTGCTGGCGGCGAGTTGCAGCAAACTACTTCCCGTGAGGCCGCTACCTTGCAAAACCGATGTCGAAAAAACGATGGGCTTGCCTTCGGTGAGCGTCCCTGTTTTGTCTACGACCAGAGTGTCTACGGCTGCAAGTTTCTCGAGGGCTTCGGCGTTGCGCACCAGAACGCCGGCGTGCGCGCCCTTGCCCACCGCAACCATGATGGACATGGGCGTCGCCAATCCCAATGCGCAGGGGCATGCAATGATCAGCACCGCGACGGCATTAACCAGCGCGTGCGCGAGGCGCGGCGGCGGCCCGGCGAGCGACCACACAATAAAGGTAACCATCGCCACCGCAATGACTGCTGGCACAAAAATCGCGGCGACCTGGTCCGCCAACCGTTGCATGGGTGCGCGGCTGCGTTGTGCTTCGCTGACGAGCTTCACGATTTGCGCGAGAGTGGTTTCGCTGCCAACGCGCTCCGCGCGCATTACAAAGCTGCCGCTGGTGTTCAACGTGCCGCCGGTAACTTTGTCGGCCGCCGATTTCTCCACCGGCATTGGTTCGCCGGTCACCATGGATTCGTCAACCGCGCTCGCGCCTTCGAGAACCACGCCGTCTCCTGGAATGCGTTCGCCGGGGCGCACGCGCAGTCGGTCCCCGGTTTGCACCTGGTCCAGCGGCACATCGCTTTCGGCGGAATTCGCATCCAAGCGGTGCGCAAATTGCGGCGACAAATTCAGCAGTGCGCGAATTGCGGACGAAGTTTTCGCGCGTGCTCGAAGTTCTAGCACCTGCCCCAGCAACACCAGCGTTGTGATGACCGCGGCAGCTTCAAAATAAACAGGAACCGACCCATCCATTTCGCGGAAAGATGGTGGAAAGATCCGCGGGAAAACCGTGGCAACCGCGCTGTCCAGGAATGCCGCACCGGTTCCGAGCCCGATTAGCGTGAACATATTCGGGCTGCGGTTCACCAGCGATGCCCAGAAGCGTTCAAAAAATGACCAGCCACCCCACAAAACGACGGGCGCGGCGAGTGCGAACTGGATCCCATGCTGTGCTGAGCCGGTAAGCGGGAGCGCGATGCGCTCCCCGAACATTCCGAGCAGCATCACCGGGATGCTGAGCGCCGCACTGACCCAAAATCGGTGGCGCATCGAAAGGTATTCGGGATCGGGGGCATCGGCAGAGTCAGTCGGCACGAAGTCCATCGGCTCCAGCGCCATTCCGCACTTCGGACACGTTCCCGGACCGAACTGAGTTATGTCGGGGTGCATCGGGCAGGTGTAGCGCATTTTGTTGCGGGCTTGCGGAACCGCATGCGTCGGCCCCGCAGGATGAATCGGAAACGGTGACGGCGACTGCGGCGTCGCTATGCGTTGGAGATACGTTTCAGGGTTAGCAGAAAACCTTTTCGCACAGTTGGGCGCGCAAAAATAATATGTCTTGCCGCCATGCTCCACGAACGCGGCAGCCTTCGCCGGATCAACCGTCATTCCGCAAACCGGATCTCGTTCCATTTTCTCTCTTCCCGCGCGCCCGCTCACCGCAAATGGCTGTAGATCAATCCCAGCAGTTCGTCGTACATCGCGTCGGCTTCATCTTTTTTAGCCGAACGCAGTGCTTTCGCGGCGCAGTGGTGGAGATGATTCTTCATCAGGTTACGCGCCACGCCGCGCAGCGCTTCCTGGGCCGCGGCGATTTGCGTGATGATGTCGGTGCAGTAGCGGTCGTCTTCGACCATTTTCTGCAGCCCGCGGATTTGCCCTTCGATCCGTCGCAAGCGTTTGCGATTGCTCTCTTTCAGCGCCGGATCAACCGCCAGAGCTTTGTGACCCGGCCCGATACGGCAGGCACAGTCCGCACCCTGTGCCGCTGTTTTTCTCTTGGACGTGGAAGCGTGCGCCATACGGCTTATACCCTCTAAGGGTATTTATACCCCCACTCCCTATATGGTGTCAAATCGTTGCAGTACAGCCATCCATTCCACCCAGACAGGCCTGCTATACTACCTGGCATGACGCTTCTAGAAATCCGCTATGCACTTCAGTCGCCGCTCAATGCCGAACAGTTGCGCAATCTTAGCGAATTCGCGAATACTTACGGCTTACGCAAATTCAAGCTCAATGAGACTAAGACGGAATTGTCGTTTGAATATGATGCATCGCGCTTGCGCGAAACGCAGGTGGTGCACGCACTGGGTTTGGCAAAAATTGCGGTAGTTAAGAAGCTGAATTGATGCGGTCTGGCGCGGTCGGCTGGTAGCGACCACCTTTACGTGGCCTCCAGATTTCAAGTTCTAGCGCGGGACGATTTAGGAGGCAGCCAAAAGGCAGACGCTACGACCACAGGGCGCATCGGGCGACCGCCGAGGCAATAAAAAATGGAGCCCCCGCTTGGGACCGCGAGCTCCGGAAGGCACGTTTCAAGTCCGGCGTGGTTTCACACCGGATGCGTGGGTCATCTAAGCTAGCTTCCCTCTCCGAGGCAGGTGGGCACGGGTGCCGGGAAAGACGTGCCAAGCGAGCACCTTCCCTCGCTTGGCGCCCTTCAGCAGACCGTGCTCTGAAACGTGCCAATGCAGGAACTCCAAGACGGTGCACCTTATTGATTCTTAAGTTGTTATAATCTCACAGCCTGTGCCATCACTGCGCCGTTCCGGTTCCCAGAAGCCGGCTTAGAACTAGCCAATCGCTCTTTCGGAATCGGACTATTCCCAGGTATGGACCTGAGCTAGTTCTATTACCCGGGTAACAAGAAAATTTAGCCGGGCGCTCCATCGGTTTTTGTTGCCACTGCGCGCAGAATCCGGTCATGAGCTGCCCAGTTCGCTCACGCCATTTCGATTTTTTCCGGCGCTGCGGCCTTGCTCTGGGATCGGCATTCCTATTTTCGTTTAGTCTTATGGCCGACACACCTGGCAATCTGCGAAGCAGCACGAACGCTGCAGCGTGTTCCTGCAAATGCGCGCAGGCCAAAACGCACGCTGGATGCTCGAAAATGTGTGATTCGCAGAGACGAGCTTCGCGATGGGCCGCTAACAATTGCGCCAAGCCACGCATCAAGAAACCTGCGGACAACAAAGGCGCTGGCCCACGTTTGCCGCATCCTCCACGCGCAGAACGCGCCAGTTTGTAGTTCGTTTTTCAGCCAGTCGCTTTCGCGGCCGGCACTTCTTCGACATGAATTGTTTTTTCTGATAACAAGCTCGACAGAAATTCTGGGATCTCAAACACTGCGCGGTTGTTCAGCGCCCCGACGTTGCGTTTCATTTCCTGCAGCTTTCCCGGCTCCAGGAACGCTTGCACAGCGCCGACGATTTCTTTCTTGAAGTGTTTGACCACAACGCCGACCTGCTTTTCGGCGACCCATTCGATGTTGTAACGCTCCTGCGGCAGGGTGCTGGAATTGCATTCCACCAGGACCGGCAGGCCGGAAGTCATAGCTTCGGCAATGCTTCCCGGACCGGGCTTGCCAATCAGAAAATCCGCCGCGCGCATCAGCCGGTTTACCTCGCGTGTGAAACCCACGACGTGTACCGGGATGCTCCATTGCTTCGATCGCAAGCGGGCCGCGAGTTTTTCATTTTTTCCGCAGATCAAAATCATTTGTAGCGGCAATCGCACTGCGTCAATTTGTTCCGCAATGTCAAAAATCACGTTCGAGCCATATCCGCCAAACAGAACAATCGCCGCAGGCAATTGAAGGTCGAATTCTAGCTGCTGGCGGATTGCCGTACGAGATTCCCTTTGCTCCACATAAAATTCCGGACGCAGAATCATTCCGGAAGCTTGAAATAGATTTTTTACTGTCTTTCCCAAGCCGCGAGCTTGCTGACCCGCGCGGTCCGAACCAGCCACGACAATTTGTTCGGCGATCGGCTCAATCCAGAAGCGCGGCGGAAAGTCCGCCATGTCGGTGATGATGGTGACGAAGGGCCGGCCGGGATAAACAGATGTCCAGCTTTCGGCAATTTCGCGGTTGAAGTGCGGGATGACGGAAATCAGCAGATCGGCGGGATGCAATCGCCAGTAATTCGCCAATAGCTTCACCAGCGGCCGGTGAAAGATGCGAATGGTGAATTGCAATACGCGAAGAAGGTATTCACTACCCCAGGTCCAGCCGTTACGCAGGAGGATGTTGTACTGCTCCTGAATGCGAATGCCCGTTAGCCGGCGAAGCACGTCCAGATGGTCAGTAAGCTCTTGAAACTGGACCAGGTTAATGTCCCAGGGCCTTTTCTGCTGTTCACAGACAGCTTTGAGGGCGAGGGCGGCGTTGCGATGTCCGCCTCCGGCGTCATGAAACAGAACGTGGATCTTCCTTTTGGCGGACATAACAGGAGTGTTACATGGAAAATCTGCCTTGGATAAGAGCACGGTCCATGCCATGTGGATAACTCCGGAAGTCATTTGTGCTCAGTAAGTTCCAAGAGCACATTCACCTAGATTTTTCGACCTCTTCATGGACTGTTCATATGTCGACGTGAGAATGGAGATATGAGATGCGACCTGCACGTCCACTCAACCGCCTCTGGCATGTGCGACACGCCCTTGCTCAACCGGTTGTGCCGGGAGTCCTACAACCAGCCCGACGAGGTCTATGCCCGTTGCAAGCACCTGGACATGTCCATCGTCACTTTGACGGACCATGACTCGATTGACGCGGCGGAACGTCTGCGGCGTCATGCGGACTTTTTCGTAAGCGAGGAAGCGACCTGCCGGATGCCCAGCGGGACTATCGTGCACATTGGCGTTTACAACCTGTCGGACCGGCAGCATGTGGAAATTCAAAATCGCCGCAACAGTTTCGTCTCGCTGCTGATGTATCTGACCGAGCAGAAACTGTTCTTCAGCGTGAACCATATGTTTTCCGGTCTAACAGGCAAACGAGATGCTGAAGATTTTCACTGGTTCGCGTCATATGCGCCGGCGTTTGAAGTGCGTAATGGACAGATGTGGAGACCGGCCAACCGGCAAGCGCAAAAATTGGCCAAGCGTCTGGGCAAAATTGGCATTGGCGGCAGCGACTCGCACACCATCACGGGAGTCGGACTGACTTACACGGAAGTAAAAGCGGTGAACACGG
>Ga0207641_10002865_pt1 | contig 15671 bp, 12 predicted proteins | sample KBSSwiS62_FD_184306 | JGI IMG/M metagenome (GOLD analysis project Ga0207641, IMG submission 184306) | Switchgrass rhizosphere microbial communities from Kellogg Biological Station, Michigan, USA - KBS Switchgrass S6-2 (SPAdes) (version 2) | ecosystem: Host-associated > Plants > Roots >... | reverse complement strand
CGGCGCGCAAGCGTAGACGAGTCTCCGACCTCGACGCCGCCGTCCGAGCAGGAGTCCACCCGGGGCGCTGCTGCGAGGCCCTTCACCGGGTTCTCAGCCGACGGCGCTACGGTCGCGAGGTGACGAGGAGCCGGGTGCTCGACGGGATCGGCACGCTCGCGCGCCTCGGTCTCGCCGCGGTGTGGCTGACGTCCGGGCTGCTCAAGGCGGTGGACCCGGCGCAGACGTACGTCGCCGTGCGCGCGTACGACGTGCTGTCCAAGGACGTCGTCGGCGTGGTCGCCGGGGTCCTGCCCTGGTTGGAGATCGCGCTCGGCCTGCTGCTGCTGGTGGGCATCGGTACCCGCGCGGTGGCCGTTCTGTCCGGGCTGCTCCTGCTCGCGTTCGTCGCGGGGGTCTCCCAGGCCTGGGCGCGGGGGCTGTCCATCGACTGCGGCTGCTTCGGCGGCGGGGGCGCGGTCGCGCCCGGCCAGACCCAGTACCTGCAGGAGATCCTGCGAGACGCCGGGTTCCTGGCCCTCGCGGTCTGGCTCACCGTGCGGCCGCGGACTCTGTTCGCCGGGGAGCACCGGCTCGTCGCATCGGCGGTACCGGAACGAAGGGGAGCATGACGTGGGTGGCGCGGACCGCAGCGAGCGGAAGCGGAATCAGGCGGCGTCGCAGGCGCGGCTGAAGGCGGCCGGGATCACCCCGAAGCGCAGCGGCCTGTCCGGGACCCCGCTGGTCCTGACGATCGTGGCCGTCGTCGTGATCGCGGCGATCGTCGTCGGTGTCGTCGTGACCATGAAGAACAAGGCCGCCGAGGCCGCAGGCCCCGCGCCGAACTACCCGGTCAGCCGGGCCGGCGCCGTCATCACCGCGGGCCAGGCCGCGGCCCCGGTCACCGTGGACATCTACGAGGACTACCTCTGCCCCTACTGCGAGCGGCTGGAGTCCACGTACAAGGACCAGATCACCACCGCCCTCAACGCCGGGCAGATCAAGGTCAACTACCACGCCATCTCGATCCTCGACAACGCCAGCAAGCCCGCCGGCTACTCGACGCGTGCCGCCAACGCCGCCATCTGCGCCGCGGACGCCGGCATCTTCCCCGCCTACCACGCCGCCCTCTACGCCGACCAACCCGCCGAGGGCAGCGCAGGCTTCTCCGTCCAGCAGCTCTCGGACAAGGGCACCGCCCTCGGCGCCCCCGCGAGCTTCGGCCAGTGCGTCGCCGCCCAGGGCGACACGAACCTGATCGAGCAGGCCACGAACACCGCCGCCGCCACCCCGGCCCTGCAGTCCAACGGCCAGTTCGGCACCCCCACCGTCGCCATCGGCGGCCGGAAGATCGACGTCAACGACTCCCAGTGGCTCCAGAACGCCCTCAAGTCCTGACGCCCGGGCCCCCCGCCGGGACCCCCAGGGACGGGTCCCCGCGGGGTGCTGTAGGGTTCTGCCCATCGCAAGGGGCTGTGGCGCAGCTGGTAGCGCACTTGACTGGCAGTCAAGGGGTCAGGGGTTCGAATCCCCTCAGCTCCACCCTTCTGATTTGATCTATCCACGAGTGTTTGGGCAGCTCAGGCCCAGCGATCGGCTTCGCGGCCCCGTAGATTCCTCAGTACTTGCGGCCCGTCGATCTTCGATGTGGTCGCATGGTGGTCGCGCAGCTGCGTGCTCATGTGTGTTCAGGATCGCTGGACGAGTTCCGCTGCGGTGATGGCCGCGGCGATGGCGTCGACGGCTTGGTGCGCGGCGTAGGGCACGAGGTGCCCGTAGATGTCGACGGTGGTGGAGATCTTCGAGTGACGGAGCGTCTTCGACGCCATGGCCAGGGGCACCTGCGAGCTGATCATCAGGGTGGCGGCGAGGTGCCGAAGGTCGTGGACACGGATCCGTGGGACGCCTGCAGCGGCGCAGAGGTGGTGGAAGCGGCGTAGCACCACCTCGGGTCGTAGCGGTGCTCCGTCGGCCTGGCTGAAGACCAGGTCGGTGGTCGCGTTGTGTGCGTCTTGGGTGCGTCGTTGTCGCTCGAAGGCCGCGACGACGCGGCCGGACAGTCCGACCCAGGCGTGGCTGGACTTCGTCTTCGGGCTCGTCATGACGGGTGTGCTGTTGCGGACGTTGGACAGGGTGAAGCGCACGAACAGGACGGCGTCGTCGAGGTGGACGTCGCACCAGTGCAGCCCGAGCGCTTCGCCTTTGCGGAGGCCGGTGCCGATGAGGATCTCGAAGAGGTTCGTGAGTGGGTCGTCGGTGGCGTCGCAGTGCCGGAGGAACGCGGCGGCGTCTGTCGATGTCCAGCACGGCATGATCCGCTTCGGTGGGTGCGGCAGCGGCGCGTACCGGGCGGCGTTGTCGTGGAGTCGTCGTTTCCGGATGGCGTCGCCCAGGGCGCTGGAGAGCGTGGCCACGAGCCGGCGGACGGTGGTCGGGCCACGGCCCGCGGTGAGTTGGTCGTTGATGAACTGGGTGACGTGTCGGTGGTTGAGCTTCTCGAGCCGGATCGCGCCGAGGGCGGGCACCAGGTCTTTGGTGACGTAGTCGGTGTAGATCGCGAGCGTCGTGGGCTTCAGCGATCGGGCCTTCTCGTGTAGCCACGCGTCGAGGTAGTCGGCCACGGACTCTGTGTCGTCGAAGACGATCCCGGCGCGCTCGCACTCCAGGACGTGGTCGAGACCGGCGACGGCGGCGGCGCGCGTGGGAAAGCCGCCGCGGCGCAGCGTGGAGCGTCTCCCGGTGAGCGAGGGCATATCGACGGCGAAGGTCCAGCTGCCGTGACGAGGTGTGCTCGCGAGCATGGGGCAGCGCGCTCCGAGCTGCTTCCCGTCGGCTCCACGGCAGGCGCACCGCCGATAGACACGGCCGCGGTGGGCTGTCTTGCGCATGATCGTCGACCTCCTCGGGGCGCGCACGGCGCGTGCCGGAGGTCGACGGTGGCCCGACCGGCGACCACATCGCGACCACAGACGGGGTCGACGCTGGTCAGGGAGGTGTCTCTTGACGGTCGGTCAACGGGATCCGCATGCACCCTTCCGGCTGACTTTAGCTTGAGCTAAAGTGAGAGGCGGAGGTCGCATGTGGGAGATCTACCTGACCGAGGAGGTCCACGAGTGGCTCGACGGGCTGCTCCGTGGCGACGAGGACACGCACTATCAGGTGGTGTCGGCGATCGAGGCCCTCGCGGAGGGTGGCCCGAACCTCGGGCGGCCGCTGGTCGATCGGATCAAGGGCTCGACGGTCCACAACATGAAGGAGCTGCGCCCGGGTTCGGCTGGCAGCAGTGAGGTGCGGATCCTGTTCGCCTTCGACCCTTGGCGTAGTTCGGTCCTGCTGGTCGCGGGTGACAAGTCCGGGCGTTGGGCGGAGTGGTATAGGCAGGCCGTTCCGCGCGCGGAACAGTTGTACGCGACGTATCTGAAGGAACGGGAAGCTGAGGAGGGCGAGTCATGAGTGCTGCGCGGTGGTCGGAGATTCGAGGCGAGCACGTCGCGGCAGCGGGGGAGGAGCGCGTCGAGCGCCAGAAGGATCGGCTGCTCGGACAGGTGCGGGCGCACAGGCTGGCAGAGACCCGCAAGCGGCGTGGGCTGACGCAGCGGCAGGTGGCCGAGGTGATGAGAGTGACCGTCGGGCGGGTGAGCCAGATCGAGAACGGTGAGCTGGCCGGCATCGAGGTCCTCGACCGGTATGTGCGTGCGCTCGGTGGTGACCTGCAGATCGTCGCGAACTTCGGAGACGAGCAGATTAAGGTCGGCTGACAACGTTGGGGTGGGACCACGGTACTGACCGTGCCTATCTCTGGCAACTTTCGATTGAAGCGGCGACACGCTGTCCCAGATCATCAACGAAGGTCGGTATTTCATGCTGCGGCCGGTAGCTTGAAATCCGCTACCTGGGCGCGATCAAGAATTTGTGTGGACTCGCGCGGGCTTTGATTTAGTTTCGATTCGGGCTTTCTATCGCTCCGATCTCCGCGAGAAAGCGGCTAGGCCCAGTGCGGTTGATGTCGCCCCAGGGCTTGCGTACGGCCCCCGAGTACAGAAGCAGCAGGGACTCGCGGGCGCGCGTGATGGACACGTAGAACTTGCGACGGTCCTCAGCCAGCTGAGCGGGGTCGTTCCGTGATGCCCAGAAGGGAACGATCTCCTCGTCCAGCCCGATGACGATGACGACGTCGAACTCGAGCCCCTTGGACAACGTCATGGTGCTGATGTGTACGCGGTCCCGTCGCCTCACGCGCTCGGCGAACTCCGAGACGGTGAGGTCTGCGAGCTCGCCGCCCTGTGCGGCGTCCCTGAGTCGTGCGAGCTCGTTGCTGTCGTCGGTCGGGGAGGTCGGGGTGCAGGGGTCGTCCGGGGCACAGGATCGGATGCCGTCGATGAACTCGACGAGTGACCGGTCTCGCAGGTCTCGGTGGCGCAGGAGATGGCCGGTCAGACGCACATCGTGAGATCGGCGCCAGCCGGGACCGAGCAGCTCGCGCCAGGATGCGAGGACGTCGTGCAGCCGTGTCCCACTGGTCTCCTGCCCACCAACCGCCCACGCCGCGCATTCCTCGACCAGCCTGGTCGCACGCGTCGTCCGGTAGCTGGTCTCCCGGGTTCTGGCCGGCAGACCCGAGGCGCGAAGCGCGCCGGCGACCTGAACACAATGCGCGTTCTGGGGGCACACGACGGCGATCTCGTGCAGGACGACGCCTGCGTCATTTAGGTCGGCGACGTGACGAACAGCAGCGTCGATCTGGTCGTCGAGTTCGCCCGGGCACAACACGGCCTGGATGCGGCCCCCGTCCCGGGTTCCCCGGACGGGCGGTCTGCCGGGCCGCATACGGCCTGCGGTGTCGATGAGGGTCTGGCCCGACCGATAGTTCTGATCCAGCTCGACGGGAGTCACCCGCGGATGTTCACGGAGTTCGAGGAGGAGCTCGGGACGGGTCCCGGTGAAGGCGAAGACGGCCTGGTCGGGGTCTCCGACAGCGAACAGGACGGCTTCTGCCTGCTCGTCCAGGCAGAGGTGGCGGACGAGACGATCGAGCCCTGGGGCCAGATCCTGGTACTCGTCGACGTAGAGCCGTGGGAGGCTCGCGTTGAGAACGGAGCGGAGCGCGGGATGGTCCTCGACCAACCTCACGGCGTCCGCAACCAGACCGAGGAAGTCCGTCAACCCTCTGTCGGCCATGAGAGTCCTGTAGATCTCCGCGCGCTGCAGCCCTGGAGGAAAAGCGTTCCAGGCCTCACCCGTGGTCAGCTGTTGGCGAGCAACCGTCAGCTGTTCTCGATACCTCGAGAGATCTCTGGAGTGCAGGTTGTGGCCGAAGACCTCGTGGACCGCGCGATTCGCGTTCGCGGTGCATTGCTGGGTGGTCGCGAGTCCCTGGGAGGAGAGGTGGGGCTCGCCCGCGGCTGCCGCGAAGGGCTTGATGATCCGGGAGACGACAAACGAGTGGACTGTCCCGACGAACACCTCAGGCCTGCGTGCGACACCGAGGTGATCGAGCCGCTGCCTCAGCTCCGAGGCCGCCGCGTTCGTCAGGGTCACGCAGGCCACGCCGTGCGGCGCGGTGACCGCAGTGTGGAGGTCGTAGGCCATCCGGGTGGTCAGGAGCTTGGTCTTCCCGCTGCCCGGGGGCGCAAGGACGACACAGTGGGAGGCGACGTTGAACGCCTCCCACTGACGTTCGTTCCTCCGGAGGTCCTCCATCGACTCGAGTAGCGTGTTCACAGTTGGCTCAGGTGCTCGACCGCCGCGGCGATGAAGGCGGGCGGGCGAAGCGAACGCGTCGCGAGTCGTTGCGCGAAGCGCCCCTTCCCGCCTGCGTTGCTGATCATCCGGAGGAAGTCGCCTTGTTCCGGCGCCGCCGATCTCCAGCCGTTTGACGACGGTAGCGGAAGTGGGGCTGCAGAGCTCCTCGAGCACGTCCAGGCAGGGCCCGGTATTGGCCGGTTCGCGGAGGAGGTCGTACTCGAGCGTGGTCGCGCCGACGAAGATGCCGTTCGCCACGAGGTCCCCGGAGCGATCGAGTGCGGAGAGCAGCGTGGCGCCGCGCTTAAGGCCCACAAGACCACCTTGGGCGTCGGGGTCGCCGTCGGTGACGACGGCCCACGGGATCCCGAGGGCCTCACAGAACCTGACGTAGGTCTGGAAGTGCGTGCCGTGGATGGCGCACACGGTGATGCCCGCCTTGTCGAGGTCCACCCCCATGCCGTGTGCGAGTGTGGGCAGGAGTACCTGCTCGGCGAAGCCCTCGACGAAGAGAACGCGGCGTGCAAAGACGAGCTCTGCGCGGGTGGCGTCCAGGTAGCGCGCGATGTCGTCCCACTCGGGCTCGGAGAGCTCCGCCGTGTGCGCGGCGGCGGCTGTCGAGTGGCCGCCCTGGTCATGAAGTACCACGAGTGAGCGTGGATTGCTGACGCTCGCGATATATGGAGACTGGGTTGTGACGATGGTGGTCGTCTCGTTGCCCGTAGTCGCCTCTCCTTCGAGTAGGCGTCGGAATACCAGGCGCTGCAGGTGTGGGTGCAGGTGCGCTTCAGGCTCCTCGATGGCCATCACGAGGTGCGAGAGCCCGGCGTCGTCGAGGAGGCCGGCTGCAAGGCCCAGCTCGTGGAGCGCCAGGTAGAGGACGTTCAAGGTCCCGAGGCTCGCGCTCGCCAACCCTCGACGCGCCTCTCCGTCGACGAAGAGTCGCATGCCCCTGATGAGACGCAACGGATCGTCCGGCGCGGCAGCCAGCCGAGTCTCGATCGCCTGGTGCTGTCCGACCATGTCGAGCAGGCGTGCCTCGATGTCGTCACCGAGCTCCCTGATCACGCCGAGGTCGTTGAGACTGCTGTTCGCCTCGCGCATGGTCGCGCGAACCGTCTCGAGCTCGGTGGTGGGGACTGCCGCGGCGGCCGCGAGCAGGAGTTTCCGCAGAGGGGAGCGCCGCCAGTTGCGGATGTCGGACTCGACGTCCCTCAGGGCGTGGAGGAAGACCATGTGCAGGTAGGTCCGGAACTCGCCGGAGATGGGGTGCTGGTCTCGGCCGCCGCCGTAGACCGCTCCGCGATATCGCATCGGGCCGTTGGTGTCGACGGCTGGCTCGGGAGCGAACCGGTAGGTCAGCCTGGCGCGCAGGGGGGTGAGCTCGACGAGGGCATCGCGGAGCGCCGAGACGATTCGTTCGTCGTCGTCGAACTCGGCGATCTCGACGGCGACGCTGATCTCTTCGCCCGCCTCCATCGGGTCGTAGGCGTCGGGTGCTGCGCCCGAGGGACGGAGACCGTCCCAGAAGTCGTCGCGATCGAGCTGCCGGTCCGCGTGCGACATCGTCGGATCGAGAACGAGCCGGAGCGCGTGTACCAGGTTGCTCTTGCCTGCCCGGTTCTCGCCGACGACCACCGTCCCGGGTGCCAGGCGTAGATCGATGTCCGCGAGGTTCCGGAAGTTCTTGATGGTCAGTCGTTCGATCCGCACGAGCCCCCCAGTACAGAGGTGACACGTGACGCCACCCCCTGCGAGCACGTCGCTCGCCGTGGTGATCGTGTTACCTAGAGCTGCCGACCCACGAGGAATCCGACGACGGCCTGACATCCTGACCGCACGCTCAGGATGATCGCGAGGCCCAGTCCGGGCCGTGGAGCCACCTGTGGTGCGAAACCCTGCGCGTGGTGCGAGTTCTGGAGGCTGGAGAGGGAGTTTCTGGCAGTGTTGCCGCTGGTAGGAGGCTTGTGAGGGGGTTCGTGGACTGGCAGTCAAGGGGTCAGGGGTTCGAATCCCCTCAGCTCCACCCTTCTGACCAGGCCCGATGAGTCTCCCGACTCTCGGGTCTGTCGTGTTGTGGTGCCACTTGTGGTATCAACCGGCCTTACGCTCGCGCCATGGCCACCGCTCCCCGCCGCAAGCGCCCCCGCGGCCAGATCGTGCAGCTGAGCAGTGGCTCGCTGCAGGTCCGCGTGTTCGTCGGGCGGGACCCGGTCACCAAGAAGCGCCACTATCTCCAAGAGACCGTGCGGCATGGTCCGGACGCCGACGCGGAGGCCGAGAAGGCCCTGCGGCGGCTGCTGGTCCAGGTCGACGAGCAGCTGAACCCACGGACCTCGGCCACAGTTCGCCGGCTCCTGGACAAGCACTTCGTGCTCCTCGACGTGGAGCGCACGACTATGGCGACCTATCAGAACTTGGCCCGGACGCACATCGTCCCGCTGATTCAACGCCCGGTTCGCTGTGCCGATCGCGACGCCGTAGCGCTCGGCGATCTCAGCCGTCGTGGGCAGGACCGCACCCGCAGCCAAGGTGCCGTCGAGGATCTGAGCGCGGAGGTCCATCGCGGTCAGCTCGAACGGATTGCGCGCGAACAGTTCGTCGGGGCCGACCACGCCAGGATCGCCTGCCGGACGGCGCGGGAGGCGGTCGAGCAGGCTGGAAGATGCGCGCTGATCCGCCTCGGACACCCACGCCGCATAGACCCGCAGTGTGGTCGCGCCTCCGCCTCCGTGTCCCAAGCGCCCTGCGACGGTGCGGACGTCGACACCACCCGCGATGAGTTCGGTCGCGGAGTAGTGCCTTAGCTTGTGGAAGGTCGTCTTGATCTTCAGCCGCTGGACGAGCTGGCTGTAGCGACGGGTGATCGTCCGCGGGTTCATGTGCACGGCGCCGTCTCCGGAGTGCGAGAAGACGAAGGCGTCGTGGGCCAGCTCGAAGCCCAACTGCGCTGCGAGCTCCATGCTCCGAGCTCGATGGGCTGTCAGCAACGTGACCGACTCGGGGTCGAGGGCGATGCGGCGATGCTGGTGGGTCTTGGTGTCCTTCTCCCACGTCTCGGTTGAGCTCGGCGATGGACCGCTGCACGCGGAGCATGCCTGACACCAGATCGACGTCGTCCCACCGCAGCGCGCACAGCTCACCGCGACGGGCACCGGTCACCATCGTCAGCCAGACCAGCACTGCCCAGTCCGGATCTTCCCAGGACGCGTTGAGGATGCGGGCGGCCTCAGCCGAGGTCGGGGGCTGTGGATTCCCGGGAGGCTGCTTCGGCGGCTCGGCGTTCTCGATTGGGCTGCGCGACAGCCACTTCCAGCGGACGGCTCGGCGCAGCGCGCCGCTGAGAATGACGTGGATCTGTCGGATAGTCGACTGCGCGAGGGGCCTGCAGACATGCTGGCGGCAGCGATGGTCGCAATCGTGCGGTGTCTTCACACGGTGCTCGATGACCCGGCGCCGCTTGCAGTGCATCCGGCAGCGGCGCAACTCGGCGTAGAAGGAGTCGAAGACCTCCGACGTCAGCGCCGCCAGCTTCACCGGGCCGAAAGGACGCTCCTGATGTCGAAGGCGCTGACGACGAGACCATCGAGGAGGACCCGATCGCAGACGGACCTCCGGTACCCGTGCTGGAGATACGGCGTCGAAGCCGGTGGCGAAACACCAGCACGTCGGGCGGGATGTCCCGGCCGCCGACCCGGACCCGGTCGCGCGCTCGAGCGGAGCCCGGCGCAGGTCGACGAGCTCGGTGTCTGCGCGGTTGAACGTCTCGTAGCTTCCGGTGGCCGCGCAGATCCGCCCTGTGCCGAACGGGAGGTCGTCGGCGGGGACGAGGCCTCTGTCGTGTCCGGGTCCCGGACGGTCTCTCGGATCCGCGCGCACACGAGATCCGCCGACTCGGCGTCGGCCTCGGCATCGGTGAGCCGGTCTCGGAAGCTGCGCATCAGGCGGAGGCCCCCGAGCTCCCAGCACCGCTCCAGCTCCGCCGGTCCCGGACGTCGACGCCCTCCGCGGGCCACCGCGGCGGAAGGTGTGTGCACGGGAGGGGAAGGCACCGTCGCACGGCGTCCCCTCGGAGGAGCGCTCCGCGGGTCGGAGCGGTGCGCGGTGCCCGTGGTGTCCGACAGCCACCAGCTCAGGGGTGGTGCTCACGCCGTTCGGTCGCTCGGCCTGGATCGCTATTACCGGATCGAAAACGGTCAGACAATGAACTCACTGGGCGAGAGTGGTGGGCTTCGGGTCTCGAGGTCGGGGGTGCTGCGGGGGCACGTCGCGACCGGTGCCGCTGGCAGGCACGCCTCGACGAGGTGGCCGCGAGTGGCGGTCGCGGATATTCTGGCGGCTCCCTCGCGCAGGTCGTGGCGGCGATCCGACCCGCCTTGGGGCCCGCGTCGCGGGCGCTGGAGAGGGAGGGGTGCGGGCGGGACGGCGACGACCTCGATCATCGACATGCGTCGCACTCGAGGCGGTCGCGAGTCGCACGGCCCTCCGGGCCGGCCGGGCCGGCCGGGCCGCGCGGTCCGCGCGGTCCTGGCCCCGCTTGCCCGATGAGCCTTGTTCCGGTCGTGGCGACAGGCTAGATTGCTCGTACCCAACTGTCAGACTTTGAACCAAAGCGCGGCCGTGTCGGCCGCGGGCTCGGGTCGGCAGGGACGGAGCCCGTCCGCCGTGGTCGGTGGGTCGCGTCCTGACCGTCGCTGATCCGTTCGGCAGGCGTGGCGGCGATGCGACGTGATGACAGAAGGAGCTCGAGAGATGGACATGCGGATCTCGCCTGAGCATTCACCGATGTCGGGGCTCGACGAGTACCTCATCCACAACACGCCGTTCCCGGTTCGAATCATGTGGACATCCGACCCCCGGGCCTATGACCGGGTGTGGTTCGGCACCGTGGACAGCGAGGGTGAGCTGTACGTCGTCGTCGGCATGGCGCACTACCCGAACCTCGGGACCGCGGAGGCGTTCGCGATCGTCAACCACCGGGGCAGGCACACCACCGTTCGATGCCACCAGCGCCTCGCCGAGGACCGGATGAGCATGACCATGGGGCCCATCTCGATCGACGTGATCAAGCCCTTCGAGCACCTCCGCCTCAGCCTCGCCGAGAACGACCAGGGGATCTCGTTCGAGATCGACTGGTACGAGACCAAGCGGGCCACCTACCGGGACTACGGTGACGTCGTCTCGAACCTCTCGATGGGCAGGCCGCGCGCCGGGTACGAGTCGTTCGGCGAGCAGGAGGGCTGGGTCCGCGTCGCCGACCGGACGATCCCGGTGACGCGGGGCCGCTTCCGTGGCAGTCGCGACCATCACTGGGGTACTCGCAAGGGCGTGGGTGGGCAGCTGTCGCACAGCGTGCCGCAGGTCCACAGCGACCACTACCACAGCGGGGAGTTCGTCGAGTTCGCCGACTGGGGGATCTTCGCTGACAACGTGTTCTACAACCTCGGCGACTCTCGCAGGTCGTCGCCGGTGCGCAGGGCATCCCGGCGGATGCGGTTCGACGAGAAGACGAAGGCGCTGGTCGGCGGCGAGGTGGACGTGCTGCTGGAGAACGGCGAGGAGAAGCACTACACGTTCGAACGCGTCTACGAGATGGTCGCCTTCCTCCGCTGCGGCATGTACGGGGGCTACGGCGGCCGCGGCGGCACCCCCGACCAGGACGTCTGGCAGGGGCAGTACGTCTCGGACTTCCTGGTCGCGGGGGAGACCTTCGACGTCACCGATCCCCGGACGCAGTGGGAGCTCTCCGGGCTGGACCAGTGCGTGGCCCGGTTCGAGTGCGACGGGGAGTCGGTGATCGGGATCGTGGAGACGGAGAACGCCGTCGTGTACCAAGCGGCCGTGGAGGGGCACCGCGGTCTGTCCGTTCTGAACTCGCAATGACGCGGGAGGTAGGCAATGGAGTTCGCAAAACCCATGCTGCGGGACCTGTCGGAAGCGGCGACGGTCCTCCAGCGGTGGCTCGGCACCAGGCTCGCACCCGAGGGGGAGGTGTGGGTCACCGACATCAGCCGCTTCCCGCTCGGGCAGTCGGGGGACCTGCTCAACCTCGACGCGGAGATCCTGGGAAGCGGTGGCCGCGCGACGCGAGGCCTCGTGGTCCGGGTCGAACCGCAGCCGGCCTACCAGCTGTTTCTCGACACCAACTTCGAGCCGCAGTACCGCGTCATGGAAGCGATGGCTCGCGCAGACGGCGTCCCCGTCCCGGCGGCCGTCGGGTTCGAGGAGGACCCGTCGGTCCTCGGTGACCGCTTCTACGTCATGGAGCGGGTGGCGGGCGAGGCGGGTGACAGCGGCCTCGAGTGGGTCAAGCGCCTGGGCCCCGAGAAACAGAGCACGATGTGGGCCACGGGGCTGCGGGCCATGGCCGGTCTCCATCGAGCGGACTGGCGGGGCCTCGGGCTGGGTCTGCTCGACGACCGCGACCGTGGCGAGGATCCGGTCGAGCAGCAGTTGTCCTACTACGCCGAGTACTTCGACTGGGTGCGTGAGGGTGAGTCGCGGCCGATCATCGAGGTCGCCTTCGACTGGCTGCGCGAGCACCGCCCGACCAGGGTCCACCCGAGCATCACCTGGGGCGACGCCCGTCCGGGCAACCAGCTGTACACGGCATTCGACCACTGCTCTGCCATCATCGATCTGGAGCAGGTCTGCCTCGGCACCGCGGAGAGCGATCTGGGCTGGTGGTGCTACGTCGAGGATCAGCGCCGCCGTGCATTCGGTGTGGAGTGCCCCGCGCTCGACGAGACGGTGCGACTCTACGGCACCCTGCTCGAACGTCCCGTCGAGTCGATCGAGTACTACCTGGTCTTCGCAGCCCTTCGGATCGCGGTCCTCCGTATCAAGCTCCATGTCCTGCGCGCCGGCCAGCCTGATCGGTACGGAAAGTACGACGGGGACCGGAACCTGGCGGCGGCGATGTGTCGCCATGTCCCGGACCTGCTCGATCGCGACCAGATGAAGGTCCTTCGCCCGTCCGGGGTACACGCGTGAGGACCGTTCGTGGGATCGCTCGACGGGAGTGCGGGCGGGCGAGGGCTGCACGGTCCGAGTGCAAAAAAGCCGAAGAAGAGGGTAAACCGGGGTCTTCGGTGGCCGAAGTGCATACAGATCGTTGTGTCGGTGGTGGAGGGCGTCTAGTGTCGACGCAGGGCGAGCCTCGACACGGGACCCCGTTGGCACCCCCCGTCGCCCGCTCACGTGTGGGGTTCGGCCGTCGATTCCGGTTCGAAGGAGAACCTCCCATGGCGCGTTCCCGCCGCGCGCGAGCAGCGCTCGTCGGTGGCGAGTGTGGCGCCATCGCCGCCGGAGTGGCCGGGTGCGGCGTGGAGGACGACCGCTCGTCGACCGCGGCGGTCGCACTCCGACACGCCGAGCAAAGTGGCGAGTCCTCGGCGGTCGGGTATCCCGTCCGGGCGTTCACCGAGGACCTGACCCGTCGGACCGACGGAATGGTCTCGTTCGAGATCTTCTGGAACGCTGCGCCCGTACCCGGCCCCGAGACGCTCAGCGCTGTCGGCTCGGGCCTCGCCGACGAGGGGGGGATCAGCCCGGCGTACCACCCCCAGGCGCTCCCGGTCTCGAACTGGGCGGGGGAGCTGTTCGCGACCCGGCGTACGTCCGTCGTGTCCGGGGTCCTCCAGTCCCTGGCACTCTCGCACGAGGTTCTCCTCTCTCCGGCCTACGAGGCCGCGTCGGTCTCGTTCGTCGTCGGATACGCCCGCCGGGAGCTGGACCTGAGGTCCGAGCTCTTCGCAGGCGACGGTCGCGCGACGCTCGCCGGGGTGCAGATCATGGAGGACCCGTCCCTGCGGACGGCGCTGGACGACCTCGCGACGCGCCGCCTGGCGACACTCGCAGACACGGCGCCCGCCGGGGTCCAGGACCCCCGGGCCATCGTCGACGGGTTCGGGGTCGCGGCAGACGAGTGGCGGGCCGCGGTCACGACGGAGCTCAGGATCGAGGACGACAGAGCGCTGTCGGTCCGCGACCAGTTCGCCGCGGCGAAGGACCTCGATCTGGCGAGGTTCGCCGAGCTGGTCGAGGCGCGACGACGATGATCGGGGCCGTTGTGGGCGTGTTCTCGCAAGGCGGCGGGACCCGCCGCGGACGTAGGGGGGCGTGATGGCCGACGAGTCGCGGAACCACGACGTCGCGCAGGGCCCGCTCTCCGGCGTGCGGGTGGTGGAGGTAGGGATCTGGCACGCGGGACCGGGCGCGGGCGCGATCCTGGCCCAGCTGGGGGCGGACGTCGTCAAGGTCGAGACGCTGAAGGGGGATCCGGAGCGGCCGAACGGGGGATTCGGGATCCTGGAGGGTGCGTCGCCTGCCGGGCCCCCCGGCTGGAACCTGCTGTTCGAGATGTCCAACCGGGGCAAGAAGGCGATCTCGGTCGATCTATCCACCTCGGACGGCCACCGGGTCCTCGAAGGACTCGTTGAGCGGGCGGACGTGTTCATCACGAACCTCCGGCCGCAGGCCAAGGCCGGGCTGGGTGTCGACTACGGCTCCATCCGCGCCGTCAACCCGATGATCGTGCACCTGAACGTGAGTGCGTTCGGGCCGAAGGGTGAGTACGCGGACGTCGGCGGTTTCGATCCTCTCGGCCAGGCGATGTCCGGGATGATGTTCCTCTCCGGCGCCGACGAACCGAGCCTCCAGTCGGTGATCGTGCTCGACCAGCTCACCGCGATCACGGCGAGCCACGCCGTGCTGAGCGCGCTCGTCGCCAGGGACCGGCAGGGCCACGGTCAGGAGCTGGACGTGTCGCTGCTGTCGAGCGCGATGTGGCTGCAGTACGCGAACCTGTTGTTCGCGGCGAACGGTGCTCGGCCGCTGGATCTGGCCTGGGACCGGACCGCGGTGTCCCCCCTGCGGACCACCTTCTGCTGCGCCGACGGTGGCTGGATCATGGGGACCAACCACCCGCCGCGCGACTTCGCGATGCTCAGCCGAGCGCTGGGCCTCGAGGACCTGCCGTCGGACGAGCGCTTCGGCACCGAGCAGCTGAGGAAGGAGAACGCGGCCGCCCTCTACGAGATCCTCGACGCGCGGTTCCTGACGAAGCCGCGCCACGAGTGGCTCGACGTCATGCACCGTTGCGACATGTTCTTCGCCCCGGTGAACTCCTACGCCGACGTCCTCCGGGACGACCAGGTCAAGGCGAACGACCTGATCGTCGAGCTCCCCCACCCCGTGCTCGGGACCCTCTCCGTCCCCGGCTATCCCGTGCGGTTCGGGCGCGACACCGCCGGCAGACCCGACCCGGCCCCGGCGCTGGGCGAGCACACGCACGAGGTGCTCGCCGGCCTCGGCTATGACACGACCGCGATCGAGCGGCTGCACTCCTGCGGCGTCGTGCGGACCACCAGCTGGGCCGAGGATGCATGACCGCCGCAACGACCATCGTCTCGGAAGAGGGGAACCGCAGGTGAACATCGCTCCCATAGCCCTGGAGGGCGGACTCCTGGATTCGGAGTCTGTGCGCGCTGTGCGTGCCGCCACCGAGGAGGTCGTCCGTCGCTACGACCGCGCCTACTGGCTGAGGTGCGTCGAGAAGAGTGAGCTCCCGACGGAGCTGATGGGCGCGCTGGCCGACAGCGGTCTCCTGGGCATCGGTCTTCCCGAGGAGCTCGGCGGCGCGGGCGGCGGGATGGTGGAGGAGGCGGTCCTCGTCGAGGTCATGGCTGAGGCCGGGCTGCCCCAGAACTACGTCATCCTGCCCGCGTTCTGCCGCCGGGTCGTCGCCGCCCACGGCACACCGGAGCAGCGGGAGCGCTTCATCCCGCCCACGCTGGGAGCCGCTCCCAACACGTGCTTCTGTCTGACCGAGGCCGAGTCGGGCACCAACGCCTTCGCCATGCGCACCCGAGCGGTGCGGGAGCCCGGTGGCGGTTGGCGGATCAACGGTGAGAAGACCTACATCACGGGCGCCGGGACCGCGAGCCAGA